>Ga0163147_10001811_pt1 | contig 31686 bp, 18 predicted proteins | sample OliLakLV19MP6G1_FD_148597 | JGI IMG/M metagenome (GOLD analysis project Ga0163147, IMG submission 148597) | Freshwater microbial mat bacterial communities from Lake Vanda, McMurdo Dry Valleys, Antarctica- Oligotrophic Lake LV.19.MP6.G1 | ecosystem: Environmental > Aquatic > Freshwater > Lake >...
GACATGCGCATCGGCGGTCGTCCCGTGGATCGCCTGACTGCAGTACAAGTCGTTGCCGGCGACTTTCTGCGCCGTCGCGCGGGTGATCGGGTGGGCCTACTGGTGTTTGGTCAGCAAGCCTATTTGATGACGCCGCTCACCTTTGACTTGAAGCACGTCGACTATCAGCTGCAAACCAGCGTCATCGGTCTGGCCGGCCGCGAAACGGCGATGGGCGATGCGATTGGGCTCGCCGTAAAGCGTCTGCGGGAGACCGAGAGCAAGCAGCGTGTGCTTATCTTACTCACCGATGGCGTGAATACGGCGGGCGCGCTCAATCCGCGCAAGGCCAGCGAACTTGCAGTAGCCGAGAAGGTCCGCATCTACACCGTTGGCATCGGCGGCGATGGCCGCCAAAGCGGCATGTTGGGAATGATGTTTGCGCAACCCGAAGAGATCGACGAGACGACTTTGCAAGATGTTGCCCAGCTTACCGGCGGTCGCTACTTCCGAGCGCGCAACACGGCTGATTTGGCAGGTATCTATAGCGAAATTGAGCGTCTTGAGCCATCGATTCAAGCTGGCGAGCGGTTGCGTCCGCGTCGTGAGATGTTCGTGTGGCCGCTGGCAGCGGCGATGCTGCTGGCGGCACTGGGGCTGGTTTTGCGCATCGCTGCCGCCCAATTTTCGAACACGCAGTTGCGTTCGAGTCGAAGGGCATGAACGACTTGGCTGCGATGTTCGCTGAGTTTCACTTTCTGCGGCCATGGATGCTGCTGGCTTTGCTTGGGTTGCCTGTGATCGGGTGGTCGTGGCGGCGATTGCAGGCGACCCGCGATCCTTGGCGCAATGTTGTCGACGCCCACCTGTTGGCGGCATTGCGTGAGCCCGGCGATACCCGCCGTGATCGCGCGCCATTGCTGCTGGCGATGCTGGCACTGACGATCGCCGCAGTCGCATTGGCTGGTCCCGCCTGGCAGCGTTTGCCACAGCCACTGCTGCGCGCCGAGTCAGCATTGATCATCGCGCTTGATCTGTCCGAGCACATGCGTGCCGCCGATGTGACACCGGATCGACTGGCCCGCGCACGCTTCAAGTTGGCCGATCTGCTGCGCGAGCGTCGCGATGGGCAAGTGGCGCTGATCGCCTACGCTGGCGATGCGTTCACCGTTGCGCCATTGACCGATGACAGCAACACCGTGCAAACGCTGCTCACATCGCTGGATCACGACACCTTGCCCGAGCAAGGGCAGCGCGCCGATCGCGCGATCAAACAGGCGACGAATTTGCTTGCTGACGCCGGCTTCGCCCAGGGTGATCTGCTGATCCTGACCGACCGCAGCAACTCGCGCGACCAGACGGCGGCGCAGCAAGCCCAGCGCAAAGGGTTGCGCGTTTCGGTGCTCGGAGTAGGAACCACCGCCGGGGCACCCATTGCGAAAAGTGGCGGTGGCTTCGTGAGCGATGCCAGCGGAGGCATGCTGTTGCCGAGACGCGATGACGCCAGTTTGGCGGCGCTCGCGGCGGCAGGCGGCGGCCAATATCGGCCAATGACGGTCGATCTGGCTGATCTCAACGCACTCGACCTGCTGGAGCCGATCCTAGGCAATAGCAACCTGCAAAGCGAAGATGCGTTGAGCGAGCAGTTCCGCGACGAAGGTGCATGGTTGCTGTTGCTGCTGCTTCCCATCGCGGCACTGCTGTTTCGGCGCGGCTGGCTGGCCTGCCTGCCGCTATGCTTGTTACTGACGCCGCCACCGGCAGCGGCCTTCGACTTTGCCTCGCTTTGGCAGCGCGACGATCAGCGCGCGTGGCAAGCCTTGCAAGTCGAGGACCCAGCCACGGCGCGCGAGTTGGCCAAGGATTCGCAACTGCGCGCAAGCGCCGCCTATCGACAAGCTGATTTTGCCGCCGCCGCGGAAGACTTTGCGCAGGCTGACAGCGCGGATGCCCACTACAACCGTGGCAATGCTTTGGCCCGCGAGGGCAAATTGGAAGACGCGTTGGCGGCCTATGAACAAGCTCTGCAGCACGAGGCCAACATGGCCGATGCGCTGGCCAATCGCGATGTTGTGAAGGCCGCACTGGAACAGCAACAGAAGCAACAGCAGCAGCAATCTGGCGACGGTGACAAGCAGGATAAGCAGGACGGCGAGAAGTCCGAAGGCGAACAGGACACACAGCCGAAGGATGGCGAGCAGGACGGGCAGACCCCGGATGAAAAATCCAAGGATGGCGAATCACAAGATCAAGCGGGTGACGCCGAAGGCGAGCAGAAGCCCGGTGCTGAGTCTTCAGACGACCCCGGCAAGTCGACGCCGACCAAGGTCGATGAGCAGCAAGCGCAACAACAGGCCGAGCAATTCGCCGAAGAAATGGGCAAAGAGCTGGCCGAGCAGGATTCTGCCAAGTCCGACCCGAAGAACGCCCAAACCCCCGTTCCAAGCGCCGAACAAAGCAGCGCCGAACAAAGCAGCGCCGAACAAAGCAGCGCCGAAGAGACCGAAGCCAAAGAACAAGAGCAGGCAATGGAGCAGCTATTGCGGCGCGTGCCAGACGATCCCGGCGGTCTGCTGCGGCGCAAGTTTGCGATTGAAGCGCAGCGACGCCAGCAGGAAGGACAGGAGAACGACTAATGGCACGTATCGCGTCGGGCTTAATTACGAATGTCTTCACTGCAGGCGTCGTGATCATTCTTTTGCTGCTCACGGCTGGTCGCGCTGAGTCAGCTGCGCGCGCCTTTCTCGACCGCAACACCATCACTATGGGTGAGACGGTCACGCTCAATATCGAGATCGACAGCATGAGCGGCAGCCAACCCGACTTGTCGCCGCTGTCGGCCAGCTTTCGGTTGCTGGGTACCTCAAACAGTTCGCAACTGCAGTCGCTCAACGGCAGCCAATCGGCAAGCCAATTGTGGGCGGTGGCGCTGGAGCCCCTCGCCGCCGGCATCATCGGGATCCCCCCGCTCAGCGTAGGCAACGACACCACCGAGCCACTCACCTTGACCGTTCTGCCAGCGCCGCAAGGGGCCAGTAGTGGTGCCGGCGAGGACGTGTTTCTCGAAGTTGAGGCGCTGCCCAGCGATCCTTACGTGCAGCAGCAGGTGCGCTATGTCGTGCGCTTGCATGTCGGCGTGAATCTTGCCGAAGGACAATTGGACGAGCCGCAAGTCGAAGGCGCGCGCATTCAGCGCTTGGGCGGCGACACCCGCTTTCAGAAAGATGTCGCCAATCGCCGGTATGAGGTCATTGAGCGCCGCTACGCGCTGGTGCCCGAGCGCAGCGGACGCCTGCAAGTCAGCCCGCCGCGTTTTCGTGGCGCTGCGATTGATGGTGGACGTGGCGGCTTCTTCGGCAGCGGACGCCGTCTGCAAGCCACAGGCGACGCGTTGACACTGGAAGTGCGCCGCAAACCTGCGGGTGCCCCTGACCCTTGGTTGCCAGCCTTGGAGCTGACGCTGGGCGATGAGTCAGGCGCACTCGACGGCGAGTTTCGCGTCGGCGAACCCATTACCTTGAGTCTGCGAGTGGCAGCGCGCGGAATGGGCGCCGACCAGCTACCCGAGTTAAGCCTGCCGACCATTGCCAACGCGCAGGTCTATCCTGATCTTGAGTCCTCGCAAACCGGCGACTCCGGCGAGTGGTTGGCTGGCGAGCGCGTGCGCCGCTTTGCAGTGGTGCCAAGCAAACCAGGCGAGTTGCAGATTCCAGCCATCAGCATTGAGTGGTGGAATACGCAGACGGATACGCTTGAGAAGGCGGAACTCCCGGCGCGGCGACTGATGATTCTGGCTGCGGTCGGGGCCCCTGCTGCCGGCGTCGCGACGCCTTCCGGCGTGGTGGATGACAATGCCTATGGCGAACGCGATGTCGCTTTGATCGCCACCCATCCCGGCCTGTGGCCTTGGATCAGTCTGCTTTTTGGTGTGCTATGGATTGCGACACTGGTTGCCTTGATCCATCAACGCTCAGCCAAACCCCGCACCATGGCGCAAGCCACGCCCGCAACGCCCGCAACGTCCGCCGAGCGCGATCCGCGCGGCCTGAGGCGAGCGTTGGATGTTGGCGATCTGGCTGAAGTGGGCAGGCAACTGCGGTGGCTGGCACCCAACGCCAGCGGCGTGAGTTTGGACGCACTTGCGAGTCAACTGGTCGACCCCGAGCAAGCGCAGGCGATGGGTGTACTCCAGCAGTCGCTGTACGCCGATAAGGGCGCCGATGCCGTCGCCCGCGACGCATTGTTGGCGACACTGAGAAGCGCGTTTCGGCGGCCCATTCGATGGCACCGAGCTGACAAATTGCAAGCCATCAAAGACCCGCTGCCACCGCTGTACGGGTCGATTCGTTAGCAGTCTGGCGGGGTTAAGTCCGCCAGCCTGGCAAGAGAAAATATGGCTCGGCTTTACACGGTTGTCGAGCCGAGCTTGCTCGGCTGAATTACCAGGTCGATACGTGGCGGCCCACTCACCGTGGCCGCTTTACGCGCCGCCCGCCTGCAAGTCGCAAGCGCTTAGCCATCTCCTTTCAGACTCTCGATCATCTTCTCCGCCGGCTGCGGATGGGCGATGTGGTAGCCCTGCACACAGTCGCAACCCAGTTCTTGCAAGACGCTCAAGGTGGTCGCGTCTTCAACGCCTTCGGCAATGCTGGTGACGCCCAGATTGTGGGTGAGGTCAATCATCGAGTGCACCAGTTGCCGCGAGCGTTCAGAGTCGCGTAGGCCACTGACGAAGGATTTGTCGATTTTCAAGGCGCTGACGGGGAACTGGCGCAGGTAGGCGAACGAGGAATGGCCGATGCCGAAATCGTCCAACGCGACCCCAATACCGGCGTTGCGGAATCGGGTCAGCATCTCGGCGCTGCGCTCTGCGTCTTCCATGGTCGCGCCTTCGGTCACTTCCAGCACCAAGGCAGACGGTGGCACGTTCCAGATTTCCAGCGAACTGACCACTTGCTCCACGATGTCGTCCTCAACGAACAGGCGAGGCGAGAAATTGATGCTGACGTGCATGTCGGGCCGCACACGGCGCAGATCGGCGGTGTGCCGCAAGGTCGCGTTGAGACACCAGCGGGTGAAGTCACCAATCAGATCAGTGCGCTCGGCCAAGGGTACGAAGTCGCCCGGGCTGACGATGCCGTACTCGCTATCCATCCAGCGCGACAACGATTCGACGCCGACGATACGGCGCTTCTGCAAATCCCAGATCGGTTGCAGCCAGACCTGCATGCGGTTGCCCAGAATTGCGCTGCGCAATGCCGCTTTGGGAATGTCATCGTGCAGACGAGGTGGGGCGAAGCGTTCGAACGGCAGTCGCTTGGCCATGGCTCGCTGCGAGGCACGGTCAGCCTGTTGCAACAGGGTGGCGGCGTCGTTTCCCTGCGCCGGCGCGTGAGTAATTCCTATGGCCGGCTCGATGGGATGGGTGCTGCCATCCACCGTGATATCGCGTTGAAAGATGCGCTGCAGACGATTAGCCGCCAACAGGGCGTGGTTTTCACTGAGTAGTCGCGATAGAAAGACCGCGAAGGCATCGTCATCGATGCGGCAGGCGCTGTCGCCGGGACGCAGCAGCGATTCAATGGCGTCGCACGCTGCGTGTGAAAGCGCATCCGCGCTGCCATAACCGTGGCGACTGCGAAACTCGTCGAATTCACGAATGCGCACGAACAGCATCGCGCTGGGGTCGGCGCTCGCGCCCAACTCACTATCGCATTGCTGCAGGAATGTTTTGCGTGCGCGTGATCCGCGCTCCCGGTGCATGAGTGTGCTCACAGGAATAGCTCGGTTGGGTCGAGGCCGAAAGAGCCGGGCTCGAGAGTTTTAATGATGCGAACGCCTTGATTGCCGCTATTGGCCTCAACCAGCAGGTCCAGCTCTCGAAAGCCCGATTCCAGCTTCTTGTCTGCAGAGGTCAGCACTAGCAGCCGGGGCAGCAACTGACGCGTACGATTCTGTGCCTGCACAATGGCGACCTCGCCGGTGCTGAGTTCAACCAGTGAGCCTGTGGGATATGCACCGATGCATTGGATAAAGCGTTCGATCAGTTCGCTTTGAAACAAGCTGTCGCGACTGCTGTAAAGCTGCTGCAAAGCCGCGTGTCGCGAGATGGCTTTGCGATACGGACGATCACTGGTCATTGCATCATAGGAATCGATGATCGCGGCAATACGGCCGAACAGCGGGATTTCGGCGCCCTGAAATCCGTAGGGATAGCCCGAGCCATCGACGCGCTCGTGGTGTGAGCCGACCATCTCCTCGATCTCGGGGCTGCGGTTGCTGGACTTTGCCAGCATTTCGAGACTGAACTCCACATGTCGACGCAAAAGCGCCAGCTGCGGGGGCCGCAATTTGACCTTTTGCGTGAGCAGGTCCAACGGTAATTGGGTCTTGCCAATATCCAACAGCATGCCGCCACTGGCGACCTTGATCAGCTGATCTTCGGGCAAGCCCATGTGGCGACCGAATGCGGCCGCCAACACGGTGCAGTTGAGCGCGTGGGAGTACTCGTAGTCGCCACGCGAGCGCAGGCTGTTGAGCCAGAATACCGCGTCCGCCGAGCGCAACACGCTATCGACCACGGGGGCCACCGCTTCGTCAACTTCCTCAGCGACCAACGTTTTTCCGCTGCGCACATTGTCGAAGATGCGCGAAGTGGCGGCCGTGAGTTTTTCCTGCGCGACACGTGCGCGTGGCAATTCCTGCAGCACGCTGATCGAGTCACCATAACTGCGGCGATCTGCCACCGCGCGGTATTGCCGCGACATCATCGAGCGCGATACCGGCTCTTGCGAGCGCGCGGCGCGCTCGCGTTGCGCTTCGCGGGTAAGGATCACATCGATGGTGACCTGCTTGCACAGCGCGGTCAGGGTATCAATTTGTTTGGTGGTTTCGATGCAGAAACCCTGCAGCGGAAATGGTGTGGCATCCCAAGGCCGATCCAACCGGCAGACGAACATGCCGAGTTGCAAATCGTCGACATCGAGCGTGCGCTCAACAATCTCCATTGAAAGGGTGGGCGGTGGCTAGCGCGGAGGGAGGTAAAGCATAGCCCAGCCGCCCCTGTCCAACAGGACTTTCGCGGCGGCATCGGGGAGAATATGGGGAAACGAGCAGCAGCACGGGCTCGTGGCCTTTCCCAACCATGATTTTGCAGGTGAATCAGCACCTGCTCAAGCGTGGTTGGGGAAGTCCTTGCTCCCTAAACCCTCCCCAGCTCTCCCGAACGTTAGGGTGGAGCAAGCGTCGAACCTGCACTTTCATTCAGCCGGTAAAAAACATCCCCTGCTGCATGAAAGTGCGGAGAGACCTTGCTCCCTGAGCCTCCCCCGAATATCAGGGAGGCGGCAGGAGCCGAACCTGCACGACTTTCACGTTGAGGCCTACCCGCACCATGTCGACCCCCAACCGTCGCGAGCTCGCGAACGCGCTTCGTTTCTTGGCCATTGATGCGGTGGAAGCCGCCAAGTCTGGCCATCCCGGCATGCCGATGGGCATGGCCGATATCGCCGAAGTACTCTGGAATGACTTCCACCGCCACAGCCCGGCTAATCCGAAGTGGTCCAATCGTGATCGCTTCGTGCTCAGCAATGGGCACGGCTCGATGTTGTTGTATGGGCTGCTGCACCTGTCGGGTTATGACCTGCCTTTGGATGAGTTGAAGCGCTTTCGTCAGCTGCATTCAAAGACCGCCGGTCATCCCGAAGCCGCCGAAACACCTGGCGTCGAAACCACCACCGGACCGCTGGGTCAGGGCTTGGCGAATGCGGTCGGCTTCGCGCTGGCTGAAAAAGTACTGGCGGCGCGTTTTAATCGTCCCGAATTTGCCATCGTCGATCATCACACTTGGGTCTTCCTCGGCGACGGCTGTTTGATGGAAGGCATCTCGCACGAGGTCTGCTCGTTGGCCGGCAGCTTCGGCCTCGGCAAATTGATCGCCTTCTGGGACGACAACCACATTTCGATCGATGGCGATGTGTCTGGCTGGTTTGGCGACAACACGCCGCAGCGCTTCGAGGCCTATGGCTGGCAGGTCATCAAGAATGTGGATGGCCACGATCCGGATGAAATCCAACAGGCGATTCGCACCGCGCAAGCCGAAGACGAGCGACCGACGCTGATTTGCTGCCGGACGACGATTGGTTTTGGTGCGCCAACCAAGGCCGGCAAAGAGTCCGCGCATGGTGCTCCGTTGGGCAAGGACGAAGTGGCCGGCACCCGCACGGCCTTGAATTGGCCACACGCTCCGTTTGAAATTCCCGAGACCATTCGTGAAGGCTGGCGCGCGCGCAACAGCGGCATCGTTCGTGAAGAAATGTGGAATCGGCTATTTGCCGAATACAGCCGGCAGTATCCGAGCTTGGCCGCCGAATTTGAGCGGCGGATGGCGGGCAAGTTGCCAGAGAATTTTTCTGAGCAAGCCTTCGCTTATGCGCAGAAACTGCAGGCCGATGGCCCAGTGGTCGCCTCCCGCAAAGCCTCACAAATGGCGCTGGATGCGTTTGGTCCGCTGCTGCCGGAACTGATCGGCGGCTCGGCCGATTTGGCGCATTCCAATCTCACCCTTTGGAAAGGCTCGAAGGACGTCAATTCCGGCGCCAGCGACGCCAATTACATCTATTACGGCGTGCGCGAATTCGGCATGACCGCGATCAGTAACGGTCTTGCTCTGCATGGCGGATGGGTGCCTTACGACGCCACCTTCCTGGTCTTCAGTGACTACGCCCGCAACGCCGTGCGCATGAGCGCACTGATTCCTGCGGGTAGTATCCATGTCTACACGCATGATTCGATTGGCTTGGGCGAAGACGGTCCCACCCATCAGCCCATCGAGCACTTGGCTTCGTTGCGCTTTATTCCCAACAACTGCACCTGGCGGCCGTGTGATGCGGTGGAATCGGCGATCGCGTGGAAAACCGCGATCGAGCGTCGCAACGGTCCAAGTTGTCTGGTTTTCACTCGCCAGGCGCTGCCCCATCAACCGCGCGACGAAGCGCAGTTACGCGCCATTGCTCAGGGTGGCTACGTGCTGCGAGAAGCTGAAAATGGGTCACCTGAGATCATCTTGATCGCGACCGGCTCGGAAGTGGGATTGGCCACACAAGCCGCCGATGTGCTGCAAGCACATGGCAAGCAGGTGCGAGTGGTGTCGATGCCTTGCACCGAGCTGTTTGACCGCCAATCGGCGGAATGGCGTGAGTCGGTGCTGCCGTCTGCGTGCCGCCGTCGGGTGGCGATAGAAGCGGGTGTCAGCGGATTCTGGTGCAAATACGTGGGGCTGGATGGCGCGGTGATCGGCATTGACAGCTTTGGTGCTTCGGCACCGGCTGAAGTCCTGTTCCCGTATTTCGGATTTACGGTGGAGCGGGTGGTGGAAGTGGCGCTGGGCTTGGGGTGATTGGCAACGATTAGCCCTGCGCTCCAAGCCCCTCTCGCTCCGGGAGAGGGTGCAAAGTGTCAGCGTCTTCGCCAAAAACAAAATTCTCTTGGAGCAATGAGTCATGGGTCAATCAGTAGTGGTGCTCGGAGCCCAGTGGGGCGACGAAGGAAAAGGCAAAATCGTCGACATGCTGACCGAGGAAATCGGTGCAGTGGTGCGCTTTCAAGGTGGCCACAATGCGGGTCACACCTTGGTCATCAACGGCAAGAAGACCGTGTTGCACCTGATTCCTTCGGGTATCTTGCGACCCGATGCGTTGTGCCTGATCGGCAATGGCGTGGTCTTGAGCCCGGCGGCGTTGCGCAAGGAAATCGAGGAGCTGGAAGCGACCGGCGTCGATGTGCGCTCGCGCCTGAAAATCAGCCCGGCGACGCCCTTGATCATGCCGTACCACATCGTGCTGGACCAGGCGCGAGAAAAGAAGGCCGGTGGCAAAGCCATCGGAACCACGGGTCGCGGCATTGGTCCGGCATACGAAGACAAGGTCGCCCGCCGCGGCATTCGCGTGGCCGACTTGAAATACCCCGTCGAACTCGGCGAAAAACTGCGCTCCGCACTCGACTACCACAACTTTGTGCTGACTCAGTACCTGGGTGTTGCCGCGGTCGACTACCAACAGACATTCGATGAAGCGCTCGCCTTTGGCGAGTACGTCGAGCCGATGAAATCCGACATTGCTGGCCTGCTTCACGACCTGCGCAAGCAGGGCAAGCGGGTGCTGTTCGAGGGCGCGCAAGGCGCCTTGCTCGACATCGATCACGGCACCTATCCGTATGTCACCTCCAGCAACACCACCATTGGTGGAGCATTGGCCGGCACCGGCGTCGGCGCGGATTCGATCGACTACGTGCTCGGCATTGCCAAGGCGTATGCGACGCGCGTCGGTGGCGGTCCGTTTCCTACCGAATTGCACGACGAAATCGGCGAGGGCATTCGTAAGCGCGGTGCCGAGTTCGGTGCCACCACCGGCCGGCCGCGACGTTGCGGTTGGATCGATCTGGTCGCGTTGAAACGCGCGGTGGCGATTAACGGCATCAACGGTCTTTGCATCACCAAGCTCGACATTCTCGACGGCATGCCATCGTTGAAGATGTGTATCGCCTACAAGTACCACGGCAAACAAAGCGAATACGCGCCGTTGGATGCACAGGGCTGGGACGAGTGCGAGCCGGTTTACCTGGAATTTCCTGGCTGGACCGAAACCACGGCCGGCATCACCGAATGGGACAAGTTGCCACCCGCCGCCCGCGCTTATCTGCGTGCGCTGGAAGAGCTATCGGGTTGCCCGCTGGCCATGGTCTCCACCGGCCCGGATCGTGTGGCGACGATCATGCTGCGCGATCCGTTTGCTTAAGCGCTTGGTTCTGTGAGCTAGCCCGGCCTTTTCATGAATGCGTACGATGATCGCGCAGGATACTGATCGCACAGGGGATTCTCTGAAGGAGCGGCGTATCGGGCCATACGGCCGACTGAAGAGAATTCCTTGTGCGGTCAGGAGACATCGGGGCGGAAGCCCCTCGTAGCGGCGAAGCCGCCGATCGAGGGCGTGCGCAATTCATGAAAAGTCCGGGCTGAAGCACCGCGGCCTGCGCCTGCTTTCGTGAGCGGAGCTTGCTCCGCTGCTTTTGTTGCGTAAGCGTGCTGAAAGCCTGCAGCGCTTCACCAAATCGCCACGCTGCTTGAAACGCAGGTGATAAGCATTATCATTTAGGCAACCCCAGCGGAGGTTGCCATGCGACCAGCCAGATACTCGTCAACCGCAACGCGTCCAATCGAGGGAGCGTCGCTCGGACTATCGGTCGAGTTTCGCCGTCAAGCAAACCAAAGCGGCGATTGCGGCTGCTGCCTGACCACGGTCTGCACACCACAGGCGCTGGCCCAGCTTGGGCCGGTGCTTTGCTTGTATCCGGCCGTCGACGACAATCCATTGAGCGGCTGGGAGTTGGCCTTGCGCGCTGCCTATTGCGCCGGCATCGACTCTAGCGGGCCGCACGAGTCCCTACTCTTTTTTGATGCCGAAGGTGGACTCTGTTGGCAACTCTGTCTGCTGCCGGAGACGGATTTTCTGCGTTGGGAGCATTTGATCGCCGCCATGCCCGCAGGGACCGATTGGCTTCCGCGCGCTGGCTTGCGGGTCTCGCCCAGGCAAGCAGTGGCAAGGATAATTGGACCGCCGCTGTGGCGTGCCTGCCCTTTGCAGTTGCATGCCGTGTCGGCCGGCCCATCGGGTCAGCGCTTGGCAGCGGCTTGTGCGCGATTGACGCCGGCGGGTGCGCGTGAGGTGGCGAGATTGGCTAGCGGGGCGTTGTTGGCCGGTGCGCAGCCGCGCTGACTGACTACCGACAGCGACCCGACTTGCCTCGCGCGCTCTTCGGCGTTTGTGGGAGCGGCGGAAGCCGCGATTCGATCCAGTGCAGTAAAGAATCGCGGCTTCCGCCGCTCCCACAAGTGCTTGGTGGTTGCAGGCTGGCTATACCTCAACCGCTTCCTTGTAGTCAGCAATCGGAATGCACGCGCACATGATGTTCTTGTCGCCGTAGACGTTGTCGACGCGGCCGACGGGCGGCCAATATTTGGACGTTTTCAACACGGCCAAGGGGAACGCGGCGGACTCGCGGCTGTAGTCGTGTGCCCAGGTGTCAGCCATCACTCGGGTTGCCGTATGCGGCGCGTTCTTCAGCGGATTGTCGTCGCGGTCCATCTGCCCATTCTCGATTGCGCGAATCTCTTCGCGGATCTGGATCATGGCGTCGATGAAGCGGTCGAGTTCATGCAGCGACTCGCTTTCAGTGGGCTCGACCATCAGCGTGCCGGCGACCGGAAAACTCAAGGTTGGGGCGTGAAAACCATAGTCGACCAAACGCTTGGCTACGTCTTCGGCACTGATGCCGGTGGCATCTTTGATCGGCCGCAAGTCGAGAATGCACTCGTGCGCAACCAAGCCGTTGCGGCCGGTGTACAGCGTCGGGTAATGCGCCTGCAGACGCGTGGCCACGTAGTTGGCATTCAGTAGCGCAATCTGAGTGGCGTGACGCAGGCCGGCGCTGCCCATCAGGGTGATGTACATCCACGAGATGGGCAGGATGGAGGCGCTGCCGTGGGTGGCGGCGCTGACCATTCCTACCGCGCCTTGCGAACCAAACGCCTTTGGAAGGTAAGGCGCTAGATGTGCTTTCACCGCACATGGACCCACGCCCGGCCCGCCACCGCCGTGTGGAATACAAAACGTCTTGTGCAAGTTCAAATGCGACACGTCCGAGCCCCACTTGCCGGGCTTGGCGACACCCACCAGCGCGTTCAAATTGGCACCGTCGGTGTACACCTGCCCACCATGCGAATGGACGATCTCGCAGATCTGCACGATGTCTTCTTCGAAGACACCGTGAGTTGACGGGTAGGTGATCATCAGCGCGCCGAGACGCGCCGAATATTTCTCTGCCTTGGCGCGAATATCATCGACGTCGACATTGCCGCGCGCGTCGCACTTGGTCACGACCACGGTCATCCCGCACATCTGCGCGCTGGCGGGATTGGTGCCGTGCGCCGATTCCGGGATCAAGCAGATGTCGCGATCTGGCTGTCCTTGCGCGCGGTGATAGGCGCGAATGGCGAGCAGGCCGGCGTATTCGCCTTGCGCGCCGGAGTTGGGTTGCAGGCTGACCGCATCGTAGCCTGTGCACTCGACCAGCATGGCTTCCAGCTCGTCGATCAGCTGCGCATAGCCGGCGGTTTGCGCGGCGGGTGCCAGTGGATGGATGTTGCCGAACTCCGGCCACGTCACCGGAATCATCTCGGCGGTAGCGTTCAACTTCATGGTGCAGGAACCCAGCGGAATCATGGTCCTGTCCAGCGCCAGGTCCTTGTCGGCAAGCGAGCGCAGATAACGCAGCATCTCGTGCTCGCTGTGGTGGGTATTAAAGACCGGGTGACTCAAAAAATCGGACTCGCGGCGCAGCTCGACAGGCAGCTCGCTGGGTGCGGCTGCATCCAGAGCATCGATATCGATTTCCGCGCCGAACAATTGGCCCAGTGCCACGACGTCGGCACGCGTGCTGGTCTCGTCGAGGCTGATACATAAACTATGGGCATCCAGCTCTCGCAGGTTTATCCGGGCGGCCTGAGCACGCGTGTGCACTGCATTGGCGTCGACGTCAGTTAGGTGCAGCGTGTCAAAGTAGTGGGCGTCCACATGCACGCTGGCAGCGCGCAGCCCGCTCGCCAGAATCGCGGTCAAACGATGGGTGCGCTGGGCGATCCGGAGCAGGCCATCGCGGCCGTGATACACCGCATACATCGCTGCCATCACCGCTAGCAGCACTTGCGCAGTACAGATGTTGGATGTCGCCTTCTCGCGACGGATGTGTTGTTCGCGGGTCTGCAAGGTGAGTCGATACGCCGGCTTGCCATCGGCATCGATAGATACGCCGATCAAACGCCCCGGCATCGAGCGTTTGAACGCATCGCGACAGGCCATAAAAGCCGCGTGCGGGCCACCAAAGCCGAACGGCACGCCAAAGCGCTGGCTGTTGCCAACCACGATGTCAGCGCCCCATTCGCCCGGTGCCTTCAGCAAGGTCAATGCCAGCAAGTCGGTCGCCACCGCGACCAGTGCGCCGTGCGCGTGCGCGACGTCGCAAAGTGCCTGGTAGTCACACACGCGGCCAAAAGTATTGGGGTATTGCAGTAACACGCCGAAGCAATCGACGCTCACAGAATCCTCTGCTGCGCCAATGCACAGCTCGATGCCAACGCCCTCGGCCCGCGTGCGCAGCACTTCAATCGTCTGCGGATGACAGTCGGCGGCGACATAAAACACGTTTGCCTTGGATTTGGCCGAGCGCTTGCACAGCGTCATCGCCTCAGCCGCGGCGGTCGCCTCGTCCAGCAGCGATGCATTGGCAATTTCCATCCCAGTGAGGTCAGTCACCATGGTTTGGAAGTTGATCAAGGCCTCCATCCGGCCTTGCGAAATTTCCGCTTGGTAAGGCGTATAGGCCGTGTACCAGGCCGGATTCTCCAGCACGTTGCGCAAGATGACGTTGGGCGTATGAGTGCCGTAATAGCCTTGGCCGATGAAGCTGCGGAAGACCTGATTCTGGTCAGCGATTTTACGGATTTTCGCCAGTGCATCGACTTCATTCATCGCCGCCGGCAAGGCCAGTGGCGCATCAGATTTGATCGATGCCGGCACGATGGCGTCGGTCAGTGCATCCAGGCTGGGCTGGCCGACTGCGGCCAGCATCGACGCAATCTCGCCTTCATTCGGGCCGACGTGGCGTTCAATGAAGGCGCCGTGGTGTTCGAGGGTGCGGAGAGATGGTGTTGACATGGCGGGTACTCGGAATGAGAGAGGGCGGTAATCGGCGCGTGCGTTCCGGCCCAAGCCCTTGCAGGGGCTTGTGCGTTCGTGGGCTCGTGGCTCGCGCCACTCGAAAGCCCCACTCACCCCTCTGTCCTTGATGCCTGAGAGTTTGAAGCTGGCAAAGACCAGCCACGTGCCCCTTCGGCGCCGGGTTTGACCGGTCTCTCCAGAGTTACTCGCGCGTGACGGTACTGGGAGCCTGAGCGATTACGGGCGTTACGCCTTCGGCAGCGGCGTGTCCCAAATGGAACCGCCACTTCTCCCGCCACGAGCATTGAGCGAAGAGAAGTATAACGGAGGCAAAGTCAGCGACCGGTGATCCCATTGTTTTTCCGGCAGGCCCGAGCAGGAAGCCGCTCCGTCAATGGCGCAGAATTGAGTCCTCCTCGCTCGCTTGGAAAAACCTGTGCGAAATCTCGGAAAGCTTTTTGCCCTATGCGCCTTGGTGTCTGCTTGCAGCGCACCGGTGCGGCCATCGGCTGAGCAGTCATACGACCTGATCCTGCGCGGTGGAACCGTGATCGACGGCAGCGGCGGGCCGTCACGTCAACTCGATGTCGCGCTGCGTGGCGATCGGATAGCGGCCCTGTTGCCCGCCGGTACTGCGGCCAAGGCGACGCGCGAGATCGACGTCACTGGCCTCGCCGTGGCACCAGGTTTCATCAACGTGCTGTCGTGGGCGATCGAGTCACTGATCGAAGACGGTCGCGGCCAGTCGGACTTGCGCCAAGGGGTGACCATGGAGATTTTCGGCGAGGGCTCATCGATGGGCCCGCTTAACCCAACGATGAAGGCCAACGCCATCCGTGAACAGACCGACGTCCGCTACGCCATCGAGTGGACATCGCTGGGCGAGTACTTGGATTACCTTGAAAAGCGCGGTGTTTCCATGAATGTCGCATCTTTTGTCGGCGCCACGACGGTGCGCGAACATGAGTTGGGCGAAGTTGATCGCGCGCCATCCGCCGCTGAGCTGTTACGCATGCAAGAGCTGGTGCGCACAGCCATGCGCGAGGGCGCGCTTGGCGTTGGCGCGTCGCTGATTTACGCACCCGCCTTCTTTGCCAAGACCGACGAACTGATCGCGCTGGCCGCAGCGGCGGGCGAGTTTGGCGGCGGCTACGTGGCGCACGTGCGTTCGGAATCCGACCAACTGCTGCAAGCCATTGATGAAACCATCGAAATCGGCAAGCGCGCCGGTGTGCACGCCGAGGTCTATCACCTGAAGGCGGCGGGCGAACGCAACTGGCCGAAAATGGGCCAGGCAATCGCTCGAATCGATGCTGCCCGCGCCGCTGGTCAGTCGGTGACCGCCAACATGTATGCCTATCCAGCCGGTGCCACCGGGCTGGATGCCGCGATGCCGCCGTGGGTGAAAGAAGGTGGACTCGATGCATGGGTTGCACGTCTGCGCGATCCCATCATTCGCGCCAAGGTGCTGGCTGAGATGCGCCGCGCGAATCCGCCGTGGGAAAACTTCCTGCAACTGGCTGGCTCGCCAGAGCGGGTGTTGTTTATCGGCTTCAAGACCGATGCCCTCAAACCCTACACCGGCAAAACACTGGCCGAAGTCGCGGCGCTGCGCGGCAGCAGCCCAGAAGACACCGCCATCGATCTGGTGATCGAAGACGGGCATCGTGTCGACACCGTGTATTTCCTGATGAGCGAGGAAAACGTGCGCCTCGGCATCGCCCAGCCCTGGGTCAGCTTCGGCTCCGACGCAGAAGCCTCGGCACCCGAGGGTGTGTTCCTGAAATCAAGCACCCATCCGCGCGCTTACGGCAACTTCGCCCGCGTGCTGGCGCGCTATGTCCGCGAGGAACGTGTCTTGAGTCTGCAAGAAGCTGTGCGACGCTTCACTCGCCTGCCGGCGAGCAACTGGAAGCTCAAAGACCGCGGCTGCATCGATCCTGGCTGCTACGCCGATATCGCCGTGTTCGATCCGACCAAGGTTCAGGACCACGCGACCTTTGCTCAGCCGATGCAGTTTGCCACCGGCGTGATCCACGTCATCGTCAACGGCGAGTTGGCGCTCAGCAATGGTGAGCCTACTGACGCCCGCCCGGGACGTGTGGTGCGCGGTCCGGGGTGGATCGGGGACGCCGGCGCCGCGCATTGATTCTGTCGGAACCGCAGCTGGGCAGGCTCCGCGCTACCAGAGCTTTTTACGCTGTTGCTGTTGCTGTTGTAGAGCCGAGCATGCTCGGCTGAGCTTCCAACCTGTTCGACCTGAGTCCGACGGGCGGCTAGCTCGCACTGTCCCTCTGTCGGGTGAACTTCACTGCGGTCAAGATCGACGCGCCCAGCGTCACCACGCTGCCGACTACGATCCACGGTGTCGGAACTCCCAACAGGAAGGCGGCGTACACCAGTCCACCGATCATGATCAGCGAACCCACCAGATAAATTGAAAAGGACATGGACTAACTCCGGCTTTAACGCGCATGCGCTTGGCAGTATCGCCGCCAATCCGGATCGCAGTCGGTGCGTTCGCTCACACTGCCCAGCCGTCGTCACATCGCCCGCGACCGTTCATGTCATTTGCAATACCAGCAGCAAAGCGCGATGACGACCACGGCACTACATGCAACATTGCACAGCGATTTCAGTGCGGCCCGCGGCGGTGACCTCGCTGCGTTTTCGCGCCTAGTGCAGGCAACGCAGCGCATGGTCACCAGCGTGGCGGTGGCGGTTACGCGTGACGTTTCGCTCAGTGAGGACATCGCCCAGGAAACCTTCCTTCGTCGACGTCAACGCTCCCGCGCGCTGGATCGCCGCGCATGTGCCCGGATCGCTCACTCTCGACCCCGACCAATTCAAACCCAGCGACTTGCCCGCCGCCAAGGACGCCGCCTTGCTCTTCTACTGCTCCGGCTACCTGTGCAGAAAGGCCCCACGCGCCGCCCGCCGCGCACGCACCAAGGGCTTTCCCAAGGTCAGCGTGATGTCTGCGGGCATGCAAGGCTGGTTGGCGGCGGGGTTGGTGGTGGAATCACTGCCGGCAGAGTGAAGTGACGGCTTCGCGACTGCAGTTCACACCCCGCTTTGGGCGGAATCTCTCGACAAGGGTGTTGCGGAAATCCAGAAACAAAAAACCCGCCGATCAGGCGGGTCTTATGAGATGTGCTGGACAACTTGCGACGTCCGGCAACCCGATGTTGGTGCCCAAGAGAGGACTCGAACCTCCACGCCTTGCGGCGCTAGTACCTGAAACTAGTGCGTCTACCAATTCCGCCACCTGGGCAGGTGTTTCGCGGCGCGCGGGGCGCGGGCGAGCCGCGAACGATACGGCCGTCATCGCCAGCTGTCAACGAACCTTGCCTGGCTGTTTGAAAAAGACTGCGGCGGTTTGAAATTGACCGCGTGTAAGATGCCGCCATGAAAAAGAAAACCCAAGTTGCTGGAACAAATCCCGGAACAAGTGCCGGAACTAGTCCTGGAAAAAATCCTGGAAAAAATCCTGGAAAAAATCAAGGCGGAGCCAAGCCCGCAGCTCGCGGCAAGCGCGGATCGGCTCTGCCCGGTTGGTTGCCAGAGTCGCTGACGCGCGGACTTGAGGCTGAAGTCGCGCCGGGCAAGGGCGCGCGAAAGTCGGCGGCGGGTAAGCCTACAGGTAATCGTGGCGGGGCCGAAAAGACCACAACCAGCCGGCCAGCCACGAAAAAACCGTCTGCGGCCAAAGCGTCGCGGGTCAGTCCTGCGAACTTTGCACGTCCGGATCAGAAGGCCGTTGCACCCAAGCCTGCCTTCAGCAAACGCGGCAAGTTGGCGGATCCGCACGCCGAGCGTGAGGCGCTGCGTTACGAGAACCCCATCGTCAGCCGCGAAGCGCTGGCCGAATTTCTGTCGGCGCAAGGCGAGCCGCTTGACGCTGAAGCCATCGCGCGGGCGCTCAAGTTGACCGCGCCGGATCGCTTCGAGGCGCTCACCCGCCGCTTGGCGGCGATGGTTCGCGACGGCCAGTTGATGATGAATCGACGCGGCAGCTACGCGCCGGCGGCGCGCTTGGATTTGATCGCCGGTGTCGTCATCGCCAATGCCGATGGCTTCGGCTTCTTGCGCCCGGATGCTGGCGGCGATGATCTGTTTCTGCCGCCGCGGCAGATGCGCGAAGTCATGCACGGCGACCGCGTGCTGGTGGCGCAAGCCGGCGTCGATGCGCGCGGCCGCCGCGAAGGGACGGTGGTCGAAGTGCTGGAGCGCCGCACCACACGTTTGGTCGGTCGCTATGCCGAGCGCGATGGCGTCGGCCTGGTATTGCCAGATGATCGGCGACTCAATCAGGACATCGTCATTCCGCTTGCTGAGAAGGGCGAGGCGCGCAACGGCCAGATCGTGGTCTGTGAAATCACCGCGGCTCCCGCCAATGGGCGGCCGCCGTTCGGTCGCGTGTTGACCGTGCTGGGCGATGCGCTGGTGCCATCGCTGGTGGTCGAGATGGCGATTCATGGCCACGGCATCCCGCACGAGTGGCCGTCCGCGGCATTGGAAGAGGCGGCGCGCGTGCCGCTGCAAGTGCCGCTGGCAGAAGCGCAGGCGCGGGTGGATTTGCGCAGCATGCCGTTGGTCACCATTGATGGGGAGACCGCGCGCGATTTCGACGATGCGGTGTGGTGCGAGCCGAATGCGCGCGGCTTTCGCTTGGTCGTCGCCATCGCCGATGTGTCGCACTACGTGCGTCCTGGCACCACGCTGGACGACGAAGCTGGCAAGCGCGCGACCTCGGTGTACTTTCCGGGCTTTGTGGTGCCGATGCTGCCGGAGACGCTGTCCAACGGCATCTGCTCGCTGAACCCGAATGTCGACCGCATGTGTTTTGTCTGCGACATGCAGATTGATCGCGACGGGCTGGTGATGTCGTCGAAGTTCTACGAAGCGGTGATGCGCTCGCACGCGCGACTCACCTACACCCAGGTGTGGGCCGCCATCGGTGAGAACGACGCCGTCGCGCAAGCACAGGTGGGCGCACTGATGCCGCCGCTGCAGCGCTTGCACCAGCTGTATCAGTTGCTCGCCAAACAACGGCAGGCGCGTGGCGCGATCGAGTTCGACAGTCCTGAGATCGACTTCCGACTGGGACCGGCCGGTGAAGTGATCCAGGCCGCACCGACTGAGCGCAACGACGCCCACAAGCTGATCGAAGAATGCATGATCGCGGCCAATGTCGAGGCGGCGAAATACCTGCTGCGAAAGAAGTTGCCAGCGCCGTATCGCGTGCATGATCGGCCGCCACAATCCAAGTACGAAGACTTGCTCGAGTTCCTTAAAGAGTTTGGCTTGAGCATGCCGGCCTGGGAAAAGGTGCAGCCACGCGACTTCACCGCGCTATTGAAGAAAGCGCGCAAGCGACCAGATGCCGCGTTGTTGGAAACCGTGTTGCTGCGCAGTCAGTCGCTGGCGGTTTATCAGCCGGAAAACCTCGGCCACTTTGGCCTCGCGTTGGAGGCCTACGCGCACTTCACCAGCCCGATCCGGCGCTATCCCGATCTGTTGGTGCACCGCGCAATCAAACACGCGTTGGCCGGCGGCAAGGCGGCTGGATTCATTTACGCCGAGCACGAGATGGTGGCTCTTTCCCAGCACTGTTCGCAATGCGGACGGCGGGCCGATGAAGCCGAGCGTGAAGTCGACGAGCGTTATCGCTGCGCCTGGATGGAGCGCCACATCGGTGCCGAGTTTGACGGCGTGGTCAGCGGTGTCACCTCCTTCGGTGCCTTTGTCGAACTGACCGAGTCCCGCGTCAGCGGGCTGGTTCACGTCACCCAGCTGCCCAACGATTATTACCACTTCGATCCGGCGCGAAAATTGATGAGCGGCGAGCGCAGTGGCCTGCAGATTCGCTTGGGCGACACGGTGCGGATTCTTGTGCTGCGCGCCAGCTTGGAAGATCGCAAGATCGATTTCCGGCTGGTGTCGCACCTCGGCAAACCGGTGAGTGAGCGTCGGCCAATGGCGGGAAACAGCGGATTTGCCGACAGCTCGCCGACGGGCCGTGGGTCAAGCAAGGGCAACGTTGCCAACAAGGGCGGCTTTCCGAATAAGGGCAAAGGCCGATGAGCGAGCAATGGATCGCCGGTATCAACGCTGTGCAGGCCGCGCTCGAAGGCGAGCGTGGGCGCTTGCGTGAGGTGTTGATCGAAGCGCGCGCGAAGAATCCGCGACTGACCGAGTTGGCTGAGCTTGCCAAAGCGGCCGGCGTTACCGTCCAACACGTTGCAGCGGACGCGTTGGCGCGGGCGGTGCCGGGGGTCAAACATCAAGGCGTCGCCGCGCAACTGTCGGCGGCGGTGAATCTGGGTGAAGGCGATTTGGACGAGTTGCTGGGCCGCGTAGAAAACCCACTGCTGTTGGTGCTGGATGGTGTGCAGGATCCGCACAACCTCGGCGCGTGTTTGCGCAGTGCGGAGGCCGCGGGTGCGGTGGCGGTGATCGTGCCGCGAGATCGCGCGGTAGGCATCACCGCAGTCGTCCGCAAGAGCGCGGCTGGCGCCGCCGAGCGCGTGCCGCTGATTCGGGTCACCAATCTGGCGCGCACCTTGAAGACCCTGAAGGACGCCGGCGTCTGGATTGTTGGCCTGGCCGGCGAAGCAGAGCAGTCGCTGTATTCGATCGATATGCGCGGCCCGACCGCGATTGCGATGGGCGGCGAGGGCGATGGCCTGCGCCGTTTGAGTCGTGAGAATTGCGACTTTCTGGCGAAGATTCCAATGCGCGGCCAAGCCGAAAGTTTGAACGTCTCGGTCGCCAGTGGAGTGGCCTTGTTTGAAGCCTTGCGGCAGCGCGGCGGCTAAGGCTGGACGGCGATGGTTGCTGCTGCGCATCGCCCTGACGCGATAGCCCGGTCACCTGTGGGAGCGGCGGAAGCCGCGAAAGCCTTGCGGCCAAGCTTTCACGGTTTCCGCCGCTCCCACAATTCAAGTCCTGAAGGCCGAGCTTCGTCTGTCGTGACGAAGCCGCGGGAATGCGCCAATTTTCACCTCGACTTCGATTAGCTGATGCGTTACGCCGGCCTCGACTCCCTGCGCCTCGCTGCTGCCGCGCTGGTGCTGCTCGCCCACGGTGCGTTTTTTCTCTACCCGCTGTTGCCGCGTTACGACCTCTGGTTGGGGTTGGGATGGGTGGGCACGGAACTGTTTTTTGCGCTCAGTGGATTCCTGCTGATTCGCGTGTTGCTGCAGAATCCGAGTCATTCCACGGCAGCTTTCTTGCGCTCCCGGTTGGCACGCGTATTACCGATTTTCTGGGTCTTCGTCGCGATCAATCTGTTGCTATGGTGGTGGCAACACTCCGCCTTGCCGCAGCGCTGGTGGGCCTATCCCGCGTTGCTGCAAAACAGTTGGGCGCTGCACCCGGATTTTTTTGCTGAGGCGTGGAATCTGCCGCCACTGTTGTTTTTCTGGTTGCTGGCGGTGGCGTTGGTCAACAGGGCGCTGTCGCATCTGGATACACGAACACGCCTGCAGAACGGGTTGCTCTTGCTCGCCTCGGTTGGCTTGTTGTTGCGGCTGGCACTGGTGAGTGTGCTCGACCCCAGCTGGGATCTTGGGGTGCGCAAGTGGTTGCCGATGCGTCTGGACGCTTGCGCTTGGGGCGGCGTGCTGGCGTGTTGGCAAGCGCGTGAGCCGTCGATTGGCCGGCACCAGACAATGGCATTGAGTGGATTGGCGCTCGCTCTGTTCAGCCTTGTCCTGTTTGCGGTGTTGCCACGCGACAGCAGTCTGTTTGCCCGCAGTGGCTTGTTCTCCATGATCGGTCTGGCCTGCGCCCTGCCGCTGCCGTGGCTTTGCCGAGGTGTTTCAACTTCCACACTCGCCAAGGCCGCTGGCGGTGCGTTCGCGCTCTATCTCGTCAATATGCCACTCATCCAGCTTGCGGCCGTGTTCGGCGTGTCGGCTATCGGCGCACTGCCGGCGTTTGTCTTGTGGCTGGCCACCAGCCTTGTGTGTGCTTGGGTGCTGGCGACCGGAATGGCGCGCTTACGACTTGTTCGCCAACGACTTCTCCGGTGATCGACGCAGCATCTGCCACCAGTCGCGAAACGGCGAGAACAGTGCACGAACGGGATGATTCAAATCTTCACCACTGTGTAGACCCGTCGCCGGCCATTCATCGCGTTTTGGTGCCACGTACGTCCCGAACAGCACGTCCCAGACCGGAAAAAACGCAGCAAAGTTGACGTCGGTGTGCTCGGGCTTGATCGAGTGATGCAAGCGATGCACTTGCGGCCCGGTGAACACCGTGGTCAGCGGACCGAAAGGCAGCCGCAGGTTGAGATGGATCATGTAACCCCATAGCAGCAACGTCGACCACAGCCAGGTGATCGTGGGTGGCGAGATGGCAAAGATCATTGCAAACGGCAGAAACACCAGGAATACGCGCAAGGGTTCTTCTAGCCAATGGTGACGCTGGCCCGTCGTCACATTCAGCGAGCGCTCGGCGTGATGCAGTTTGTGCTGCGCCCAGAGCCACGGACTCACGTGCTGCAGCCGGTGCATCCAGTAGTAAAAAAAGTCGAAGCAGAAGAAAAACAGTAGTCCTTGCAACAACTGCCAAGCGAAGCCGTTGGGCAGGGCGATCGCCAGCGAGCCGCCGTATGCGGCAATCAATGGTGCTGTGATCGCCGACAGCGGCGGCACCAGCAGGTGGGTCAAGTAAATGAACACCATCGTGTAGCCGAGATTGAAGGCAATGTGCTGCCAGGGCTGATCCCGCTCCGCGAGGTAGAGGCGTTCCAGCAGCAGGCCGATCAAATACACCAGGCCCACAAACTTCCAAGTGACCAAGCTTTGAATGAATGCGATTTGCAGGGCGTCGTACATACGCTGAGTCTAACGTCGGCCGTGTGAATTCCGAGCTTCGGGAAACATGCGGGCTAAACTTCGCCGATGAGCAGCACCGCCCCTTTGCAGCAAAGACAAGCCAGCCAAGCGCTGATGGTGGCCATCGTCGCGACTCTGGCACTGTATTGGTTGCCGTACGTCAACGTCCTGTCATGGCCGCTGCTCTTGCTGTCGACCTTGATGCATGAATTGGGGCACGGGCTTACGGCCATGCTGTTGGGAGGCAAATTCCAAGCGATGACGATGTGGGCGGATGGCTCGGGCGTGGCTTCGCATCGGGGAAACTTTGGTGCTTTCGCGCGCGCCACGGTGTCGGCAGGTGGCTTGATCGGTCCGCCGCTGGCAGCGTTGGGCCTGTTCCTGGCGGGCCGACGCTCGCGCAGCGCACACGCCGCGTTGGCACTGTTCTCGGTGTTTTTGTTGCTGGTCACGCTGCTGTGGGCAAGCGGCGCATTCACCGTGCTGTTCTGCCTCGCATTGGCCACGCTGCTGGCGTTGTTGGCATGGAAAGCCTCACCTGCGGTGAGTCAGATCGTGTGCGTATTTCTCGCCGTGCAGCTCGCCTTGTCGTCGTTCTCGCGCTCCGACTACCTGTTCACTGCGGTGGCCCAGACCGGCAGCGGCAGCATGCCTTCGGATGTCGGCCAGATCGCTGAGGCGCTGTGGCTGCCGTACTGGTTTTGGGGCGGCTTGATCGCCGCGCTGTCGCTGGCGATTCTGGGTTACGGCGCTTGGCGATTTGCGCGCTCGTTGGGCTGAGGGGCGCGACAACTGACCGTTCACCAAATCTTCGCGCAGGCGTAATGTGGACGCTTGTTGCCGGGCCAGGAGAAGGTGATGCGTGTGGTCATTGCAGGGGTGTTGGCGGGCATTGCATTGTTCATGTGGGGCGCGGTTTCGCATACGCTGTTGCCCTTGGGCGAAATCGGAAAGCACGCGCCTGGCAATGAAGACGTGATCCTGGCGGCGATGCGCGAGGGCTTGCCCAAGGAAGGCATTTACGTCCTGCCTTACATCGCCAGCGAGCAAATGGCAGATGAGTCCGCGACTCACGCCTGGGTAAGCAAATCATTGGCCAATCCCTATGCGATGGTGATCTACCAACCGCAGGGTCGCGACAACTCGCAGATGGGGGCGATGCTGGGCATGCAGTTCGGTAGCGATCTCGTCACCGGGTTCGCTTTGGCTTGGGTGCTCAGTCTGATATCGGCAGGGTTTGGCCGCCGTGTACTGGTCGCCGTCGCGATTGGCATGATCGGCTGGCTTGCCATCGGCGTGCCTAATGTGACCTGGTATCGGTATCCGTTGGATTCGACCTTGGCGCTGATGACCGACGAAGGCGTCGGATTCTTCCTTGCTGGTGTCGCGGCGGCTTGGTGGTTGGGGCGTGATCGCGCTGCCTGATTCCGTTTCGACCAAAGGAGTCGCCCGTGCATCGGACCAAGTTGGCGTGGAAGCTGCTGCTCACAGTCACCCTGGGCAGCAGTAGCCTCGTTTTAGCGACCGCCGAGACGGCGAACACAAACACGCTCGAAGGAAACCCGGCGGCAACTGCATTGCGAGCCGAAGTCGAGGCCATTGAAAGCGCAGCGTTGAGCGACGCCGCATTTGCCGACCTGCTGACCCGACTTGAGCGCGCGGAACAACCCCAGTTGCTTGCTCAAGCCTATGCGGTGCGCTGCCTGAGTTTGCTCGGCAGCGACACCAACGCTGCGGCAACTGTCGCTGAAGCCGGGATTGTCTTCGCAGAGAAACGCAGCGACGTGCAAGCGCTGTCTGGCTTGTACATCTGCCGCGGCTATGTGCGCGAACTGGACGAACAAATCGATACGGCGATGGCCGATTACGACCGCGCATTCGAGGCCGCAAAGCGCGCTGGCAATCGCTCGGACGAAGCGCAGGCTCAGGCCTTGCGCGGTGAAATTCACTACGCGCGCGGAAATTTCTCGCAAGCATTGTCTGAGTTGCTAGCTGCGCATCGGACCAGCGTGGAAATTGCCGATGGCGCACGTCAGCGCTATGCCCTGAACGCCATTGCCAATGTCTACAGCGATGCACGCGTTGGCCAGTATGCGCAGGCACTCGACTATTACCGGCAAGTCGGGCGCGAGCATGAGGCAGCAGGTAATACGCCCGATGTGGCGACCAACTGGTTCAACATTGGCAGCACGCTGCAGATCACCGGCGAGTTTGCAGCCGCCGAAGAGGCTTTTCGGAAAGCGTTAGCCGTGTACGCTCAATTGGACGATGCGCGTTCTCTGGCCCAAACCCGGCGTGCCTTGGCGGTGCTCTACTTGCGCATGGATCGGCCAGTCGAAGCTTTGGCGGCAGCCGATGCCGCATTGGCGTTTGCCGAGGGTAACGATCCCGATTTCGAACAGTCCAATGTCGATAAGCCCGGTGTCGATCAGCCCGATGTCGAACAGCCCGGCGATGCCGCCAGTGCCCGATTGACCCGTGGCAGTGCCCTGCGTCGACTCGGACGCCACGCTGAGGCGGCTGCCGATCTTGCCAGCGCACGCAACTACTTTGAGCGCAACAACAATCCGCGTTTTGTGGAGCGGGCAGTGGCCGAGCAAGCTGAAGTGGCCGCTGCGCAAGGCGATTGGCAGGCTGCCTATACCGCGCGCAGCGAGCAGCTTCGTCTGGCCGAACAACTGCGTTCGCAAGCCGATGCCGAGCTCAGTTCGCGCTTGCGCGTGCAGTTCGATAGTGAACACAAAGAACTGGAGAACACCTCACTCAAGCGCGAGGGCGAGTTGCGCAGCGCTGCCCTGCGCGACGCCGAACGCATTCGTGATTTACGCGGCACCGCGATTGCGCTCGGCACTATCGTGGTCCTCGCAACTGTTTGGGTGGCCCTAAGTGCCTTTCGTCGCGCACGGCAAATGCGCAACCTCGCGTTGACCGACGAACTCACTGGTCTCGCCAACCGCCGCGCGATCCTGCGCCAACTGGAACAGCGTCTCGCTGGCAAGAAGCATCCCGCCGCGCCAGTGCTGATGTTCGATATCGACCACTTCAAGTCGATCAATGATCGCCTCGGCCATGACATCGGCGACGTGGTCCTGCGCAAAGTTGCGTTGGCTGCAAAGCGCCTGATTGGCGGTCAAGGCGAAGTCGGTCGCGTCGGCGGTGAAGAGTTTCTGGTGCTTTTGCATGCGGCCGATGCTGACTACCTGCGCGCCGTTGCCGAGCGCTTGCGGCAGGCGGTCGAAGCGCTGACCTTCGAAGCACCCGCAACCGACCTGCGCGTCACCATCAGCATTGGTGGCTGTGAATCCGGACCCCACGCGACCCGCATGGAAGATCTGCTCAAGCGCGTCGATCTGGCCTTGTACCGAGCCAAGAGTGGGGGGCGAAATCGGGTGGAGTTTGATCCAGTATCGTGATTCGGTTGCCGTATCGATGTGGCGATTGGTTCACCCGTTCCGGCGGCATTTGCCGCTGAAGGCGGGGGCAGAGTCTCGCCTTTCCCGGATTGTCGATTCGCCCGCCCAGCAAAAATGCATGATCGCTGCGCATTCAATGCACTCCCTGCTACCGTGCCGCGCTCCGCTGAATCCTTTGCACCCATGAGCCTGATGGCATGACTGAAATACTCGGCTTGATCGTTGCCATCTGGTTGATCATTTACGTGCAGCGGCTGCGGGCTTTGTTGGCTTTCCCGCTGCCACGGCGGCGCTACCAACCATTGGCGGCAATGCCGTCTGAACACGCCGATGCGGTGTTCGATGAGTTACACACCGAGCTCACCAAGCTGGGATTCGAGGGGCCAGTCTGGCTGCGCGCGGAGCGTGTCGATGGCGAGTCGGAGACCACGCCGCTGTACGCGATCTATCGCGCGCCGGATGACTGCGGACTGTTTTGGGCGTCAGCCCCTTCGCAGGTCGCCCATCCGCATCAAGCGATGACCTTTTTCAGCCATCGCCTAGCCGACGGCCGTCACGCGGTCAGCCAACCCTTCGACATCGGGTTTGCCTTGATGGAAGGCGGCAAGCTGGTAGCAAGGAGTGCCAGTGAAGCAACCATCGCTAAGCAGTGGCAGGCCCACCTTGTATGGTTGGCGGCTCTGGGCAGCGCACCGCTGCCATGTGTTGACCTCGATCTGCCCAGCTACGCCCTGGATTTATTCGAGCGTTCACGCGAACGCCTGGTAGCCAGTCGAAACGTTCGCGAGGTCACTCCCGATCTTGCCCTGCTGCGCTTGCCATTGGCGATGAAGGCGATGACGGCCATGCGCCGGTTGCCGAAGCCGCCGGCGGATCCGCGACCGGTGCCGCTGCCTCGTTTGGCGCGCCTGGCCGCCGCTCAGGACATCAGCAGCCACCGTGCGCCGCCGCGCGACGTGCAGTGGGGCGTGTTTGCGGTCAGTGTGGTGCTCTTTATGGCGCTGGGCGCGTTGTTCTGGGATGTGACGCTCGCCCTCTCGATCCTGTTGGTGGTGGTGCTGCACGAGTTGGGTCACTTCCTCGCGATGCGTGCCTTCGGATATCGCAATGTGCACATGCTGGCGCTGCCGTTGGTGGGCGGTGTGGCGATTGGACAAGACGCCAATCCGGGTGCCAGCAAGCGTGCATGGATGAGCCTGATGGGCCCTTTGCCCGGCATTGTGATCGGCTGGGTTCTGTTGGGTTTCGCTTGGCAAAGTGGACTTGACTCGCCAGCTTGGCTGCTCTCGTTGGCGATGGTGTTCTTGTTCATCAACTATCTGAATGTGCTGCCCATTCCGCCGCTGGACGGCGCGCATGTCGTTGAAGCGCTGTTGCCGGTGCGCTGGGCCAAGCTGCAAACCGTGTTGATCGCGATTGCGGCAGTTGTCGGTGCCTACTTCGCGTGGCAATACAGTTTCTATCTGCTGACGGTATTGGCCTTGCTGCAGCTGCCAGCGCTGGCGGCGAATTGGCGGTTGCATGAAGTTGAACTGGGCTTGTTGCAAACCGGACTGCCAAAGTCGGACGCGCCACGCGATCGGATGCTGCAGATTCTGGGCGCATTGGAAGCCAAGCTCGGTCCAACCTCACACGCGCTGGTGCGTGTTCGCCAAGCGCTGAGCGTGCGGCAGCGCATCGAAGTGCAACCAATGGGAGCGGCGGCACGGCTGGCGACATCGCTGGTCTATTTGATTCTGTTGTTGGTGCCGGTGGTCGGCTTGCTCGGCTACAGCCACTTGCTGGGTGGAGATCCCGAGCAGCGGGCGCGCTCTGAAGAGCAGGCCAACTCGCGGGTTGCCTTGCAAGCGGAGGCGGCCAAGCTGGCGCTGGCCACACTCGTGCGCGACCTCGCTATCGGCGCAGACAATGCGCTTCCCGAAGCCGCAAGCCCTGCGGCTTTTGCTCGAGCAGAAGCGCGTTTGGGTCGACCGTTACCGCTTGAGTTGCGATCACTTTATGAAGTGGCTGACGGCCTGCCCGCAATCGATCTACTGCCCTTGGATGAAGTCGGGCCGCCATCGCCCCAGACGGTACAAATGCTGGGCGCCGTTGATCAGCGTTTGCGTCTCGAAAACAATGCCGGTGTCTGGGTGGAGTTGGAATCGGCGACCGCGGAACGCTGGTGGCATCTGGGTGGCTGGGAAGACGCACCCTTGTTCTATCTACCCGATCCGCACCCGCGCTTGCCCACCACTCGCTTCATCAACTACTTTATTGAATCGCCCAGTGTCCACCCCAGCCTGCGCGATTTTCTCGATCAGCAGTGGGCAGATCAGCGGCTGACCAAGCAGGCGGATTGAGCTTTGGAGGTTGGGAGTCAAACAGCTGAGCAGGCTCGGCTCTACAACCACAGGCAGCAAGCGTCAGTTCTTGCGTAGAGCGGAGCTTGCTCGGCTGCCGTATATAGCCCGGACTTTTCATGAATTGCGCACGCCCTCGTTCGGCGGCTTCGCCGCTACGCGGGGCTTCCGCCCCGATGTCTCCTGACCGCACAGGGAATTCTCTTCAGTCGGCCGTATGACCCGATACGCCGCTCCTTCAGAGAATCCCCTGTGCGATCAGTATCCTGCGCGATCATCGGACGCATTCATGAAAAGGCCGGGATAAATGGGCGTGTTCGCTATCCGCTGAACCCCAGCCCCAGCCCCCCAATCCCGCGCTTTCCTTCTACCAACTAAACCATCCCCCGCAACCGATACAACGCCTCCAACGCCTGCTTCGGCGTCAACTCGTCCGGGTCAATCGCAGCAAGCGCGGCCAAGGCAGGGGCGGGCGAGTTGAACAAGCCCATTTGCATCGGTTGATCGAGCGCAATCGGTGATGTGGATGGCGTCGGTTGGCTGCGTTGCTCGAGTTCAGCGAGATAGCGACGGGCGTCCTTGATCGTTGACTTCGGCAGCCCGGCCAACGCCGCCACCTGCAAGCCGAAACTGCGATTGGCAGGCCCGTCCTTTACCGCGTGCATGAAGACCAGACTGTCCTGATGCTCGACCGCATCCAGATGCACATTGCTGATGCCATTGGCTGCCGTCGGCAGCGCAGTTAGCTCGAAGTAGTGGGTCGCAAACAGGGTGTAGGCACGATTGATCTCGGCCAGGTGCAGCGCGCATGCCTTGGCCAAAGCGAGGCCGTCATAGGTCGAGGTGCCGCGGCCGATCTCGTCCATCAATACCAGCGACTGCGAGCTGGCGTGATGCAGGATATAGGCGGTCTCGCTCATCTCGACCATGAAGGTCGACTGTCCGCGGGCGAGATCGTCGCCGGCGCCGATGCGGGTGAGGATGCGATCAATCGGGCCGATTTCCGCGCGCAATGCCGGCACAAAACTACCTACATGCGCCAACAGAACGATCAACGCGTTCTGTCGCATATACGTGCTCTTGCCGCCCATGTTCGGGCCAGTGATGACCAGCAAGCGACGCTGCTCATCGAGGATCAGATCATTCGGCTCGAACGGCTCGTCTCGCACGGCTTCTACCACCGGATGCCGGCCGCGCTCGATACGCAGGCCGGGCTCATCGGTAAGCGTCGGTCGCGACCAGTTCAGGGCGTCCGCACGTTCGCCAAAGCAGGCCAGCACATCCAATTCTGCTAGCGCGTTGGCAAAGGTCTTGAGCGGTTCAAGCGCGAGATTGAGCACGTCAAGCAAGTCTTCCCAGAGGCTGCGTTCTCGCGCCAATGAGCGCTCGCGCGCCGACAGCACCTTGTCTTCGAACGCCTTCAGTTCTTCGGTGATGTAGCGCTCGGCGCCAGTCAGTGTTTGCCGACGTGTGTAGTGGGTGGGCGCGCGCTGCGCCTGGCCCTTGCTGATCTCAATAAAATAGCCATGCACACGGTTGTAGCCAACCTTGAGGGTGGCAATACCGCTGGACTCGCGCTCGCGGGCCTCAAGATCGAGCAGGAACTGGTCGGCGTGATTTGAAAGTTGCCGCAATTCGTCAAGCGCTGCGTCAAAACCTTCTGCGAACACGCCGCCATCGCGTTGCAAGGCGGGCGGTTGCAATACCAGCGCTTTTGCCAAGTGCGAGGCCAACAGGGTGTGCTCGCCAAGTGCGTCGGTCAGCGTCGCCACGCGCGGCGAGTCGATGGCAGCCAACTGGTTGCGCAGACCGGGCGCGCTCAGCAGCGCATCACGAAGAGTACTCAGATCGCGCGGACGGGCTGAGCGCAGGGCGATCCGGGCAAGAATGCGCTCGATATCACCCACCGCGCGCAATGAGCTGCGCAGACTGTCGAGCGCATCGGCATCAAGCAACGCCTGCACCGCTTGCTGACGCTGACCCAGCACGCGCCGATCACGCAAAGGCCGTTGCAGCCAGCGCCGCAGCAGCCGCCCACCCATCGGCGTGATGCTGCTGTCGAGCACGCCGGCAAGGGTGTGCTCGTTGCGGCCATCGGGCCGACTGTCGAGCTCCAAATGCCGGCGAGTGGCGGCGTTCATGCCGATGCTGTCATCCACCGATTCGAATGCCAACGCCGCCAGATGCGGCAGTTGCTGCTTCTGGGTTTCTTCCAGATAGCCGAGCAAGGCACCGGCGGCAGCAATCGCCCGTGGGCGTTCCTCAATGCCAAACGCGGCGAGATCATGCACGCCAAAAAAACGCAGCAAGCGACGTCGACAAGCGTCATGAT
>Ga0163147_10001813_pt1 | contig 31682 bp, 30 predicted proteins | sample OliLakLV19MP6G1_FD_148597 | JGI IMG/M metagenome (GOLD analysis project Ga0163147, IMG submission 148597) | Freshwater microbial mat bacterial communities from Lake Vanda, McMurdo Dry Valleys, Antarctica- Oligotrophic Lake LV.19.MP6.G1 | ecosystem: Environmental > Aquatic > Freshwater > Lake >...
TACTTCTCCAGTGTGCTTGTTCACGTTCTTATTCAATGATCGCCAAGAAAAACCAGCCTAAGGCCGACCACGTCAGCATCACGGCACCGCCACAAGCAACGCCAGCCACAGCAGCACGAAAGCTACTACCCCGCCTACGCCAACTGCGATCGCTTTGCCTAGGTAGGCCAGCTTGGCCCGACACTCTTGACCACTTTTCACGGTGATAACCCTTTCAAAGCAAGCCTTCTTCCACTTTCCACGGCGGCGAGACTTGGTAGGTCTTACGGGTCTTCGCCTGCCGTTGTTGCTCTCTTCCTGCCTCAGTGTCTGCGTCAACAGTGACAACCGGCGCAAATATTGCGCTAGTAATCACCGTCCCTGTCGTCTTGCCGTTCTCACGCTCGACAACCTCAAGCACAAAGCGCTCGAGCTTGTAATCAGCAAGGTTCAGCTGACGCCCGCTGGCGTCCCACAGCCGCATTTTCACGATCGAGCCAACTGAAAAAATCATGGCACACGTCGTCCTTTTCCGCTCGCGTAGAACGACCGTCGCGCCGTCCTTAAATCAAACCGGCGCGACGGTTCCTGCGGCACAAGCCCAGGGTGTTCAGCGTTGCGTAACGTCTCAAAAGACGGCCCCAGCTTCTCAGCCAAGGCCGCCCACCATGAAGAGACTTTTTAACAACTCTCGGGAGATCCCCGAAAGATCTTGACGTTCTCAGCCTTGACCAAAGACGCAAGCCGCTGCTGAATCATGTTGACCGCAGCCGCCGCTCTAGCGTCTTCCAGCGTCAAGATCGCGGTTGCGGTAAGTCTTTCGAGCACCAGAAATCCTTTCAATAAGGTGACCACAAGCCAAGTTTCAAAGGCTCTGCTCGACGTTTCCGTATCGAACAGAGCCGAGGAGAGAGTCAGAAAAAGTCCGGCGCCCTTTTCAAGACGCCGAGCCTCCGGGCGAACACACCGGGCTTGTGACCGGTCTTTGTCGCGTCGCGTGCAAACCGCCGGACCGCATGTCTAGCTCGCCCGTCTCACCGCCGCCACTCACCGCCGCCACTCACCAACTCGCCACCCAACTCGCCATCTCACTCACCGCCCACAACCCCGCCAACAGCAGTCCTATCACGCTCGCAACGATTACAGTTACGATCGCCAGCGGCCGATGTCGCCTGACCACGCTGGCTCGCAGGCTTGCTCGACCGCGGCTTCGGGTAAGTCCCGACCTCAGCCGCCTCGCAGCGTGCAAATCCTCGCCTACGACCAACCCAGGCAACTCGCTTCGACCCTGGCTTGCCATATGCAGACTTTCCTAGTGCACTCGCACCTTGGCTTCCAAGCTCGTGCGCACGAGTAAGTTCTGCTAGAAAATCTTCAACGTCAGAGCGTTGAAAAGCCGCGCCGCTAGGAACTCGTACGCTCTTGAGCTTGATTCGCGCTGGCCACCACCAGCGCTTCCCGTTCACACTGCCGCGCACCTGCACACCCTTGCTGACCCAGGTGTACACCGTGCAGCGATGCACACACTTTTTTCCCGCCGAGCACATTCGCGCCACGTCAGCAAGCGAAAGAAGACTATCGTCTCGCACACCGAGCCTCGCACTAAGCCTCGCACCGCCATCACACTCGAGATCTTGATAAGTCCTGCGCAACAAGCTAGGCGTTGAGGTGCTCTCTAATCTCACGCGGCACCTCCGTCGCGCGACGTGCTCTGAAGATCAGATGGCGCGTCCACCGATTCCAGAATCTTCGCGATCGCTGCGGTGTACGTGCGGCTTGCCTTGATAAACCTGCTCGCCGCGTCCAGCCCAAACGAGCCTGCTCGAATCGCGTCAAGCACATTCTTCTCGATCGCGTGCGCTTCGTCGATTTCCGCCCACATCGCCGTAAAGTCAAGCTGCATCGGCGTCTTGTTCACGAGCTGATGAACCAGCACACCGCTGCCAAACGCCGCGTCTCTTGATTTCGTCACAGGCTTGAGTCTGGCCTCATCCTCTACCGCCACAAGTTCCGCGAAGGTCGCCGTCCGTGCGTCAAACGCGTAAGGCCGCGTCACCGCCTGGTCCTCGTCGCCGCTGTTCTCGCTCGCATCGTCCAAATCGTCTGCATCGCTGACGCACTCATCAAGCTCATCTGCCTCATCAGGCCTCGGGTCGTCGATGAAATGCATGTTCGCTTGCTCTAGATTGCTCGTGACATGCGCGTCAAAGTCGTCATTCGTGCCCAGACTCGACGCCTTGTTGCCGTCTGATCTGTTTCTCAAATGCGCACCGCGGTGCGCATTTGACGATTCAAGCGACGCACGCTGAGGCAGCCGCCGCGTGCCCGCGATGATCTGAAGCTGAGTCGAAGTCAACATAGCCGGATCACCGCTAAAGATCTCTGGGTACATCGCGCACCGTGCCGGCCCGATCCGCTTGCCTAGCGTGATTACCGCTCTCGTCACCTTTCGCACGTCAAGCGTCCCGTCAGCTCCAGCAAAGTCTTCAGCCATCTTGATCGCGCACTGCACTGTGCGTGAGTTCATGTTGATTCGCGCCAGCGTTTGCAGCCAGTCACCGTGTGGCACCTGAGCCTTTATCTGCCTCAGCAAGGACCCCATGCAGATCCGCGCTGTACGCTCCTCGCGCTCGTGTTTCTTGCGGTGCTCGATGCACCACCGCAGATCGTCTTGCGCTCGATCGATGCACACCGCTAGTTGCAACCAGCTCGCGCACGTTTCCGATCGGTCGTGCAGCACAATGACGACAGGCCGCGTAAGAGATGAAGGTGCGGTAATCACGCCGTCACCGCCTTGATAACCGCGAAGTGCGCCAGCGATTCTTTCACGAACTGCGCCCCGTGCAGCCCGATTGACGCCAAAATAAACGCCTGAGCCGCGAAACCAGGGTCAATGCCGCGTTCCGCGACATACCGACCAAGATTTACTTGCGCCGCGTGAGTTCGTTCCGCCGCTCGTTGCCTTGTTTGGTTCGCAGTACCAATCTCACTGTTCTCGCTCGCGTCATCGCCAGCGGCCTCGACGAGTCGCAGCAAGTCGTTACCAACCGCGAGCGTCTCCTCGAACCGCCCTAGCTTTCGTTGCACGCCTCCCATGACCTCGCGGCCACACCGAGCAAACACGTCCTCTTGCGCACAAATGTCGGTGCTCGCAGTGGTGTAGTTCACGCCAGCACCTCGAGCGTCTGGAGCGACGAAATCTTGCGAGCCTCGTGCGCCGAGATCAGCTCAAGCACGCTCTCTTGAACGTCTCGCGAGGTTCGCACCTTGACGCCATACGCTCGCGCCACCGAAGCCGCAAAGAGCGTGGCAGCCACAAGAGAGCCGTCACTGCGCTCGATGAAAAGCTCACCAGCCTGGTGCGAAGAGTGTGAGACACTTGAGATCAACGATTGAACAAGCATTAAATCCCCCGAACAAGCCGATAACACACGACGACCTGATGCCGCGTTGCCAGTCCTGAAAGCAACGCGGTTCGTTTCCGAATCGCGTCGCCGGTCGTCCTTGCAAAGTTGGGGGCAACTTTGCTTGAACGCCTAGATATTCACCACCTTATCGGTCAAGTCAAGCTCACATTCATCAAAATAGATCAACTTTCCTCTAACTGACTGTGGAAAAACGACTTAAAATCAGGTGCAATTCACGTATGACACACGTTGGGAAATATCTCGAGGATTTGCGCGTGAACCGCCGCATGTCTCAGCGTGAGCTGGCGATCGCGGCTCACATGGACCCGCAGACCATTTACCGCATCGAGAGCAGCGCCAAAGCCACGCTGCGGCGCACCAACGCTGTAGCGATCTTCACAGCTCTTGACGAGCGCGGCTCTTTAGGCGCCGCCGAGGTCGAACGCTTCTGCGGCCTGACAAAGATGCCCAACCCTGGCAGCGAGCGCACGCACGCGGCGCTTGGCTCGGCAGGGCACAGCGTGGCTCAGGCCGTCGCGCGCTTGCCGCGTGACGAGCAGGTGGCGTACACCCGCGCCATGAACCTGATCGAAGAGGCTGGGCCGATCGCGGCGACGATGCTCATAGACGCCGTTCGCATGGTTGCGTCGTCGATCGCGGCTCGCGCCGTCCGAGTCGAGAGCACGTCCGCCGCCGAGCGTGTCGTGCGTGTCGTGCGTGAGCACGCTCCTAAGGACGGGATCATCGTCACCGAGATCGCGGGCTACCAGCACGCTCAAGCCGCTCCCGCAAAGCTGTCGCCGCGCCGCCGTGCGGAGTAGAATCCTCGACCAGAGAGATCACGCGATGGACGAGAAACAGGAAAAGACGTTGCTTCATGCGTTGCAAGACCTGCGAACAGACCTCTCGATCGCAAAGTCAGAGCTGGTCGCGCTTCGCAAGCACCAGTCGGGCGTCGCTCGCATCGCGCTAGGCGTGCTGTTCGGCCTCGTCCTGTACTCGCTGGTCGGCGTCGTCGCGTCGCTGCTCATGTGGGGCTCGATCATCAACTGGGCCGCGGACGCCAGGTCGGCCGAGCGGCAAGACACGCCAGCCTTCACCGTGTCTTCAAAGGCAAAAAGCCTCTCGAACCGCAAGCCGGAGACACAGTGAACATGACTCGTCTTCTCGCTCTCGCCGTGCTGCTCGCGTTGCTCATCTCGACCACCGCCTGCGGCACGATCCACAGCCCCGCCGAGATCAGCCAGCTTGAAACTCACGAGTTGATCGACGAGTGGAACCACTACACGTACTGGGGCTGGCCGGGCAGCAGCCTGGTTCTCGCGACGCAGAACTCTTCAGGCGTAGACCGCGCGACCTGGACTCGCTCGATGCGTGCCGCCGCCGTTCACCGGTTGGCCGGTGCGTACCGGTGGACGCCTGAAGAGTGTGCCCTAGTGAATCAAGGCCAAGTGCAAGCAGGCCTATCGATCACGGCCGCTCACTGGGTGCTCGGCAAGGCCAAGCGGCGTGACTGGAGCGACGGCCCGCAAGGCCGCTGGGAGCACTGGCGCTACGACGGTCCTCCGCAAATCACCTACACCTTTCACGACAACGCCTTGGTGTGGTGGTCGAGCTACAGCGACCGCTGACTGCTGTCTGAAGGCTAATCTCGCGCCAACTCGTCAAGCCTTGCCTTGAAAAACTACCATCACTACCCGATCCAACCCTCTCTAAGTCATTACTTCACGATCCAACTCACGACAACTCACGACACTCGCCGCAACATCATAAACCACGACACGACAAGCCTTTAAAGACCATTTCAAACCTTCACTCTCTGCCTTCGGGACGAGAAGGTCGCAGGTTCAAATCCTGTCACCCCGATTCACAATCGATCGTAAAACAAAGGGCACAACGACCGCACCCAAGAAACTTTGAACACGCATTTGACAGACGACTACCACATTTGTAACATGCACCAGCGTCGCCGTGGATCCTCGGAAGGCTCTTCGGAGAGTTTTTGTGCCTCGTGGAAAGTCTGTTTCGCTGCCGGTCATGTCGCTTCATCGAGCCAGCGGCCAGGCTCGCGTGGTTCTTTCAGGCACCACGCACTACCTCGGCAAGTGGGGGAACGACTCTTGTCGCGTGCGCTACGACGAGCTGGTGCGCTCGTGGCTGGCTCGTGACCGAGCCAGGCTGCCTGCGTCGCTCGTCGTCGCCAGTGTCGCCGAGCTTGGCGATCGCTACACCGAGTTTTCCGCCGCGTACTACGTCAAGGCTGGCCGCCCTACCAAGCAGCTCGCGCTAGTCAAGGACGTCTTGAAGCTGCTCTACCGTTCAGGCCACGGCGAGCACGGGCCTAGCGAGTTTGCTCCCCGCCACCTGAAATCTTTTCGCGACTACCTGCTGAGCGATGAATCTAAGGTAATGCCAGACGGCACGCACGCCTCGCGATGGTCGCGCACGACCATCAACGGCATGGTGGCGGTGGTGGTTCGCATGTTCGGTTGGGCGCTGAGCGAGGAGTTGATTTCGGCCGACGTGGTGGCGATGCTGCAAGCGGTACCGCCGCTTCGCCGCGGCCGCGTGACGCGAGCCAACACACGATCCCCGCGCGAGCCGGTGCCCGTGGCTGAGATCCCCGACGCCGACATCGAGGCCGTCCGCAAGGCGCTGACGCCTCACCTTGCGGCGATGATCGAGGTGCAGCGGCGCTCAGCGATGCGGCCTACCGAGCTGCTGCACATGCGCGGCCGCGACCTACAGATCGCGCCCGGCCTAATCAAGTACACCGTACGTTCCGACGGCAACAAGAACGACCACCGCGCCCACGAGCGAGTCGTCTACCTTGGCCCTCGCGCCATCGCGGCGCTGACGCCCTACCTGCTGACCGAACCCGAGGCGTTCATCTGGAGCCCGCGAAGGTCCGAGCAAGAACGGCACACCGCGCTCGCCGCGACTCGCAAGAGCAGGCGTTACCCCGGCCGAGATTCGACCGAGGCTCGCCGAGCCGCGCGTGCTCAGACCGCCATGAAGTACGCCGCTCGCTACAGCGCCGACAGTTATAAACGCCTGATCGAGCGAGTCTGCGTTCGCATCGGCGTCAAGGTCTGGCGTCCTAACCAGCTTCGCCACACCGGCGCGACCGAGATCGTCGAGCTCATCGACGACCCGTCGGTGGTGCAGGAAATGCTAGGCCACCGGCACATCTCGACGACGATGATCTACATCGCTCGCCGCCGCAAGCGCGCGTCCGAGGCCGCCGCCAAGCACGGGTAAGTTCAACCGTGCCATCGCTTCTCAATTCAGTGCCTCCCACGTCAACCGTCTCAGCGTCCCGATGTTGGTCGCTAGGGCCGTGCTCCAGGTCGCCGACACCTTGCCCGTGCCGACCGCCGTCGTGTCTACGGTGGCGGTCTGTTCGAGGATGTCGTCAAGCGCAGCTGGGCCTCTTTTACTAAACGGGCAGGTCGTCACGAGCGTGCCGCTGACCCCTACGGCGGTGCAAGTCACGATCCACTCAGACGCAAAGTGCTGTTGCGCGGTAGATGTCAAGGTCATCCCCGCCGTTGCCGAGAGCGTGACCGAGCCAATTTTAAGGCGTAGTAGAAGAGTGTTCAGCGCTCCGCCAGCGGCCTCCACGCTCGCCGTGACTCGCACCGTTCTCCCGACCACCCAGAAGTCGGCCGGGAAGGCGTACGTCAGCGAAAAATCTGTCTCGGTGTTGGCTCCAGGGTTGGTTAGCGTGGCGCTGCTGGCCGTGTTGTTGCTGAGCAGCGACCCGACGCCTAGGTTGGCTCTCGCCGTACCCGCGTTGGTCAGGTTGGCAAGGTTGTCGGTCGCGTTGAGCAGCAGCCGCTCTACGTTGCCGCTGTCGCGGTAGCGCACGGTGTTTCCAACCGTGTAGACGCTTCCCGCCGTACCCGCGGTGCTTGTAAGCGTGACCGTTGCCACGCCGTAGCCGCTCAACGTTGTCGGCGTCGCGGTGATCGTGGACCACGCTTGATTGTGCGCCGTCGGCGTGCGTTCGTCAGCCAGCCGTGCGTCGTTGCCAACGCACACCGTGGTTCCGGTTGTTCCGTAGGCCACGCTCAGCGTGGCGCGCTGAGCCGCCGCGTCCGCGTCGTCGATCAAGGCTCGCCCCGCCGCCGTCAGCGTGAGCTGCTCGACGACCCCGCTCCCCGCCGTTGCGCGACCTAGCAGCGTGCTGGTCGCTATGTTGACGAGCTTGGCGTAGGCCAGCGTTCCGTCGGCGATCAAGGCCGCCTCCGAGGGCGTGGTGACGACGGGCGCGGTGCGTTCGATCGCAGAACCGTTGGCACGTTCAACCCACACAACCGAGCCTAGGTCTGGGTCGGTGACGCGCACGAGATAAACCCCGGGCATCCCATCGACCATCAACCGCGTGCTCGGCGTCGCGTCGAGCGTCACGCGAGCCGTGCCCGCCGTCTTCTCAACCACCGTCAGCCCGGCAGCGTCGATCGCCGACCACATCGCCGCCAGCAGCGACGCAGGCAGCCCCGCCGACACAAGGTACGGCGCGACCATGTCAATCGTGTCCTGACTCGCCGCACTAGGCATCGCTCGATCCTCTCAGTTAACTTGTGACCACCACGTCGAACGCTCGCAAGGCTGGCTTGTACGGCTCTTTGGTTCTTTTGATCGTGACTCGCACCGTGTACTTGCGAAAGGTACGCGCCAGCGACACGAACACCGCCAGCGGCGCGTAGTCGCTCCAGATCACCCCGTCGAACGTGCGCACCTCGACGAGGTAGGTTTGCAGGCTATCAGGGTTGGGCGCCTTGACCATGCCCACGAGCTTTGGCGAGTTGCTCACCACGCCCCAAGAGTCTGCCTCCAGCGTCGGCGCTTGAAAGAGCACGTCCTGGATCGCCGGGTCGTCGGCGTCGTTGCCGGTGCCGATGCGGTAGGCCAGCTCGCCAGCCGTGATCGTCGTCGTGTCAACATCCTGACTTGTCCAGACGCCCGGCAGGTTCGCGTTGACAAGTTCCAGCCGCAGAGTCGTCGCGTTCCAGGCCAAGTTCGTGCGCGTCCCGTCGCTCGCCAGCGTGAAAGACGTGGCGAGCTTGACAGACTGCCCCGTGGGCAACGCTGGCGAACTGATCGAAACGTGCGCCAGGTACGTCGTCGCCAAGCGACCGTTGGGCCCCACACTTTCTACCCAGAAATCACAGCGAGTGGCCGGCGGCAGCGTGACGTCTAGCGTGCGCGGCTCGATGCCCACGGTGCGCGCCAGCACGAGACAGTCCTGATTGCCGTCCAGCCCGGTCTGCGGAAGCCCCGGCGCGGTGTAATTGCCTCCCGTCAGCACGCGGTACCCGACCGGGTCGGGCGGGAAGGTTTCTGGATCACCCGGCCCGTACACCGCCAGCTGCCACGTCAGCCGGTAGCGGTTGCCCGCGATCGCCGTCACGAAAACGCCCGAGGTTTCCACCGGCGGGCGCAAGAAGAACCCGAGCACCACGTTGACCTTGGGCACACGCGGATCATCAGGCGACAGAAACACGCCGCCGCGTGACACCGCCACAACCGCAAAGTCGTAGCCCTGGTCAGTGTCAAAGATGTCCACCACCGCGCCGCGTGGCGCGACCTTGGCCTCAGGCACCAGCAGCCACTTGAGCGTGCCCACGACGCGGCGATAGACGCGAAAACTGGCCGTGTGCAAGGCATCGACAGGCTCTTGTGACCACGAGAGTTCAATTTGTCGCCCGCTTGGCCGGTCGTACTCGTGAGCCGCGAGGTTGATAACCGGCCCCGGCGGCGTGAGGTCGTCGATGAGCGTGGAATACTGCGGCAGGTTCACGGTGGCCGCTGGGTCTGGGTTAAAGACGCCGTCGCTATACTCGATGCCTGACACCTCCCAGAGCAGGTTCTCGGTGTCGGACCAGCGCACGCCTGTGCAGGTGAAAGGTTTGAGTTGCACGCCCGTGCCGCCGATCGAATACTCCTCGAACTCGATCGGGTTGCTGGCCCACGACGCCGCGACGGTCAGGTCAGCCCCCGCCGCGTACGTCCCGGCCGCGCTGGTCACGCCGCGCGTCTCAGCCGAGTTGTCGCGATGAACCACCGTGATCGAGTAAGAGTTGCCAGCGATGAGCGTGACCGTGCGATCGACCTTGATCGTCGTTGAGCTCGACGAGCGTACCGCGCCGCTGGCGACTCCCCAACCGACCATGCTGGCCGCCGCATCGAAGCGGTCACCCGGCTGCACGCACACCACCGGCCGCGTAGGCGTAAGGCGGATCGAGCGCCCTAGCCCGCGCAAGATCTTGACCTGGTAGACCAACTCTGCGAGCACCTGGTCCGGGTCGGTCACGCCGACAACTTCGAAGGTCTTGACCGCAGGCGCTTCCGTGGCCAGCCACAGCGCGCCGTCGCTAGGGTACTTGAGCACGTCAGGCTGAGAGTCGCGCAGCTCGTTGGCAAAGCGAGCCACGATCTGGTTAGGCCGCGCGATGCCGCCCTCGGTGGCCTCGCGGCGGTACGCCAGCATTGGCAGATTGGTTTCTGGATCGACCGCGATTGAACGATCGGTGAACACTTCAACCGGCACCGCCTGCGGCCGCGCCACGACGAACCGCCACAGCCGCCCGGCGCGAGCTGGCACGCAGCGTCCGACGCCGCAGATCGCTCGAAGCCACTCGATCGCGCGGCGCGGCTGCTCGACCACCAGGTTGCACGCGAATCGTTTGCGTTGCCCGGCAGCCGGGGCGTAACGATCGACCAGCGCGTCGCAATAGAGAGCCCAGTCGATCAGCTCGTCCATCGGCACGTCGGCGTCGCGGACGAGCGCTCCCATGCCCCATGTCAAGTTGGTCATCCACTCCAGCGCGATCCACGCCGGGTTCTCTGAGTAGCCGCGGCTGAACACCGGGCTGGCAGGGCTTGACACGCCGTCCCAGATCCGCAGGTCGTTGAAGCCCTCGATATCGACGCTCAGGCGCGGGATGCCCCCCGAGATCTGCTCGCTTGCCGTGACCTCGACCGCCAGCAGCGCCGTCCCCGCGTAGCGGTTGGCGGCGTAGGTGACTTCAACCGCCGAGTCCCACACCATGCGCGAGGACACGATAGCCGAGTCTGAGTCAGGCGTGACCTTCTCCGTTTGCACGTCGTAGGGCGCGGCCAAAGCCCCCAGCGGTCCGGTGCGCGGCGCCGAGAAGAACTCTGACTGATTAGCTTGATCGACGCTGACCACACGCCACGCCGACCACGCTCCCGGCCCCGCCGTCAGCCGCGCTCGCCAGCGATACTTGACCTTGGCCGTGTCGATCTGGCCCTTTTTCGAGACGCCGTACAAGCCCGCCGGAAAGCGGACGCGAAGCACAACATCGTTGACAGCCGTGGTAGTCTGGAACGTGAAGGCCTCTCCCGAGGCCGAGCCGCTCGTGCGTTCAGAGCCCGACGTGTTGCGCAGCTCAAAGCCTCCGACACCTACCTCGCGCAAGATCTGAGTGTCGCCAAAGCCCGGGATGACCGCCTGCCCCTGCGATCCCATACGCACCGAGAACTTAGCCGAGGGAAAGTTCGCGGCGGCCTGATCGTTGATCCAGGTGAGCCCCATGTCGGCCGCCGCGATGTTGTCAGCGTCGGCGGTCTGAGTTCCGATCTTGTTGACGCTTCCGCGCGACAGCGCGATGAGCGTGAGCAGCTTGGCGTCGCCGTTGCCGTCAGAACTTTCAACCGGGATTCGCGCGATCACCTTGCCGCCGTAGCGACGGTGCCGCCCGAAGACCACTCCGCGTTTGTCGCCTACCACCGCGTCACTGCTGAATCTCGCGAAGCCGTAGCGTTTGCGCGCCCCGTCACCGTCGCCAGAGATCTTCGGGACCCGAGCCTGCGACGCGAGGTACGCCGAGGCGGCCGCGCTCACGAGCGCAATCCCGATCAAGGCGATCGTGCCGTACTCGCCCGGGCGCGGCGCGAGCACCACCGTCGCATTGTCCTCAATCAGCGCGTCCCAGTTCGCACCGCCCGACTCGACCACAACGCCGTTCACGGCCACCGCGATCGTGGCCAGGTTCCAGCCGCGTTCGTTGGCGATCGCCGCCACCAGCCCAGCGAGCGTTCGCCGAGAGTCATCGACCTCGAGCGTCAGCTCGAACACTCGCCGATCAGCTTTGGCCAGCAGGTCGCCGTAGGTCACCACATGCAGGTTCATTGCGGTTCTCCGGCTGGTTCACGCTCGCCTAGCGCCTTGGCTCGCAGCACGCGGTCTACCTTGCCACCGGCAAGAAACGGCCTTACAGGGTCGATCCGCACCGCCCCGCCACTAAACGTGTGCAACACGCGAAACAAGCTGACCACCACGCCTAGGTGCGGGCGCTCGTGCCCGCGGATCACAAGCACGTCAAAGGGCCGCAGCGGCGCGTTGCAGCCGACAACGCGAAAGAGCGACTCTTGAGCGTTCAGGCCAGCGGCGGCCGTTTCGGGCAAGAGCACGCCGACCGACGCGAGCGCTCGTCGCGTCATCTCGTAGCAGGGGTCAGGCCCGAGTTGCTCGATCGGCGTGGCAAGCAGCACGCTCCACACGTCTACCGCCAAGCGTCCATTTAACAGCAGGTTGCCGCTCATCACGCCACCCCCGTCGGCAGCAGCCCTGGGAAATCTTGCCGCGTAAACTCGCCCAGCGGGAACGTCCCCACCTCTTCAGGCGAGCCGCACTCGACGCTCAAGCTCGCGCCGCTCGCCGCCACCCCCTTGGCGACCATCTGATAGCTCATAGCCGGGTCAAAGCTCGCGAAGGTCGATTCGTGCTGCACCCACACCGTGATCTCTTGCCCGATCAGTTCGCCGCCGACCTCGACCATGCCAAGCGCCAGCCGCGACACGTCGGCCAGTGTGATCGAGCCGTCGCCTAGCGAGCCTTCCGCTTCCTCGCCAGGCAGTTCAAGCTTCAGCCCCGCCGCCTGCCAGACCTTGCCGTCGGCCACGACGTGCCGCGCCGACCCGACCAGGCGAAAGAACCCGCCAGCCTTGCGCGCGACTTGAACAAACATGAGCCACGCCTCGCCCGACATGAGCAGGTGCCGAGCGATATGCAGCGCGCTGGTGAACGGTCGTGCCACGCGAAAACCCTCCTCTACTGGCCGTAGCCAAACCGGCACAGCGCTTGAGCAACCTGCACGTTGACACGGTTGGAATTGTCTGAGCGTTCGAGGCTCACCCAGAACCCAAGCGTGCCCGAGCCTACCTGGAACGTGCCCGTGAACTTCGGCTCGATATAAATCCTCAGGTCAAGCCCGACGCTAAGGTTTACGGTCTTGACAAGCGTGCGAACCGCCGTGCCCGCAAACCCAACCCCGCTGTTGGCGTTCCAGCGTTGCCACTCGATAGTTTCGTTGATAGTGCCGATCAGGTTGCCGTTTACCTGCTGGTTGAGGTTGCCAAAGAGCCGCAGCGTGATGGCCCGCGGCGTGTACCCGGCGGCGTTGAACGTGGTCGTTGGGCTGGCGTCAGTCTGCACCGTCACAAATTCTAGATAGGTCAGGATCCCGTTCCCGTCGGCCGTCACCTCGTTGTAGCGCGCCGCCTCACCGCTCGCCGTGGGCGCGGCCAGCCCTGTGACCTTGAAGCCGCCTGCTGGCAGGTTGGCCGCGAGCGGCACCGTCCCGCCCGCGTTGAGCTGCGTGAACGCCAGGTCCGCCACCAGCGTCCAGGCCGCGCCGTTCCAGCGCAGCAGTGACTCAGCTGGGAAGCTCAGATAACTCACCGCATCCCACAGCAGCCCGGTAGGCTTGATCGTCGGCGACGTGCTCCCTCGTTCCAAGGACCGCATCGCCGTGTGCTGAAGCTCGATGTTAGACACCAGCGTCGAGAGCGAACCAGGCAGACTGATCGTCGTGTACAGCGGCATACTTAAAAGACCTCCTCGCACTCAACCTCGACGGTGTAGCTCGTCTTGGCTTCCCAGCGGTCCTCGAATCTCTTGACAGGCCGCACCACGACAAAGGCCGATCCCGGCCCGTCGATCGCAAAGTCAAAGGAATTCAGCCGCACACCTACGGTCACGTTGAGCCACGCGATCAGCGTGTCGCGCTGCGCCATGGTCAGGCCACCCCAGCGCACCACGCAGCGCCCTCGCTGCGCCACGTCGATCGGGCAGGCCGTGACGTGGTTGCTCGCGCCGGTCACAAACCGCGTAGGCCAGCTCAGGTCTACGCCGTCACCAAGCGACGGCGCGATCGGCGCCGCACCTACGCTGGCTGGCTCTCCGCTGGGCGTCAGCCGATAAAACCCGCTCGTGCCGTCGCTTGGAACGCTCACAGCCTGCGAGCCCGTGAACAGAGGTTGAAGTTTGACCGCCGCCGTCGCCATGAATGTTCTCTCCTGCTACAGGATCGCCGCTCGCAGTGATTCAACCTTGCTCGGCGAGCCGCGAAGAGCTCGCATGAGCCCGTCGTAGGCCGCAGCTTCCACCGCTCTTTTGACCTCCGCCACCGACTGCCCCGCCGCGCTCGCACCGCCACCGCCGCCGCCGCCCGAGATGTTGACGGTGACGTTAGAGACGATTGACGGCGCGGCTCCGCCCTGCTCGTACTGGCGGTTCTGTTCGCGGCTGAGCACGCGCTCTCCCGGCGTGAGCAGCGCGGGCACGATGTCGCGGTTGATAAAAGGCCCGCCGACTCGTCCACCCGCCGCCAACCGCCGCGGCACCAACCCGCCCGAGTTGGCCCCGTAGTACACCGGAGTACCAGCCCCAAACGCAGAATTCGCCGGATCTAGCCCAGATCCCACGGCGGTTCCGCCAGCGAACGCTCCCGCGATCCCGCTGATGGCGCGCAAGACCAGCATCTTGATCGCGATCTGACCTAGGGTGTCCACGATCGCCTTTCCTGCTTTTTTAAAGTTGTTGGCCCAGGAGTCTGTCGCCGTGATGCTGTCCCAGATCGCAGGCGTCAGCGTGTTGGTCAGCGCCCCGCCAACCTCCGCCACAGCCTCCTTGCCCTGCTGCCGCAGGTCGCGTGCCTTGAGCAGGAACTCGTTGAGCCCTTCGCTGGCCCCGGCCGTGAGCGCCGTGAAACTTGAAGAGTCGAACTCTCCGCCGATAGAGATGGGCGTCGGCTTGCCCGGCAGCGGCGCGATGCGGTGCCGCGCCAGCGCGTCGGTGATCTTGAGCACCTGGTCAAGGCTGTTAAACGTGTCGTCGGCGGCGGTCGAGATGTTCCCCAGCGATTCCTGCCACATAGACCCGAACGCCGACGGCCCCGTGTTCTTCATGGCCTCGCGAATGTCGGCCGAGATCTGCGTGAAGCTGCGCTTGTTTTTGCGCACCACGTCGTCGTCGAGCAGCAGCGAATCCTCGATTCGCTGCTTGTCGTCGTCGAGCGACTTATAGAACCCGAGCGCTGCGGCGCTGCGCGGCCCGAAGATGTCGATGAGCGACTCGGTGAACTTCATCGAGACGGTGTTGTAGGCCACCGCGATCGCAGGCCCCAGCCGCTGGGGAAGCGACACAAAGAACCCGCGTGAAACCTGGTAGACCGCCTCCCAGCCCACGCTCACCGCGTCGGCCAGCCCCGCAAAGACGAGCGCCGCGCCCTCGTACGCGACCGCCTGAGCCAGCAGGATGATCGACTGCCCCATGCTCGCGAGCGCGGCGCGAGCCGCTCGGCCAGTCTCGCTCTCGCCGCTCAGCGCGTCGCTCACGGTGCGTGCCAGGTTGCCAAAGATGTCTGGCAGCGACGCCACGACGCTCGCAGCCTGGTTGAGCAGCCGAGCCGCCGAGTTTCCGAACTGCGCGATGATCCCAGCCTTGACGCCGGTCCACGCGAAGTTGATGCGGTCGAGCGCGTCGCGGTAGTTCGCGGCCGCTTGCACCTGCTCGTTAGAGAAAACCGCGCCAAGTTTCTGAGCCTCAGCCAGCCAGGCGCGAATCCGCTCAGGCCCCTCAGCCAGCACGCGCGTCATAGCCGCAGCGTTATCGCCAAAGAGCCTGGCTCCCAGCGACGCTCGCTCGGTGGTGTTCTCGATCGCCGCGAAGCGTTGCGACAGCTCAGGCAGCAGCTGCGACATCGGCTTGACCTTGCCGTCAGCGCCTCGAGCCTCGATGCCTAGAGCTTTAAACGACTCGGCGGCTCTTCCTCCGCCTGTGCGTGCGAACAGGCCGGCGGCCTTGGTCAGCGTGCCCAGCGAGGCCGCGAACTCGTCAGGGTTGATGTTTCCCACCAGCTTGGCAAGGTACTGCCCGCCAGAAAGTTCCTGAAACGTAAGCCCGAGTTCGGTGGCCTTGGCTTCAAGACCGTCGAGCTTCTCGACGGTCTGGTCGATCGAGCTGAGCACCGCGCGAGCCCCGAAGACAGCCGCGAGCGCCACCGCGTAGGTCTTGAGGCTCCCGACGACGCGCCCGATCGACGACGCGACTCGGTCAGTCTTCTGCTGGCTCTTTTCGGCCGCCGCGCCCACGCCCATCACGTTGCCGATGATGCCTTTGATGACCGTGGAAGCTTGGTCTTGCGCCGCGATGCTGACCGTCAGTTGCTTGGCCACCGTCTACGCCCCTGTCTGTAAGCCTGTCTGTAAGCCTGTCTAGAAACCTGTCTAGAAACCTGTCTAGAAACCTGTCTTGCCTTTGCCGTCTGCCTCGTCTGCGGCCTTAAACAGCCGAGCCACCTCCGCCTCAAAGTACAGCACCGCCTCAAAGAACTCTGGGCTGATGTCGCCCCCGCTCAAGGCTCGCAGCGTTTCGCCTCCCAGCCGGTTCAGCCCGGCCAGATCCACAAAGAACTCTTGGCACGCCTCAGCGTCGCCGACCAGTTCGATTTTCGGGTCCGGCCGCAGCACCGACCCAACCTCGCCGCACGCCGCGCACTTTAAGGCCGACCCTGATCTCTGCTCTGGCGTGCTTTGCAGGCACGCCGCGCAGGCTTCCCAGTCGCTCTTGCGCGCCCCCCAGCGATCGCGAGCCTCGCTCCGGCCAGCCGTGACTGACACCCAGAGCGCCGCTCGCGTCAAGGTTTTTTTTGTTCGTCGCTCAACCCTTGGATCGCCGCCAGGAAAACTCGGTCAACGTCTTCGCCTGTCGGCAGCGCGTCGTAGACCTCGCGGTCGCAAGCCGTGCCCCACTGCGCGTGCGCAGAAGGCTTGACGTTCAACACCTCGCCGTTCTCGCAGTGCCTGAGCCCTTCAGCGCCGACGACCGCCACGCACACCACTGCGAGCTGGTAGCGTGCGATCGCCGCCACGCTGGCACCGTTGTCGTAGCGAGTAGCCGACATGATCTCTGACTGCACGCTGCGGCGCAGCCGCCGCACGATCACCGCCGACCCGTCGCTCAGCGCCACGCGGTGCCGGTTGACCGCTCCGCCCACAACCGCTACCGACACGCCGAACTCTACTCGTGCCGCAACCTCATCATTAACCACGCCGGGCACAGACGAATTACTCATCAAACATCCCTTTCAGCCGAACTCAGCTTTGCCTTGATCTCTCGGTCTCTTTCTCGCTCAACCAAACAGGTGGTAAAAGAAGATCTCATCGTCCGCCGTGCCCGTGAACTTCACGGTTGGGCCCACCGTACGCACGCCGTTGCGGTCCCCGAACGCAGGCGAGCCTGTGAGCTGCACCGCCGGTCCGTGCATGATGAACATCCCGTTGCCGTGCGTCACAGCCCCGACTTCGTGAATCATCTCAAAGGTCGTTCCAGCGTTAATAAACCCGATGAAGTCGAACACCGCTGGCAGCACGTACTCAGGGTCGATCGTGGCCGTGTACTCGCGTCCGCTGATGAGCGTGTCAAGGTAGCCGCTGCCCGCGTAGCTGTTGTCGTTGATCGTCTCGCGTGAGGCCAGCGTGTTGTTGAGGTTGACCTCCAGAGCCGTCAGCACAGGCTTGTAGTCTGCGCTGGCGGTGCGCACGATCAGCGTCACGTTCTTGTTGACGACCGGCGTGACGCCCGCGACCGGCACCGCGGTGATTGCCGCCCCAATGCGCGGCGAGATCCCGTTGCTGTCAAACACTGGGGCGCCCTTAAACTCGCTCTTAAACAGCAGCGGCTCGCCCAGCTTGGCGCTGTACGTGCCGGTGGCGCGAGCCCCGATCACGGTGTAGCGAACCCCGCCTTCGCGCTTCTCGACCGTGAACTCGTCGTTGGGCGCGGCGTCGGTCGCGGTCACCGGGCTGAAGGCGAACCCGCCGTTGGCAGGCCCGCTCGTGCTCAGCGCCGACACCTGCGTGGCGGCGAAGTTGTAGAGCGTGTCGCCCGAGATGAACGCGCTGGTCACGGGCACGTAGAAGATCTTCCCGTTGCTGTACTTGACAAACTTTCCAATCTTGGTCGAAGCTCCCAAGGTGGTCGCGTTTCCGATCGTTTGTCCGATCTTGAACGTGCCTCCGCTGGGAGCGTTGACCGCGATCGCCTTGACCTGCGTCGAAGCCATGCTTAGGCCAGCGAGCTGGCGGTGAAAAGGTGCCGCCACCGCCGCCGCACCGCCCACAACCTCGCCCATAAAAGTGATAGTCTGGATCGCCTGTCCCGGCAGGCTGGGGCGCCGCGCCAGGCTAGCCTGGATCAAGTCGCGCTCGTACTGGTTCACGTCGAGCGTGACGTCTGACTCCTTGAAGTTTCCCGCGAAGTCCGCCGCCGCCAGCGTCTCCTCGGTCCCCGCCGTCGCCTGTACCTTCAGCCCGATCTGTGCCGACCGCGTAAACATACCTGATTCCTCCTACGTTTGTGCTCGCGGCGTGTTGCATCTCACGCCAAAGAGTTCCTTGCTTGATCGTTCACTCAACTCACACGTCTGTCATCGTCACCGCCGCCGCCGCGCGCACGCCGCCCGCCGCTCGTTGCACACTCAGCGTGCTCCCCAGCCGGTACCGTACTCCCTCGATCGCAGCTCCCGCGTCGTCGCGCGGGTGCCTCCACAGCACCGGCACGCACCCGCCGCGGGAGCTGGCGTGCAGCGACGCCAGCAGCGCCACCTCAGCAGGCGGCGCGTCGTGCAGTTCGAGCTCGTACTCGCGGCGTGCACGTTCCGCGCCCTGGCGTGCCGTTCGTTTGCGTCCCTCACTGTCCAGCACGCCCGCGTGCTGGACTCGCGTGACCGGCCAGCGAAAGTGCAGCCGCGAGCGGCCTGCTTCATCGACCGCCGTGGCGTCGTCGCCCGCGTGATAATCGAGCGCGTCGAGGTTGTCGCCTAGGTAGGCAATCTCCATCTCCGTGAGCGCTCGCGTCCACAATGCCGCCTGGGTTAGCCCGCCCAGCGAGAGATCTGGGCACCCGAAGGTAATCCGGTTCAGGTTGAACGCTGAGCGCGTAGGCACAGCGATCTCTGTGCGTGTCGTGCCGTTGACCGAGCACTTCATCACGACGTTCGAGCCAACTCGCGTCAGCGTGAGAATCACAAGAGCCGGAGTCCAGGGGAGCGATCCTTTTTCGTAGGTCCAGTCAGCAGGCACCGCCAGAAAGCTCGATCCCGGCGTCGATTCCGCGAACAGCGTCGCGCCGTTGGTGGTCAGATAGCCGTCGTACACGCGCAGGCCGTCAGAGTCTGAGCTGCTGACGTCGCCTGGGAAGCCGAGAACGTGGTAGCGGTCGGCCCACACTGTCTCGTTCTGCATCGCGCGGCCCGCGCCCGGCCACTGCCGGACCGCCACCGTGAGCACGTCGCCGTCGGCACCGAGCAGGTTCAGCGCCGCCGTGCTAGCCACCCCGCCGCCGTTGTAGGTGTTGCGTGTGCTAGGAGAGTTCTCGGTGGTCCAGCCCGCCGCAGCCGAGAGCGTGTCGCCTGTGCGAGCGTTGCTGCGCGAAAGCGCGAGGTTCAGCACGCCCTTCCAACCGACAGCGGTACTGCCCGCGCCAGCAGCCATAGGCCACCAATCGACCAGCCCGGTTTGCAAGTCCGCAGGAAGTGCCATTTATCCGCCTCCTCCCGCTGGCAGCGGCGAGGTCGGGTCCGTCATGCCGTGCCGGTACGTGACGATAAATTCGATCGAAGTTGCGCGTGTGCCGCGAAACATGTCAAAGCCCACGCCTCCTCCGGGCGCGGTCGTGTCCGTCTTGAGTGCCAGCAGCGTAAAGCCTCCCAGCTCGTCAGGCTCAGGCCACTGCTGCGCTTGCAGCGTGGCGTAATACAGCTGCTCGATCTCGGCGCACAGGTCCGCCGCGAGCATCGTGACGGTGCGTCCGCTGGTCAGAGGCTTGCGCGAAAGGTGCACCACGACCGTGACCGTGAAGCGTTTGGTGAGCAAGCCGTAGCCGCCGAGCGAGCCCGAGCCGTCAGAATCGACCGACTCGTCGTTGCCCGGCTCCCACTCGATGGCGTGCTTGGGCTCGACAGCCTGAGCTGGATCGCCCGCGATAGTTCGTCCGATGATCGGCTGATCGTCAGGCGTGGAATCGACCACCAGCCCCACGTCGGTGACGGTCGCGAGCGCGACCGCGATTCGCGCCATGATGCGAGCTCGTACTGAGTTGACAACAGAGCCGCTCATAGCACGGCCTTCTTTCCATCGCCGCCAGCCCCAGCGATCGCGTCCTTCTCAGCTTCAAGGCGGGCGATGTGAGCGATTTTTTGCATGTTCGCGCGATTGCCATACCCTGCTTTTCTGAGTTCAGCGAGCTTGTTACGAAACGCTCTTAAACCCAACTCTCTTCTTGCGGCATCGTTCAGCAGAGACGCGCGGCCCGCCGCGGTCATCGCTCTATGAAGGCCACGCTCGAGGCGAGGAACATTGCGTGCCAGCACTTTCTCCCACTGTGCGTTGAAGTTTAGCATCGGCTTAATCTGCAACCGTGTTCGAAGCACGCCCATCAACACTGATTTGTTTGTGGGATCGTCGTCAACCAAGAGGCCGCTCGAACGTGAGCTGTTGACGATCGCGAAGCGACGGTCGGCAAGCCCCTGACGAAGCCGATTCAGACCAGACGCTCTTGCGGAAAGCCCCCGGACCGCAAGAGCCTGTATCGGGATCGCCATAAATCCGCTGGCCACGACGCTGCCGCCTTGTTCCAGAATCTGAAAGAACTTTTTATTCTTTGTGTACATCTCCCCTGTTTCGGCGGCCACAAAGCTCTCGGCGTAGATGTCGTCATGCTCATCCATGTCATCCATGCGGCCGCCGCTTTGATGGCCGATACTGACGTAGCGAAAGAGGCGTGTCGCAAGCATCTTCTGCGCTTCACGGCGTCCGGGCATCTTGTTGTGCTTCATCACGCTGAGGCGGTGATGAGAAACGATGTCGTACAAGATCCAGGAAAAAACGCTCTTTAAGGACGGGGCCAGCGCGGCAAGCTGGTCCATCGCTTTACCGATGCGAAACGACCATTCGATCTTTGGCGTGTGCTGATTTGCGGCGGCTGCGGTCACAGCGTCACCCCCACGCGCCACAACGAACTCTCGATCAGGTCGATCTCTGTCCCCACCACCACCATGACCTCGTCCATGTCAGGGCGGTGCACCTCGCTGCCAGGCACGATAAACGTGTCGCCCGAGCGCACGATCTTTACGCCGCCAGCCGCGCCCACGCCCGAGCCGACCACGCTCTCGACCTCGTCAGCCGCAAAGGCCGCGACCTCGACCTCGTACATCGACGCGCGAAACCCGTGCCCGCTCCCAGGCGTGATGGCCTGCAGCGCCGACGGCCGCAGAGGCCGCTCGGCCACCCCGCTCACACGCACCGTGACGAGCTGGCCCGCCACGCTCGAGCCTAGCGGCCGGTACAGCGCAAAGACGCCGTCGCTCTCCAAGGCGGCGGCGACGTCCTTGCGAACCTGCGCCCGAAACACAGATGACTTCTCCGGCAACCCCACACGATTCTCCCTAATCCCTCAAAGCCTCAACGCCTCAACGTCTCGATCTCTTGCTTTGTCCAACTTGGCCAACGCCTGGCGAGGATCTCTCCTCGCCAGACGTCGCCGTGTGGTGGTTCCGTGTGCTGATCCTTACTCGTGAGCCGTGAACATCACCTTGTCAGTCGCCGCGATGTTGGCCTCAGCCAGCCGCACGGTCCCCGCCGCCGGGTAGGTGATGGTTGTGACTGGCCGCGTAGTCCCCGAGCTGTTCCAGATGATGGCCTGCACAGCGCCCGTGGGGTCGTTGCCAAAGCCTGTCACCACGTCGACCTGGTTGGCGGTGTCCTGAGCCGCACTAGGTGTGATGGTCAGCGACACTACGCGCCGCGTGTTGACGAGGTTGACCTCGACAAACAGATCGCCGCTCAGAGCCGCCGTCGCCACCTCGCCAAGCTTCTCGGCCGCCATGTCGGTCGTGATGCGGCTGTTGGAGACGTCCCACCCAAGCCCGCGCCCCTGCGCCAAGGCCACGCCCGACGCCTTGGCCAGCCGAAAGCGCCCGGTGGTGTACACCGCGCCAGTTTCGCCGTTGAGCATTTCGGTGACAGCAACGCCAAAGCGGCCGCCGATCTTGACCACCGCCCCAGCCGCGATCGTCGAGCCGGTCGCGTTCACATAGCTGAACTCGCTCGCCGACTCGCCGTCCTGAATTCGATTCTTCACTGCTCGATCCTTTCAAAAGCAGGTTTTCCCCGCCTATGCCTTCTAATTCCTCGATCTCTAATCTCTCGATCTCTCGATCCCTGATCTCGCTTAGGCTCCCGCGTTTTTGTACCCAGACTCGTGCTGGACCGCGACCGCGCCGAAGTCGTAGATGATCTCTTGTTCCTGGCCCAGAATGGACCCGTTGCCAACCGGCGTCAAGATCGGCTCGCGGCGTCCCTGCAAGAAGTTCACCTGAATCAGCGGGTACATTGCCGGATCGCCCGCGAGGTACCAGGCCGTGGCGGTGCCCGGGCTGAGCCCAAGGTACGGGCTATCGAGCGCCACCAAGCGGCGCTTGCCACCAGCAAAGACGTTGGGGCGAGTGTTGTTACCCTCGCCGCTGGTCGAGTCATAAGGCGACATCGTGAGCCGGTCAGCCACGATGCCAAGCTGCGGCGGCGTGATGAGAAAGCGCGGCGTGATGGTGATCGGCACCGCCTCAGAGCCGAAGTCGCGTTGCGTCACCATCGCCAGGTAGGCCGCTTCGAGCGACGTGTTGGACAGAGCCGTCGCCGTCCCCGCCAAGTTCCGGTTCCCGGCGCTGAAGAGCGTGTTGCCGTTGGGCATGGTCTGGCTGTTGGCGCTCAGGATGGTCATCACCGCCACCTCAGGCGCGAGCTTGGCGATCACGCCCCAGCGCTGCAACGAGGCCGTGAACCCGCCTAGATCGTCGTTGATGAACATCTGCCGCGTCCAGCTCAGCTTGCGGCCTTGCGTGCTGATCTTGATCGACTGCTTGCGCTCGTTGAGGGTGGCCTCGGTGGCGCTCAAGCCCTCCGGGATCAACTTCATGCCTTCGAGCGCACTGAGCGTGATGATGTCGGTGGTCTTAAAGTCGTTGCTGCTCCCGATGCGACAGAACTGCTCGTAGATCGTCGGCCACAAGAGGAAGCTGGCCATAAGAACCTTGTTCTGCACGTTGCTCAGCAGCGACGGGAAGTCAGAGGAGCCGTGCCCGTAGCCCATGCTCGCCCCGCCGCCACCACCAAAGGCCGCCGCCAGCACGTCGTCGTCGTAGCGATACGAGGCAGGGTTGAAGCGCAGGCCCTGCGCCTGAACGCGACGCTCGACGCTGCGCTGCGCCATGTCCATCAGCTTGAACCGGCGCAGCCCGTTGGATTCAGCTTCAGAGAACGCGCGGCGAACCTCAGCACCGTTGGCGTAGCCAAGGTTGGCGGCAAAGCGCCCTCGCCCGTCGGTATCGCTGGCCGCGCGGTCGATGATCGCCGAGTCCATCTTGTTGAGAAGCATCAGCTCCATCGCGCGTGCCTCGCGTGCCGAGCCCGAGTCGCCGACCAAGAGCGAGCCGCCGTTCACCCCACCACCAAGCGGGGCTCGGCTCTTGGCAAGGTACGCGATCAACGCAGTCTGAAACGCCGAGGCGTCCACGGTTGCGGTTCGCACCGCAGCGTTGGCGAGCGCCAGAACGCCTTCATCGCTCTTGAAACCAGCCGCCGCCGCGTCGATCAGGCTCATCTGCTCGTTTCGCTCAGCCGCGGTCTGCTCAGTCTGAGCTTGCACCAGCAAAGCTGGCCTCACGCTCACACTCTCTAGGCTCGCGCCGTTCTCGTTCTGATTCTCGTTCTCGGACCCATCAACACTCAGCACGTCCATCGCATTCACCTTTCCAATGTTGCTCGCGTTGCGCGAGACGTTCCTAGCACTCGCAACCATGACACCTCGGCCACCATTCACACCAGCGACCTTGGCCGCTGGCGCCGAGAACCTCTGATTCATCACACCGATCACGTTCTCGATCGTGTCAACGCCGTCCGCCAGCCCCTGCGCCACCGCAGCCTTGCCCACCCACATATGCCCGGTCGCCACGCCGCCGACCTGCGCCGCGCTCATGCCTCTCCCGCGTGCAACCGCCTCGGTGAACATTTCTTGCAGCGCGTTGACGATGCCGCGCCAGTGCGCGATCGCCGCCTCAGAGATCGCCACGCCCGGCACATGCTCGCCCTTGACGCTGACAACCTTGCCGTCCGCGCTCGTGAGCACGTCTGAGCGGATGAGGTGAACATCGACTCCCTCGTTCTTGGCTTGGCGTGAGCTATCGACGGCGACGATGTACGTGCCGATCGAGCCCGCCATGCCGTCAAGCGGCAAGAAGACTTTTTCCGCCTGCGAAACGAGGTAGTACGCCGCCGACGCCGCGAGGCCATCGATGAACGACCACACCGGCTTAGACTTGCTGTCCGAACCAGCAGGTGCGCGCGACGCGAAGATCGAATCAGCCGCCTGCTTGAGCCCGTCGGCCGAACCGCCCGGCGAATCAGCGCGCAGCATTATCGACCCGACCTGGTCATCAGCTCGCGCCGTGCGCATGGCCAGGTCGATCGCTTCCAGGCTCGTGCCCCGATGCTGGCTCGACCCGTTGACCATCGACGCTCGCTTGGCGATCACGCCCGCGATAGGCACCACCGCCACCGACCCGACGCGCTGGTAGAGCATCCTGCCGTTAGAGTCAGTGACCACGTCGGACCGAGGCGAGAGCTTCGTTCGCGCTCGATCTTGCGGCCGTCCGTTGACCACCTGAGCCACCTGCGTGACGTCCAGCCGCACGCCCGAGGAGTGCCGCAGCAGGACGCCGCACACGCGCTCGAGCACCATCGGTTCCATCATCCAGCAGGTGCTTGTCAAGGCCGCGAGAAGCTGCGAACTGTTCATCGATACACCTCGTTGGTTTCAGCCAGCGCGGCGCGTAGCCGCCCGTTTGTTGCAGCGTTGCTTCGCTCGTGCGCACTCGAGTTCGCGGGCGACTTTTTCGGCGTCTGGCCGCCGTTGCCGTTGCCGTCGTCCTTGCCGCCGTTGCCGTTGCCGTCGTCCTTGCCGCCGTTGCCGTTCTGGTTCTGGTTCTGGTTCTGGCTGGCCTTACTGGCGCGTGGTTCAAGCCCGAGCTTGGCGCGCTGTTCCTGGTCGTACAGCTCAGCCTTGAGCTGCTCGTCGATCACGTCTTGGTAGTGCTTGCCGCGCTGCGCGCAGATGTTGGGGATGCTGTTGGTGCCGATCGCCAGCTCGATCTCCGCCGCCTGCGCCTCTTGCTGCGGGTTCACCCATTCAAAGCCAGGAAACACGACCGTGACCTCAAGAAACCGCTCAGGCGTTCGCGTCCAAGTTAGCCGCTGAGCCGCCGTCAGCGTGACGGCTCCGGTGGCGATCGCCCACGGCACGAGCGCCACGTACCACGGCCGCGTGTGGTTGTGCCAGACAAACTCCTGCACCGGCCGAGTACCTCGGCGAGTCAAGAGCTGGCGAGCTCGCTCAGAGCTAAACGTAGCGTCGCCGTAATCGCCGGTAAACTCCGAGGCCGCGACCTTGGACCCTACGGCCATGTCGCGTTTCATCGATTTCTGAGTAGACTCATACTGCGGGCCTGGCAGGTTGGCGCCCAGCACCCTGGGCTCGGTGTCCGCAGCCATGTAGCCTACCAGCCCAGGCTCCATCTCTTCGATCGGGTTGCCCGCGCCGTCTACCGCCATTGCGCCGTTGGTCTTGTCAAGCAGTCCTTGCGCGCCCGGCCCTTGAAAGTACAGCCCCACGCACGCCGCCGCGATCGCCTGATACAGCGACGCCTTGTCAAACTTGCGGCTGTCCTCGACGAGCTTGACGATAGACGTAAAGCGTGGCACGCCGCGCACCTGGCCGACTCGCCGAGGCACGAACGCGAGCGTTGCTCGCGTAGCGTCGATCCGCTCAGTCTGCAAAAGAAACGCCGAGATCCCAAGGCCGCCGTCGCCTGGGTGCTCTTTCAAGACGTGGTAACCGGTGCGCCGCATCAGGCTATCGAACTCGACGCCCTGCCGCACTCGCGAGCCCGCAGAGATGTTCGGGAGCGACAGCCCGTTGGCGGCCATCGAGGCGCCGCTGGCGGTGCCGGTGAACACGTCCAGCCCTAGCGGGACGCGGTCTGAATCGATCAGTTCGATCGCGGGCGCGACCGGGAAGCCGCGCCACGCGGGCGCGAACGGGACGTGGTTGAGCACGTCCCCGGCCACGCACACGCTTCGCACGAACAGCCGCTGGCTTTCCAGCAGCGTCATCTCGCGTCCCACGTCCACCGACTCTGCGAACGTCCAGAACAGTTTTTCGATCTGCTTGTCGAGGTCGTCGTGACCAGTTGCGGGCGTCGGGTAGATCACCGAGGGCACGATGTTGGAGATGATTGTCTCCACCGCGCCGTCGATCAGCGGATGGTCGTCCACCAGCGCCTGGCAGCGCCGCCGCGCCACCGCCAGCGTCTCGTCGGCGATCGCGTTCGGACCGCGCCCGCGCGGGTTGAAATCTTTATCTAGCCGCGTGACTCGCCCCGCGTCGTACATCGACGGAGAGCCAACACCGCCAAGCGATAACCCTGAACGCCGCGTGAGCCCCAGCGCGTCGCTCCACGAGGCCGCCTCGCGAAGCCCGCGTCCAAAGCTCTCAAAGGCCACCGCGACCTTGCCGCGCACGCTCATACTGGTTCTCCAAACCCGATGCGTTTGTACGCACCGCCGCCCGCTCTTTGCCGCGTCACGCTGGAGCTAAGCTGGTCGCGCAGATCCATGAGCGAGTTCAGCGATCCGCGCGTGAACGACGTTCCGTCTTTGAGCGTGTAGGACTGGCCGGTCCGCACGATGGTGCGGATCGCTTCGTTGACGTCTACAAGAAGATCAGAGTCGCTGATACTCACGCGCTAAACATACTCGCGTGTTCCTGCCCCAGGTTCCGACCTCGGAAAACAAGCAGAGACTTTCCGAGATCAAACACGCTCACGTTAAAAAGACCTCTTCGAGCTTACCGTGCTTCTGAAGCGTTTTATGCGTCGTCCCGCAGCGCGTGCAGGACCGGTAGCGCACTCGCCCCTCGTTGTTGAGGCGCGAACCGTCGAGCGCCGGGCACCCGTGGTGCCCGCACAGCGGGCACCTAACCTGGTCGTACCGCTTCGGCTGCTCTTGCACCTTGAGCATCTTCTCCGTCACAGTTTGCTTCTCCGCCAAACGATCTTTGTGCTTGCTCACGCCAGTGCATCCCTTCAAACATTCCACCAGCCGCCGCGCCCACGCCCGTGCCGCTCTTGACCCAAGCGGTCCGCGCGGTCGGCCATCCCGGCGCCAAACTCGCGTTTGCCGCGCCTCTGCTCACCGTCACGCTCGTTCACCGCGGCTGGCCTCTCGCGTGCCTCGCGTTCGTCGGCCGCGTGGATTCTGTCCAGCTGCAGCTTGAGCACCGCCCCCGCCTCGCAGTACGCGAGCGCCTGTAGAAAATCGTCGCGCAGTTCCTTTGGCTTCCACCACTCCGCCGCGTCAGGCTCCAGCCCGTGCAGCTTGAGCTTGGGCCGCAGCATGTTGGACATGAGGTGCTCTTTAAACATGAGCGGCAGCGCGCACAAGATCACCAGCCGACCCTCCTGGATGCGACGGATCGCGCGATCAACCCACGAGTGCCGGTGCAAGTAGAAATAATCGATCGCCCCCAGCTCGGGCCGCGCGATGTCGGTGCGTTTGCTCTCCGGGGCCAGAATCGCGGGGTTGTCGGCGTTGGTCTGCGTGGTGTACTTCAGCGGGAGCTGCTCGACCTTGCCGCCGCGCGCCGCCGAGTACACAGCGATGCGTGAGTTGTGCATCACCTGTTGAGTCTCGTAGCCGGTGTCAATCGACGCCATCCGCACGCCCAACAGTCCCGCTGGCCCCGCGACAGAGTTGCCCGCGCCGTCGTTGATCTTGACGCTCGCCTCGCCCAACAGCGCGTGGTAGGCCGCGAACCCGCTGACGACCTTGGCCCACACGAGGTACGCCAACCCGTTGGCGGCGAAGGCCATGCCGACGGTCACGAACGTCGGGTTGTGGCGTGGCGACTGCACGTCCGCGCCCGCGCACAAGAACCGCACGCCGCGCGGCCCGCCCGGCACCACGATGTCGGCCATTGGTTTGAGGCACTGCTCGATCGACTCCAGGGCCAGCGTGCCCTCCGAGCGCGCGTCCGGCTCGCCGTTGCGTTTGTTGAAGAACGTCTGGCGTTGCTCGACGGTTTTTTTCTGCACGAACTCGGCGGCCCACTCGCGCACGCCAAAGGCCGGGTCCGCCAGCCCCGTGACCCACCATCCGATGAACGGCCGCTTGGCCTGCTCTTCCGCGCTCAGTTCGCTCACGAACCGGCCAGTTCCTCCCAGCCGCGGCGGCCAGGTCGCGTGCGCTCGCTCGGCGTCCAAGATCACGCAGCCGTTCGTGGCGCACACGAAAACGGCCGAGTCAGGGTTGAGATCGGCGTGCTCGCCGTCGCTCTCGTCAAGCCCTGTCATGCGCACGCGCGCCGAGCACGGGAAGACGAGCGCCCCGCAGTGCGGGCAGTCAAAGCACCAGCGTCGGCGGTCGCTGATGCGAGTCCAAAGGTCCATCACGTCCTCGTTGTCGTAGCGTGGGTGGCTAAAGACGTACATGCCTCCCAGGCCGGCCTGCCGAAACGTCTTGGTGCGTCCGAAGGCGGTTCCGAAGAGATCGCCCGAGGACTTGGGAAAGTTCTCCGACGATTTCTGATACTCGTCGAGCACCACGAACTTGCGTGCTGTCGAGATGACGCCAGACTCGCTGCCAGCCCCGACAAAGTCGATCACGCCGCCCGCGAACGGCCGCGAGGCGATCAGCGACCGGTTGTCTTCAGCTGATTGGCTGAAGACCTTGTCAAGTTCAGGGCACGCGCGCACGCTAGGCATGAACTCGCGCACCGCGAAGTTCTGAGCCTTGATCGCGTCGGTGGTGAGGTACAGCATCGGGCCCGGGTCGGTTGCGCAGTTGCACAAGGCTCGGTTGATGTTGGCGCGTGAGGCCCCGATCTGCTCAGGCTTGATGCCGATTTCGCCAAGTTTCTCAGGGTGGTCAAAGTGCAAGTCGTGCAGGTCGCGCGTCCACGGCTTCCAGTCGCACGAAAATGGTCCAGGCCGCGCGTTAGACTGATCGAGGATGATAGACCGCTCTGCGAACGCGCTAGGCCGCACTCGCGTGCGCGGCTGGATAGCCGCCGCCACGGCCTCCCACAGCTCACGCTCCTCCGGGTGCGCGATAGTTCTCGCCACGTCAGTCGCCACGCTCACGCTCCCACCCCCGCCTCTCTTGCCGCTCGATCGATGAGGTTCGCTTGCTGGCGAATCGACGTTGCTCGTCGCTGCCGCGTCGCGTCTACGACCTCACGCACGACCACCGAAACCACGCGCGTAAACTTGTCAAGGTCAGCGTCGCTGGCCGTGCCCAGCATCCGCTCGCGCACCTTCACAGGAATGTCGGTCACGATGGTGCTCAGGTCGGTTCCAAACGCCGCCGCCTCCGAGGACAAGATCGCCGCGCAGGTTCGTCGCGACACCCACTCGCCCGCTCGTTGCTGGTGCTGAAAGCGAGCCTCTTCAAGCTGCCGCAGCTCGCCCGACGCGCTCTTGAACGCCGACGCAAGTTTCTGCTGTTCGTCCGCGAAGAAAGTCCCCTTCTCCATGTCCGCCAGCAGCCGCGCAAAGGCCACCTTGGCGCGCGCGATAAGCTGGTCGTAGTCAACCGGCCCCACCAGCTCGGCCATCAGGCCTGTCCACAACACGTCCGACGGTTTCTCAGGCACGCTGCCGCGCTGCGCGTCAGAGTTCGGCTTAAACACGCTCAGCCCGCGCTCGCGCCTGAACGTGGTAACCTCTTCAAGGTTGAACGACGGCGAGAGTTTCCCGGCTCGCAGCCCGAGCGTGTGCGGGTGCTGCTCGTCGCTCGCCCACAGCAACACCTCGCGCTTGGACCACCCGAGCGCGCGCGAAACATCTAACGCGCTCAAGGCTCGCAGCGGCTTTACGCTCGTGATCTCACTTTCTATCTTCAGCTCGGCCACCACGCCGTCCTCGTTTCTCAGCCAGAGTTACGCCCATCGTTCGTGCATGTACGCCACGCTCGCGGCCGTGCTCTTCTTGGCCACGCGCAAGATGCCCATCATGTTGCCCGCCTCGACGATCGACACGCCCGCCTTGCTCAGCACTCCCGCCACAGTCTGAGCTGGGAAGGCCGTGATCTCTGAACCGTTGTTCATGGCCGCCCCCAGCCCGGTAGGGCTGAACGCCGCCGCCGACGCAAAGACGTGCCCGGCACGCCCGCCCACGCTGTCTGTGCCCAGCGTCGCCGTGTGCTCGCCCAGCAGCTCGGTCTCGACTCCCTCGACGCTGTCGGTATAGATCTTTTTTACCGCGAACAGCAGCTCTGAACACGTCCCGTTGGCCGCAGCCCCGACGAGCAGACACCGGCACTTGGTCACTGGCGTCAGGCTGACCGTGGGAGGCCCAAAGTCTACGTACGCACCGCCCGCGATCTCCGCCAACATCGCCTCGATGCTGGTGTAGCGAGCCAGCACCGTCGAGTATGTTCCCGCCGCCACGTCCGCCGTCCCCGCCGTGGTTGAGTAGACCAGAGCTTCACGCTGCATCGTTCATCCTTTCAAAGGTCACACCGTTCATTTGTTTGCACAACCACACTCACAACCACACTCACACGCGCGCCAGTTTTACGGCCGCGCCCGCACCTTGCCGCGCCCGCTCAAGGCTTCTCCGCGCGCGTTGAGCCCGCCCGCCGCACTGCTCAGCACCAAGTGCTGCCGCGCAAAGTCAACCACTCGAAACCAGCCGTTGTCGGTGAGCGAGGCATCGATGCGATCCCAGAACGTCACGTTGGGCGGCGCGTTGCCCGTGCTCGCCAGCTTGCAGCGGTACCAGCCGCCGTTAGACCGCTCCCAGAACGCCGCCGCCGCGTGAACCACCACGTCTCCGACCGCGTAGGCCGTGCTCGCGTTGTACACGTCGCGAACCGTGGTCCCGCTCAACTGGCTTACACTAGCGCCGCGAATAAACTTCGTCGCGCCCTGCCCTGTCAGCATCTGCTCAGGCGTCACCCCTGCCCAGGGGTCCAGCAGCATCGTGTTGACAGTCCCGTACTTTAGCGAGTTTATCGACCCATCATCAGGCAGGCTCAAAAACCATTCAAAGCCGCGGTGCATCGCGTCGATCGCCGTTCGCGCTTGCGCCAAGCTCGAACCCCACCCCGCCCAGTGCGAGTGCAAGATCACCAAGGGAATCACACGATTAGGCTTAGCCGCGCCCACGCCGTTAAGATGCGAACGAATCGCGTTGTCAAGGTCGGTGTAAGATTCCGCCCAGTGGCTGCCCTCAGGCAGCCAGTACCCGGCGGTCAAGCCGCCGTAGTCGTCAGTGCCGTCAAAGAGATACTGAGTGCTAAGGTACGACCCAAGCGAGAAGATCACCGCGTCGATTTTGCCGACGGCGGTGTTAATAGAGTCTAAGAGACTACTCACGTTGACCCCCCCCCCACTCACGTCGTCCCCGCCAGGGCTGTTGGCACCAATAAGCGACCAATCAATGTGCGACGTAAAGGGTGATGAGAAGCGCACGATCGACAAGCCTTCCGCAGCATCAACCGACTCACACAGCACGCCTAGCGGCACCATCCGCCGCCCAAGGTTGACGCTCGCCCCGCCGCCCACAGGCTGCATCACCGCCAACGTCACCGATTCGGCGTTCGAACCAGCAGGCACGACGACCGAGGCCCATCGAATCAAATTCGAAGTTCCGCCAGTCACCGACAACGCGGCCACAGGAGCGTCAAAGTTGCGTGCGATCCCGAGGTCGAACGACGGCCCGCCCGTGATGGCGCGACCGCTCGCTCCGCTGGCCGCCGCCGCCGCTGGCTCGTGCCAGAAAAACGTCCACTTCACGCTTCCTTTGGTCCACGCGGAGGCAGTTCCTAAGTTGATCACCGTGTACGTGAAGAGCACCTGCCCGTCAGCTG
>Ga0163147_10001827_pt1 | contig 31538 bp, 32 predicted proteins | sample OliLakLV19MP6G1_FD_148597 | JGI IMG/M metagenome (GOLD analysis project Ga0163147, IMG submission 148597) | Freshwater microbial mat bacterial communities from Lake Vanda, McMurdo Dry Valleys, Antarctica- Oligotrophic Lake LV.19.MP6.G1 | ecosystem: Environmental > Aquatic > Freshwater > Lake >...
GTGAGCGCGAGCATTGAGAGTATTGATTATTTAGAAACCAGCGATAGCATCAACATTAACCTGCGATTCCTCTCACCAGAGCAAATCACCGACCTGCAAGTGGATATTACCGATAGAAACGGTTTCCGTATTCCATTAAACCCCGCCCCCGTCATTGATATGGATGCGGTACGCGCATCGGGTTTGATAGCGGTCAATATCGCCTCATTGAGTCCACAGAACGAATACACCATCGAGATTCGCACCTTCCAAAATGGTCAATTGGTCAATAGTGACGAGCGCCAATTTATTAACCCCAAACTACCCCCACCCACCATCATCATCGGGGCGGGTGTAGATTCCATTGAAGCCAACCTCGCAGAGAATCAGGTTATCCTCAATTTGGATGTGCAAGGTGGCGAAATTATAGACCGAGTGACCATTCAATTACGCGATGCCAATGATATTGTGGTACGCTCATTTGATGCCGACCTCGACAATCGCCGTGCCATTGTGGATTTGGTCGGTTTAGTCTCAGAAGCCGAATATCAAATTCGTGTGGTTGCGTTAGATGCCAGTGGAGGCGTATTGAGCCGTGAAACGGCAGAATTTGTCAATCCTGCCCCAGTCAATACCACCGCTATCGTCATCGGGACGACCAGAACAGACCCCCTACAACAAAATTTTATCATCCCACTGACCTTTCAAAATGGCGGTGCGATTCAACAGGTGGTGGTCGAAATTATCAATAACGACCTCAACAGCCTAACCGATTCGCGCAGTTTCGCACTTGATACCATCGAAAATGGCGAGTTATTTGTGCCAATAGACAATTTGCGGGTGGGTGATGGTGAATATCGCCTGCGGATTATCGCCCGCGATGCCGATGGACGCGATTTGGCAGAATCTACACAGGTGATTGGGTATACCCGCAATACCCCCACCCCAACGCCAGAACCACCATCGTTTGTACAACAATTGGGCAAGGTCATAGCTGACCAGCCAATTGTTGGGGTGATTATTGGCATTATTGTCTTGCTTCTCGTCTTTTTATTGTTCTGGTTGGTGCGGTCTGCGCGTCAACGGGAGAAAAATCTTAAGCAACCATCGCTTCCCAACATGACAGGAGCAATTTCGATTAGCGAATTGCGTCAGGGGATGCAAAATATGGGCTATACACCGCCCCCCTATGGGGTTGAATCCTCAAACCAAGATATGCCCTATGGCGAACAACCGACTGGCAATTTTATGATTTATGGCGATGCAACCAATGTGCCATCTGCCTATGACCCCAATATGACCAATGCCGAAATTAGCATGAGCATGGCAGGATTGGCAGAAGAATCCACCAATGTATTTTTGCCCGCCACCCTCACCATCACCGATTCACTGGATACCAGCATGATAGGGGCAACAGCGGTTATTGGCAAAGTCTTATTCTGGATTGGGCGGTCTGGCAAACGCGAGAATGACCTCAATATCGAACACGATAAAAATGTCTCGCGGGAACATGCCGACATCATCTTTGATGGTGGCGCATATTATATTATAGACAAACCCAATACACACGGGGTTGAGGTCAATGATGAGGTAATCAGTGGGCGCTATCCATTGGGGGCGCGTGCCACCATTAAATTGGGTAAAACCACCGTGATAGAATTTGAGATGACCAGCAACACCAGCAAAACCGCATCATTTTAATTTTTAGTTTCGATGGGCAGGGCTAGTCTCTGCCCTCTATGTCTTGTGAGTAAACAATTATGGCTGATTTTTCTAAATCGCTCGAAGCCTTTGGCTTAACCGATGTTGGGCGTAAACGTAAACGCAATGAAGATTTCTTCCGCTATGTTATCCCCACAGCAAATACTCCCGAAGAAGCACTAGGCGCGTTTTTTGTGGTTGCAGATGGCATTGGGGGGATGGGATTTGGAGAAGAAGCCAGCAGTGTGGCTGTTAATACGTTGCTAGCCGCCTATTATGACCTACAAAATCCAGACCGAGACCCGTTAAATCGGCTAAAAAGCGCGATGCAACTCGCCAATAATGCGGTGATTGCGAAGGCCGGTGAATTGGGGCGTACCCTCATTGGCACAACCGCATCTGGGATTATCGTACATCCTAAAGAGATCGTCTTATTCAATGTGGGCGATGCGCGGGTCTATCGGTTACGCGGGAATCTTATTGAACGCCTCAGCCGAGACCAAAGTGTACTAGAAGAACAACTCGCACAAGGTCTCATCACAGAAGAAGAGGCGGCTCAAGGTCGCAATATGAATGTGACCGCATTTTTGGGGCAACCGGGTGGTGTTGAGCCTGTCTATCGGCGGGTAAATGCCCAATCGGACGATATTTTCCTCATCTGCTCCGATGGCTTATGGGATTTAGTACGCGAAAACGAGCTAATGCCCATTATCACCAACCAACCACCCGATATTGCCATGCAACAATTGGTAGCGATGGTACTGGAACGGGGCGCACCCGATAATACGACTGGCATTATTGTGCGTATCACCCCATTTAATAAACGTGCCAACGCCATGAAGCCTGCTATCATTTTAATGGCATTGGCAATCATGATAGGTATCGCGCTAGGGGTTGTATTCGTGTTATCCAACAGTGGGACAACGCCATCCGTGACCAATACCGAAATAGCGACTTCCGCCTCAAATGTGGATATTATCGCCACCAGCGCAGAAATCACCCCTATTGTGACAGAAGAAACGTCTGCTATTAGCGAAGTCACATTTGTGGTTATCCCAGAAGAAACATCCACGACAGAGGCAACTTCCCCTGTGGAAACTACCGTAGAAATCACAGCCTCTACCGATTCGGTGAGTGAAAACACCCCAGAAGCGCCTGTGGCGGTGGCAAATATTGTCCCAACACAAGCCGAAATCACCGTTGAACCCACGGCTATCCCAACCACAACACCCAGCGCCACCGCAACCGATTTGCCCAGCCCAACACCGACAGTCACGGCGACCAGCACAGCCACCGCGACCAATACCCCCAGACCCACTATCACCAATAGCCCGACTGTCACTCTAACTAGCACACCTAGCGCCACCATCACCACTACACCAACACCAAGCCCAACATTGGATGAAACATCAAGTGCTATCGTCTATTCGTTGGAACTCACCGCCCGCTCTAGCAGACCTATTGAAGAACAAACGGCATTGAGCATACAAGACACTGCGACAGTAGTCAGTCGCTATGCCCAACAAACCCTAGCCGCCTTCTTTGTCACCGAAACAGCCGTCTACCCCGTGACCGAAATGGCAATAACACTACAAGCCGTCCAAACCCGTGTCGCGGATATTCAAGCCGCCACCGCGACCTATTTGGCAGAAAACACCGATGAGGCTGTGGTAGATATAGAAGTCACCCCGCCCACCACACCTAATATTTTGCTGGTCGCATCAGAGGGTGTCACCCTCTATAGGGAATCCGATGTGCGTTCAGAGGCATTATTGTCGCTCATCATCAATGACCAATTTACGGTGTATGGCATCGCCCCTAATGGGCGTTGGCTCTATGTCGAAAATGAGGACGGCATCTTTGGTTGGATAGACCGCTTTGCCAATAACAACCTCAATAGTGTTGTACTTGGCACACCCATTGAAGAATTACCCATGCTTGACCCAGAAAATCCGAGTGCGCCGAGTGAAGAATTATTTGGGGTGCATTTGGTGGTCATTGGTGATTTATCTATCAATGTGCGCGAATATGCCTATTTTGAGGAGAGAGCCAATATATTTGCGGGACTAGACCAATTTGAGGTGGCGCGTATTGATGCAACCACACCCAATCAATCATGGTTGCGTGTGAGCTTTGTTAATGCTCGTAACCGTATCACTAACGGTTGGGTATCGGCAACCCTTAGCACAGACGGCAGTATTATGATTGTGGGCAATCTGGATGATGTGCGGAAGATAAATCCGTTGCCACTGCCAACCGTGACACCATCAACCCCCACAACCCCAACGGCAACACCAACAGAAACAGAAACGCTCCCTGCAACAGAAGAACCTCCTGCCGAACCACCCACTGACCCTTAATAAATCAGGGGGGGAATCTCCCCCTCTGAACACCTTCCTACCTAAAATATAACAGATTATTAACGAATGAGGGGAATTTATTCCTATTGTCTTGACACAAAACACAATTTGGGCGTATTGTAAGATTAAGTAAGGTTGTTCATTCTCACCAAACACTTAGTTATTGATAAAGGAGACATTTCATGTCGGATAGAGTCGAAGCAGATTATCAAGAATTGCAGAAATTGAGCAATATGATGAATCAACGCGCAGACGCAATTCAACAACAATTCCAAATGTTGAAGGCAAAAACGGGCGAACTTCTCAATGGAAATTGGGAAGGACGCGGTGCAGATAAATTCCAAGCCGAAATGGAAGGCGAATTATTCCCAGCCTTACAAAAATTGCAACGTGCGTTAGAAAGCATTTCGACAACCCTAGGGCAAGTCGCCAACACATTCAGACAATCCGAAGAACAAGCGAGTAACTTGTTTAAGGGTTAATTTTTTTATTATTTATCATATCAATCCCTGTAGGAGGACAGAATCATGGCAGATTTAATTCAGATGAATTATGCGATGGTGCAAGAAATGAGCCAAAAATGCACCCAAACCGCCCAATTATTACAAGATACCATGCGCGAAATTAACCAAATTGCCGAGCAACTCGATAGCGGTGTTTTGGTTGGACGTGCTGGCGAAGCCTTAACAAGCGGATTGCGTGGGCGTTTGAACCCAAGCATTAATCGTCTTCAAGACAAATTCCGCGAGATTTCCCAAGACTTAATGGGCGCTCTCAACGACTTGCAATCTAGCGACCGCAAAGCTGGCGGATATTTCGGTTAATTCTGAGGAGAATGACACATGGTACTAGGTATTTTACTCAAATTTGCACGCGCCGCAGTTGAAGGCGTTCTTGGACAAATCATGCAACAAGTCAACGTCATTCAAGACCAAGTGTTGCAAGTGATTATGAACCAATTAAATCCCCTACGCGATGCGTGGAAGGGACAAGGAGCAAACCGCTTCTTTGACGAAATGGAAAACCAAGTAGTTCCAAATATCCGACAAATGATGAGCTATGGTGGCGATTATGCGGGCAACATCCGCAAAGCCATGGACCTCATTGAAGGAGCCGACCAACGTGCCATGAGCATCGTTAATGGTATTTTGGACGAATTCAATATTTTCTAATTGATATATCTGACATAATTATCGAGATAAGGAGAAACCACCTATGGCTAGTCCAGATGTGCAAATGGATATTCCTGTCGTAGAAGACATGGCAAACAAATTCAAATCTACCAGCGAAACCCTCAAAGCCGTGAGCAAGGCACTTCAAATTGCTATCATGATTTTGAAAATGACCGCCTTCGTTGGCTTAATCGGCGGGTTGGCAGTTGAGCGTTTCCTCTCTTGGCTCAAACCCCAAGTGGATGAAATGGCAGAGAAATTAGAAGAACTGCACTATGACCTCTATGGTGCAATCGTCAGTTTCCGTGACGGTGACCAAAGCGGTTCACAACGTTTTGCCTAGTTTTTTTTGACTCAAACACGACTTTTTGGTCGTTATCACGACATTTCGATGATAAACAAAACACGGGAGAAAAATTCTCCCGTGTTTTGTTTATATTTGTTTATATTTGTTTATATGAGGAGGTCGCTGTTATTCGCCCGCCTGCAATAAGGTGACTTCATCAATGGCAAATGGCAAACGGGGTTGTACCAATGGATTAACAATGCCCACTTGGTCAAAATTATTAACATATAGCTTGCCTTCATAATAGGCAACAGCACTACTTCCCCGAAATCCTTGTGCCACAATGGTATATGTATTGCCAGTGAATTCGCTCACTGCGCCCTGACTCAGATTCGCCAAAAAAATACGCCCGTCTGGGCTAATGCTCACACCAACAAATCCAGGGGAATCTGCCACCGCCCCATTATACCGATAGAGCGTCTCGGTTAGTTCACCATCGCGTGAGACACGATATATATTATCCACACCCGTCCCCGTAGCGACAATCACAAAAGTATCTGTAGACGCATCATAAGCGATGCTGGTGGGCAAAGCAATTTGGGCTTGTGCATCGGTATTGGGAACACGCCACCAAAATTCACCATTGCCCTCACTATCAAATTGCCACACCTCACGGCGACCTCTGTCAACAGCCAACACATTGCCATCATCGGCAATGGCTAAACTGTATGGCGCAATAAATCCGTCTTGACCATCAGAAATGCTGGCAAATTGCTTTGGGGTGTCATTAGGCAAAATACGCCAAATCATGCCCCCAGCGGCGGCAGAAGATGGATTGGTACGGTCTAGGACATAAACCGTCCCATCTTGTGCTACGGCAATACTGGCAACAGACGCGATGAGGATGCGTGTATCGGTCATTTCTTGTACAACACCTGCGGGCGAGATTGCCCATACCGCCCCAGATTGATAGCTACCCGTATAAACTGTGCCATCGCTCCCAACCGCCACCGTAGAAGGATAGGCATCGTTATCTGGCAAGGTCGCAAATTCGCGCACCGTAATGCCTTCAATGACCCCTTGTGCCATATTGCGGGCAGATGAATTGACAGAGAATGTAATAAGCAACAGGGTGAGTGCTACCAGTAACATCAGCCCTCCGATAAAAATACTAAAAAAGACGATAACACGCTGTCCACGTCCGAGCTGTTGAATTTTTGTAATCATAAATAAATCACCTTTTTGGTATAGGGGTTAGTTAACATAACTTAACCGAGTCATATTGCTATTGATTTTAATTTATCATCATTCTATGAGTAAGCGTTAACAATGGTACTGTAAAGTGTGTAGAGAATTATCTGACTATATTAGTCGGGAATGTTGATGTAAAATAATCAGCCTTATCTGATGCCAAATTAAAAAATTAACCACACTTATGCCTTATAAAGAAAGTTCAGAGATTTTTAGATAAGTTATTGGAGCGATTTTGTGTCGTATTCTGCCAAAACCCGCATTTTACGGGTAGACCCACTTCATCCTGATGAAGCCAATATCCAATAGCCGCCGAGACCATTCGTGCAGGCGGGTTGGTCGCATTCCCAACCGAAACCGTTTATGGATTGGGTGCAAATGCGCTGGATGCCAACGCATTGGAGCGTATTTATCTGGCAAAAGAGCGACCATCTAGTGACCCTATTATTGCACATATCGCCAATTTAGCCCAATTACGCAGTTTGGCAGTGGATATTCCAGAGCATATCGTTGCACCGCTCGCAGACCATTTTTGGCCTGGGGCATTGACATTGGTACTTAAGCGTGCGCCTCATGTCCCTGCCAATATCGCAACAGGACTGAATACGATTGCGGTGCGGATGCCTGCCCATCCAGTGGCACGGGCGCTCATTTTGGCATCTGGTGTGCCGATTGCCGCACCTAGCGCCAATACATTCACCCGCCCTAGCGCTACCACCGCCCAGCATGTATTAGAAGATTTGCAAGACCGTGTGGATATTGTCCTAGACGGTGGCGAAACGGCTATCGGATTAGAATCTACGGTGCTAGATTTGACCAATCCACAGACCCCGATTATCCTGCGTCCGGGTGGTGTGCTGATAGATGAGCTACGTCATATTTTGCCCAATGTACAACTCGCGCCACGCTATCTGAAAACCGATGAGGCGACCTCATCCCCTGGTCAGATGCTCAAGCATTATTCACCCCGTGCCAAAATAAAATTGTTCACAGGTCCGTTATATTCGGTGCTACTAGCGATGAAAGAGACGGCACAGGGTCATATCAGACGGGGCGAAAAAGTGGGGTTGCTCATCGCCACAGAAGATTGTCATCATCTATCCGATTATGGCATTATTCAATCATTGGGCAAACGTGATGACCTCAAAGCGATTAGCCACAACCTATTCGCAGGGATGCGCCAACTCGATTCGCAAAAAGTGAATGTCATCCTCACCCGCGATTTTGGGCGGGCAGGGCTTGGCGCGGCATTGTGGGATAGATTATTACGTGCCTCTGAGGGACGTGTCATAGACGTGCAGTAACCTCGTTTTGAACACCCCATATTCCGCAACCAACACCCTCTTTTTTGCGTACAATAGAGATATAGAGCATAGATAAAGAAAAGGCTACTCTATATGGATAATAAAAGTCGTGAAAATGCCACGATGTTCATTGGTGGAATGTCGATGTTGGTCGCTATTTTTCTTCTCTTTGGTTCAGGTAATGCAGATGTCCTGCTCATCCCATTGGGATTTGCATTAGTCGCCATCAGTATTATTTGGGGCAGTGCCATCGTTGAGGCAATGGTTACTCCGAAATACTACCCATCACCCCAAGCAAACCGCGAAGATACCACCGCCTATAAACTCGCCATGCTCATGGAATTGATGGATACCGATGAACGAGAGATATTCAAAAATCGGCTGGCAGATAGCTTGATTAATGATGATGATAGTGTGAGCATTGAATCGCTCATCGCGGAAAAACGCAAACGGGGATAACCATTTTTAGGCTAGAATAGGCTTATATCAGCCACAGAAAAGGATTTCATCATGGACGCAAAATGGCGCTTTGGGGCGACACTGGTTATTTGGGTATTTATGGGGACTATATCAATTTTGGCGTTGTTGGCATCGTTGGAGTATGATATTTCTGGGTGGACATTTTTTACACCCATCGTAGTAGCCATGTTCTCCATGCTCCCTCTCTGGGCGAGTGATTCTGGCTCATCTAGCACAAAAACGGGCGGTTATGTCAAAGCGGAAAAACCCGATAACACCGCCTATTCGATGGCGCTCCTCATGGAAATGATGGACGACGATGAACGTGAGGAATTTAAGTATGACCTCAAAAATCGCATCCTCTCTGGCGAGGCTGTGACCGATGAATCATTGGCAGAAGAATTGCAAAAACGCAAATCTAAACCCCTATAAGTCATGGTTATGGTGATTTTTGCCGAGCAATAACACTTTATACGGTAACAAACGAAGGGATTTATCATGGACACAAAATGGCGCTTTGGCGCAACAATCGTAATTTGGGCGTTTGCAACATTGCTATCAATCATTATCATCGGCAATATGAGTCTGGGGGGGATAGCAGATTGGGTCATTGCCATTCCGTTAGGTGTTGCATTAGTCGCTACGCTGGCTATCTGGGAATCGGGAAAAGATTCATCCTCAAAGCAAGAATCGAAATCGGCATCGCTCACCCAAACCGATAACACCGCCTATTCGATGGCGCTCCTCATGGAAATGATGGACGACGATGAACGTGAGGAATTTAAGCATAACCTTAAACAACGTATTCTCTCTGGTGAAAATGTGACCAACGAATCGCTCATTTTGGATATGGAAAAACGCAAACGCGGATGAGTGAAGTTTGGAGTAACGTATGAATGCTTATAAAAGACGCAGAGTAATCGCCGTGTGGGTTATCAGCATCATTATGGCTATTGCATTGGCTATCGCCCTGATTGACACAAAAATTACTGTCGGTCAGGCACAATATTCTGGTGTGGTATTCCCAGGTACAGAATATTCTGTCATATCCATTGCGCTTGCGCCTATCGTTGTCGCGCTATTGTGGACTGGGCTGGCGTGGTTTAGGGGGGCATTTGATGATAAGACCACCCCATCAACAAATCTGCAAAGCGCCCCAACGCCCTATAAAATGGCATTGTTGCTCGAAATGATGGATGACGATGAACGTGAGGCGTTTAAGCAACAACTCAAACGTGATATTTTGGCAGAAGAAACAGGTCATGATAATTTTGATAGGCTGATGCTAGACGAGACCGAAAAACGCAAGCGCGGATAAAAAAGGCGAGGTATCCCCCGCCTTCTGAATCATCTATGCTACATCTTCTTCGGCTTTGAATTGGCTCATATACAGGTCATAGTATGCCCCGCCTTTTGCCAATAATTCTTGATGCGTGCCTCGCTCAATAATCTGACCATCTGCGACCATCAGCACCAAATTGGCATTGCGAATCGTACTCAGACGGTGGGCAATCACAAAGCTGGTGCGCCCCTGTAGCAATTTTTCAAATGCCGCTTGGATAACCCGTTCTGTACGGGTATCTACGCTGGATGTCGCTTCATCCAAAATAAGGATATTCGGGTTCATCAATGCCACCCGCGCAATCGCTATCAATTGGCGTTGACCTTGGCTCAATCCAGACCCACGTTCCCCCAAAACGGTCATATACCCGTCTGGCAGACGCTCGATAAAATCATGGGCGGCGACCATTTTGGCGGCGGCAATCACCTCATCATCACTGGCATCTAAGCGTCCATAACGGATATTTTCCATCACAGAATCGGAGAACAAGAAGGTGTCTTGTAGCACCATGCCAATTTGCTTGCGGAGGCTATCTTGGGTCACATCGCGCACATCCAAGCCATCTATCAACACCTGCCCATCGGTGACATCGTAAAAACGGGGAATCATGTTGATGATGGTGGTCTTACCCGCACCTGTGGGTCCGACAATGGCGACCATTTCGCCCGTATTCACCCCAAAATTGATGCCCTTTAGGACTTTTTCGCCCTTCACATATTCGGCTTCCACATCCTTAAATTCAACTTTGCCGATAATTTGGGGCATGGGCTTGGCATTATCACGGTCGTGAATTTCGATATCTTCATCCATGAGGATAAAAATGCGCTCACCGCCCGCGATGCCGCTTTGGACATTCGTCCATAACACCGCAATTTGCGAAATCGGCTGATTAATCCGTTGGATATAGGCAAGGAAGGCAAAAATTGTCCCCACACTGATAACCGATGTCCCCGCCAGCAGGGGTTGATTATTCAACGCAGAAAATCCACCGACCACGACCACTGTCCCCAATGCCACATAACTCAGTGCCTCTAGCACAGGGTTAAGGGCGCTGGTGAATACAGCGGCACGCACATTGGCAGCACGATTGGCTTCATTGGCTTTTTGAAATTGAGCGATGCTCTCTTCTTCGCGGTTAAATGCCTGCACTTCACGCGCCCCTGCGATGCTTTCTTGCAAATCCGCGTTCACATTGCCAATTTCTTGGCGTGCGATACGGAACGCCTTACGTGCCTGATTAGAAAAATAGCGCGTGGTGAACAACATCACGGGTGCAATCGCAAGGCTTAATAGCCCATAGACCAAATTCTCGCGCAACATCGCCACAGCAATCCAGAAGATAATCATCAATCCCTGAAACACATTTAATAGGGCAAAATTGAACATCTGCTGGAGTGTATCCATGTCATTGGTCACACGGCTCATAATTTCACCCGCTTCATTGCGAGAATAATAGCCGATAGACAGATTGTGCATATGATTAAACACATGCCCGCGCATATCGCGCAGAACACCCTGTCCTGCGAGGCGCATGGTATAGAAGCTAAACCCTGTGAACAGAGCGCTAACTACAAATGTGCCAGCGATAAGCAATGCCAAGCCCAACAATCCGCTTATTTTCGATTCGTTGCTGGTGAGTTGGGCAATATCGGTATACCAACAACTGGTAGTAGCGACCCCGCTCCCGCCCATTTGGGTGGTGGGTGTGCTAATCAGATAACAATCTGCCGCTTGCCCAATGAGCGCAGGGTAGAGGATGTTGCAGTACACCACCACGAGGGTAAACACCACAACACCCACCAAATTGAGCCAGTAGGGGCGGAAATACCCCGCAAATCGGCGGAGGGTTACCGCCACATTTTTGGCTTTGCGCGTCTCTTGGTCTAGCGCACGCCGTTGAAAATCCATCATAGGTGTTACTGAGCCTCCGCTACAGGTTGCGAATCATCCACAAGTTGCGATGCAAAAATTTCGGCGTAGATAGGGCTATTTTCGATGAGTTCCGCATGTGTTCCCATCGCTACCATCGCGCCCTTATCCAACACGATAATCACATCGGCATTACGGGCAGTCGAAATGCGTTGGGCAATGACAAAACTAGTGCGCCCTTGCATGAGGTTATCGAGTGCGGCTTGAATTTTGCGCTCGGTGGTAAAATCTACCGCGCTGGTTGAATCGTCCAAAATCAGCAATTTTGGATTGAGTAACAATGCCCGTGCAATCGCCAGACGTTGTTTTTGACCACCCGATAATGTCGCACCGCGTTCTCCCACCGATGTTTCGTAACCGTTGGGGAAATCGAGGATAAAATCATGGGCGGCAGATGCTTTGGCGGCGGCAATTACTTCTTCATCAGTAGCATCTGGGCGACCAAAGACGATATTATCGCGGATGGTGCCACTGAACAGATTTGTCTCTTGCAAGACAATGCCAATTTGTGAGCGCAGGCTATCGAGTTTGACATCACGGACATCATGCCCGTCAATGAGTACAGCGCCTTCACTCGCATCATAAAAACGGGGTATCAGGTTAATAATGGTCGTCTTACCACTGCCCGTTGCCCCCAATAAGGCGATGGTCTGCCCTGTTTTGATAGTAAAGCTCACTTTATTCAACACGGGTGCAGTCGAACTAAAATAGCGGAAGGTCACATCCCGAAATTCAACATTTCCTTCAATGGAAGGCAAGTCAATCGCATTGGGTTTATCGGTAATTTCGCTCTTGGTATCTATAATCTCAAAAATACGCTCGGCAGAAGCACTTGCTTGTGCCATCAACGACACAATCAGCCCCAATTGCCCCAATGGGAAAAAGACGTATGCCAGATACAAATTGAACTTCTGATATTCCCCAATCGCCAATGAGCCATCAATGATTTGTGTCCCAGAAAAATACAAAATCACCGCTTGCCCAATTTGCCCCACAAAGAAAATCATTGGGAACAAGAATGAGAAGGCACGGGCGATTTTTAACCAGTGGATATAGAGGTCTTGGTTACTCTCATCAAAGCGTTTTTGCTCATGATTTTGGCGCACAAAGGCTTTGACCACCCGAATCCCTGCCACATTTTCTTGGAGGACGGTATTCAGTTTGGATAAGCGGATTTGCACATCACGAAACAACGGTTGCGAAATTTTGCCGAATATGCCAAATAGGATGATGGAGAATGGCAAAATGGGCAAAATAGAGAGGGTGAGTCGCCAATTGGTCAGAAATAGAATGGTGAGGGTGACCACCAACAACAAAAAGGCTTGAAAGGTGAGCAATAGCCCTTGTGCGATAAATAGGCGCACACGCTCCACATCATCGGTGGCGCGAATCATCAATTGACCTGTTTGGTTGCGGTCATAATAGCTAAACGATAGGCGTTGGATGCGGATAAAAATGTCGTTCCGCATACTATAAGCGATACCCTGTGCTGTCCATTCCGCCGCATACGACTGAATAAACGCAAATAGCCCACGAATAACCGCCACAAGCAAAATAAGTGCCACAGCGCCTAAAATCCACGACGGGGCGCTATTATAGGTGTTTTGCAGGGCATCTTGAGTGGTATTCAGTTGGGTGAGCGCAAACATCCGCCCCTGTTCACTGGGGATACTCAACACCTGTTGGGCGACTGCTCCTTGTGTGATACTATCTATCATCGCCTGAACTAATTGTGGGACGATGAGCTGTGATAAGGTGGCAATAATTAACGCCCCATACGCGATGAAGGTCATCGTTTTATAGCGCCCCAAATACCCAATGGCACGGCGCAAATAGCCTTGTTCGCCTTTTGCACGTTTTTCACGCCCTTTCATTTTGGGCGATGCGGAAGAAACTGCTTGCATAGTAGGTTTTCCTCTTTGAGTCCACTAGCCAATAAACGAGGTAATGCGTTTTCGAGTAATTGCTCCCCTTCGGGCATGGCAGAGATTAATTGATAGAGAAGTTCAACAAGGTGTTTCGTCTTTTCTTCCCCCAACGCTTCTATCCCATTTAACAGGGGGTCATCTTGAATCATGTGTGGCAAACGGGCAATCATCGCCTGTCCTTCCTCTGTGAGCGTGAGCAACACCCGCCGTCTATCGGTTAGGTCGCGCTGACGGATGAGAAACGATTTTCGTTCTAGTGCGTCCACAGTCGGTACAAGTGTGGATGGGTCTATGCCAAACCGTTTGCTCAGTTCACTAATGGTATTTGTCCCCTCATGCGCCACCATCCGCAACACTGCCGATTGCAACCCAGTGAGGTCTATTCCTTCCCGCGCCAGCCATTGTTCATAAGCCAGTGTGGTTGTTTTCCATGCCACAGACATCAACATCTTGAGTTCTATGGCGACATTCCGTTTTTCATCTTGGTTCATTTGCACACCAATCTTTGGTAGCCCAATGATTTGATTACCAAGCAAACAATACGCCACTATTTAAAATTTGTCAAGCAGGTAAAAATCACATCAAAACAAGGATGATAAGGGGTAACGTAACGTGAGGGTTAAGTGGTATTTATAAAGAAGCGGTATGGGCAGATAGCCACGCGACAATTTGCGGAATTTCGCATTTGCCTTTGGCGATTTCGAGGATGATATAATACGCATCTCGCGCATCCCATGTGGGGCGATACCCGTTATTGGCTAAAAATTGTTCTAGCACAATTTGAGCCGTGCGCTTGTTGCCATCGGCAAAAAGATGGTCATGCGCGAGGGCATGAACCAACGATGCGGCTTTTTCTAGGATAGTTGGATAGGCTTCTTGACCAAACATGCGGGTATAGGGGCGTTTGGCGGCAGATTGCAACAAATGGCGATTGAGGACAAGTGGCTCATGCCCCACCACTTGTTGATTGACCACATAAATATCGGCAGCAGAGATAAATTTCACACGAAATACCTTGTATAATCAACACAAAAAGGCATTTTATAATGCCCTTTTGCGATTATATCATGTTATGACGAAATGCCTAATGGCTTGTGGGTTCTGCGGATTTATGGCGCAATTCACGCATATTATCCGCTTCAATTTGACGAGCAGTCCGATGTGCCTGTGGGTCTGCTATCAAATTACCCCCACGCACAGTCGCCCCAATCACAAATGCCGCGCTCACCAATACCAAGTTTTTGATGATATATTGCCCTTCTAAGGTCGGGGCATAAGGGAATTGGGTGAAGGTTTCCTGTGGAAAAAGGAAAAGCGGTGTAATCGTCCCCAACATCTGAAAAAGTAGCAGGAGCAGGGTAATACGCATGAATTTTCCAGTGATGAGTCCAATACCGATGAGGGTCTCCCATGTCGCCAAAATTGGCAAGGATAATTCTGCTGACATGATACCAAAGGTCAATTTTTCAATGGTACGAGAGGCGAGGTCTTGAGCTGGACTTAAATCTGGAAAAAATTTGAGAAATCCAAACCAAAAAAACACAACACCAACGCTGATTCGCAATACGACAATTCCATAACGAGACATGAGCATAGTTAGACGTGTATCTACCATGCCAAATAACGCTTGTAACCGATTCATTTTATATTCCTCATGTTTAATTGTGAATATAGTCACAATTATTATTGTAGCGTAAATAGGTAAGCGCGTAAATAACCATAACGTAAAATTGTGCAAAGACTTATTTTGACGTATCATAAAGAAAAATTTCATTTACCCATATAAAGGCAAGTGGTCATGTCTCAAGATAATCGCGCCATATTTCAACTTATTTTTCAGGTTCAATCATTTATTCAAGAAGAATTACTCAATAAATCGCATGTGGTTGGTGTGGCGGCGGGGTATAAAGAGAGTGACGGTGTGGTCACAGACCAACCGTCTTTGGTGGTGCTGGTGGATGAAAAACGCCCACTGAGCGAGATTGAGAACAAAGACCGTGTGCCAAAGGATATTGAAGGGGTCAGAACCGATGTCATGGTGGTGGGAAATCTCCGCGCCAATGCGTCACCTAAAGACCGTTTTCGCCCAATTATCCCGTTGGGGGTGAGCATTGGGCATTACGAAAGCACCGCAGGCACATTGGGGGCGCTGGTGCGTGATAATGCCACTGGCGAGATTTTTATCTTGTCTAATAATCATGTGCTGGCAAATTGCAATTATGCCAAAAAAGGCGACCCCATTTTGCAACCTGCACCGTTGGATGGGGGCATGAACCCCGCCGATATGGTTGCCACATTAGAGCGATTTATCCCCCTCCGCTATTTGCAAGATAGCACGGGCGAAATGGCGAGTGTAGGACAAATTACCCAGCCGTTGGGGACGATGAACAGCAATGGGCGCGGATGCAATGTCCTTATAGATGCGTTATTGCGCCTAACGGGACGCGGAAGCATAGATACATCGGGCAAAAAACCCAGCCAGCCAGAAAATTCTCCCACCAGCACAAACCCGCGTGGTAGCGGAAATTCCACAGGGGGGACAACATCGCCACAAAATCCACCGCCCATGGCAAGCCGTAGAGAAAATTTAGTAGATTGTGCGTTGGGAAAAATTCTCTCCTCTGCCCAATTTGACGCGCAAATCCCCACGATTGGGGCAATTGCCGGCACAAAATCGGTGGGGATTGGGATGTCGGTGGCAAAACACGGACGCACCACAGGGTTACGAAAAAACAAAGTCACCCTGCTCAATGCCACAGTGGATGTCGGTTATAATACGCCACGCGGAGAACGGACTGCCCGTTTTACGGCGCAAATCCTCACAGGGGGGATGAGTGATGGTGGCGATTCTGGCTCATTAGTCATAGACCCCACCGACAATATGGCAGTGGGGTTATTATTTGGCGGGTCTCCACAGGCATCCCTGGTGACACCCATTCATGCCATATTGAGCGCCTTAAATGTGTCGTTGCTCTAATTATTGCGCGGTGGGGTGAGTTTGAACGATTCGAGCATGTGATAGAATACCTCATCGTATTCAGATTCATATTCGGTGCGGGTGGCGGTGAAGGCAAATAACACATTGCCCACTTTATAAAAGCGTTGCAACTGCACAATGCCCAAATCATCCTCACCACGCATCCAGCCATAGCGCCGTTCCACCCACCCATCGGGGGATTGGTCAACTTCTTGCAATACTTCGTAGCCCGATAATTCTTTTTGGGCGACGTTGCGGGCTTCTTGCATGACAGCGACCAATGAGGCATCGTCGTTGAGTGGACGAATAGACAGCAATACATTGGGACGAACACCCCACGCATTGACATCAGCCGAGAACATCGTCTGATAATCGAGTGAGGCGGTGAGCGTCCATGCTTGTGGGCGCTCTAGGGTAAATCCGGGACCCTTAAAGGGGATATAATTCATGCGGTTACCTCGCTAACAATGTCTCTAAATTAATCTCAGTAAATGTGAACGATGTGAGCATCGTCTGAATAATCTCCTCAACACCCTCACGTAATTCGGTTGATATATCGGTGGGGATAGAAATCATGAACCAATAGAGGGTATTTTGCACCTTAAAGATGACATGGCGTTGTAGGATGATTTGGTCGTTGTCATAGCGTGCAGTAAAAGACAGGTGTGCGCCCGATGTGCCAGAGTGGGTGACAAAATCGCCTTCTGCAACCAGCTTAAAATCGGGTTGCTCTTGTGATTTGGCGGTGTGCATCTCTTGTAAGTGATATTGGGGTGTTTGGGGTGAGGTTTGCAACACTAAAATCAGATTAAATGACCGCCCATCACTTAATGGGGGTGACAAAAACATGACCTGAAATTGCATAGATGAAATCACCATCCATTCCGATGGGACTTGCATCGTAAAATGAGGTCCAACAAAGCGCATCCATACAGTCATTTTGGTATCCTTAGTTCATAAAATAGTCGTGACGCTCCCCACGCCTAAAGGCGGGGCTTCTGAACCACGCTTGCGATTGCTCGCTACGTTCTGGTTCACGGACACGTCCTGCCCGGTTTAGTATATTCACTGCCGCATTGTGGTCTCGGTCTAAACTGAGATCACAGTCACATGCCACCCAACGCTGTGCTAGTGTCATTCCCTCAAACACCGCACCACAATTTGAGCAACATTTCGATGTGTAGGCGGGGTCTACAAGCAACACTTCCCGACCAGCATCTACCGCTTTGTCGAGGAGTCGTTTCTTGAAATATCCCCATCCCGCATCCAAAATGCTTTTGCTCAGGTGATGATTTTTTACCATATTGGCAATTTTCAGGTCTTCAATAACAATCATATCGTAGCCATGAATGAGTTTGTAGACCAACTTATCAAAGAAATCTTTGCGTTGGTTTTTGATATGATGATGTTGTCGTTGCACATCCAACAATTTCTTTTTGCGTTGGTTGCCACCCTTTTGGGCGCGTTGTAGCTTGCGTTGTTTCAATCTGAGTTCAGATTGTGCTTGACGATACCAGCGTGGGTTATGCACTTGTTCCCCCTCGCTGGTGGTGATGAGCGCATTGATGCCCATGTCTATGCCGATAACCTGTCCTGTTGGGGGGAGTGGCACAGGGTCGGCTGTTTCGCATACCAAGCTCACATACCATTTCCCCGCATTGCGAATAATGCGACATGTCTTAATGTCACCCTGATAAGGTCTATGCCAACAAACATGAATCCGCCCAACACCCGACACTTTCAGACGACGACCATCTATGCTAAAACCATTGCCATATTGCTTAAAACCAATGCTATCCCAGCGTTTATAACTCTTGAAACGCGGATAACCGGGTGTTTCACCCGCTTTCACACGGCGAAAGAAGGCTTTGAAAGCACGGTCTAAATCTTCGATGGCAACTTGTAACACATGACTATGGACAGTTTTGGCTTGCAAAAATGTCTTTTTGTACTGTTTCGCCAGCAGATACCCCTCACGTTTGCCGATGCGCTTTTCTTCATGTTCCCATGCGACTTTTCGGTCTTCCAGTGCTATGTTGTAGACATTACGCGACACATCCAACTGCACTTGCAGTGCCTGTTCTTGAGATTGGGTTGGATACAGCCGATACTGAAATGTCCGTATTGCCATGTTTACACATTTTTCTAGTTTTAATTGTACAAATATGAGATTATTGTATAAAATTGAACTATGTCATGTCAAGCAATTCATCGCGCCTTATATCCCCATAGCTAAAGCTAGGGGCTTTACGGCGATCTTTGGTAAATACGCTTACCCGCATTAACCGCGCCTGTCGAGATGTCACTAACCGTATTTGCCACCTCATTGGCAACATCGGTGACGGTTTCTGCTACGCCTGTAGCCACATCTTTGGCAACGTCAATGGTCTTATCTACAATAATCTGCCCACGGTCAATAGAGGGTATCCCGTTATTACGGGCTTCTATGCCTTCATAATAGGCTTCCATCGAATGTGTATCAATAAAACGGGTAGCGGGCAACACAACCACATTATCGAGATATTCACGGCTTGCCAAAAAAGGAATATCAGCACCCGATATGGTTGGAACAGGGTCGCCAGCAATAACATAATGGGTATAGCGCGGACCGGGCGGAAAATTTATGCCAGCAGACCCATAGGTATTCACCGTGATTTTCGACAAGTCGGCATTGGGGTTTGCCCGATAGACCTCCATGAGTGCGGCAGATGTAATTGCCCCGCCCTGACTATGTGCTTCTAGGATGAGGGGTCTACCATCGGCAATGGCTTGCTTAATTTGAACAACTTGGGTGGCAACCGCCAAGTTATCACCCGCTCTCATTCCAAATCTGGCTTGCAGTTTATCGTCTGTGGCTTGACCAATATCTGATAAGCCATCACTTTGGTTATAGATGGCGGCAAAAGTGCCGTTGGGATGCCTTGCGCCCATTTGCTCTAAATGTTTGGCAAAACTTTCTGGTGTGGTAAAAATACCGGGTGTAAAAATAACATCTGGCTTACCTGTTAGCGGTTTGCCATCGCGCCCATAAATGCCACCATCTACTAATTTTCCGCTCGCGCCCAAGCCCGCACTTGCACCCACTGCCCGAAATTCGCCTGTCATGCCCGTGCTTTTGAACAAACTGCTCGCTTGTTCTTCGGCGGTACGCATGAGATTGGCGATTTGAGCGAGGGCAGATTGGGTCTTACTAAGTGCATCCATCAGACGGAGAAAAGCAGGCATGGCTTGGTCTGCCATTTCGGTAAAAAATTTATATGCCGCCTTGCCTGTCCAATTTGGTTCTAATTCACGTAACTTGTCTATCAGATGATTTTTGTGTTGTTCAAGTTCTTCATACCGAGACTGCAACCGTTGAATAACCTGTTGCAGTCTGGCGTAATCTATCTCTATACGATCTGTCATAATTCCCCACAAAAATGATTAGATAGTTGGGGTGAGTACCAACCGAAATGAATTGAGCATGTGCTTAAATACGGGGTCGTATTGGCTTTCTTGTTCAAGGCGTGTGGAGGTAAAGGAAAAATACAAATTGCCCAATACATAAAAGCGTTGGGTCTGAACAATGGCTGTATTATCACTCGGACGCGCCCACCGATAGGTGCGTTCATACACACCACGCTCGCTATTATCTACTTCATCTAACACCTGATACTGAGGCAATTCGGTTTGTTGTGCCTGTCGGGTCTCGGATGCCAATTTTGAAAGGGTGACAGAATCGTCTACGGCACGAATCGCCACCATCACATTAGGGCGTACCCCTTGCGGGTTATTTCCTCCCAAAAAAATGACCTGATGCTCTGGAGATGAGGTAATCAGCCATTCGGTGGGGGTCTGTAGGGTAAAACCAGCCCCTATAAATTCCATATATTCCATGGGCTATCCCTTTCTGATAAATACGCTTAAAACAACGCCACTAGGCTCGCAAACGAGTCAATGGCTTGTAAAGCGGATTGGACGGCTTTTTGGGCGGTATTTGCCAAATTTTGTGCCTCTTGACCAAGATTAAAGAAGTCTTGTACAAAACCCGTCATGCCACCGATACCACCAACACCAGCACCGTCGCCACCTTTGCCCGTAAATTTGCTACTGAGCGGGTCTTGGGTTGTGTTGCCAAATGGGGCGTTGAGGGCATTAGTTGCATCGCGGACACTGCCAAAGCCATTGGCGACAACACCGCCACGACTGAGAAGGTCTTGTGGGCTATTTGACCCACCACCAGAAAATCCGCCACTGCCACCACCGCCAGCGCCACCACCCGTATTCGGATTGGGAGAGACGCTACCATCACCAAAACTGCTACCACCACCGCCGATACCGCCACCTGCGCCAACACCGATGCCACCTGCACCACCAGCGCCACCAATTCCAGCACCGACACCGTTATCACCAATGCCACCGCCTGCACCTGCGCTACCGCCGATGCCACCTGCACCACCGCCGATGCCACCTGCGCCACCACCACCAGCAGTACCGCCGATACCACCCCCTATGCCACCACCACCAGCAATACCGCCGATGCCACCGCCTATACCCGCGCCACCCCCTATGCCACCACCAATACCACCGCCTTTGAACAGGTTTCCACCTTGTTCTTCGGCATTGCGATAGACTTGGCTAACTTGTTTAAGGGTTTGTCCTGTGCGACTAAGGACATTATATAAACGACGCATGGACGGCATGGTGCGGTCATCCATCTCGGCAAAAAAATCATCGGATGCCTCGCCAAGCCATGCACTACGCAAGCTATCCATTGTTTGGCGCAAACGATTCATCTGTTCCTCAATCGTCTCTGCACGCTGGGTTAGGAGCGCGCCCATTTTTTCTAGCTGTGCATAATCAACCTCTATGCGGTCTATCATAAACTATCCTCATCACAGCCCCATGTGGGGCGCGGACTATTTAACTGGGGGCATGGAATGTCAGTATAATCCTGCCTACTGTTATTTTATCACCAGTTTTTACTGGAACTGGGTCTGACTTTTCTAACATCTTATCATTTAAAAAGGTTGGATTATCATCTCTGAGGGCTTCTAGGAGATAATTCCCATTCGCTTCGATGATGCGGGCGTGCTGACGCGACACACTATTGGTCTTATCCACCAGAGCCAAATTGACCTCTACCGATGTGGTTGAATCACTAAGGGCGCGTCCGATGAGGGCATTGCTCCGAGAAATTTCGTAGCGGGTGTTGGATGCTTCTTCGACCAAATAGGCACGATTTTGGGTGCGAATTTGTGTGCCTCTAAATTGTTGTTGCTTGCGTTGTTTGCGTCCAAAGACCAAATCTGTGCCACTGCCCAATGCCAATTCATCGAATGTGGCATCTGGCTTAAGTTCTTTACGTGTTCCTTTGAGGGCGAGTGCATAATCGCCCTCATCGAAACTAAATTCTGACAGAATTTCGGCAATCAGGTCTTGGATGGTAATATCGTGCAAAATTAACACGTTATGAATGGGATAATCATCAAACAAATCGGATGCGATGGTCATTTCAAGATAATCGCTCATGAATTATTTTCCCCTTCAGTGGTTTTTTGGGTCAATTCGTCGATATTCACCTTCAATTTACGCGCCAGCCGTTGGGGTGGGAAGTCATTTTCGATGAGGGCTAGGGCAACTGCTTTGGGGTCTATCCCCAATTCTTCCAGCACAGGCAACAGGTCATAACTACCCACCGCTTGGGCGAGGAGTGCCATTTCTGCCATGCCATCGAGGTCTTGAACGGCAGATTTGAGGGTGGCTTCATCACTTGCATATATTTCGGCATAATCGGCGCTGATTAGCCCTTTCACCCGTTCTAATAGGGCTTCACCAAAGCGTAATTCAACCTCTACAGGGGCGACTATCACCGATGATGATGCTGTTTTGCTTGTACTAGATGATGAACCGCCATTATTGGATGAGGTGTTTGCGCTGACTTTCATATCCTCTTCGGATAGCGATGGCAATTCCCACGATGAAGCATCTGTCCATGTGGTGCGAATTTCTGTCACCCATTCATCGAGCATATTGACGATCTGTTCTTCAACATCCAACGGTTCACCCATACTGCCTGTCTCTAGGACAGGATAGGGTGTAGCAATTTGCAAAATATTGACCCGTCCAGATAAGATGAGGAAGGCGCGTCCAACGGGTAATTCCGCCTCTTGTAATTTGCGTGGGATACGCGCATTGAACGGCGTATTGGTGGCGGTATTGGGGTCTAATGCCAGCCCATACCGCGATTTACCGATGTTTTTCCGCAAGTCATCACTCATAGACCCTGGAAGGCACGAAATGACGAAATGCAAGCCTTCTGCGCCATATTTACGCGACATATCGGCTATATCGGTTTGTTGCTGATTATTCGCAAGGTCGCGGAAATCGTCAAAGTTATCTATGATGACATAAATTTCGGGTTTTTTGCCCGGTTGCGAATAAATCTTTTGGATATGAGCCATCATGCTGGTCATATCATCTTTGTTTTGCTCGGATATGGCATAGTCCACATGAGGCAAATCTGAGAGGCTAAGTTTGCCCCCATAATCAAACATACGTTTGGCGGAATCTACGAGGAAAATGCGGACATCGGCGGGCGAATACATAGCAGACATGCCCAACACCCAGCTACGAAGGGTGGTTGTCTTGCCAGAAAACGGTTGACCGATGACGATAAAATGCGGACCTTGTTTCTGTAAATCTACCACCACATGCTGGAGTTCTGCCATTTCGACCCCGATGAGCGTCTCGACACGGCGTGACCGTTTGTAGGTGTTCATAATATCTTCCAATGGCAAAATATCTTGCAAAACCTCGATGGGTTCTGGTCTGTGACCTTCTCCCCAAACAGATGTCATCTTGTTAAATAGCCACATGATGCCCGCGTTGGCATCGGCTTCCATACCTTCTTCCATTGGTGGGGTGAAATCTATGGGGTCTGCTAGTTGAAACTCCAGCACACGACGCTCGACCATCGCAAAACCGCGTCCTGCGATGTCGTCCAAATCTACCGCCACACGCCCCACAACCGATGAATAATCACCCGCCTCTGTGAGTTTAAGCGTCATACGGTCATTGAACAGGCTAAAGAGCTTGCCAGGGATGGCATTCACTTGCTCGGCAGTCACCACAAAATAAATCCCGCTATTGCGTCCATCACGCATGAGCGAGAGTAAATCTGGGAGCAAATCTTCGTAATTTTCGCGGAATTCTGCAAAGCTGTCTATCGCCACCAAAATGGCGGGATAAGTATCTGGTTTGGTGGCGTTGTATTCAATAAACCCCCCTGCTTCGGCAAAGAGTTGGGCGCGACTATTTGCCCAATAGCGCAATTTGCGAAGCAGACGCTCTACCCGTTCACCTTCACTAGAAGTAATAATAGCGCCAACGTGTGGCAACCCCTTGAGGAGTTCCAAACCACGCCCACCAAAGTCTAACCCATAAATCTGAAGTTCATCTGGGGCGTGTTCTACTGCTAATGCCGTGATAAGCGTGCGTAAAAAGGTAGATTTACCCTTGCCAGATGCCCCAAATAGCAGGGTATTGCCTTTTTTCAGGTCAATGAATAGGGGCATTTGACGGGCTTCATACGGGTTATCTATCAAACCGACTTTGGCGCGGAGTGTTTTGGGATTATCCCAATCTACAGGCGACCAATAGTTGCGCTCGCCAATCCATTCGATAAGCATCGGGCTTAATGGCAATTGTTGATTTTCTGCCTGTCCACCCAAAATGGTGGGGGTATCGTCTTTGCCATCTTCTTCTGCTTCGAGTTTTGCCATCATATCATCGCCTGTAGACTTGCGTACCATCATGGCGGCGGTAATCACTTTAGCGTTCAGTGGCAATAAGGTCGGCAGTGGGTCTGGCCACGGTTGTTCTTGTTTTTTGATGACATCGGGATGTGCCAGCGCCAATGCACTACACACTTCCACGACCATATCGGCAATATTGCGTTCATCGGCACTCTTGGTCTTTTTGCGCTTCTCACGCCGTCTGTCGCGCCAAATAACTTTTGCTTTGGCGGTGGCTTGTGCGACAAAGTTATAAGGAGAACTGGCATAAGCCACTTGCATCAGTTGGGAGTTGTCGTTACCGATTTGCAAGTAAGCACGCCCCGGAATATCGGTGGGCAAGAATGCCGCATCGGACGCACGGAGCAATTCACGGCTATCCTCTGCGGTTTCTACGCGCAAGCACAATTTAAATTTGATATTGGCACGCATTTGGTCTGTGACCGCGCCCGTTGGTCTTTGTGTGGCGAGGATAAGATGCACCCCCAACGCACGACCCAACCGTGTGATACTGTCGAGTTCACCCTTAAATTCGGGCATTTCTTTGACCATCTCGGCAAATTCGTCAATGACAACGAATAAAAACGGAAATGGCTGATTGCCGTTTTCATAACCGATATGATAGCCTTTGGCGCGGTAATCCACGATATGCGATACTTTTTTGCTGGCGAGAAGCGAGCTACGGCGGTTCATTTCCGATTTCATAGCAACGAATGTCCGCGCCCCTGCCGTACCGCTTAGGTTGGTGACGATATTCACCACATGGGGCAATTTCTCGAACATCTTAAACGCCGTACCACCTTTAAAGTCCACGAGGACAAAGTTTACGGCGCTGGGGTCATAGCGCATCGCCAGACCCAAAATGAGGGTGATGAGCAATTCCGATTTACCAGACCCCGTTGTGCCTGCAATCATGCCATGCACCCCATCACCCGCGGCAGAAAAGGTGATTTCGCGGATTTTGTTACCCGGCATCAGACCAATGGGGACGCGCATCCACTCTGAATTATCTTTATGCTGAGACCATCCCCAGCGTTCTAGGAGTGGTGCAGACATGGCATCTATGCCACCCAAATTTTTATGCAAATCCATGAGCAAAATACTCGATGCCAAACCCGCCGTACCAAAAGTAGAGCGCACCGACAGCGGTTCTAGCTTACGAGCAAATCCATGTTGGGCGGTGGTCTCGTCTATGGTATCGGCTTTCCCGATGAAGCGTGTGGAGTTTAAGCCAACTTCGGCATAGCGGAACAAAACACCTGTCTCGGTGACACGGCTACCATCCACTTCAACGAGGGTGTCTATTTCGACCACCGTCTCGGCTTGGCTTGGGACATGGCTGGCGTTGGGGGTCAAAAAGAGGATACTCACACCGAGTTCCGCGCCACGCCGAATGATGAGCGAGATACCTTCTTCAGATTGAATATCTTTCATGGGCGAATTGGGGTCATCCAGTGTGAGAGCATCTACCACCACCAACAAGAATGGCAGGGTGACATCACCACTATCTTTATCTGCCATCCGCACCAACCGACGGTCGAGATCGGCTTTAATCATTTCCCAAAAGGGACCCGGATTTTTGGGGTCAAAGTATATTTGGTCGCCCCGCAAAATATTATCTTGTTCGTCACGCTTACCACTGGTGCAGTGAGGCAACCACCGCGCCCATTGCCATTGGGTGGCGGCTTTTGGTGGAGCATAAATATACACACGGGTATCGGTAGGGGCATGGAACGCCGTGAAGTGGGTCAACATGCCCCGCACAAATTCGTAAATTTGTTTTTCGGTCTTGGCTTTATCAGTCGCGCCCATCGAGCCACAAATGCCAATCGAATGACGCGCTGGCAACACATTATCGCGGTCTTTGCCAACTTGTTGTGGACGTAAGGCGATAGTGATGGGCGCATCTTGGACAAAATGCGAATCTTCTGCCAGTTTTTTGGCTTCGTCCATGAGCGGGTCTTCGTGATTCTCTGCCATTTGTACGGTATAAATCACGCTAGAGGACAAAACGCCCAATCCTAAACGTACCACGCCAAAATCACGGTCAGAGGTGCGCCGTTCCCACAAACGGGTGCCAGAACGGTTATCTTTGACATCGGATGTGCCACTGTTTTGGGCAATTTGTAAGACGGTTTCGATGTTGGGGTAGTTATAGAGGTAAAAATTGCGTTGCATATCGTGAGCAGATTCCATATCCTTGCGGAGTTGTGTGATGCGTTGCTTATAGGAATCACGCTTTTCCTTCATGATCCGTGCATCACGGAAATACATCCATACCGCCAATCCCGATGAAGCGATGACAGACATCGCCATTGGCAACACCAATAATAGGTTACTACGTTGCCCCGTAGACGAGACAATCACATAACCAATAATCGTGATAAGAGGTAAAAATGTTTGAATAAGGGGCTGTCCCTGTTGGTCTTCTACAGGGGGTGGCGGAATCTCGATCTCCTCCTGCGGAAGGTCGGGTTGAATCCTTGGGGGTCTGTTGATGAGTTTATTTTGTTGGTCGCTCACAAAATCCCTACCTTTTTATTGTTTGCGTATCATGAGTTGTGCCAGATTGCTTGACACTTTACGTCACAATGAGTAATCTATGAGTGACGGCTACACTCATTGTGGCACGGTTAGAAAATTCTGTCAAACGAAATAAAAAAGAAGGTGATGGCAATGAAGCATATTTGTACCCGTTGTGGGCGAATTTCACCCGATGGTAATTTGTGGTGTCAAGAGCAACAATGCCTTGCAGAGCGCAAGCCGATTATTTTTGATGCGGGTGATAACATCGGAGACATTACTATCACCCGTCGGCTCACAGTGTTACGAACATCCGCTATTTATGAAGGATTGCGCGATGACGAAAAAATTATCATCAAAATGGCGCATAGTGACCGTATCAGCCAAGATAAATTGCGTTATGAGGCAAAATTATTTGCACAGCTCCAAGCGATTCGCAAGCATCCCAATTTTCCCACCCTCATCAGTCCCTATCGTGGGGCAAATGCACTAGAACGTCCTTATGGCAAGATTGGTTTTCAGAACGAGACAAAATATTTTATCGTATTTGAATATGTGCCGGGCGATTTTTTGCGCGATATGTTGCGTGTTTCGCCATTCCCATGGAATCGGTTTGCCCATTGGGTGGCGCGTGGGGTATCGTCTGCGGTGATGTTTATGCACGAAAATCAAAAATTACACCTGAATATTTCGCCCGATATTGTGTATGTACGGATGGATATGGATAAAATCCCCCGTCCGATGCTATTCGACTTGGGGCTAGATGATGCCGAATTACAAACACACGCCCGCCAAATTGTGCCACCCGCCTATCTCGCACCCGAATTACTCTCCATGCCCCGCGCCAATTATCAGACCGATGTCTATGGCTTAGGCTTGTTGATATATGAGATGCTCATGGGTGAACCCGCCTATCCATATAAATCCCGCCGTGATGAGATGGTCTGGGATGATGTGAGCAAAGGCAAAGTGATTGCGCTGGCACGGAATGACCTCCCCAATCCAGAAAAAGCCGAATACCGCGATGGCAATACGGTCATCATGAGTGCTATCCAATTTAACCCGTCCATGCGCCAACCCGATGTGGCAGTATTTGCCCATGAGATGTATCGGCTGTTTGGCGATATTCCCACAGAACGGAAACGCCGTTTTTCGTGGGCAAATCGGCGTAATGTCGCCATTATGGGGCTGGTAGTCGTGATTGTGATTATTCAATTGATACTCATTAGTGCTGTGTTCACAGGCAACGGCACAACGGTATAGCACAAAATAATGCTGTGGCGGATAATTTTTCATGTCCGCCACATAAATTTTTAGAAAAGGGGTAATGTAATTTGTGTTTGCAAACGCCTCATAGTCATGTCTGCCTATTCTGGAACAAGTTCTAGCCCCACAAAATGCCGATTTAATTTTTGCGCGACCACCGCAGTTGTGCCAGCTCCCATAAATGGGTCTAAAACAACATCATTGGGTGCGCTACCTGCCAAAAGGCATGTTTCTACTAATGTTGCTGGAAAAACGGCAAAATGCGCGTCACGGAATTTCCCTAATGGGATTTCCCAAACAGTTCGTTTATTGCGCCCCAATGGATGAAAGGCTTGATCCCAACGTCCATTATGAAGATTCTGATTCCCCTGATTTTTGCCTTTTTCGGGTGTGCCATTGCGCTTACCCAAGTGATTTCTGCCACCACGCATTTTAGAATTTTCAGAAAATGTCACATGCGGTTCACGAATAGCATCAGCATCATAATAATATTTAGGTGATTGAGAGAATAAAAAAAGTGTCTCATGCGATGTTGTAGGTCGGTTTTTAACCGATGAGGGCATAGCATTGGGCTTATTCCAAATAATCTCGCTTCGCAAAAACCAGCCTGCATCTTGCAATGCCAATGCGACCCGCCAGGGAATGCCAAGTAATTGATTATTACGATAGGTATCACCCAAATTTAGCCATAGCGTACCATCATCTTTGAGGACTCGCTTAAGTTCAGCAAATAAGGCGACCAATTTATCTACATAGTCACGATAATCTTTTTCGCGCCCAAATTCTAATTCGCTTGCGCTATTTGTGCTGGTATATTCACGATGACCAAAATATGGCGGACTCGTGATAATCGTTTGCACAAAATCGCTGGGTAATGTTTTAGATGTTGCCCAGCTATCACCACAGGTTACCGTATTCAGAATAGAATCTATTGGTTTATCAGTCATATCATCAACCCTCTAACGACTTTGGTTTTATATCTCCATCGAACACACTGGCTATAAATCTATTTAACCTGACTTGTTCATTATTGTCAAAGCCAACAAATTCGCTTGGTAATTGGTCAATCACAACCAAATAATCCAATAGCCCTTCCAGTGTGGCAGTTTCACGCTTAGACCAATTTTTTGCCACAATGACCACCATCAAATAGTCAGTCTGATTCAGTTTGACCATATTCATGGCAGATAAAATATCGCGTGTAAAAAGATGTGTATGCCCACCACCTTCTGTTTCGCGTGTTTTGATAGGAATTAAAATACGCTCGATAATTTCTAGTTGTAGATTGAGTAAATCTACACATACATCGAATGTTTCATTACCAATAGCCACTTGTTTCTCAGAAATTTCGACAGCATGGTAAATGCCGTAATTCTGGTGTGTGGCAAAATAGCTCTGAATAGCGATAATCAATGCCTTTCGCACAGTGGCTTCTCGTTCATGCCCTTTAATACTACGCCGAGAACCTTCTAAACGGTCAATGATAACTTCTCGTAAGGCTATCCCATGAAAATGTTTTCACTGTTTGGCGGTAGGTAAAAATCAGCTTGGATAAGACATCTATTTCGGCTTGGATTCTGGTCATCTCAGAATTTTTTGTCACTTTGACTATCAAAGGATTCAAGCGTTGTTGCGGGGCATCTCGAATAAGCCATGCGAAAAAATAATAACACGCTTTTGAATGAGGATAAGACCTGCCCACACCATCAAATAGGAGCGGAAGATTTTCTTTAGAAGAATAACATGCCAGAATACCCGCTAAAACTTGTTTGAGTGGCGCATCGTTCAAAATTACATTCAGGGATTCATCTCGATTCACTGTAATCTGGAATTGTCTTTCTACCCAATCATAAAATGGTTTGGCTTGGTCGGCTAATGTTGCCAAATCTATCAATCGTAGATGCGAGACATCAATACCCGCAATCATCAGAATATCCATATCCATCAATCACCCCAGTGGGCGTTTCATGAACAGCACACTGCGCGTCAATTCGATGCACACCACCCCATCCTGATTTTTGCCGATATGCTTCAATGTCACCACACCCCTATCGGGTTTGCTCTTACTCTCCCGTTTGCCGATGACCTCTGACTGAACATACAGCGTATCGCCATGATACATCGGATGCGGATGGGTCACATTCTCATAACCCAAATTGGCGATAATCGTGCCTGCCGTGAGGTCATTGACCGTGATGCCCACCAATAACCCCATCGTGAAAATACCGTTCACAATTCGCGCCCCAAAGCCTGTTTTTTGGGCGAAATCTTCATTGAGGTGCAACGGTTGGTTATTCATCGTTAACGCGCTAAATAGCACATTGTCCATTTCGGTGAGCGTGCGCCCAATAGCGTGATTGATTACCATGCCAATTTCGAGTTCTTCAAAATATTTTCCAGACATAAAATAAAAAATCCCTTTTTATAAGTGTAAAGTCCAATAAAATAATTATTATTCTGGTAGATAGGGTTGAATCACCAAGCGCGGTGGCAAGATTTTAATCATATCTTTGATGTTATGTGTATAAATAGGGATTTGTAACCGAGCGCATACCGATGCAATGAGACAATCATTCATCTCTATTCCGCGACTAAGGCGATATTGTTGCATCTGCTCCATCGCCCATATTTGGTCACTGATAGTCAGATAGACCACATTAAATGATGATAATAATGATAAACTTGTGGCTTGTGCAGTTTTACTATGAGCGCCACGCATAATTTCTAGCCATGTGATTGGTGTTACGCCAATATCCCCTTTTTGCGATTGTAACCATTGTTGAACGATAGTATCTTTGCGAAATAAGCGCACAATGATGGTGCTATCCACAATGCCTATCATGACTCATTATCCAAATCGAATTGTTTTTGACTTTGGCGACGTTGTTCTTTCAACCATTCCACAGGGTCGCCAACATCTTCCCAATCACTGGTATCTAAATTTTCTAAAACTGCCCATACTTTTTGACCCCAATGGGCATCGTCATGCTCTATATCTGTTTTTTGTAGTACCTGATTCGCTAAATGAGAGGCGATTTGCTCCAGCAATTGTGCTTGTTCTTGTGGAGATAATTTTAAGGCAATATCAATTGCTTGTTCCAAAGATGTCATAATTAGGACTCCATTCTGACTATTTACCTCATTATATCCGATGACGCTTATAAAATATGCGCGGGAACGAGGCAATGCACCCCCCCCTACGGGCAGGAACGAAATGGGTTACCACTGCGTGGAGAAAGGGGGGAGAAAATCGTTTCTAGGTGAGGTTTTCGCCCCCTCTCCAATT
>Ga0163147_10001832_pt1 | contig 31494 bp, 31 predicted proteins | sample OliLakLV19MP6G1_FD_148597 | JGI IMG/M metagenome (GOLD analysis project Ga0163147, IMG submission 148597) | Freshwater microbial mat bacterial communities from Lake Vanda, McMurdo Dry Valleys, Antarctica- Oligotrophic Lake LV.19.MP6.G1 | ecosystem: Environmental > Aquatic > Freshwater > Lake >...
ACGCTGTGCGTACGCCGCAAAACCAACCCTCGTCGCCCCGGCGAAGGCCGGGGCCCAGTGGGCATCCCCTCAACCCGACTGGATTCCGGCCTGCGCCGGAATGACGATGAAGGTGTGCGGGAATGACGATGATGGTTCGCTCGAACAATGACGATGTGGGTGCGACGGACTGACGCTGGGTGCGACGGACTGACGCTCGACGGACTGACGCTGTGCGTACGCCGCAAAACCAACCCCCGTCGCCCCGGCGAAGGCCGGGGCCCAGTGGGCATGCCCTCAACCCAACTGGATTCCGGCCTGCGCCGGAATGACGATGAAGGTGTGCGGGAATGACGATGATGGTTCGCTCGAACAATGACGATGTGGGTGCGTTGGAACAATGACGATGTGGGTGCGTTGGAACAATGACGATGTGGGTTCGCTGCAATGACGATGTGGGTTCGCTGAAAAAAACGAACCCCTACCCCGCAACGACGATCAGTCGTTCACACCTGCCGCCGCTCGCCAGCATGCTCCAGATACCAGCGATAGGTGGAACGGATGCCGTCCTCAAGTTCAATGCTCGCCCGCCAACCCATCGCATGCAGACGCGACACATCGAGGAGCTTGCGTGGCGTGCCATCCGGCTTATCAGGATCGGTAAGAATGACACCCTCGAAACCGACCACGCGGGCGACCAGGTGGGCCAAGTCGAGAATAGTCACGTCCTCACCAACACCCACGTTGACGATACCTTCGCCGCTGTAGTTGTCCGTCAGGAAGACCACTGCATCGGCCAAATCTTCGACATGCAGAAACTCGCGCTTCGGCGAGCCAGTGCCCCAAATCGTCACCGAAGAATCACCGCGCAGCTTCGCTTCGTGGAATCGGCGCATCAGCGCCGGCAGCACATGCGAGTTCTGCAGATCAAAGTTGTCGCCCGGCCCGTACAGATTGGTTGGCATCAGCGAGATGGCGTCGAAACCATATTCCCGGCGATACGCCTGGCACATCTTGATGCCGGCGATCTTGGCCACGGCATACCACTCGTTGGTCGGCTCGAGCGGCCCGCTCAGCAGCACATCCTCGCTCATTGGCTGCGCGGAATGCTTCGGATAAATGCAGGAGGAGCCAAGAAAGCACAACTTGGTCGCGCCGCTTCGCCACGCCGCATGGATGACATTGGTCTGTATCGCGAGATTGTCGCGGATGAACTGAGCGGGATATGCGCTGTTGGCGTGAATACCTCCGACGTGCGCGGCGGCCAGATATACGAAGTCCGGTCGTTCGGCCTCGAAGAAGTCCTCCACTTCGCTCTGGCGACTCAAATCCAGCTGATCGCGCCCGCGCAGCAGGAGGTCATCGAAACCACCCGCTTGCAATCGCCGCACGATCGCGCCACCCACGAGACCGCGGTGCCCAGCGACGAAGATCTTCGATGACGGGCCCATGGGCCTACTCGTTGCGCTGGAAAGTGCGGAATCCGGCATCGCTGACCAGCGCGTCGCGACGGGCGATTTGCAGGTCTTCGACCACCATTTCGCGCACCAACTCGGCAAACGGCGTGGTCGCCGTCCAGCCCAATTTTTGCTTCGCCTTACTCGCATCACCCAGCAAAGTTTCGACTTCGGCGGGTCGGAAGTAACGTCGGTCGACGGCAACGATGCGTTGGCCTAACACCACTTTCGACTCCGCCGGCACGGAAACGACGTGCCCTACTTCGCTTCCGCCCATACCGTCCCAAGCGATTTCGATGCCAAGCTCATTGGCCGCACGAGTGACGAAGTCGCGCACTGAATATTGCTCGCCGGTGGCAATCACAAAATCCTCGGCCACCTCCTGCTGCAGCATCAACCACTGCGCCTCGACGTAGTCGCGCGCATGGCCCCAGTCGCGGCGCGCATCCAGGTTGCCCAAGTAAAGACAGTCCTGCAGTCCCAGTGAGATGCGCGCCAGTGCGCGAGTGATCTTGCGGGTGACAAAAGTCTCACCACGCAACGGCGACTCGTGATTGAAGAGGATGCCGTTGCAGGCAAACATGCCGTAGGCCTCGCGATAGTTCACCACAATCCAGTAGGCGTAGAGCTTGGCAACGCCGTAGGGCGAGCGCGGATAGAACGGCGTGGTCTCCTTCTGTGGCGTTTCCTGCACCTTGCCGAAAAGCTCCGAAGTTGATGCCTGGTAAAAGCGCGTCTTTTCCTGCAGGCCGAGGATTCGGATCGCTTCAAGGAGTCGCAGCGTGCCGAGTGCATCCGAGTTTGCGGTGTATTCCGGCGTTTCGAATGACACCTGCACGTGGCTCTGGGCACCCAGGTTATAGACTTCGTCCGGCTGCACCTGCTGCAGGATACGGATCAGATTGGTGGCGTCAGTCAGGTCACCGTAATGCAGCACCAGCCGCCGATCCTCGACGTGCGGATCCTGGTAAAGATGATCAATGCGATCGGTGTTAAACGAAGAGGCACGGCGTTTGATGCCATGCACCTCGTAGCCCTTGGCGAGCAGCAGTTCGGCCAGGTAGGCGCCGTCTTGACCGGTTATGCCTGTGATGAGTGCGCGTTTCACGATAGTGACTTTGCCTGATTGAAGTGGTTGCGATGGGTGCCGCTGCGACTTACAGGGTCGGATGATGGGCCGGCGCCGTGCTGCCACGGAAGAGTCGGGCGCTGGCGACGCGGATCGGTCGCCAAAGGTAGTACAGCCAATGCAGGCCAAGCGGCAATGGCCAAGCGTCCACGTCATTGGCTGAAGGACGCCAACGAAACAGTTGGAATCGCCGTCGATAGCGCCGGCTGAACTGCCAGTCGTAAAGGAAGTCCGGCTCGCTTTGCCCCACAATCTCGGCACCGTCGGACGCTGGATCGCCCATCGGTGTGGCGGTCTCCGGGTCCGGCGTCAGGGCTGCATCGACAGCGGCAAGGCAATCGGCGAGAAAGCGCGATGCCGGCCGATCCGAGTTGCCCGGCTTTCCCAGTGCCAGAGCGAGCAGATCCTCGTTCAGCCGCAGCGCCTCCTGCAAGGTGAGATCGAGCGCCACATCCTGGGCAGTTCGGCTGACGGCGACTGGCTCGAAATCGGGATGCCGGGTCAACACATCGAGATCGGCACACCAATGTAGCGACGACCAGCGATGCCTGGCATGGTGGTAACACAGATAAACGAACAGGTCGGCGGGTGCCAGCGTTTGCCACGCGTAGCGGCCCTGCGCAGGCATGTGCGAGCGGGCAAGTAGCTGATCCGAGGCGAAGATGCAGCCGGTCGAGTCGACGGTCTTGTGCAGTTCCACAAGTACGCCCTGCGGTGATCTCATCTCCAACGCGCTGCTGTAACGGCAGAACGCCCGCAAGTCACGTTGGCGAAAGGTTTCCCAAGCGGTGTTGGTCACGTGATAGCCAAGACCCAGCAACGCCTGTCCAACCTCGGCGATACGCGCCGCTTCGACCAGCACATCGATATCGCGATACTGCCGCTGGGCGGGATCGCCGTAATAGCTTTGGGCGAGCGTCGCGCCCTTGAAGAACGCGTGGCGAACGCCCGCCGGCCCAAACACGCGTTCAACCAGAACCTGCTGCACGCGCGCCAGCTGCAGCGCCTGCATGGCCCAGCGCAAATGCCTATCGCGCACTGCGGCTCGGACCGCGTCCGGCACAGCCGCTCCGCCGCGACCCGACAAGTGACGCGCCAGCAGCGGCATGATGAAGTGCTGGTCGGCCGCGTTCAGGATGGCTGGCCAATCGAGGCTCCCATCCAAGAGTTCCGTCAGCGCCTGCTCGCCGTCCGCACGCAGATCCATCCGCGCGCACAGGATCAGCAGCCTTGCCTCGGCCGACAACGGCTCGAAGGCGTCCAGCGCTACAAAGGAATCGGCGATGTCGTTCAGTGTTGCTTCCCCGCAGCCGATTCCTTCGATCCAGCCGCAGCGGTCTCGCCTTCTGCCAACGCCATCGCATTGAGTCCGATGAAGGCGTGATACATCGCGTACATCCGACAGTAGGTCAGCCCGGCGCGGCCATCGAGAAAACCCGCGCGCAGCACGTAGGCATAGAGGAAGGCCAGCAGCCCGCGTAGCGGTGCGCGGTAGGAAAGCTGCTTCAGCGCCCGTCGCCGCACGGTCGGATCCTTGCTGTACAGATCGGCGAGGCGCAGCGGCACGCTCCTGGCCCGCCGCAACTCGACCGCTTCGGCGCGGGCGTAGCGCAGATGCCGCGCCAGCCAGTCGTTGATGCCCTTGGAAAAGTTGTAATGGTCGAGTGGATGACGCAGGGTTCCCACCGCTTCCGGTGGTTGTACCTCACGTTGACCATGGCCGAAGTCGACGAAACGCAGCGCCGCGGTGCGGCCAAAGCGCACCTGGTAGGCCGGGTACATACCGGCATGACGCAGCCAACGGCCCATGAAGATCATCCGCGCCGCCACCCGCCAGACGTCAAAAGCGGCCTCGTTGCTGGCCGCGAGAGAACGCAGCTCCGATGCCAGCTCAGGCGGCACGACTTCGTCGGCGTCCAGATGCAGCGTCCAAGGATGGCGAAGCTCGCCTGCGGTCATGGCGTAGTTGCGCTGCCCCGCGAACGAGTCGAACGACCGGCTGAGAATGCGCGCTCCCGCCGACCGGGCAATCGCCAGCGTGCGATCACCGCTGCCCGAATCCACGACCAGAACGTCGTCCGACCAAGCCACACTGGCCAGGCAGCGCGGCAGGTTGTACTCCTCGTTGAGCGTCAGGATCACGACCGAAATCACTTCGGCCCTGCCTCGCGAAGCACGCGCTGCTTGACGAAAACCGCCGGATTTCCCGCCACCACCGCCCAAGGCTGGACATCGCGCATCACCACGGCGGCGGCGCCGACCACCGCCCCTTCCCCCACGGTCACGCCCGGACCGACGAAAGCATCGGCACAGACCCAAGCCTGCGCACCGATGCTGATCGGCAGCCTCAAAAGTGGCAAGGTCGGGTCGGCGTAGTCATGCGAGCCCGCGCACAGATGGGCCCGATGCGACACGGTTGCGCGGGCGCCGATGTGGATCGGGCCGAGGTTGTAGAGCAGAACGTCTTCACCCACAGCAGCATCGGCGTCGATCCGCAGATTCCACGGAATCACCACACGCACCGATGGGTAGACATGCACCCCGGTCCCCACGCTGGCGCCAAAGCGACGCAGCAACCAGCGCCGCCAGCCGAACGCCACGCGTGGGCTGAAGCGGAACAGAGGCATTACCAGTGCCCACATCACCCGGCCGATGTACTCATTGCGGGTGTAGGGTCGAGCATTGCGAGCCGAGGCGATGTCCAGGTTCACGTGAGGTCGCCAGACTGATCAAGCCAATCGATCATCGGCTGCGAAACGCGCCCCCAGCGAAACCGTTCCACGTTGCGCAGGGCAGCCGCCGAAGCCACTTGCCATTGCTCGCGATCAACCAGGAGAGCTGCCAGCGCATCCGCGGCCCCAGCAATGTCACCAGGCGCGACCACCCTGCCCCCTGGGCCTGCCACCTCCGGTGGCGCACAGGCATCGGCAACCACGCTGGGAGTACCGAAGGCCTGCGCTTCGACCGCAGGAATTCCGAAGGATTCACAACGACTCATCAGGCAAAACACACGCGCTCGCCGATAGTGCGACATGAGCTTGGCTTGATCGACGGCACCGCTGATCTCGACATACGGAGCAAGCGCTAGGCGCGCCACCCTGACCTCGATCTCAAGCCGATATTGCGGGTCCGACCAAGGCCCGACCAGAGCGAGCCTGGCAAGGATGCCCCGGCTATGCAGCAAGGCGAGCGCATCGACACAGTCTTCAATCGCCTTGTGCGGCGTCATCACCGAGAGCGTGACGATCTCAAGCTCACGCGCGTCGAAATCCAGACGATCAGCTGCTGCTGCGAATATGTCGTCATCGACGCCCACGTAGGTCGTCGCGCCATGGATGGCTGTCGCTTGGGCATTTTCGGCGTAACAACGTGCCATGTAGTCGGACAAATAGAACATCGCCTGCGCATGGCGCTGGGCGGCGGCATAGCCGATGCGCTGCAGCCGGGCTTTGATGCGGTCGCCGATGCCAAAGTGAAATGCCGGGAAGAAACACCATGGATTCTGTGCCCATACCCACTGCGGTACCCCAGCAAACGGCACCAAGGCACCGGATGTCGAGATCAGACGATCCGCTCCCAGCAACCGCAATTGGCGACGCATGCGGGTGGCTTCCCACACCAGCCGCCCCAGCCAGCGCGACCCCACTCCTGCGCACTCGATCCACTCGACGTTCGGACCAAGATCGCAGCGCAAGTCCCGGTTGCCAGCATGGTGCAAGACGTGGAACGAGTGCCGCCGGTTGCTGGCCGCCGCGAGATTGCGAAGATGGCCCAGCAATACGCGACGACCGGAGAAATTGTTGATCGGAAGGGCGTTCACCGCGACGCGCATGGATCGACCGGTCACCGAACCCAATCCACACCACGCTCGGCCGCCACCATGCTGCGGATCACATCGCGCAGACCATACTCAGCTCGCCAGCCCAGCTTTGCCCAAGCCCGCGAGGGGTCGCCGACGCTTCGTGCGATATCCGAAGGCCGTCGCAGGTTCGAGTCGAGGTCGACATGATCCCGCCAATCCAGCCCCGTTTCGGCGAACACGTCAGCAACGAAGTCGCTGAGCGCATGCGCAGCACCGGTGGCGATGACCAAGTCTTCGGGCGCAGGCTGCTGCAGCATCCGCCACATTGCATCAACATACTCCGGGGCCCAGCCCCAATCGCGCTCAATGTCGAGGTTACCCAAGCGCAGGCGCTCACCGCTGCCCGCTGCGATCCGGCACGCCGCCGACACTACCTTGCGGGTCACGAAGCGCGCCGGACGCAAAGGTGATTCGTGATTGAAGAGAATGCCGGTACACGCGTAGAGCCCGTACGCCTCTCGATAATTGGCCACAGCCCAATGCGCACTGGCCTTGGCCACTGCATAAGGACTGCGCGGACGGAAGGCGGTCTGCTCATTGGCAGGTTGCGGTGACTCACCGAAGCACTCACCCGAGCCTGCATTGTAAAAACGTGCCGGCAACTCGAGAAAACGCAAGGCTTCCAGCAGATTCAGGGTGCCGTGGGCGATGCTCTCCAGGGTCTCGACTGGCTGCTCGAAAGACAAGCCTACCGAGCTCTGGCCGGCCAACGAGTAGATCTCATCGGGTGCGACCCGCTTGAGCACCTGCAATGCACTGCGAAAATCAGTGGTTGCGGCAGAATGCACCTGCAAGCGATCCGCCACCCCAAGACGCCGCAGATTTCCCAACGAAGCCATTTGCGCGTCGCGCGAGGTTCCATGGACTTCATATTCCTTTTCCAGCAGCATGCGCGCCAGTAGCGCTCCGTCCTGTCCTGTGACCCCGAAGATCAGGGCTTTTTTCATACACGAACCATCCTGTGACCTTGACCAAGCGCCGCAACATCCCGATAGACATCGCGCATGCGACAGGCAAACTGCTGTTCGCTGAAGCCTGAGGCGCGCTCGATCCCGGCGACACTTGCCTGATTCCAAGCAGCATGAGAATGGAGCAGGCGCTCAGCGGCCGCGACGAAGCTGGCGATGTCCTCCGGGTCGAAACACTCCGACACGCTTCCCACCACTTCTGGAAGCGAGCCGGAGTTGGCGGCTAGTACCGGAAGGCCAAAGGCCATCGCTTCAAGGACCGGCCAACCGAAGCCCTCATACAAAGAAGGAAAGACCAGCACGCTGGCCGAACGGTACCACTGCGCCACTTCCCCATCCCCCGGATCCTTAACCCAACGCAGGCGTTCTCCCAGTTTCAGTTGATCGGCGAGTCGCATCAGGTCGCCGCTGGGCGGCGGCCCAAGCATGACCAACTCCCTCGCAAGTTGCGGATTCATCGCGGCAAAAATCCGCAGAACCTGTTGACGGTTCTTATAAAAGCCATTGTTGCCAACGTGCAAGACCTGACCCGCAATTTGACCGCGTGCCCCGTCGGCCAGCTGGTCCGCAAGTCCAGGACGCAGCGGCAGCGGCACCACCCGAACCTGCTGGTTCGCCACGTGCATCGTCGCGCCTACATCGCTCCGGGTGGCGACGCTGTCGCACACCACGGCTGCGGCGCCGCGTGTGCTCCGAGCATTCGCGCGCCAAAGCTGCCGCGCCGCCCAACCAACAGAGGGAGCTCCAGCAAAGCATCCACGCGACTGCAACACCGGAATCACGTCATGCGCAGTTATCACCACCGGTCTTTCCGACAACCCGACCGCAACGTAGGCACGACTTCCGTCAAGCACATGCCAAAGGTCGGGCACTCGGGATCGGAGGCCCCAAGCTCTCGCCAGCATGGCCATACTTTCGACCCGTCTGGTCCAGCGCCCTGAGGCCGCTGAATTGGCTAGCGGCAGCAGCTCGGCGTCAATCTCCGGTGCGTGTCTCTGGAGCGCCTGCTGCAGCGTGTCGGCATAAGCGCGCATGCTACCGGGCTGGTCCCTCTGTGCAGTGTCGATCAGGCCAACCCGTATCTGGCGAGGACTCACCGCGCCGCCGGCTCCGGTCGCCGCGCGTCATCCGACTCCAATTCATCGGAAGGTCGGGTCAGCCGGGACGCGTAAACGTCGGGCGGCAGACGAACAATTGACAACAACAGGCCAACCATGATGCCGAGGAAGGCAGCGATGAACGGATCCGCCAGGATCTGCCCGGACACAGTCAGGCTGGCGACATTGGCGATGAAGAAAGCCAACAATCCGGTAGCGGTGGGCGCATACGGGCTTTGGTGCAGCAGCGCCAAGCGGGTAAAGCGCCACGCCGTCAGCACAATTCCCAACATTACCAGCAGCAATCCGAAGGCTCCTGGTATCCCCAACTCAGCCACGACCCGACTGCTGCCGCTTTCCTGCCAGTTGCGCGGTCGTTCAACGTTCAGGTGGTGGGATCCTGGCGTGGCGGTACCCAGCCCAGAGCCGAGAAAGCCGTTCTGGCGCACGGTCTCCACTACTGCACCGATACCGTGGGTTTCCAGCGAGTCGAACGATTCACCTGCGGTGTCTTTGTAATATCGGATGGCGTTGACGTCTTCGCCAAGGCGATCCGAAAGCAAGACGAGCGAGACCGCGGGAATCGACAACAGAACCACGATCGAAAGCAGCCTGCCGGGCTTGCGGATCTGCCAATGCAGCCAGCCCAACGCCAGCAGAAAAACGGGCAGCATGTACACCATCTTTCTGCGTCCGCAGAGCAGCAAGGCACCAGTGGCGAACGCGGCCAACCCGATCCACAGCCAGCGACTCCGGTCCTTAGCGTTCAGCGAGAGCGTGATCGACAGGCATGCCACGGCCGCGGCGTGCCAACCCATGACGTCGCCGGTTCGATAGAAGCCTGCGATGAAGGTCACCACATAGCCCGGCTGGTGCCGAATCCACTGAAAGCCCAGGGCCTTGTCGCTCAGGATCAGCCAATGATCAAAGAGCTTGAAGTATTCGAGATAGGAGCCGATCAACATGACACCGTGGATCAAGCAGTAGGCCGACAAAAAGGTCCTGATGTCGATGCCCCGGCGCGCAAAGTGGAAGCCGCAGATCACCGCCATGAAGATGATGGAATAGGAGAACGCCCCCAGGATGGTGAGCATCCACGAGCCCTCGCCATAGGTGGCGGAAACAACCGCCGAGGGCAGGCTCAACAGAACCAGCAGAGTGATGGGCAAGGCGATGCGCGGGCAGTGCTGGGCAAAGTCGTGCCACCACGCGCGCACGGTGACCATTGATGCCAGTGCTGACGCCAGGAATACCGGCGCCGTCATCAGAGCCATCCAGCCCGGGGTGCCGGGCACCAGCTTTCTGATCGGGTCCTGCACTGCGGCCAAGGCAATCAGGAGCAGCAGCCCCAGTCGCCAATTGAGAAAACCCGCTAGGCCGGCGGCGGCGACTAGCAGGAGGGCGATGGAAAGAAACATGAAAAATAGGCGTCCGAGGGCTAGCGGCGGAACGAGGCCACACCGAAGGAGTGGGCCAACATCGGGCGCGGTGCGGCGTTACTCCCCAACAATTGATTCCACTCGGCGATGGCGCATCGCCCATCCATCAGCGTTGGCTGGACTTTGCCTCCACTGCCGCGATTTGGCAGTTCCGAAGACGACCTTCCGGCGCGAGAAGCCGCTCCAGTGTACCGCCCGGAAGACGCAAGCTGTTGGGCGCGACAAGCCCGCCATTGAGACTGCCCGGCTCGATAGGCGGCCCGGTCAGCCTCCACGGGTCATCCTTCGCGCTGCTACCCGTTCCAGCGCGCTGACCACGCCCTCAACCACCCGCTCGAAGCAATAGCCTGACTCGATTCGAGCCTTTGCCGTCTTTCCATACTCCGCCCACCGTTCAGGGGCGTCGACCGCCTCCTTCATGCACGCCGCAAGGCGACCCACGTCTCGGCAAGGATAGATGGCACCCGTTTCCTCGGGTCGAACAATATCAACCGCGCAGCCCACCTGATCGCTGACGATGGCCGGCAGTCCACAGGCCATCGCCTCGTTCACCACCAAGCCCCACGTCTCGCCAGCGTCGGAAGGTAGCACCAGACAATCGCTTGCTGCGTAGGCGCGGACGATTTGCGATTGATTCAGAAATCCTGCAAAAACTATTGGGAAGCCTTCTGCAGCCCGCTGCAACTCGGGACGCAACGGGCCATCACCCACCATCAGCAGTTGCAGATTGCGCGCGCCTCGTTCGAACAAGCTCCGCAAGGCTTCTATCGCATCATCAGGGTGCTTCTTGTCGACGAACTTGCCGGAAAAGAGAAAGGTGGTCGCATACTCTGCCAATCCGAAACTGCGCCTGAGTTCGGGCTTGGAGCACTCGGCGTGCAGCGCCGCAGCTGCGCCTGAGAAGCGCTGGTTCTCAACGCAATAGGGCGTGTCGAAAATGAGCGCCGATGGCACACCAAGGCTTTCGTAATAGCGCCTATTCTGCTGCCCGATGGAAAGGCAGCCAGCATACTGTTTGACCAACACGCGGTGCGCCCAGCGCTTCCACGCTGCCCGTCGGCGCAGCCCATTGGCTTCACCGCGCACAATGCAGGGAATGCCAAGGCGCCGACAGGCCCACAACGCCTGCAGCGCAGTCTTACTGCCCCAGCCATTGACGATCACCGCATCAAACTTTTGTCGGCGTATCGCACCGATGATGCTAGGTGTGTCACAGCCCGCGAAGTGCGTGAGGCTGGGACGCGTGGCACGGTTCTCAAGCAATGTATAGCGATAGCCCTCAAGCAGCGGCATATCCCACTGGAAGGCGACGCCAAACTCGCGACCTTGCTCGGCTGCATCTGGAACCATGGCGAAGTAGACATGCAGATCGATACCCGGCTGTGCAGAAAGCAATCGCAACCACGGCACTTGGTATTGGATGGGGTGCGTGGTGACAACGGCGACTTTCAATGCCTAGCCCCTACCATTGGCAACAGATCCCCAATCGACAACACGAGAACCGATGGCTGCACACACCCATCGTCTGCTGCGCCCGCCAGTCTGCCTGCAGTTTCATCAAGTGAGAAATTAGCGGCACAGCTTGCGCAGAACCAGCGGCAGTCGATCTCACTCACCTAGTTTGCCGATCAACTTAGGGCCACGAAGAAGCAGCTTCAGCGCCCAAATAAACCCACGTAATTCGGCAAGCAACGTCAGGGGAATCCACCAAGGTTTCTGAAGATGATGACGAGTACGCACCGAACGCAGCGGACGCCATATCAACTGCCAAAGCCAGCCTGCTTGGCGGGTGCGAAGTAAAAAATAGTACGCGCCTACGGAATGAGCCGGCCGCGAAGTCCGCAGGTGGTGCCCGTGAGCGCGTGTGCCCCCCGTAGGTATTTGCAAGTGATGGATGATCGCGCGAGGTTCATATCCAATCAGCCCGTGCTTTGTTAGAAATCGGTGGGCGAACTCTGCTTCGAATCGATAGGCGGCGCCAACGAAGTTCTCGTCAAATCCGCCGAGTGCGATAGCCGTCTCTCGGTCTATTGAAAAGTTTCCACCCATGAACTCTCGAATGCGCGCCGCGCCGCTGCTGTTGAATCGGAATCCTTCGGAAAGCACCAAGGTCTCTGGCTTTTCGCCGGGCTGCAAAACCATCCCCGCGACAAGACGTTGATGGTCCGAGTGCGCGATCGCATGCATCTCAACCAGCTTTGCGTCGGGAACGATATCGTCGTCCAAAAAAAGTACAACTTTTGATCGCGCTAGCCGCAGCCCGAAGTTCATCGCCTTGGGAATACTCGGCTCGGTCAATCGTGACCATGCAATATCACCACAGTCATGAAGCGACTGAAGCACTCGTTCTACTTCGAGTGGATGGTGGCCAGTCTGGTCAACCAGAATGATCTGGTCTGGCTTTCGATCAAGCGCGAGAAGCGCACGAATGCTGTCTACCGCAGTGGCACCCCTTTGGTAGGACGGGATTACGACCGAGACTTCCACTCTGGAACTAAGGTGACCGCTGCTCAACGGAAGACTTCGCAAAGACTAGGCACGTGCCGTCACGCGGATAGCCAAAATTCTGCCTTGAGTCCAAAACGAACCCCAACTTGCATATCTCCGACGCTAGCGCGTCAATTGTTGGCCACTGGTACGACGCCCAAAGGTCCGGTGTAACACCCTTCTCATCCTCGACACCGGGGTCTGCCTCGACGATAAATCGCCCACCGTCGGAAAGCACGCGAAGAACCTCAGCAATCACCTTGGGGAGGTCAAAGCTATGGTCGAGCGAGTTGGTATAGAGAAAGTCCACGACACCGTCGGGATAAGCGAGCGCGTGAAAATCGCCGTGGAGCACCCATGGGTTTTCTGCCCCCGGATTGAGATCGACACCTACAGCGAACGCGCCACGGTCCCGAAACGCTGCCACTTCCGCCCCGAGCCTCGCGCCCAGACACAGCACACGCGCACCGTGAAATTCGTGATCCATCTGCGACAGACGCTCACCAAGCACGCGCCTGAACTTCGCCTCGTGAGCACTCAGATCAAGATATTCCAGCTTGGATTTCTGCACATCAAGGTATTCCTGGTAGCTGACAAACGATTTGGAAGCTGTCCCGCCTTTGTCTGCTTTCCAGTCGCCTCCCGCCCGCCACTGGAGCAAAAGGAACCGCGTATAGCGACCTATGCGACTGGGCACAAAGATGGCCTTCAACCGGCCGGGGCGCCGGAACGTTGTTGCTACCTCTTGTGCCAGCGTACGGACCAGCCTCGACATCACACCTGCTCTCCTTTTTCACGCAGCAGCCGACCAAAAAACTCGATCGCACCCTGCGCACAGGCTTCCCAGCTCAGGTGTCCGACAGAGGCGACGGCGTTTGCTCCGATGCTGGTTGCCAACTCAATACTTTCTGAAACGAGGCGAATCTGCTTAGCCATGGCCTCAACGTCACCCACTTCGACCAGACGTGCCGCCTCACCATCCTGATGGTGGTCCTTCAGCGCGCCGACAGCACTAGATACGAGTGCCATCCCTCTAGTCATGGCTTCGGTACAAGCCTTCGCTGCGCCCTCGTATAGCGAGTGGGCAACGAATACGCCATGCGTGTCATACAGTTCGATCAGCTCGGGCTGATCAACCCAGGGCATGGTCGTGACTCGTCCACGGAATTCTGGCCGAAACAGCTCAATGGCTGCGGCATGGTCAGCCTTGTTGCACACCCAAGTCAGTTCAAGATCGCTGTCGTTCGACATCGCTAGCTCGACGGCTGCGGCCAGCAAGTGTGGCCCTTTGATGAAAGAGAACTGGCCCACATGCAGCAACTTTTTTAGTCGCAGCGCCGTCATCGGCGGCCTGGGTTTGCGCAGGAAAACGGCCGGCGCGCCGTGATAAACCACCTCTACTCGCGCAGCATCGGCACCGTGCTCAGCGACGAGGTGCGCGCGAATCTCGTTCGACGGGACGATCATTCCATCCGCGTATTTTGCAACGAGATGGATATGCCGATGAAGCGCAGCACGGATCACCGGGGTCAACAGCGATCTGGGAAACCTGTTAGCGGGAGAGGACAGACGGCTCTGCCATTTGACCAATGAGGCGTCGGCCATGCTTTCCAGGCCATGGCTTCGATTGACGAAGACGCCATGCCTCCTGCGTTTTTGGTGATCCCGCGCCGCCAACCAAGCGTGCGGCTGGCTGACGAGAATCACGTCAGGCGCAGCAACCGCTGCTCGCTCTCGCACCGCATTCCGGTAGGCGCGCGGCAGCTCCAAGAGATAGTGCAGGTTCCAGTGCATGATCCGATGCGGCAGGTCACTGGCCCAAATTTCGTCGACTGAGTGGCCTAAATCCTTGAAGGCGGCGTTGGTAGCAAACACCGTTCCTGCAGCGCCTGAGTTCGGATCTGCGGGCACATCCGCGGCAACAATAATCCGGAGCGGTAGATCAGCCTTCACTCGACGCAAACTAGGTCGGGAAATGCCACTTGTTCGTTCGCGCTCATCTCTTCGTTCATACCCAATCCTCTACCTATTTTTAGGAACGCCCTTTGCTTTGAACGGCCAGAGCCGCCAAAAAACCACTTGCAACAACCGTATCCACGCGCGTGCATGCGTCGGACGCCTCTTTAGAACGCTTACCAAGTAGCTGCGCGCACGGGGATCACCATTCCGGGCCAGTTGGGAGCCCATCATGTAGTTGTTCGCGTCTTTGTCCGGCGCTGAGTCAGCGCGTTGTGTCGAGATCGATTCGATGGTCCCATTGCATAGCTGCTGCACCTCTGCCAAAAGTTCAGCCTCACTCCTACGCGCAACGCGCGCAGCTCTGCACGCATGTGCAGCGCGAGCAAACTGCGACTGTCGTGATCTTCTCGCGCCAGAGATACTGTTTGATTCCTTGCGCGCTTGGTAAAGAACCTCATCGACATAGCCGATCTGCGACACCTCGGCCATGCGAAGCCAAAGATCGGAGTCTTGCGAGTAGTAGAACTGAGGACGATAGCCACCCACCTGCTCGTAAAGGGTCCTCCTAAACATCACGCTGCCGTGAGCTGGCGGCCCCTCGCGTTCGAATAGGAGTCGTTGGGTGGCGAGCTGCGGATCGGTGGTTCTGCTAACGCTAAAGAGATACTCATCGGCAGGCCCGACGTATTCCGTTCCGCTTGAAACGAAACCAAGCGAGGCATTGGTCGAGAGAAGCGCAACAAGCTTTTCTAGCCGTGTGGGCAACGAGTAGTCGTCGGAGTCCTGCCTGGCAATAAACTCCCCATGTGCCATCGCGCAACCGGCGATCAGCGCCTGAGTCAATCCTCCGTTGGATTTCGACATCACCACCATTCGCGGGTCAGTACCGGCAAGCCGTTCAAGGACTTCACGAGTTCCGTCGGTCGAACCGTCATCCACGATGACAAGCTCGAAGTCGCGAAATGTCTGCTCGAGAATTCCGCTGACCGACGCCTCCACCCTTCCCGCGTCGTTGTAGACACCCATCACCACAGAAACTTTCGGCACCATTATTATCGTCTCTTCATTCTTCAACGGCCCGGCAAATGACGGCGGAGCAGATCGCCAGCAAACAAAGCTCCTTTCCAGCCGAACAGTTTGCGTGCGGCCAAGAAGAAGGCAACATCTACCCCGCCGCTAGAGCGCCTCGACATCTCAACCGCCATCGCAAGCGCGGCATCGGCATCCTCACGCAAGCCAAAGCGCGCAAGGTCTCTGGCAAGCGCAAAAACTTTTCTTGCGAATGGCTGCATGTAGTCGCCAGCATCCCGCCCCAGCCGCTTCATCAGCCGCCAGATACTGGCGTGTGCGAGAAACGTGTCCTTAAGATGGGCAGCAGTCAGACCCGAATTCATCGCGCTGGCGCGTTCATCTTGATGATCCCTTACCGTCGCAACATGATTCGGGACACGAACTGCTTTCATTCCGAGCAGGCCCGCTCTCACGTCGTGCTCCCAATCCTCCATGCAGCGAAGCGGTAGCCAGGGCGCCAATTCTTCGCAGGCAGTCCGTCGCCACAGCGGCGCGTTGGTATCCCAGCCACGCTTCATCAGAAAGCTGGGGAAGATGTCGTCGATGTCCTCGCTCGTCCTCGCCCAAACGCGAGACTGTCCATTGGCTGTGTCAATCCTTTGCGTTTCTCCATAGGCCAAAGCTGCGTCGGGATTTGCCTGGAGCGCCCGGATTTGAACCTCAAACTTTTCTGGCTCCAGTAGATCGTCAGAATCGAGATACTGGATGTACTCGCCACGAGCCATCGTTAGACCCAGGTTGCGCGCGGCACCGGGGCCGGCATTCTCCTGTCGCCATGCGTGAATCATGCCCGGGTATTTCTGCGCCAATGACTGCATTAGCGTCCACGTGCCATCGTCCGAACCATCATTGATCAGGATAACTTCGATGGGTCGATAACTTTGTGCGAGCACCGAGTCGATAGCCTCGGGCAACATGCCGCAGCGATTGAACGCCGGCACGATCACGGAGACCAATGCCTCGCTCAAGCAGCGCGCTCAAACAAGACGTTGAAATATCCGCCGCCGTCCGGATGCTTGGCAAAGCGCCACTTGGCGGCTTCCCGGAACCCATGAGCATCCAGGAACTGGCGAAGCTCATCGAGCTTGCAACCTCCTGCGTACGCGTCAAAGTCCGCCGCCTCGGCAAGTATCTGTCGAAACCCGGCAAGCAAAGTCTCTGCGCCGCGCAGCACGAGAAGCTCCGAGCCTTGGGTGTCGAGCACCATCAGGTCGTAGAGCGAAGGATCGAGACCTTCTCGTTGGAACAACGATCCCAGCGTGACGCTCTCCAATTCGATGACTCGCTCAAAGCGAACACCCGGCCAAATATCGGTGTGCTGCTGAAACTCGAAAATCGACGACGATCCGCCGCCATTGCTCGCAACATTGAAGCGAAAGGCCTTCCCATCCTCGTCGCCAACAAGCGCATTGACGGCCCGCTGGTCCGGATACGGCGCGATGTTCCGCTGCAGTTCCGCGAAGACTTCAGGAATCGGCTCGATCCAGACCACCGGCAATCCGCATAGCGCGTACATCTCGCAACCTTGACCCGTGTTTGCACCAACGTGCACAACACCGCGCGCGCGGTCAAGGTAGCGCGCTGATCGGCCGCGCAGCATCCAACGCAACCGCCGCATTACAACGGTGGACAGGGTTCCGTTGCGTCCATGCTCGAGCGCCTTTTTCAGCAAGCTAGTCATGTGCATGAGGGCGAAGGAGTGAAGTGGCATTCGCTATCGCTACGGCATCAGCCTGGACTACCACGACATATCCAGCGCGACCCCCTGACTCCTCGGCGGCTGGAGTGGTTGGGAAATACGCCTTGAGACCATGCCGGGCCAGCACCGGATCGAGATAGTCCGTGTCGAGCGCCTTGCCGGGGCCGTAATCGTCATACGCATAGCCCGGGTCGCCAGGCACTTTGAAATCGTCGATCAGGATAACGAATTGCTTCCAATTCGTGGCGATGATGTCGATTTCATCTGCCAGGGGCAAATCGTTGTACCAGTGGGCATCGAGATAGAAGAACGCTACCGTCCCGGTGAGCTCTGGTCGTGCCGCGAGCCCCTTCAGAAAATCACGCGAATCCTGCAGCTGCAAGTGGATGTTCGGTAACTCGCGGAGCATGCGACGAGCAGCGTGATGGTAACGAGGAACGAGTTCACTGCTGTGAACGGGAACCTTGAACGTTCGTGCCAGGTAGTTGCTGGTATTTCCCAAGTAGGTGCCAGTCTCAACCGCCAGTTTGATGTCAAGCCTCTCAAACAGGTAAGAGACGATGGCCCGCCTTGTTGGCTGAGCATGCATACCCAACTCGCACGCTTTCGAATGCACCGCATCGGACAGAACGATGTCAAGCAACATATCGGTTTCTTTCTGTGATCTTTCCAGTCGGGCAATACGAGTTTGGCTATCGCGCCATCGTTGCCGCAAAGCACTAGGAAAAAACGACGCCATGGAGAGAGTCATGCGATGGGGCTCCTGGGTATCAATGGGTGGATGAGTCAGGCGTTGGGTCGGCGACACTAGTGGCACAAGCAATTGCCAGGACGACAAGGCAGCAGCCCGCAGGTCGCGATTGCAGGCGTCAAACCAAGCTCTCCCAGGTTTTTCGGGCGACGCGAAAGAGGCGCTTGCTGGGGCGTACCAACCCTGCCGAAGAAGCCAGCAATGCCGGCGTCAAGGTCGCCGCCAGTCGAGCAAACAGTCCTCCATGGCTATGCCACTGTTCCTCAATGGCCTTGCGCTTGTTCGCTAGAACGAATGGGCGCATCTCCTCGTAGCGTGCGACGGACAGGCCGTCAAGGATGTCTGTTAATTGTTCCAAGTTCTCGAAGCAAAGGAAGCCCCGCTTGTCGAACATGACGCCAATGCCGGGACAGCCGAAGTAGATCGGCACGGTTTCCAGCAGTAGACAATCGATTAACTTCTCGGAAAAGTAGTGGTCGGCGCTGGCATTCTCCATGGCGATGGAGAATCGAAACGGCGCGATGGCTTCGCGCTTACCCGCAATCGGCCGGATACCTTTGCCAAAGCAGGCAACATCACCTCGCGCCATCACGTACTGCGCCACTTCTCGACGCAGCTTATAGGCACCGTTCGCTGGATGTTCTAGGCTGCCAATAAACGAAACGCTACTCGTCTTGCACAGCGAATTATTCGCAGCGCGCTCAGCGAGTCCATCGTCTTCCAGGCCAAGCCAATTGGTCCCAAACATCAGGGGCAGAAACGGCGGCCCCTTGGCCAGCAAATACTGTTGATGCGTGTAGATCACCGAGAACCGCTTTGTGACCTCATCGAGCCGCGTATAGCAGGGATCAATAGGACTCTCCGAAAGCACCGCAAATCGTCGCGCTTTGGGGTAGCAGAACACTGCGTCACTCAGAACTGACTTGCTGAAAAATGCGCCGAGGTTGTGGTTGCCGTCTGATTGGAACGCTTCGCTTACCCGGAACTCGACGAGGCGACCAGCAGTGTTCACCTGGACCCTCGGTGAAGACATGCTCATGCCGCGGACATCGACACTCAGCGCGGACGAAGCGTCGTTACGCATGGTTGGGGGACACTGCTTTTCTCGCTGGTGAGACTCCCACCAACGTCCAGTCGATCTCCTCTTGGTAAAGCGGCACTTCAAACTGATCCCATATTCGGCGGACTTGAGCTATCTCGTCTTCGGACAGCTGGTTGGTCCAAGATCGCGCCATCAAGGCACTGTTTCGGGCCACGGCGTGGGGGTGGTATTCAGCCACTTCCTGCTGCTTCCCGAAGCATGCGGCATGGTGTGCATCCCGCACTCGATCATCGTAGGGCAACCCCAGCTCCGCGAAGAGCGCTTTGAGTTGATCAAGTGGATTCGAGCACAACTCTTCGAAAATGAGCGGCTTACCGACACCCTGCTGGACAAATCGCCACAGCACGAGATTCAGGGCACCACACAAGGTTGCCGCCGCCACCAAGTCATCCTGCTTGGATGCTTTTTCGATCAGCGGTCGGTGCGACTCAAGGTGCGCAGCCATCAGTGGCTCATCAAGCAAAAACTGCTTGAGAAACTCGGCGCGCGGCCAGCCTAACCGACAGACGCTGGCAACAAATCCCGCAGGATGGCGGAAGAGGATAATCGTCTGCAGGTCGAAACGCCGAGTCAAATACTCGGTCAGTAAACACGCCAGCGGATCTTTGACCAAAAGTCTTTGAAATCTAGGCTTGAGCAACCTCAACGGCATCAGTGGATGATCGGCATTCGGCAGATTTAGCGCTGCACGAAAGCCGCCTGCCAGAACATCGCAAAAGTGTCGATCCACTTCGGCATCCGGAGTTGCGCTTTGCCTGAAGTCGAAACAGCGCGGCCAGCGCCCCTTCATCGGTGCAAAGGGCTCGTGTACGTACCAGATGCCGGAAGCAGCGAGCATCTTGGCGAGCCATGTGGTTCCGCTACGGTGTGTGCCAGTCAGAAAGATGGGGCGACCTGCCGGCACTGACGCGATTTTCCTTCGAACGGCTGGATACTCCATCCATGCGTCTCTCAAACGACCGACGAGCAGCTTGGCGTTCAAGCGTTAACCTGCGATCTATCGAGCGTCTGAACTAATCGGGTTATCCGTTCTTGGGCAGGTACCCGCATCTTTGCTAGGTGCAGATCACGATTCCTGCTGCCGTCTGCTTTCTTCGCCGCCGGCGCGTGCCAAAGGTGCCAAATTGGCAACCAGCCGCCCTGACTCACGTTCTTTGTGCGCAGCCGGTCGAGGAACTCGGTGTCTTCTCCACCCCAGCCAATGTAGGCCTCGTCATGGCCACCGATTTCCCAGTAGGCCGATCGACGAAGAGCTATCGGCATCGGTGTATTTGAAACGATGGACTCGACCTTGGTCAGGTTATCAAGCTGAAAATCACCCGCGCCCTGTACGTCATCGGGTGGCAACAAGTAGAGCAACCAGCGCACCGGTCGAACAGCGTCCACCTTCACGAGCGCGCGGTGGCAAGTCTCGGCGAATGTGTTGGGCAGCACGAGGTCTGCGTCAAGGATTATTAAACCAGCACCCTGCGCCAACCGTGCCGCCGCATTCAAGGCGCGGCTCTTGTTGAATTGGTCGTTGATCTCGCAAAGCTGATGCAGGTACGTCACTCCGTGCGGCAGACGCTTCGCAAGCAGAGACTCTGATGACTGTTCAACAACGACCACTTCCGACGAAACGCCAACTTGGCCGAGGGCCGACTTGAGTGAGCTGAAGAACTGATCGAGTCGATCAACCCCGCAAATGGGCACTAGGAATGAGATGGCTGGCGCAGCCGCTAATTGGGCAGTTTCGGCAGTCCCGATACTCACCGGCCAATCCATCAGAAGCCTGCGCGACAGCCTAGCGCCCAGCGAAGGAAATACAGACACGGCAGTCAAGAGACTGGAGTCGGGCCACTGGCACACTCGGCCACCGGTGACATCGTCGACTGTCAATGTTTCGTTCCGATTGCACAGTTCCAGCCAAGTCAACCCAAACCACTCCGCTAGAGCAGGCGCGATCAGCACGAACTCAATCTTCCAACGCTCGAAGAGCCAGCAACCCAGCGCGCTTTTCAAGCGGGCTAAGGTGGAGTTCATTGACGTTCACCGATCTTCCGCGCCGGTGCGCCCGCCCACACCTCATAGGCAGGCACGCTGCAGGTGACTACCGAGTTTGCGCCAACAACTGCGCCATCGTTGATGCACACGCCGGGCACGACCACGCAACCGGCGCCCAGCCACACGTCGTTGCCGAGTCGAACTCCCGCATCCTTCGTTTCGGAGCCTTGGCAGTGAATAGGCCGCGATCGCTCCATGCGGTGATTCGCCCCGACAAGCGTACAAAATTGACTGATCAAGCAGTCGTCACCGATCACGATGTCACCGCCGCCCGCGCGCAGATTGTTGTACTGGCCCACCCAGCTGTTCTTGCCTATGTGGATGCGGCCGTGACCATTGGTTTCGTCGCCGAATGCCAGCACCGTGCCTTCTCGGATCTGAACGCCCGCGCCAACCTCCAGCAGTCCGTCCTTCAGCCCGAAGGTCATCACTGAATCGCTGATTCTGGCTAGGGGCGCTTCCCTGCGAAGGTTGAGCAACGCGATATGACGAAGCCTCGCATCTCCGAGCAGTTGGACCACTTCTGGGTGACGAAGCATTGCCAGCCCTTTAACCCATTGGCGCAGGCTCGCAATCACGCTTGGCCCGCCGGAAGGCGATAATCGCGATCCAGCCCCTGGGCCAATTTCCAGAACGCGGCGTCGCTCGGCTTAGCATTGTGTGCGTGGGGCCACTCACCGCCTGGGTCTGCCGCAGGCAATCGGCGCGAGTCCGGCAATAGCCTCCTCACCTTCTCCGCCGCATCGGGACTCAGCCATTGCCATTTGTCGAGCCGCCCGCGGGCCGGAGGCTTCTCCAGCATCTGATGCGGTGCAGGTGGCATCGCGAGCACGCGCCGCAAAGCGGCGTCCCAGCTAGCCACTGACCGTTCAATGCTGTATCGACTTCCAATCAAGTCTTTGCCGGCGTTGACAATCCTGGCTCGCAACGTCGGCGAATTCCACAGCAACTGCATTGACAAAGCAGCCTCCTGCATGTCGCCAATCTCGAAGAGCATCGCGTTCTCTTCGTGGACCAACGCAGTCTCACGGCCAGAGCCAACGTAGCGGGAACTCACCACGCAAACACCCTGCGCCATAGCCTCCCAAGCGACGATGGGGCCCGTCTCCCAATGCGACGTGATGATCAGCGCATGCGCCTGCGCATAAACGTCGTCGCGGAGCACCTCCGGCGCCACGCGCCCGCGAAACACCACCGCGCCCGACGCTTTTTCACTGGTAAGCGCCTGTTCGAGCGCCGGCATTTCTGGCCCGTCACCGGCGATATCCAGCAAAAACGGGACGCCCAACGAATCGAGCGATCGCACCAAGAAGATAAGATCGCGGCTCCGCTTTTGCGGGCCCTCCAGCCGACCTGAATAAGCGATTCTTAGTCTGTCGGTCGGAGGACGAAGAGCTGCCTCCGGTGTTGAATCGGCGCCGCAGGGCGCGTACAGAATCCGAGCCGTCGGTATTGTCCCCAATCGGTCCGCGAGCTCGCACGCCAGCCTATTGGTGCAAATCGTGCCGTCAAGGCATTTCGAGTATGCCTGCATGTCAGCAAACAGGAAGCGCTCGATGCCGTGTACGCTCATGGCGAGTCGTCCGTTCCATTGTCTATCTGCTCTGAGTTGATTGGCTGCGGGAAAGATATCCGGAATGTTTACCGAGACGGCGATGTCGGGCTGCACTTTGGCAAGTACTTCTTGCAGCGCGCAACGTCGTCCTGCCGCCGTCTCGGTTTGGCAGTGAGCCACCAGGACCTGCGTTCCGGGATGCACCGAGAGATAGCGCGCGGGTTGATGATGATGTCTTCCCGACACGAGCAACAGCCTTGCGTTCCAGCCTGACTGGACCAGTCCGGGGATCAGATAGTCGAGCCATGTTGCAAGACCGCTCAATACATAGGCCGAAGGCGCAGCGAACACCACTTTGGGGTTCATTGCGCGCTCTCCGCCACAGAGCCCGACCGTTCGGCAGATTGATTCCAATCGCTTTGCGGGACATCAAATGACTGAAGCGCTGCGCTTATTCGCGCCAGCACAGCGTCGTCATGGTGTCGTCGAAAAAGCGGCCATTCTTCACCACCACTCTTCGCGACTGAGCCAGCTACCGTGCGACGCATGCGCCGAATCGAATCCTTGAGCGCCTCCGGAAGCTTCAATCGATCCATCAAACCCGACGACGACGGTGCAGGCGGCACCGGCACCTCGGCACCGATTGCGGGCTCATTCGCGCAGACCGTCAGCAGCGCCACATGCCATTCGCGCAATGAGCGCCCCCACGTGTATTGCTGTGATCGCGCCACACCCGCCGCGGCGAGCTGTCTTCGCATTGCGTCGTCGTCAGAAAGTGACTGCAGCAACTGCGCCGCGTCGCGCATCTCACCTATCGGGAACGCTAGACCCGTGACGCCTTCGGTAATCAGCCCTTCGGCGCGGAATCCAGCGTATCGAGACACCACCGGAACGACGCCGTGCGCCATGGCTTCCACCAGCACAATGCCGAATGCCTCTGAGGCAGACGTCAGGATCAGCGCATCAAGATTGGGAAAGACATCTGCATAAAGCGCGTCGTGTTTCATAGCACCGAGAAAGCTGACGCGTCCCTGCGCGCTCGCGAGACCATTGTGTAGTTCCTGCCGACAGGGTCCGTCGCCAGTTAGAACCAGCTCGTAAGGCATGCCAATGTCGTCGAGCGCCTTTGCCAAGCCAACAATATCCAGACAGCGCTTGTCGCCACGGGTAAATCGACCGATGTAGCCGATTCTGAGCGGCGTGCCGGTGGGCCGCTCACGCCAGCCGTGTGTGGGAACGTCGGCACCGTTCGGTACGACACACACACGATTGACGAGAAACCCGAGCTCACCCACCAAAACACGAGACGTCAGCACGCCGGGGCAAACGACGCGATCAATCCAGTCTTTATAGTCAGCCAGATCTGCAAGCATCGGCGGCAGGTTGCCCTGGGCATGAACAACGAGTCGAACCATCTGTCCCTTGGACTTGCAGCGCACAACCGCCTCGAATGCATCGACCACCCCAAGTGGAATCACAATATCCGGCTTGACGCCTTCAACGGCGCGCACTATCGCCCGAACGCGGCCTTCTCGATTGAGACCACGACCATCAATAGTGACAGCGCGTCGAAACGGGTGGGCAGCTAGAAAACGCTCGGGATTATTGAAGTGCAGCCCTTGAGCAAGGCCGACGACCACTTCCTCGCCAGCCAGCTCTAGGTGCGCGACTAATCGATCGAGCCAAGTTTCGACGCCGCCGACGACGGACGCCGTGCTGACGATCAGCAGCACCTTCACTATGCGCTGGTCCCGAGGAACTGGTCGACCGCTTGCGTGAACCGGTCAATCGAAAACTGCGTCTTCGCGACGTCAAGCGCGGAAAGTGACGCCAGTTCCCGGACAGTCGCGTCACTACCGAGAAATCCCTCAAGTGCCTCGACAATGTTTGCGGCCTGAAGCGAATCACAAACGACGCCAAATGGTCGCTGGGCGAAAAACCGAACGACCGACGCATGTGGAGGTGCGTGCACAAACACCGGCCGCCCCAGTGCCAGATAGTTGGTCAGCTTGGTCGGAAACGAGTAATGCGCTAAGTCAGAGAGATGACTTTCAAAGGGCTGCGGCAGATAGCAAAGATCACAGTCGGCCATCAGGGACTGTGTTTCATCTGTCGACCTGAAGCCAAGATATTCGATACACGCCTTGCTGCTACTCGACAGCTCGATACCTGCGCCCAAAATCCGCAATCGGACCTGGCGGCCAGCAACCCGCCACGACACCGAGTCAAGTGCCCGGCAGAACGCACGCCACGCGCTGGTTGAATACATGGAGCCTGCAAACCCGATCAACCAGTCGGTCTTCACTTCGCCCGAGGCCGGGCGCGCTTTCTCGACCCGTAGACCGTGCCGGAGGAGTTGCATGGGCGCCTTCGTGTGCGCAGCATAGTCGGACTGCATCTCTTCGGATACAACCGCCACCCTGCACGATCTGGACAAGCTGCGTTCAAACTCGCGAATCAATCTCGCACGGCTGAATCGATCAAAGTTGGCCTGCCGCAGGAGATACTCCGGCGGGTCCCAGACCAACGTGAGCAAGGGGAGCCCCAAAGCATCCGCAACCCGATGTGACAATGCGAACATCATTGCGTTGTTGAGAACAGCCAAAATCTGCTTGGGCGGTGTTAGGCGCGCCTTTGTCACTAACGTATCGCACAGACGCTCAAGCTCGCGCTTAAAGCCCACCTGATAGTTGAAAATTGAACGCAGCGGAGCGAATTTGCCCACGCTGGCAGGCCTTGCAATCAAGCGATTGCACTTGAGCAGCTCTAGCGACAACCCCCCCAATTCAGGATCAGGTTTCCAGTGATATTTCGTGGGAACCACGGCGAACGAATGGAATGCATCGATCCCACGGTGCCGTATCAGATCAGCAAGGATGATCTCGCCGACGTTGCCCATACCAGCAGGGCTGCCGGCGATCAGCATGGTGCTTCCGGCACTCAGAGAGCTGTCCTTTCCCGCAACACGCGCACGATGTCTTGCAACATCTGCTCAAGCTCAACGGTTACATCCCAGCCCGGGAAGTGCTCGCGAAGCTTGGTCAAATCAGAGATGTAACAGATGTGATCTCCGCTGCGATTTTCTTCAACGTATTCCCAACTGAGCTTGGCTTCAGCGATTGATTCGAGCTTCGCGATTGCCTCCAGCATCGAAACGCTGTTGCTGCGGCCGCCGCCGATGTTGTACACGTCGCCACGGCGGGGGGCATCGTAGAAACGCTCGATCAGGCGACAGACGTCGCTCGCGTCGATGTTGTCACGCACCTGCTTGCCCTTGTAGCCAAAAACCCGGTAGTGGCGCCCTTCCACCACGCACTTCGCGAGGTAGGCGAGAAAACCGTGCAGCTCGGCAGCGCTGTGGGCCGCGCCAGTCAGGCATCCGCCTCGCAAGCAGATGGTCTTCAGGTCGAAATAGCGGCCGTACTCTTGCACCATGACATCGGCAGCCAGCTTGCTCGCACCAAACAGGCTGTGCTTACTTTGATCGATGCGACAGAGTTCAGAAATGCCGCCGCGATCTTCTTCCCGCGCGTACTCCCAGCGCGTATCGAGCTCAACCAGCGGAATCTCGTTCGGCGCGTCTCCATACACCTTGTTGGTACTCAGGAATGCAAACGCCGCCTCCGGCAGATACTTCCTCATCGCCTCCAACAGATTCAACGTCCCACCTGCGTTGACATCGAAGTCATCGAAGGGACGACTCGCAGCAAGATCATGGGATGGCTGCGCTGCAGCGTGGATAATCAGATCGAAGTCGGTGGATTCAAAGAACGTTTGGATCCCCGGCCGGTCACGAATATCGATGACGTGATGCTGGTAAGCAGGCAGCTCGCTGCGCAGCCGATTGAGATTCCAGCTGGTATCGCCATCGGGGCCGAAGAAGTCGCGCCGCATGTTGTTGTCAATACCGTGGACGTGCCATCCCATCGACGAAAAGTGTCGGACAGCCTCGGAGCCGATCAAGCCTGCTGCGCCAGTTACCAGTAGTGTTTTTTTCTTAGTCATCGCATTCATCAGTTTGCCGCCGCAATCGGCGTGAGCAAGGTTGGCTCGCTCTTCTGGCGAGCCCTCCATCGCTCGAAAGGAAGAAGCAAATAGCGCAAAAGGGCAGCCGATAGGAGAACAGAAGCAAGCGCGCTGGTTTCTCCAAGGATTCCGTGCTCTACCCAAGGTGTAAGCAACAGAATCAATGAGAAGTGGATCAGGTACACCGGATAGGAGAGCTCGCCAATGTCCCGATCAATTGAGCATTTTTTGGTCACGGCGAAAAGCACAGGAACAACGATGAGCCATGGCAAGTAGCTGACGAAAAACCAAACTTCTCTCCAAATGACTCCGAATGGCTTGATTCTTTCCATCCCCATGTGCCCTGCTTGGGCAGCAAAAGCGATAGCAACCATGATCGTCGTCACAAATAGCAGGTAGCCACGAGTTGTATTGATGCCCCGTGTCAAGAAAGATGGAATGGACTGTTCGATTCTCAGCCGCGATTCCAGATAGAACCGTGCCGATAACATCCCCATCAAGAAGAGCGCCAGTTCAAAAGGGAAGAATCGGTAAGTCCATGGGTCGTGCGCCAACCCAAAGAAGTGGTAGCTCATGAAACGTACGATCAATGAGAATGCAACGAGCAGGCAAAGTCCACCTACTCGCATTCTTGATGCCAAGAAGGGCGCCACCAAATAGAAACAGAGCTCTAGGCCAACACTCCACGCTTGGGGAATCAAGAGGAACTTCCAGAGCGGCTCTTCAGACGACCAAAAATTGGCTGTGAACTCTAGACCAGCACCCGGCTCATGACTCAAAAACATCACCCAGTCCTGAAAGAAAAGAGATAAAACTGAAGCTCCAGCAACTAACCTCCCTTGCACTCCAGCACCACCTGTCTCGTACCCATCTATCCATTCCTGCAGAGTGAGCCAATCGCCAAACATGGCACCGTTCAAAACGGAAAGCAGCACTACAAAAAGCAGAACCACGTAGTACGGCACGAATATTCGGAGCGCGCGGCTGGTGTAAAAGCGAGAGACTGACCGATAGGACGTTGTTAGAACGAACTGCATGTAGAAGCCAGAAATCATGAAGAACAACTGGACAGCTTGCCGACCGTCGTGTATGGCCCACGGAAAAATCTTTTCTGAGTGCGCTGATACAACGCACAACGCTAGGTAAAGTCTCAGCGCGCCCATGTTTTTTTCTGGTGCAATGCCGCGTCATTCATGTACGAATAGAGACCACAAACGGCTGATCATGAAGCGTCCCGGCGGCATCGGGTAGATGTTCGATAACGTCGAACATGGTGTCGACACTAAACCAGAAATCTAATAAACGAAAAGTTTCGCACAGCCGCCGAGCCGTTCAAGCCCGCTGGTCCGGCCAACGACTTTGTCTCTTTTCCTGCTGGCTGCATTTGCTTCTGTAGTTCAATGAACATACGCAAACTCTGCGGAACAATCTCCTGCGCCAAGCAAATGAGGCAAGCTTAAATCACTGCCTGACATACGAGGCCAGCAGGTGATCACGCAACGTCATCGTCCATGGCACCGTAACGCGGTGTCGGAGTCGCCCCAAGCCTGGAACCGACTGCATAAGACGGTGTAGGACTCGGTACAACCCAGAGCGAATCCGCAAGCCCCAGTGGACGGCATCGATCATCTCTCGCCAACGAAAGCTACGGTTGGCCAGCCGATGTGGGATTTTCATGAAGCTGTGCTGTTCAAGGCCGTAGTCCCGCGCGGCGTAGTCCAAAAAGCGCTGCGAAACGACGCAGAGATGCTGCGGCGTCTGCAGATACCAGTGCTCGCTTCCAAGCCATCGCCACGTCCACGCGTCAAGGTCACCAGAGCTCACGATCAACAGACCGCCGGGTTTGACCAGCTGTGCAGCAGCACGCAGACCAGCAAGTGGATCAGGCAGATGCTCGATGACGTCGAACATCGTTACCGCGTCAAAATGGTTTCTCCATCGGGCGTCAGTCGTTTCCAATCGTTCTGCAATCACGTTGACGTGGTGCTGCTCGGACGCGACTTGCACGGGACCATCAGCACTTTCAATACCGTGCCGTGTCCAGCCTTCAGGCAGTGCCGCCAAGAAACGGCCGGTATGACACCCAACATCCAATACGGCTGCTTGCTGACTCCCTTCCAAGTGCGTATCCAGCAATTCTCGCGCGCGGCACCAAGCAGCATTGGACTCGAACGGGTATTCCATTTCGTGCGACGAGGTATGTCTGTACATCTCGATCAGAGCAGCCACGTCCGGCACCGGATGACGCTGCCCCAAACCACACGCCGCGCATCGAAGGAAGCGGTTCTCCATGGCTGAACTCCCGCCAGCTCCGTCGGCGATCTTTGGCGAGCGAATGCCCACTTCGACGAGCTTCAAGTCCCCACAGGCGCGGCACGCCAAGGGGCCGCTCAGAGAAATTGCTGACTCTGGCGACAAATTGGACATCAGCGGCTAGTGCCGCCGCAACAAGGAAATGCCGGCTGGCCCATCGCTGACGCACAATCGGTAGGGAGGTTGGCGGATCTGGAAATCTCCACTGAACTCACCGTCTCGACTCTCCAGCGTCTTGTGCTCGAGGCGACCCGAAACGCAAACGAAGCCAACTTCTCGCCGCGAACGGCAAGTCGTCAACGCTCTTGCACAGTCTATCGAGCGCATGGCGATACAGGATGAGGTCAAATCGATTAACGCTCTCAAGCGCCCGTCGTTCTTCGTCTGAAATATCAGACGCTCGTGGACGGTTTAGAGTGACGTTTTGCCTCGCAACAACCTTGTTCGGCCAACCTGTCTTCGCAGTCAACATTCGCAAGCTAAGCTCAAGGTGCTCGAAGACACCCACTGAGACAAAACTACTATCGAGGTGGGCAATTGCCCGATCAATATCTTCCGAAGAACATACCTCCACACCATTCAAGAAATTGGAAGCCGGCCGACCGGAGAGCATTTTTGTCTGGCAGTTTTCAATCTCGGGGTGAATTCCTGATAGGGCGTACTGCATCAACGACATATCGTTCGCGGCAGAGTAGCGCGGATGCGCTGGCGTCGATTTCGTAAAGTAATAGAGCGAAATCAGGCGATCAACGGGATCTCGGACGATCGCATAGTAGTGGCATGGCCGGGCAAAAGCGCGGTGAAGTCCGTAGCTGAAGTGACCCGTCACCAGATCGAACTGGTCGGCTCTAGAGCTTCCTCCGTCCAACAGCCTGGCCTCGGATGCTAGGTAGTCCGGGCCCTCGACTTCACATGACTTTCGTCCGAGGAAGTGCGCCCTTATGGCACTAATTACGGCACTTCCCGCCGTCTTCGGGATATGTAGATATAGAAAAACGGGCTGAGTCATGGGTTCGACGCCACTCGAACCGGGACCGCCCAGCTTCGGCACATGACTGTCATGGTTCTGGGAATTACAGGAAACATTAAGAATCCAATAGCGTCTCTATGCGAATGGCACTAACTTAAGGGCCGTCATCCCGGCGAAGGCCGGGATCCAGTGCTGTTGAGGCTTTGCTGCTGCCCGGAAATGCTGGATTCCGGCCTTCGCCGGAATGACGATTGTTTGGCGCTTTCGCCTAAGTAAGTGCCATTCGTCTCTATGCAATTAATAAGGCTCCCACGACGCGCCACTCTCCCAAACGCTTCGCACTATGAGAATGGGCAGATCTATGCCGAGCAAATGAGAGTCAGCTGCGGCGGGCAATCTGTCGAACTCACTATCGACCTCAAATTCCTCTGGATCGAACCCGCCGCCACGCTGTCCTCTCTGTAAATTGGGCCTGCTCTCAAGTCCGGCCGCCTTCAGGTGCGCGATCTGGGCGGGTCCATGCATGCTCGGACGCAACAAAGTAGCGCTTTGTGGTGGGTGGCAAGCCCGAACCTAGAACATCCTTGGGTAGCACGTGCATGCGGCAGAGTGCGTCTTCCCTGAAAACATATTCCACACTTGGGATCGCCAGCCCAACACCAATCAAATACTCGCCTGCGGAGAGCAGACAGCGATCAAACGCGCAGTCGATGAGATAGCGGCCTGAATCGACTCCGAACTCCACCGTGTTGTCGGGAGCTGTCGACGTCAAGATCAGTACCGCGCCGTCAAGCGTGGCAATTTGCAGGACGACCGAAAAGCTGCGAAACCGCTCCGCAACTTCGAAACCGACGCGGAACACCATAGGTTCCCAAGTAGCGACTTCCGATACCGGTGTGCCGCGGGAATCCAACAGCTGCAGACTGACTACGCGCGCCTTGGCATGTGCCGCAGCACTTTCACTGTAGTAAAGGAAGCCTGGCTTGGTATCCGAGCCCTCATCCGCCGCAGTTCCAGATGCGTCCAGATACTGTCTTATAACCTGCGCCGGATCGCCCTCGGCCAAAAGTTGCCCGCTGCTCAACCATGCGGCCCGACTGCATAGCTTTTGCACCGCAGCCATGTTGTGACTGACGAAAATAACCGTGCGCCCTTCTTTGGCAACGTCGCCCATCTTTCCAAGACAGCGTTTCTGGAAGTCGGCATCGCCGACAGCGAGCACTTCGTCAATGATTAAAACGTCAGGCTCAAGATGTGCTGCCACGGCGAACGCCAAGCGCACATACATGCCCGACGAGTAGCGCTTTACTGGTGTATCGATGAACTGTTCGACGCCGGCAAAGTCAACAATCTCGTCGAATTTTCTAGCGACTTCCGCGTTGCGCATGCCGAGAATCGCGCCGTTGAGAAACACGTTTTCGCGACCGGTCAGCTCGGGGTGAAATCCGGTACCCACTTCCAGCAGACTGGACAGCCGGCCGCGCACGAGGGCGCGCCCTTCGGTCGGCAGCGTGATGCGTGAGAGTATTTTCAGCAGAGTGGATTTACCGGCACCATTGCCGCCGACGATGCCGACCGAAGGGCGCG
>Ga0163147_10001835_pt1 | contig 31479 bp, 28 predicted proteins | sample OliLakLV19MP6G1_FD_148597 | JGI IMG/M metagenome (GOLD analysis project Ga0163147, IMG submission 148597) | Freshwater microbial mat bacterial communities from Lake Vanda, McMurdo Dry Valleys, Antarctica- Oligotrophic Lake LV.19.MP6.G1 | ecosystem: Environmental > Aquatic > Freshwater > Lake >...
CTCCCTCCCCCTCTCTCAAAAATCAAAACTTCCAATCCACCCGTGCCGTCAAATTCCTCGGCCCTTCCAGCAAACCTGGACGAACTGAATATTCTTCGTTCAGGATATTGCCCATCAGCACAGATAATTTGAACGCTAGGCTGAAACGATACGCCACCCGGACATTGTGAACGGTGTAGCCTTTGTTGTTGACCGCCCGATAGTTCGCAAGGCCGGGGATGATCAGGTTGAATGCTGCGTCAATGGCTTCGATATGGCTGGCATAAAAGGTTTCCAACCCAATGCTCAGGTTTTTCCATTCGCCTTCAAGGTCTAACTTGAAAGTGTGCCGGGGGCGGTATTTCAACACATTAGTTTTTTTACTGGAAGAGTTGTTGTAATTGATTTGTCCGGTGCTTTGCGGCTCACCGGGTTGAATGGGCGTGCTGTCAAATTCCAGGAATTGAGGGTCTATGTAGGTGTAGCCGGTCATCAGCGATGTTTTAACTGCGCCAATGAGTCCTGTGCCGCCCATAGAAATTTCCAATCCGGGGGTTTCCGTGTCGCCGATATTCACGGAACGGAAAGCGCCACCGGCCACCAAATTGAATTCCATCATATCGAAGTACTTCATCATAAAAGCGGCGATGTCGAAGAAACCCTGAAATTTGGAGATCCGGAAACCGCGTTTAATCCCAATCTCGGCAGTCCAGCCGCTTTCAGAGCGCAGCGCTGGATTGGGTAAAACGTCGAAAACGCCGGCATTGGTCACAATGAATTTTTCAGCTACGGTAGGATAGCGGTAGCCTTGCCCCCAGGATGCGCGGATATACGTTTTTGCGTCAAGCTTGTAGCTGGCACCGATGCGAAAGACCGGTTTGGATTCTCCTTGATTGTCTGCCAAAACGGTATCTATCGGTCCAAGTAAAGGGTCGAAAATAAAAGTCGGGTTATTCAACACATTGTGTTCGTAGCGAAAACCCGCAGAAAGATTGAGGCGGTGCCCAATGGTTTTATCTAATTGCAAATACGCGGCAGCGTTGCTCGAAGAAAAAGTCGTATCGCCGTAAAGCTCGGCTTCTACATTCGTACCCATAGCAACTACACCTGCTGTGGCGACCAATTCAATTGCTTTAAATTGTCGCTGGAATTGGTACTCTCCGTAGAACAATTGCGAAAAATTAGACTGATTCAGGTCATTGTCGTTCGCCACATTGTAATACCGACCGACGACCCGGTGTCGGTTGCCGCCTTTGTCAAAATACGTCAGGAACGGGTCAACATTATAGCGAAACCGCTGCCGCGACGAAATGGTGCTGGGCGTTCCGGTGTAAGCATTGGTTTCATTGGCCCAATAAAAGAAAGAACCGCTTTCGCCTTTGTTGAAATTGCCGTTGACGCCAACGGACAGGCGATCGGTGAGGCGGTAGCGGGTATTGAAGTTGAAACGCCCGTATTCCTTGTAAGTATCTTTATTAAAACTGGTGGAATTTACATAAAAGCCGCCTACTACGAGATCGAGTTTGCCAATTTTCCGCTTGTGCGAAATGCTGGCCGTATAGGTTGAAGGGGCGGTGTCCCACCATTGTTTTGCCGGGTCTTCGGGGGAAAAGTAAGTGGTATAGATTGCGGATACTTTCGTTTCCGGCGTACTGCGTGGATAAGCTGTGCGCACGTTGATGATGCCGTTGAGCGCGGAAGAGCCGTAGAGAGCCGAAGCGGCACCTTTCAGCACTTCAATCTGCTCGACGTTTTCCATCGGCACGTCGTCCCAGTTCGGAAAACCGGCGTCGGCCTGCAGGATCGGAATGTCGTCTACCAGCAACAAAACGCGGCTGCCGGCGCCCTGAGAATAGCCGGAACCACCCCGGATATTCGCCTGTCCGTCAATGACTGTGACGCCGGGAATTTTTTCAATGGCACCGTCCAGCGTATTTTTATTGGCGCTTTCCACGAGGCCGGGTTTGAGTACTTCCATCGAAACGGTGACTTCGCCCAGCGATTTTTCAAATTTGCCGCTCGTTACCGTCGCAGTTTCCAAAATAGAAACCTCGGCGTTCATCGCAAAGTCGAGTTGCAGGGTTTCGCCTGACTTGATGTTAACTTTCTGAGCCTGAGTGTTGTAGCCCACGTAACTCACCGTGAGGGTATGGGTTCCGGCGGGTAGCTCCAGGCGAAAAGCGCCGTCAATTTCGGTGACAGCACCGAAGTCTCCGGCGCTTAGGGTTGCTAAAAAAAGGCCTTCGTTCGTTTTGTCGTCACTCACGCGGCCGGTGAGGATTGCGTTTTGAGCCGTTGCTATGCCAACAGCCAGCAGCAATAAAATACTTAGTGTGTTTCTGCAATACAGCATCATAAGTAAATCGTGTTTTTTGATGTGTTCCGCCGGTTGTCAGACCGGTAATGAATAGGCAAAACAAGTCGCGCCGTTATTGTAATTAAGCATTCATTGTCAATGATTTATGAAAGTGGATATGTTCTGACAACCTGAAAGGATGGGATACAAATGGTCGCTTTAGATCCCTTGCGGGGATGACGATCAAAAGGGATGCAAGTGGAAAAATAGTAGATATTGCCTTGGTCGGATCAAAGGTATAAGATTGATTTTGAAAAATAAATTTTTCTTTTCGGCAAAAGTCAAATAATTTTAGCCCGCCATCTTCTGAAAAAAGCAACACAAAACCTCACGTTTCACTGATTTTCATTACCAAACAATCATCGCTATGAAGAAAATCTTCGTACTGGCATTCTTTTCTGCAAGCTGCCTTTGGGCAACAGCCCAATCCGGCTCTTGCTCGGCAAATACAACTTTGCCTGATTCTGTGATCATTTTCCCACAGCCGTTCACGCCGGCCAACCCTGGCTCCGGCATCTCTGATACGGCGTGTGTCAATGCCGCATATGAGTTCACCATCACCTTCAATACGCCGGCTACCTATGCATCGCCGTTCGGTGAAATTCCAATCAATTCCATTGATCTGGCTACAGAAGGCGCGGTGACGAACCTGCCAGCTTCTATGGATTATGTCTGCAATCCGCCAAACTGTGTCTTCCTGAAAGATTCGGTCGGTTGTTTGAAGATATTTGGAACGGCTACCCCGGGTGAAGAAGGCGTGTATGATCTGGGCGTCAACGTCCTCATCCGTACTACTTTGCTGGATTTGCCGTTTGCGTTTCCAAACGACCAGTTTCCCGGCAACTATTTCCTGCATGTGAAGCCGGCCGGCAGCGCGAATTGCTTCGTGGTGGGCACTGAGGAAAGCCTGCGCGACGAAATTCAACTCAGCGTGGCACCCAACCCGTTCAGCTACCTGACTCAGATTCAAGTGACGGCCAAAAATACCGGCAACTTCGAGTTCCGCGTTTCCAACATGATGGGACAGCAGGTACACCGGGAGGCGGTTCGTTTGTTTGAAGGCGCCAATACCCTGCCTTTCGACGCTTCAGCGTTTCCGGAAGGTGTTTACCTGTACAGCATCGGCAACGGCAAGGCTGCCGTGTCGGGCAAAATGGTCGTAAGCGGGCGATAGTCCGGAAAAAGTGGCAAAAGGCAAAAGGCAAATTTGCAAACGGGCAACTTGATTTTAGTTACCTTCATGGATAGTTCGGCTCTTTGCTTCTTGCCAACTTGCCTTTTGCCCTTTTAAAATATCTCCAATTTCTGACACACATTACGGTAAAATAAACTGACGACCGGGTAACGTATATCGCTACTCTGTCGTCAGTTTTGTATTTATCCAAACCACAAAACATAAATCTCTATGAGGAAGCAGTACATGATGTTGATTACGAGCCTGTTTTTTCTAAACGGGCTATTTGCACAATCCGGCTGCCCCGGCTGTATCATCGCGTTGCCGGATTTGCCCGAAGATACCATTTACCTCTCCGCTGCTCCGGATGGGCAGGCCGGACAGGTATACTCCGCCGATGTCAGTTTTCGTATGCCGAAAACGACTACGCCGGTTGCAGCCACGGATCCTACGATCCCTCCGGGACTGATCATCCAACAGATCAACATCAGCTCGCTGACCAATGTGCCGCCGGGACTGAGTTGGGAGGTCAGCCAATCCGAATTTAATCCGGCAGAAGAAACCGACGGCTGTGTGCGTTTTTGCGGAACGCCGCTGTTGCCCGGCTACTACGAAGTATCAGTGGTGGTGACCGCCACCGTTTTTTTTATCCCGCAAACCACTTCGTTTACTTTCCCGATTCACATCCTGCCCGCCGTGAGCCAGACAGATGGTTTTTCTATCATAAATAGCACGGCGTGCGACAGTCTTACGGCCTCTTTTGTCAACAACATTCCTTCCAATGGCCTTCCCGGGTTTTCTTATCTCTGGAATTTTGGCAATGGCAATGGCACGGATGAGGAAGATCCTGCGGATCAGACTTATACAGAGGCTGGTGTTTACGTCATAGATTATCAGGCAATTGTAGATACTTTCGGGTTTTTCCTAATCAATGTGCGCATTGAATCGGTGACCTGCACCGACATTTTCAGCGGGCCTGACCTGAAAGTGGGGGTATACGATCAGGACAACAATGAGCTTTTTCTTTCTTCCGTTGTATCCAATGCGGTAACACCGTTTGATTTTAATATGAACCTTACGCTGGGCGACGGCAATTACCGGATTCAGGTCACGGATGACGATGGGGGAATAGACGGTGCCGACGACGATTGCGGCAGCGTCAATTTCAACCGCTTCACCACCGGCGTGCTCAACAGCACTGGCATGAGCGCTTCGCTCACAATCCTGCATCCGATTGACACCATCCGGTCTTCCGACACCATCACTGTTTACCCCCAACCTTTCCCGCCGCTGATTTTTGGGCTGCCAGTCGGGACTTTGTGCGAAGGGGATCTGTTGACGCTCAACACCACTTATCCCGATCATATTCAATGGTATCGCGACAGCTTGCCCCTGCTGGAAGGGGTGTCGGCCCAACTCCCGGTGGAAGAGAGTGGCAATTATTGGGTAACCTATACTTCGCCCGACGGCTGTCAGGCGCATTCAGACGTGGTGGCGATTGCTTTTGGGGAAATTCCTTCGGGCATTGCCTTTACGAATGAAAATAACATGCTTTCGCTGTTTAATCCCGGGGCTTTGCCGCAACAGGCGGGTATTCAATGGTTTTTGAATGGCGAGCCGATCGCCGGTGCCAATGGAGAGATGTATTGCATTGGTTCAACCGGCAATTACACGGTGGAAGTTACGGATCTGGCAACTGGCTGTACCGGTAGTTTTTCCCAAAATATCCCTTACAATCCCAATTTTCCCAATTGCGTGACCCCGGCAGACGAGTTGGAAAACCTGGCGCCGGATATGCGTGTAGCGCCAAATCCAAGTGATGGCTATTTTGATTTAATCCTGGAAGTCAATACCGCTATGGAAGGAACATTGAGTGTACAGGATCCGCTTGGACGCTTGCTTTCCAGACAATGGATGCGGTTGTTGGCCGGTCAAAACCGGGTAGCAATGAACCTTTCCCACCTGCCTGCGGGGCTGTATTTGCTCCAGTGGCAATCGCCTTTAGGGCAAAGAGGTGTTAAAGCCTTGAAATTGGATTAGAAAAGGTATGCGAAATGTCGTACTTTTGTCACTTTCACGCATAGATTTACAAACTCCAGCAAAAATGCCTGTGGCGGAATGTGCGGGCATTTTTGCTTGGGGAATAATAGACTTGTTGCGACGGGATCATCGCGGGCCTAAAATGGCTCTTTTTCACCCACTCTTCGCCTTTTTTCGGTCACGTAGCTGGGCTATGTTTCCTCAAAAAGCCTTTGATTGGATGACTGAGCGATCCCGAAGGGGGAATGCCCAGTGGGCATTCAAGTGAAGGAATGCGCCAGCAGTGTGTAGCAGCTCATTTTTCCCACCACGCTGCCCCATCGCAACAAGTCTAATATAGAGCGAACACAGTTTTACACCGAAACCGAAACCATACTGCCTTCAACATCAGCAGTATGGTTAAAGATTCTGAACGAGATGTACTATGACTGCGCCCTTTGAAAAAAAAGAAATTGGCAACTTAATCATTGAAGGCATTCCGGACATCCCGGCTGCACTTGGAGAAAGGCTTCACCAGTACGAAAGTACCCGGGAAGCTTTTGCTACGGATTGGCTGCCGGATGATTCAGGCTTGCTGATCATTACGCGGCTGGGAGAGTCTGCTCAGTTTCACAGTGTCAGCTGCCCCGGCGCTGTGCGCAAACAACTCACTTTTTTTGAAGATCCAGTGGCATTTGGCTGTGTTTGCCCGGATGCCAAACACCGCGGATTCCTTTTTGGAAAAGACTCCGGGGGCAATGAAAACTATCAGGTTTATTATTTCAACTTAGATACCCAGCAATACCAGATGCTCACGGACGGGCAATCGCGCAATGAATACCCCATTTGGAGCAACAAAGGCGATTGTGTGGTCTATGCCAGTACCCGCCGGAACAACCAGGATCACGACCTCTACATTGCTCATCCACACGATCCTTCGAAGCCCGATGAAATGATTTTCAGCAGTAAAGGATACTGGTACCCGATTGACTGGTCGCCCAACGACGAGTGGATTACGCTCGGGCGCTACCTGTCCGTTCATGAAAGTGAATTGTACCGGTTACACCTTCCAACCAAAACCCTGGAACCCATTCTTTGTGGACTGGAGGATATTTCCTGCCACGGAGGTTATTGGGACAAACAGGGCGATGGTATTTATTACGCCGCGGATGTAAAAGGAGAATTTCGCCACCTGAGTTATTACCGGATTGCAGATCAACAACACGAGGTGTTGTGGGAACAAATGGATTGGGATGTAGAAGGCATCAGTGTGTCGCCCGATGGAAAAGACCTGGCCTTTACGGTGAATGACAACGGCATTTCCCTGCTTTATATCATGAATACAGAAAACCGGCAATTTCGCCAGATTGACCATTTGCCGAAAGGCGAATGCAATACCCTGCGCTGGCATCCTTTAGGAAAAAAATTAGTGCTGACCATCAATACGGCAACCGCGCCTGCTGATGCTTTTGTATTGGACACGGAAACCGGGTTGCTGGTAAAATGGACGTTTAGTGAAGTAGGCGGCCTTACCCCGAATCAGTTCATTCAGCCCGACCTCATTCATTATCCGACCTTCGACATGGAGGATACTTCCCAGCCCCGTTACATCCCGGCTTATTATTTTAAACCCCGCCAGAAACGCCGTCGCCTGCCGGTGCTAATTTATATTCACGGCGGTCCGGAAAGCCAGTACCGACCTATCTTTTCGCCAATTTTTCAATACTATCTCAACGAAATGGGGCTTGCTGTGGTAGCGCCCAATGTGCGTGGATCCTCCGGGTATGGAAAAAGTTATTTGAAATTGGACAATGGTTACCTGCGCGAACACTCGGTGATGGACATCGGGAAATTATTGGACTGGATTGCCACCCAACCGGACCTGGATCCTTCCAGAGTGGCGGTGATGGGCGGATCCTACGGCGGGTATATGGTGCTGGCTTCTATGTCGCACTTTAACGCCCGCCTGCGCTGCGGGATTGACATTGTCGGCATCAGCAACTTCATTACGTTCCTGAAAAATACCAAATCGTACCGCCGCGACCTGCGCCGGGTAGAATACGGCGATGAACGTGATCCGAATATGCGCCGCCACCTGCTGCGCATTTCTCCAACCACCAATGCGCACAAAATTACCAAACCCATGCTGATTGTGCAGGGGTTAAACGATCCGCGCGTGCCGGCCACCGAAGCGGAACAAATGCTGAAAGCCATCCGGCAAAATGGCGGCGAAGCTTGGTATTTACTGGCCAAAGACGAAGGCCACGGCTTCCGGAAAAAATCAAACAAAGACTATTACACCAAAGCAGTGATCCTCTTTTTGAAGCGGTATTTACTGAACGAGTAGATCTGATACCATACATGAAGATAAGCCAAACGTTGAAAGGCGCCATAGCGCTGTTGGTTCTCATGAGCGCCTGTATTTACCTGCGCTATGAGGATTTTTTTCGCGTTGCCAATAAAATGGTGATCGAACAGGGGGGGGATGGATACAAAGCTTATCAGGCCTTCCTGTACCACGTTAAATACGACAGCACGTACCGCCATTTTCAGGGGATGAACTACCCGTATGGCGAACACGCCGTGCCCGCCGACACCCAGCCGGCTTTGTCCAACACCCTGAAATGGATCAACAAGCACGTCGTAGACCTCAGTGACTACGCCCTTGGTATTTTCAATTTCAATATGCTCTTTTCCATTCTGTTGTGCAGCCTCTTTCTGTACCTGATTTTCCGGCGATTGGACGTTCCCGCCTGGTACAGCGTTATCGTGGCCATCGCCGTTACCTTTCTGGCACCTCAACACATGCGGATGACGGGGCATTTTGGATTGGCCTTGCCCGTTGCCATGCCGGCTACGCTCTATTTCCTGATGCGATTTGAAGAAAAGCGCACCATCGTCAACAGCTTGTTTATGGCGTTTTTCCTGACGGTCATTTCGCTGTTCCATTTTTATTTCTTCGCCATCATGGGGGCCACAATCTCCCTGTATTTTCTGTTCAGCTACCTGCATAAACGCAACAAAAAATTGCTGACGCGGTACGCCGCCCATTACGGTATTCAGGTGGTATTGCCCCTCTTGTTTTTTATTTGGTGGATGTATTGGGGCGACCCGGTGAAAGACCGCACAGTACTGCCCTGGGGCTTTTTTCACTACAACGCCAAATGGGAAGGCATTTTTACTTCGCTGACCCAGCCGCATTTTCAGTGGCTTCATGAAAAAGTCATCAACATCCGGGACGTGGATTTTGAGGGCAAGGCTTATGTGGGCTTAGTGGCGGCTCTGGTGTTTTTGGGTGTCTTTTTTGCCTGGATCGGACGGGGCTTCCGGCGGGCACCGATTTCGTTTTTGCCGTCCCGGAAGGTCTACCTCAATTCGATTTTTTATGCTTCGCTGGTCTTACTGCTGCTTTCGTTCGGATTGCCGTTTATCATTCCCGGATTGGAAGACCTGCTGCTCTATTCGGGGCCGATGCGCCAGTTTCGCTCGGTAGGGCGTTTTGCGTGGTTGTTCTATTTCGTGGCAAACATCATTGCCTTTGCGTGGCTGTACCACAAGCTGCAAGCTAAAAAATGGAAATGGGCCGTTTGGATTCCAGCTTTTGCCCTGCTGTTGTTTGAAACCTGGAATTTTACGCGCAGCATTGACGTGCGCCTCGACGAAATTCCAATGGGCGAACCCGGCAAGCGTTTTATAGATATACCGGGCATCAAATACGCAGATTATCAGGCGATTATGCCTTTGCCCTATTACAATGTCGGTTCCGATAATTTCTGGTGGTCGCTGAAGTATTTTGCGGGCAACCGCTCCCAAACCATGTCCATGCAAACGGGTCTGCCGATCACTGCCGCGATGTTAACGCGCACGTCCGTTTCTCAAACGATCAACCAACTCCAGATGATGATGGAGCCTTACCGAAGGCCCAAGGTCATAGACGATTATCCGGATCGTCGGCCTTTGCTCATCATTCACGACGTTAGCGAAGCCCCGGAAGGCGAAACCACCTGGGGGTATTTATTGCAAGAAACGCAATTGGTCTACACCGATGGATCGTTGCGGGTCTACCGGCTCAACTTGGACATTTACGACAAAAAAATAGCGCAGCGCAAACAGGAAATCGTGGATACGTTAGCTCAGGATTCTACGCTGTTTGAAGTAAAAGGATTCCGCTCCACGCAACCTTCTCTTAATTTTGTATACGACGCCATGGATGGGTCGCCTGCGGCCAATTTCTACCTCGGCAGCGGGGGGTATGAAGGCAAAATGGGTGATGAAAACCTGGTTTTTGAAGGAACCCTGCCCGAGGCAAAACCGGGCGTCTACCTGTTTTCGATGTGGATGTTCATCAACCACGACCTGTACCCGCGCACCGATTTCCTGGTCGTGGAATCCGATCCGGCTACAGGCACCGTGCGCAAACAATACACCGCCCAATCGCGCGAAGTGCTGAAAGTCATAGACAACAACGGGTGGGCGCTGATGGAATTCCCGTTTGAAGTGCAGGCGGCGGACAGCAAATTTCGCCTCACGTTCAACAACCGCAACCTGCGCCGCGACCTGATTTTTGTGGATGAACTGCTCATCCGGCCTATCGGTACGGATTTGTACCGGCAGTCGGATCGCTGGGTTTGGAAGAATAACCGACACTATTTGAAGTAGTTATCGGACTAAAAAGACGAACACGAATCACTCCACCTCAAGCTTCACCTTCTCCTTCTCAATCGTTTTCGGCGACGAGCTTTTCGGCGCAGGAACACCCGCTTTCTGCACATTTCCCGGCTTCTTTTTTGCAGGGATTACTTTTGAAGTTTTGATGCGCGTGATTTCGATGTCTGTGAGCCAGATGCTTTCGCTTTTTGCGCGTTCGGTGCGCAGTTTTTGGAAGCCTTGCTCGTCTAAACTCGCGCGCAGGGAGTCATCAAACGTGCCTTTTTTGTAAATGCCGACGTAGTATTCGCGTTCGCCGTGTTCAAATTGTTCGTAGTCGAGCAGGCGGTAACCGCTTTTGGTGCGGCGCGCGCGTTCGGTATTGAAAGTCGTGAGGTCAGAAGCCTCAAAAAGATAGGTTTGGTCTGTCTGTTTGCCATAGTGGTACAGGGCGATATAGGGCATCGTCCCGTCTGGAAAAGGAACCGCTTCCACGTCTACGAGGTAGAGGTTGTCTTTGGCCATTTCTTCGTTCTTTTTCACCAAACCCGCCCAGGAGTCCAATTTCCAGACTTTGTGCGCTGTTTTGCCGGGCGTCCAGACGCCGGTGAACAGGAAAACGTTATTGGGGCCGGCTTGGCCTTCCAATTCGGTGAGCACCAAGCCCTCTTTGGCCATATCGCGGCGTTTTTGCACCAGCGAGTCCCAGCCGGCCACTTCTGCCAGCACTGAATGCTGTTTGGTTTTTGCCCAGATGGCCCAGTACTTGTTGGCTTTGCCGTCTTTCGCCAATTCAACATCCGTCAGTTCATAGCCCGCCGTATCCATCTGCATCTGGCGCTGTTGCAGTTCGCTCCAGGTGACGTTATCTGCGTATTCGTGCGCGATGTCCGTTTTTTGAAAGATGCCCGAATAGTTAAATTGAGCCTGAACCGTGAAAGCGAACAGCACAAAACATGCGGTTATCCATCTTGTCGTTGTCATAGAGTTTCTGTTTTTGTGAAGATAACGAAGGTCGGGGGATCTTTAGTAGGCGGAAGTGGAGATTTGATGGGATAATGACAATATTGGCGGCAGGAGAAGACAGGCAGGAGCTTGGATTTGTCTTGTAAATTTGCTTATCTTTATTGTCGTTTTTACAAATATAGTATTGAATATGGAATTAACCCATCCGCGTTTTCAGCGCATCACCATTAACTCTGAAGTCTGCTTTGGGAAACCCTGTATTCGGGGAATGCGCTTCCCCGGTAGCGGCATTGCTTGGGTACCTGGCTGGTGGTATGACAACTGAAGAAATTCTCGCCGATTTTTCCTTTCTGGAAAAGAGGATGTTTTGGAGGCGCTGGCTTTTGCGGCCTTGTACCGCTGATCTCCCGATCAGTGGCATCGCGTTTTCGATCAGGAGATCAGCGCCAGCACCTCATAACTCCACGTAATTTTCGCCGTCTTCTCCAGAATTTTCGCCACTGAGCACATCTTATCCATCGAAAGACTCACTGCCCGCTCCGCTTTTTTATCGTCAATGGCACCGAAAAGCTGGTAGTGAACGTGGATGTCGGTAAACAGCGCCGGCGTTTTGTCTTTTTCCCGTTCGGCTTCTATGCTCACCCGGATGTCCTTCATATCCTGCTTTTGTTTGCGCAGCAAAAGAATGACGTCAATGGAGCTGCAAGTGCCCAAAGCGGCCAGTACAACCTGCATCGGTCGCATGCCTTTGCCGTGGCCGCCAATGTCCGGAGCGCCATCCGTTTCAACCGTATTGCCTTCTTCGTTGACCGCCTGAAGGTGGAATGCATCGTCTAACCGGTGGATGTCAATTTTCATGGAAAAAGTATTTTAACAAAAAATTAATTTGACTTTTTAAAAATGCCCCCTATTTTTGCGCCCATCAATCGCTTCTTTTTGAGGATTGATTTTATACCGAAGGGTGGAGAGACAGGCTCTGCGAAACCCTGGCAACCCCTCCAAAGTGGAGAAAGGTGCCAAATCCTGCCAAAACCCCGGCCTTTGTCGGGGCAATTTGGGCATATAAAATCAAAACAACGCCATGACTTCATCGGTTTTTACCAACCAGGGTTTTCGTTCACTTTCAAGTTCTGCTACGGGACAATCTTCTACTTTTTCTGCCGCACATTCCATGATGTGCTGTTGTTGCTGTTGTTGTTGCTGACCCGCTCTCGGCAATTCGCAAACATCGGGTTCGGGCTAAAGCACTAAAGTTTCCCTGTCGGGGAACAGCGGTTTCGTTTTATGCCTGATGCCAACTTGTACGATGCTGCCGCTTGCCTTTCGCATGTCTTTTCGCATTTGTTTAAAACATATAAAACGCTGTAAATCATGTCAAACTTAAGATTTGAAACCCTGCAATTGCACGCAGGCCAGGAAGAAGTAGAAGGCACCACCCGATCGCGTGCAGTGCCGATTTACCAGACGACTTCCTACACGTTCCGCGATTCGGAACACGGTGCCAACCTCTTTGCCCTCAAAGAATTTGGCAATATTTATACCCGCATCATGAACCCCACCACCGATGTATTTGAGCGTCGGATTGCCGCGCTGGAAGGCGGGGTGGCGGCGCTGGCGGTTGGTTCCGGACAAGCCGCACAATTCATCGCCCTGAACAACATCCTACAGGCCGGCGACAACTTCGTTTCTTCCGCAAACCTCTACGGCGGCACTTACAACCAGTTTAAAGTAGCTTTCAAGCGGCTGGGCATTGACGCGCGCTTTGCAGAAGGCGAACTGGCCGAAGATTACGAAGAACTGATTGATTCCCACACCAAAGCCATTTATGTGGAAACCATCGGCAACCCGAGTTTCAATATCCCTGATTTTGAAGCGCTTGCCGAACTTGCCCGCAAATACGACCTGCCGCTTATCGTAGACAATACGTTTGGCGCGGCGGGCTACCTCTTCCGTCCGCTGGAACACGGCGCGCACATCGTGGTACAATCGGCCACCAAGTGGATCGGTGGCCACGGCACGTCTATCGGCGGCGTCATTGTGGATGGTGGCAACTACAACTGGGGCAACGGTAAATTTCCGCAGTTCACCGAACCCTCCGAAGGTTACCACGGGCTGGTTTTTTGGGATGTATTTGGCTCGGGCGGGCCTTTCGGCAACATTGCCTTCATCATCCGCGCCCGGGTGGAAGGTTTGCGCGATTTTGGTCCGGCGCTCAGTCCGTTCAACTCTTTTCTTCTGTTGCAAGGGCTGGAAACCCTGTCGCTGCGTGTGCAGCGTACGGTGGACAACGCGCTGGAATTGGCGACCTGGCTGGAGCAGCATCCAAAAGTTGAATCGGTTAGTTATCCGGGTCTAAAAAGTCATCACAGCCATGCATTGGCGAAAAAATACCTGCGCCATGGCTTCGGCGGCGTGTTGTCGTTTGCCGTTAAAGGCGAAAAAGAAAATGCCATCCGCTTTGTGGACAGCCTGAAATTGGTGAGCCACTTAGCCAACGTGGGCGATTCCAAAACGCTGATCATCCAGCCGTCTGCAACCACGCACCAGCAGCTTTCCGAATCGGAACAATTGGCGGCGGGCGTTTTGCCCAATGTGCTGCGCATTTCGGCGGGGATCGAACACATTGACGACATCAAAGCAGATTTGGAGCAGGCTTTTTTAGCAATTGACGTGAAAGAACCCGTATCGGCATGATCCTAATTGCAAAACCAAGGCGCTGGCTCAAGCGGCCTTCCTATATAACCAGGACGCCGCCGCCGGGCAGGAGTAGCAACGAAATTCAGCTCCACGGCGCTTCAAACCTCGATACTGTGCAATATTACCACCATAAGGCACCTTTCGTGTTGGAAAGCGGTGCCGTGCTGGAGGAGCTGCAAATTGCCTTCCAAACGTACGGCGCTCTGAACAGGCAGGGCGACAATGTCGTCTGGATTTGCCACGCGCTAACGGCCAACGCGGAGGCTGCCGATTGGTGGGAAGGGCTTGTCGGGGAAGGCAAACTGTTCGATCCGGCGCATTATTTTATTGTTTGTGCGAATATGCTGGGCTCCTGCTACGGCAGCACCGGCCCAAAAAGCATAAACCCGGCTACGGGTAAAAGCTACAGTGCCGATTTTCCATTGCTGACCATTCGGGACTTGGTGCAGGCGCATCGTTTGTTGCAGGTGCATTTGGGGATTGAAAAAATCCGGATTGCCATCGGTGGCTCCATGGGCGGACAGCAGGTGCTGGAATGGGCAGTGAGCGATCCTGCTTTGTTCGATCAGATTTGTCTGCTGGCCACCAACGCTTTTCATTCGCCCTGGGGCATCGCCTTCAATGAAGCCCAGCGCATGGCAATTGAGGCCGATCCGACGCTCGATAGCGGCACCCCGGAGGCCGGTAAGCAGGGACTCGAAGCGGCGCGGGCCATTGCCATGTTGTCGTACCGCAGCTATGAGTCTTACCGGCGTTCACAATCGGAAAGCACCACCGAAAAAATTGATGATTTTTTGGCCAGTTCGTACCAGCGCTACCAGGGTCTGAAATTGCACCGGCGCTTTGACGCGCGTTCGTATCTGACCCTGAGCAAAGCCATGGACAGCCACCACATCGGGCGGGGGAGGGGAGGCGCAACAGCTGCGCTGGTGCAGATCAGGGCACAGGCTTTAGTCATCGGTATTGAATCGGATGTGCTGTTTCCGCCGGAAGAACAGGCTTTTTTGGCAAAAAACATCCCGGATGCTTATTTGGAAATTATGGACAGTCATTATGGTCACGATGGATTTTTGATTGAATACGAACAAATTGCTAATTTAGTGAGCGATTTTATGGGGCGGCGGTTTGTGGAAAAAAGCCGGAATACAACCATTGCTGCCCAATCTTCGTTTCTCAAAAAAGCGTTGCCGGGATCTGAGCGTTTTTAACCGAGCCTTTGTACCGCTGAACGCTGTTCAACGTCTATTTTAAGGCCGCTTTGTACCGCTGAACGCTGTTCAGCGTCTATGTTAAGGCCGCCGCTGAACCGGAGTTCAGCGGTACAATTTCAAAACCTAAAAATAACTACCACCATGTCATTAAGATTAGGCGATATCGCGCCAAATTTCAAGGCGAAAAGCACCGAAGGGGAAATTGATTTCCACGAATGGCTCGGAGACAGCTGGGGCGTTTTGTATTCACATCCAGCCGATTTTACGCCAGTTTGTACCACAGAACTTGGCCGTACCGCAGCGCTGAAGGAAGAGTTTGCAAAACGTAACGTCAAAGTGATTGCGGTAAGCGTGGACGGTCTTAGCTCGCACACCGAATGGGTGAAGGACATCGAAGAAACGCAGCACGTTACGCTCAATTTTCCAATAATTGCGGATGATGACCGTCACGTGGCTGAACTCTACGACATGATTCACCCGAACCAGACCGAGAAGTTTACGGTGCGTACGGTTTTTGTCATCGGGCCAGACAAGAAGATCAAGCTGACGATGACTTATCCGCCTTCCACGGGCCGCAATTTCCACGAAATTTTGCGGGTTATTGATTCACTGCAATTGACGGCTTACCACAGCGTAGCCACTCCGGTAGACTGGGAATGGGGTGAAGACGTGGTGATTCTGCCAGCCATCAGCGATGCAGACGCCGATCAAAAATTTCCAAAAGGCTACGAAAAACTGAAGCCTTACCTGCGCATCACACCGCAGCCGAATTTGTAATTTTTTAAAGTTATTTTCTGGATGAAAAAGTGGGCCGAAAAATAAATCGGGCCACTTTTTCACCAATATTGCGATTTTTTTGTAATATTGTACTTTAACAACATTTGGACAAACACATACACGTTTTCAAATTTACATTACAAACGCTTTCAAAAAAGTCCTAAATTGTTGACACATGTCCCTTAGATTAGGCGATATTGCGCCCAACTTCAAAGCTACGAGTACCACTGGCGCTATTGATTTTTATCAATGGCTTGGTGACCACTGGTGTATGTTGTGCCTTCGCTCCGGAGGATTTACGCCCGTCTGCGCTACCGAATTGGTACGCACCGCCGAACTCAAAACAGCATTTTACGAACGTGGGGTTAAAATCATTGCCACCGGCAAAGCTTCCCTCGAATTGCTTTCCTACCACTTAAATGATATTCAGGAAACAAACAAGGTCGTTGTGGATTTCCCGCTTCTGGCTGATGAAGATGGCCGGATCGCTTCGCTATACGGCATGATGCCAGCCAACGAAGAAGTTCTGGAGCCCATGTGTTCCCTTTTCATCATTGGCCCGGATAAGACCATAAAGTTAACCACCGCTTACCCAACCTCTACCGGCCGCAATTTTCACGAAATCCTGCGCGCCATTGATTCCCTTCAATTGACCGCCGATTATCAGGTCGCTACTCCGGTAGACTGGGAGTGGGGAGAGGATGTGTTCATCCTGCCCACCCTGAGCGAAGCAGCTGTGGAAGAAAAATTTCCAAAAGGGTACGAAACGGTGAAACCATATATGCGCATTACGCCGCAGCCGGTTTTGAAATAGGCGGTTCATCCTGTAAACCAGTGAGTTCAAAATCAATCCGGTTGCCGTAAACGTGTCGTACCAGATAGGTTTTGCCAATCCTCCGCCTGCCAACGAGTGCGATCATTTCCGGCCTGCCGGAAGCCAGCGCATCTTGCAATTCAGCGATTTGTTCTTTCTGCCAACAACGATGTTTTTCATTTTAATCCGCTTAATGTGGGTAAAAATGTAATATTTGAGCGGAATAAAAAATTATAATCCGCTCAAAGTGGGTTCAAAATACTGCTTTGAGCGAATTATAAAGCAGCCATGCGGGATAAGCAGCGGGCCGACCCTCGCTTCGCCGTACCGCTGAACTCCCGTTCAGCGCGGAACCGAAACGCCATCTTTTTCCAAAACCGGGTTTCCGATTAGACGAGTCCGCTGAATCGGAGTTCAGCGGTACAACGGCCGCAAGCCGCCCGAACCTTAGCCGAATTCCCCTTATCCCTTCCGCGTGTAGCGGCTGAAAAAATACCATACGCTGCCGGCTACTACAATGTGCATCAGGTTTAGCAATAGTCCCATACCTACGGATACATTCGGAATCATCATAAACGGATTAGAAAACGAAAGCAATACTAAAACCAATGTGATGATGCCAAAAATTCGCAATGGATTGGCTGTGAATTGGTTGAGGAGTGCCAGCGTGCCCGCAGCAATGATCACCGGCACGGTACTGGCCATGATCACCGGAATCACCGTAATCGGTTCTGTACGACCATCAGGCGTAGGAATTCCAATGGCCGGGTCTATTAAGCCCAAGGCACTGCCAAGATAAAATAGAGCAACGTTGACGACTACCGCTGCGGCGATGGCCAAAGGAGTTGCCTTTAGCAGGCCAGCGGTGTTGAGTTTGGAATTTTTCATTCTGTAAAACGAATTTTGTTTAAACAAATATTGTGATAAAAAAAACGTAGCATTAACCACGTAGTTTGTCCAAAAGGTCAGAAAGCTGTTCCGCTTCTTCATCGGTCAGGTTTTGCCATTGCGATTTGGATTTTTCCATCCCAACCTCAACCTGATCAAGCAATTCCATACCAGCTTTTGTGATCTGCATCAGTACTTCACGGCGATTTTGAGCGTTAAGTTCGCGTTGGATAAGGCCTTTTTGAATCAATCGGTCACCCAGACGAGTCAGATCGGGGTTCTTGTCAAGCATCACGCATTTCACCTCACCCACAGGGATGGATTCAGGATGCCGCCCGCGCAGGATGCGAAGCACGTTGAACTGCTGCGATGTTAGGTCAAAGGGCTTGAAAACCATTGCACTGCGCTCCATGTGCCAGTGGTAGGTATAGATCAAGTTGATGATCACCTTTTGGAGGGGCTGTAGGGGCTTGACCTGTCGGATGGCTGCTTCGATTTTCATGAAGCAAAGTTAATTCAATACATTCGTTTAAACAAATTTTGTTTATAAAAAATAAGATTAGAACCTGTTTGGGGTTTGTCTGAACAAGCTCTTAAAGCCGATGCGACGTCATACCCCGCATCACCAACGTCATAATCCGCACTTTCGCCCAGCGGGGTACGGTGCGCAAGGAATAGACTTGTTGCGATGGGGCAGCGTGGAGGGAAAAATGAGCTACTACACACTGCTGGCGCATTCCTTCACTTGAATGCCCACTGGGCATTCCCCCTTCGGGATCGCTCAGTCACCCAATCAAAGGCTTTTTGAGGGAACACAGCCCAGCTACGAGAGCGAAAAAAGGCGAAGAGTGGGTGAAAAAGAGCCATTTTACGCCCGCGATGATCCCGTCGCCCAATTCACGTAACTTATTTACGACACGCTCCTTAATTTATTGGAATATCCCGCCTTTGTTTTATTTTGGCGATTGGTTTTCAAAAAAAGCATTAACCCGCAATGAATCTTGCACTCGTCCCTTTCAAAAAAACGCTGAATAAGGCGTACCAAAAGGTAAAGCCCAATCGTGCTGAAATTGAGCAATTCAAGGCCAATCTGGTACGCCTGCTCAAGCAGCCCTTTGCCAACGACAGCAACTCGCTTGACAAGGTATTTTACAGCGAATTACTCTACCTCATTGGGCTGGAAGAAGTAAAAGAAGGCGGCAAAAAAATTATCCAGCGCTGTGCCCCGGAGCGTCGCCAACCCGGCTCTTTACTCGAAAACACCATTGCCACGCTGGAAAATACCGAGCGCTGGCGGCGCGTACGCAAACCAAGCGATTACGGCAGTGACCAGGAAGAACAACTCTTCGGCATCGCCCTCGAACTTTGTATTACCTGGATGAACCGCATCCTGTTCCTCAAGCTGCTGGAAGCGCAGTTGGTCAAATACCACGGCGAGGCAGGTGTAAAAAGCCACCCGGCCACGGATCACCGCTTTTTGAACACCGTTTTGCTCAAAGACTTCGATGACCTCAACGAACTCTTCTTCGAAGTATTGGCAAAACTGCCTGAAGAACGCGCCGGTTACGTTCAGGAAAAATTCCGCAGTATTCCCTACCTGAACAGCAGCCTCTTTGAACTCAGCGAGGTAGAGGCCGAGACCCTGTTCATCAGTAACCTCAAAGACCGCTTCCGGATTCGCCCTATCGCCACTACGGTGCTGAAAAATGCACAGGGCAAACGCCAGACGGATGATCGCACCATACTCGAATATCTCTTTGATTTTCTCGATGCCTACGATTTTGCCAGTGAAGGCAGTGAGGACATCCAGGAGGAAAACAAGGCCCTCATCACTGCCAGCGTACTCGGGTTGATTTTTGAAAAATTAAATGGTTACAAAGACGGTTCTTTCTTTACGCCCGGGTTCATCACGATGTACATGGCACGGGAGACCGTGCGCCGGGCTGTCGTTCAGAAATTCAACACCCACTACGAGATTGGTTGCGACAGCTTTGCCGACTTGAAAAACTTCACCGCCGGTCGCTTCAAAACCGCCGATGTGCTGAACATGAACGCCCTTGTCAACAGCCTGCGCATCTGCGATCCGGCGGTAGGTAGCGGCCATTTCTTAGTGTCGGCGCTCAACGAACTCATCGCTGTAAAATCAGAGTTGGGTATTCTGGCCGACCACAAGGGCGAGCGTCTGCGTGGCTACGACGCGCGCGTGGAAAACGATGAGCTTATCGTGACCTGCAACGACGGGCAGGACTTGTTTGAGTACTGGGTGACGTTGGTTCACCCGGGCACTGATATCGCCACTTACACCGCCGGGCAAGACGTCCAACGAGTGCAGGAAACCCTCTTCCACGAAAAGCAGGTAATCATTGAGAATTGCCTTTTTGGGGTTGACATCAACCCCAATTCAGTGAAAATCTGCCGATTGCGCCTTTGGATTGAGCTTTTGAAAAACACGTATTACCAACCCATTGAACGGGTGACTTCGAGCCACCCCGTCACTTCGCTCACCTCCAACCTCGAAACCCTGCCCAATATTGACATCAACATCAAAACGGGCAACTCACTCATCAGCCGCTTTGCCCTCGATTCCGACCTGAGCAAGGCGCTGAAAAGCCTGAAATATGACATCAATACCTATCGGGGCTATGTGCAGGAATACCACCGCGCCACCGACAAGGAAGTGAAGCGTGGCCTGATGTTGCTGATGGATCAGATCAAAAGCGATTTCAAAACGGAAATTGGCCGGAACGACCCAAAACGAAAACGCTTAGACAAATTAGCCAGCGAATTGTACCACCGATTCACCGGCAACTTTCTGTTCGAACCGGAAGTACCTTATGGCGAAAGCCAGGATGATCTGGAGAAAAAACGGTCGCAGGAAAAAGAAAAATTAGAAAAGGAAATCGAAAAGCTCAAAACGGAAATCGAGGAAGTCAAAGGCAACAAGATTTTTGAAAATGCTTTTGAGTGGCGCTTTGAATTCCCGGAGGTGCTGGATGCGGAAGGGCAGTTTGTGGGGTTTGATGTGGTGGTGGGGAATCCGCCGTATATTTCCTTATCAAAAATCAAGGAACAGGCATCAATCTATGAAGTAAGTTACCAGACTTATTCAAAAGGCTCAGATATTTATTGTCTGTTTTATGAGCGTGGAAATCAAATACTAAAAACGGGTGGCTTATTAACTTACATAACTTCAAATTCTTGGCTGCGTGCTATTTATGGTGACTTGTTGAAGAAATATTTTCAAGAGAATGTTCAGCCTATCTATCTTTTGAATATTGAAGACGCGCAAGTTTTTGAAGAAGCAACTGTTGAGTCAAATATCCTGATGTTTCAAAAAGGGGGAAGTTCAAATGCCTTTCTTGTATGCAATTTGGGAAGTGATTATGAATTAGGTAGCTCACTCTCTAAATATTTTCAAGTAAATGCTTTTGAATTCTTCATGCCAGAAAGCGGTGATTGGTTGATTAGCACTGAGGAGATATCCAATTTGAAGATAAAGATTGAAAAAGGAGCTACTTTGCTCAAAGATTTTGATGTAGCCATTAACTTTGGAATAAAGACTGCATTTAACGAAGCATTTATTATTGATGAACAACTAAAGGACAATTTGATAGAACAAGATTCAATAAATTCAGAATTAATCAAACCGATTTTAAGAGGAAGAGATTTAAAAAAGTACAGTCATGAGTTTGCTGGCTACTATTTGATAAATGCTCATAATGGAATAAAGAAAATAAACCTTCTGAGGATAGATATCCAAAAAGATTATCCAACCATTTTTGCATATCTTGAAACCTTTCAACCCAAAGTAGCTCAGCGGCAAGACATGGGAGATCATTGGTCAAACTTGCGTAACTGTGCTTACCTTGGAGATTTTGAAAAGCCTAAAATCGTCTGGGGGGAAATTTCTGACAAACCCAAGTTTTCTTATGATGAAGAAGGCTATTATGCAGAAGCCACTACATTTTTACTGACAGGTGAAAAGCTCAAATATCTTTTAGCTATTCTTAATTCCAGGGTGTCTGAATGGTATTTTAACCAAATATCTACAACTACTGGAATGGGGACAAACCGCTGGAAGAAATATAAAATTGAATTGCTTCCGATTAAAATCCCAACAGTAGACCAAGAATCAAAAATCACGATTCTTGTTGATCAAATCCTCGCCCAAAAGCGCGATAACCCAAAAGCAGACACAAGCGAACTGGAGCGCGAAATAGACGAACTGGTTTATGGCTTGTATGGGCTGACGGAGGAGGAGATAAAAATAATAGAAGAACCATAAAAACACAACATCATCATGGCACACACCATTTTCCAATTCACCAACACCTTCAGCCTCTTCGCCTGGCTGTTCCTCCTGATTTTGCCCAACTGGAAATACACCCTCAAAATCCTCGCTTCGGGTTGGGTGGTGTTGCTGGCGCTGCTTTACGCATTTTTGTTGTCGCAGGGCATCGGCGATTTTTCATTCGAAAGCTTCGGCAGCATTGCAAGCATCCGGGCGTTGTTTCAGGATGATATGGCCTTAACGGCAGGCTGGATCCATTATTTAGCTTTTGATATGCTTGTCGGTTGCCTGATCGTGCATCAAAGCAAAGAACAGGGCATTCCGCGCTGGTTGTACAGCATCTGTTTGCCGTTTACGTTTATGTTTGGGCCGGTTGGGTATTTGATGTATAAGTTATTGTCTTTGAGGTATAAAGGGGCAGCATGGTTTACTCCTCGTTTTTAGGATTGATCCTGACCGTTTGCCGGGTCGCTTTTTTCTCAGAAACCCGCTTTTTGTTTTCCAGCCGCGCTTCTTTTACGCCCGCAGGAATGGGCACTTTGCGGCGTTTTTTGGGCTTCACCAACCCTTTTTCTACTAATTTCAGGAGCTTTTCGGTGGCTTTTTCCTTGTTGGTCAGCTGTGAACGATCCGTTTGGTTTGTTGCAGAAAGCATGCCTTCGGCGGAGATTTTATCAGCCAATTTTTCTAAAAGGTAGGCTTTTTCTTCATCCGTCAGCGCAGCAGAGGCGGCTACATCAAAACGCGCTTCCACTTTTGTTTCCACCTTATTGACGTTTTGCCCCCCTTTGCCGCCGGAGCGGGAAGTGCGGTAAGTGAACTCCTGGATCAATAATTCGGCATTCATTTGGTGCTATTGTTTGCGTTGTACGCCTTGATATAAATCATCATTTTTTCCGTCGCTGTCGAAGTCGAGCGTAGAAGAAAACCTGGCTCGTTTGCCGCTGATTGAGTAATCGTTCACGTATTCCCGCGAGTCGGGTTCGGTTTCGCGCAGGATAAGCCGCTTGCCATTGGCGGTCCAGGTACCCTTGCGGCGCAAGGAAATGCTGTCAGTCAGGGTGCGGTATTCCGAAACGTAGCTGCCGTCTGCCTTGTAGGTCGTCCGGATGGGTTGCATCTTCATTTTGGCTTCCCATTTTCCGGCGGGAACCTCCATGACAAACGTGGAGTCACTGCCCCGGTAAGTGGCGTATTCCACGCGCATGGATTCGTTGCGCCATTCGCCAATGAAGCGTTTGTCCAACGGTTTACTACTGCCGGGCGCGATGGTGAGGTTGCCTGAGCAGCCCGCCACCAGGGCGATTGCAGACAAGGCAAGGAGGATGAATCGGAGCGGTTTGGATGATATTTTCATCAGTTATTTTTTTTGTTTTGGATATGGGTAAAAGGGGTCATCTCTCTCGCGAAATGAACGCTAAAAGGTAACACCTTCTAAAAAGATATCACCTTGAACTTCGTACTTAAAACGAAATTTCACTTAAACGAACGCTGTGTTCGATGCGCTGGTTGTTGCGCACATCATAAATTTCCATTTTAATGACCGGATTGGGTTTCGACCAATCAATGATAACAGGCAAAATGGTTCCCCATCACCGAGCCTTCGATGCGGTTTTCATTAGGCGTTGGAAAATGCCAGGTAGAGGTAATGCCGCTTTTAAACGGGTAATGGCGACCTGCATCATTTCAGCCAAAATCGTGGTCGTCCCAGGTAGCCAGTATTTTGTGCCTTTTTTCAGGCGTTGAAATTCGGGTTTGGCGGCGAGTTGGGCGTATCTGCTGCGCAGGATTTTCATATCCTTCGTGTCACCGTAGATGTTGTCGCCGGGGTAGAGAAAAATGTCCGGATTGTGTCGAAGCACGGTGTCGAGGACGGGTTGGATCTTGTCTTAGTGCGCGCAGGATCCAAAAGCGATGCGGGAAATTAAAGGCAAAGTCGTTTGAGCCGCGAGACCAAGTGGGAGCGCCGTGAGTAGTAAAATGCAGATTCTCATGAATGGTGATATTTTTGGTTGTAAAAGTAGTTTGTAAAAGACAAAAGGGCAAGTTGGCAAAAGGCAAATTGGCAAGGGGCTCTTTGGGAAAAGGAACGCAGAGTCTGGTTTTTCTGTTTTCTTTGCCTACTTGAAACATGAGTCATGCGAATCAGGGGCTATATTGATGTTTTTTGAACACCAGCAATATCACAAAAGACGGAGAAGCGTCTTAGGACTCCAATCTGGCGCGGAGTCTCGCGCAGTAAAGGGAGTCTCACAGAGTGGCTTAACTTCGCGAGACTCCCTTTACTCCGTGGAACTCTGTGCCACCCGGTTTTGTGGCGACTTTGGGAGTAAAACTCCCTTTATCCATTAAAAAAGCACGGGGCATACAAACCATTTAACCCCTGATTCGCATGATTCATGTTTGTCTTTAAACACGAACCTCCGGTTCAATTAACACAACCACCATGCAAGTCACCATTCTCGGCAATGGTTCCGGCGGCCCGTTTCAGGGGCGCAATTTTACATCCCAGCTCGTCAGTATAGAGAACGAAGCGTATCTGGTGGATTGCGGCGAAGGCACGCAACACCAGCTTTTCCGGTTTAAAATTCGCCACGACCATGTCCGGCAAATTTTCATCAGCCACTTGCACGGCGACCACGTTTTTGGGCTCATGGGATTGCTTACCTCTTTTTGCCTGAAAAAGCGGACAGCGCCGCTGACGCTCTATGGGATGCCCGGTTTGCGCACGCTGGTGGAGACTACTTCGGCGGTTTGCGGCATTCACTATCCCTATCAATTGGACATTCACGAGGTGGACGCGGAACAACATGCCTTAGTTTTTGAAAGCCCAAAGCTGGAAGTCTGGAGCATCCCCCTCGTCCATCGGGGGCCGTGCAGCGGGTGGTTGTTTCGCGAAAAGCAGCGCCCGCGCAACATCCGGCCTGAAAAAATTACCGAATACACCATTCCCTTTCCGCTGATTCCCGGTATCAAAGCAGGGGAAGACCTGATTTTGCCCGATGGCCGATGTATCTCGAACGCGGAGTTGACCCTCGATCCGCCGCAGCCGCGCACCTACGCTTTTTGCAGCGATACCAAACCCTCGGAGCGGGTTGTGGAAATTGTAAAAGGTGTGGATTTGCTGTACCACGAAGCGACGTTCACCAATGAACAAGCTGTGGAAGCGGAGCTTTCTGCGCATTCCACGGCTGCGCAAGCCGCAACAATTGCCAGGAAGGCCGGGGTAAAGCGATTGTTGTTGGGGCATTTTTCGGGGAGGTACAAAGACGAGGCGCAACATTTGGCGGAGGCACAGGCGGTGTTCCCAAATGCCAGTATTGCGGAGGAAGGAGAAGTGTACCGGTCGTAGGGGCGACCCTTGCGGTCGCCCAAAACCTTCCCGGAGCAGGAACGATTGATGATAGATGATTGATTAATGACAATTGATGATGTGGAATGCTTACTCATTTCATATTTGATCATTATTAATCAATCAAGTGGCGTGCATTAAATAAAGCGTATCTTTGAACAAGACCTGCAAAGGTTGATCTTTCCTTTCTGTAAAATTAAAAACCAACGATTATGGCAAAAAGAGCTTTTTTACCCAGTGCTCCAAGTATGATCCTTTGGGCTATTGCCCTCATCATCGGCATTTTAGGCATTCTGGTTCATTACGTTCGCGTGGATGGATTGTCGAAGTACAACTATGAAATGTTGTTGATTGGGTTTGTGTTATTGGTTGTCGGGACGGCTTTCCGGAAAGTATAGGCCCCCTTTTCCTTAAGGCTTCCTACTGAGGGGAGCACCTGAATTTTATTGCAAGCTCACATTTTGTCGGATACCGTTTAGCCACGGGTACGCCAAATTTTATACCTTTATCCCTGATTATCAACCAACAAAAACAATACCTATGATGTCGAATTTCAAATCTGTCCTGCTCTGCCTGTTGGCCTTGCTGCTGGCCATTCCTGCCGTTGCGCAGAAGGACAAATCCAAAAAACAAAAGAAAGAAGAACAGAAACAGGAAGCAATCTACAACCTGATCGCACAGGAAACCTGCGATTGCATGGCGGATAAGGACGTGTCGAACATGAAATCCGAAGACATCGAAATGAACTTGGGATTATGTATGCTCGGTAGCTTTTCCAAACATTCTGGCGAACTGGGAGGAGAGGCTGACCTCAGCAACGAGACGGCCATGGAGGCTTTGGGCGAAAAAATCGGAATACTGATGTTTGGAAAATGCCCACAAACCCTGATGGCGGTTGCGACAAGTATGCAGGCGGAGAGCGACCCGATGCTGGATGACCTGCCCCCGATGCTCGAAGAATCTGCAGAATGGGATGGCGGAGGAGAACTCACCGGCGCAATTGTGCGCATGTCGAATACGGGCGACGTCAGCTACCTCGTGCTGAAAGACGAAGCCGGCGTGGAACACGAATTGATGTGGCTGCGCTATTTTGACGGCTCCGAACCACTGCTCGAAAATCCGGAAGCCGGCATTGGCCGAAAGGCTATGATTTATTGGGTTCCGATGGAAATTTATTCTCCCAAAACCAAGGACTATGCGGTTCGCAAAGAGATTAGGGCGTTGACTTTTGTGGAATAGATCTATTGCTCAAAAATCACCCCGGTTTCATCGCAACTGATAGATGCCTTATCGGCCGGAAATTTATTCGGATCAACGTCTTTAATCCGAACATCCCAGGCGTAGGCGTATTTAGCATCGCGGCTGCAACCGGAAATTTCCTTGAGTATCTGGAACGTGGTGGGATCGGCACCATTAACTTCGTTCACGCGGTAAAATTCGTAACCCGAAGCAGACTGTTTGTACCAGACTTTGCTTTTGGAGACGTGTAGCCCCATTGAGCTAAACAGACCCGGCTTGCCATCGCCGCCGCAGCCAAACAAGGCAGAAAAGAGTCCGAGAATGATCATGTTTCGGAGTTTGAACGGATATATGTGCATCAGAATGGAGTTCAGGGCATAAAAATACGAAACTGTGGGGGTATCGGTTGTTTTTTTCTATTTACGACACGCTCCTTAAAGGACAGGACGGTGGGCAATATAGCCCGAGGAGCTTGCAAATTGCTTACCCGAGCCAAGCTCACGGCCAATATAAATCCCTACGCTACTTTACATGCGCTGCGCCATTCGTTCAGCGCCCCTAATACCCACGTCACTAAAAAAGTTGGGACAAGATAAAAAGTCCGTTGGATGATTTAGATATTTGAAATTTCAACGTACATTTAGAACTTGTTCAGGATTTCCTGATTGACTACGTCGAATCTTCGATTTGAGCAAGGGTGAGGAAATTTTGTTTTAGACGAGGCGGATTTTACAGACATAGCCAGCAGCTATGGCGAAAAAATCCAACGAAGTATAAAATAAAATTTGCCACCCACAGCCAATTGAGGAATTCCCGAACAAGCTCTTACATAGCTAAACAACCACCCATTATGAACCTTATGCCTCTTTTCCCTTCCCATTTATTGATACAGCAGTTGCGTAAAGCCAACCAAATCCGCTGGATTGACGCAACTGGCGTTTGCTTAATCACTGATGACAAAGCGGGTTTTCACGCAATAGGCTCTATATAGGAGGAGTTGCGTTTAACCATAGTTCGTGGAAATCAAAAAATAGAAAAAAATAAATATGAGAACATTTGAACAAAATCGAAAAAAACTAACTTTGTTGGCTGGAAAATGGAGAGTGGATGAATTATTCAAAATATTGCTTTTTGAAAATACAATAAAAGATGCTGATAAGCAAAAAATGATTATTGGGTTGTCTGCCCAATACCATTCTTTCATTAGAGAGGAAATTAAAGGGAAGGTGGATGCCCCAGAAAAAAGAAAAAACGACAGCAGAATTGCAGACGGTATTCTTTATGTCATTGGTTTGCTTAAAGAAGAAGATTGTAATCTGGAATTGTTAAATAAACAACTTCTAACTGTTGTAATAGTTGATACCGAAAAGGAAGAAGAGAAATTAAGTTTTTCAAATTGGCTTCGAACTGCTAATAAACAAGTGATTATCACAGGACTGCTGCTGCTTCCGGCATTTAGTCTGTGGCTTTGGGCAGTAGTGTCATCATCTCAGTTTACATTTGGTGAAAATAAATGTACCGCTATGCAGGTGGCAAATTTTGCCAACCCAATTTTACAAATGCTTTTTTCATTATTTGCTATGACGAACGCAAGTCTTTTTAGAAGATTTGATGTTGAAAGCAGCAACTATCAAGAGAACGAAGAAAATATTAAAAGACGATTTTTACCAAGCCAAGCCCTTCATTTCAAAGACTGGCTTGAATTTAAAAAATCGTCGAATATTGTAGTAAGGCAATTTGTTACTTATTGGACAGTAAGTTGGGGTGCATGGCTAACCCTTTATGGCTTAATTTTAACAAGAAACCTAATTGAAACGAATATCCTACCCCCATTTTGGGGAGAAAATACAAATTCGATGATTTGGATTCTCCAAGACTTATGTAAGAACATTAGTACGTTCACTTATTTCTTAATGTTTTACGTCTTGACTATGTACGTGACTGACGTTAGTGAGGATAGACAGAATAGAATTTTTCGTGAGAGAACTATTTATGCCGTTGGAGTTGCTATCCTTTTCTTTATTGTGGAATTCATTTTTCTTAGAAACCAAGATGCCATATTTGTTATTCGACTAATAACGAGTTTGACCGCAGGTGTAATGCTGATGTTGGTTTTTGCGAGGCTAACCAGTAAAATCATTGCTCTTCCTATTTTCTACATTGTTTTCATGTGCTTTTATGCGATTTTGCAACCAATGTATTCATTATTAGATATCAAGGAACTAATAAGTGTAAGAATTCCAAAACAACCCTTGAATGTGGAATGGCTTCCAACATCAACTTATTTTTTTGCCTTTCTACTTAAAGCAGCGTTTTTTCTAATTGTTACATGGACATTGAGAAGCGGGCGTATGCTTCATTTGGTGGCGGAGTTAAGAACTTGGGACCAAATAAAACATAATTACTACAATGAATTTGTTGATGCAACACCTACAAAAATTGATTGAATAATAAAACCCACGAACAATGCATGGTCTCACATGGCCGACTAAGCGCGGCCACGTCGTTCATGCAACAGTTCGCTGAAATTACAAAAAATAAAAACAACAAAATATGAAAAAGGAGTCCATTACTGAATTAATAACCGGTTTTGTTACCGCAGCTTTGTGTGAAGGTGCACTAATCACGTTAGACTTGATTACAGGTGCTACCTCAAAAAAGACCATGCCGTTTAATCACAGTATACCTTCAAATGTTCGACCGCATGGCGTCTTGTATGAAATGAATGACGGGACGTTGTTATACTCAAATACGGATGAGCACATGGTGTATGGTTACAATTATGATATTTACGGTAATCGCTGGGTAGAGACAAAAGTCGGTTGGGGCTTTGAACCCAGTAATTATAGTGGAGGCATCACACACCGCAGAAGGTACTATATTGACCCAAATGGAATCTTGTATCATCAAGATGACTATTAATCCTGATACTTCACCTTCCATATGTTGCGTCAAGCACATTGAATTCGTTAAATGAGATAGACCAACTATCTCAATATATACTGCGCTCCGTCAAGTTTTGTGCATAGATTGTTATGGTAATATACTGAAATTTAGTAAGATTTAACGCAATCAATGCACAATACTTTGCGGAGGATAGTACAGACGAAGCATTGGAAATCATTATTGATGCCCTAAATAGTAAAAGATAGAGGCGAAGTGCAACCCTTTATTTATGCTTTGAACTACAAATCAAAGAACAATATTCGAATCAAAGAACTCCAAAGCCGTTTTTTTTCGACAACTTTCTTAACTTATAACTAAATGGAGAATAAAAATCAATTACTTGAAACCTTAATTAAGGCTCACTTTCCAATTGAATATAACATTGCTGGAAAAAGCAATGTTGTTGACATTATTGACGGTGATGTTGAATTCTCACAAGAAGAGGGAGGATTTGATTCGTCAATGATTGAAATAATTAGCGTAATTGGGAATGTTGTAACTGTTCTAAAAGTATTTTATGATTTGTATAGGGAAAAAAGCGAAGCAATTCAGGGGAGAGAGGATAGAGACTTGCTTCTGCAAGAAATTGAAAAATTGAGGCAAATTCAAGAAAAAGCATACCATTTTAATGAAACAAAAATGTTAGAGTGTTTAAAGGATTTAAAAAATGTACTTAATAAAAAGACAAAATAGCGATGCCGTCCTTTCTTTTTAAAGCAAGATGGGAAGCATATGTATTGGCTCATAAAGTGACATATACTTTTTGGTTGCTCCCCATTTTGCTGATTGTTTTAGTCAGTTCCATTTTCGCCCAAGGCGGATATCTACCCAAAGCATTATACATTATTATTGGAGTGGCAACTGCCATCATTGGTCATTTATTAGTATTGTTGTATAACGATTTTGTGAACCTTAAAAAGGTAGAGAAGTATGTCAAGAAATTCAGAGATTGTGATTTTTCCAATCATGATATTAAAAAATACATACCATCTGATAAGATGATTGTCAAGCATGAATCATTTTTCCAAATTCCGACCGACCATAATGAAGAAAGGGGGTATTTTAATATTCACAAGATGAACGAACGAATGGATGTTGATAAATTTTTGGGGAATAAAGATTTTAAAACGTACATTATTAGTAAGCCCAAAAACTTTAATAAAAAAATAACTCTACCAAGTGGGTTAAAAGTATTTCCGTCACTTTCAATTTTAGGGAACTACATCTTTTTAAGAGAAGCATTTAATGATTTAACTCCAATGTCAAAATTTAGAGTATATCATGAAATAGCCCATCTGAGTATGCCACCAGCAACATTATTGATGAGAGACGGCGCCGGTGTGTCTTCATTATGGTTGTCTACAATTTTCATCTCTTTTCTTTTAGAAGTTTCAATATTTAATCTAATATTGGTATTGATTTTTCTGGTTGTATTGCTATTTACGAATTATCACTATGCTAAACTAATACGACCGAAATATCATTTGTATTCTGAAATTTATGCCGACAAAGTTGCATATAGAATGCTGGATGATAGCGAAAAGAGTGAACTTCGAGCGACAAATTTAGCGTACCCCGTAATTGAAAATGATCCAAACTTGCCAAGTACTCTCAACGAGTTGAGGAAAAATTCTTTTAATAGAGAAGTCAATGATAATGATATCCAACCATTCGATAACTCATTCTTGATTCCTTCTTTGTCAATAGGAATTTATATTGCTGTTATTATTTTGGCAATATTGAGTTCAATAGTTATAGAAATAAGTTATTACACTTTAATTCTCCCATCAGTATTTCTAATCTTATTTTGCTCTATCTATTTCTACATAATACGTGTATGTGGTAGTAAGGTAATGGATGAAATTAATTCCATATTGCCAGAATCGTAATAGTAAAACAGCGAACAAAGCATATACGACCATGCCGCCGAAAGCCCTCGCTCAAAGCCCATGCACGGCGGCACAGGCGTATATGCGCCCGTTAGCAAACTATAAGATAAAAATAACATGGCAATATTTGAGATTGAAAAAGGACTAGCAAAACGGGTCAAACCGAGCGATTTTAAGTTTGAAAAAGACTTGCAAAGGCTTGTCGAAAATAATTTGATAACAATATTCAATTGT
>Ga0163147_10001838_pt1 | contig 31445 bp, 18 predicted proteins | sample OliLakLV19MP6G1_FD_148597 | JGI IMG/M metagenome (GOLD analysis project Ga0163147, IMG submission 148597) | Freshwater microbial mat bacterial communities from Lake Vanda, McMurdo Dry Valleys, Antarctica- Oligotrophic Lake LV.19.MP6.G1 | ecosystem: Environmental > Aquatic > Freshwater > Lake >...
GTAGTGACGCAGCTTGGCGGCGGAGAAGCCATCCACGGGCTCTTCGTCACCTAGTGCGCGGGAGAGCGCTTCGATCAGCAGCGACACCGAGGTCAACCGCTGCTGGCCGTCGATCACCAAGAGCGGCGCCTGGTGCGTGACCTGCGAGAGCCCCTGCTCGACATAGACGATGGAGCCGATGAAGTGCACCGCGATCGTGTCGCTCGACCCGGCGCGCACGATGTCGTCCCAGAGCTGCTGGCACTGCTTGTCAGTCCACGAGTAGGTGCGCTGGTAGATCGGGATGACGAACTGCGGCGATTTCTGCAGGAAGCTGAGCAGCTTGGCTTCGGTGGCTTTCACTTGGAACCCACCTTAAGCAATCCATCGAGCAGCCCCTCGGCTTCCTTCTCAATAGCGAGGATGTCTACGCTGATCTCTTCCAACGTGCGTAGCGGCTTGGGCTTGTAGAAGTGCCGCGTGAAGCTGACCTCGTAGCCGATCTTGGTTGCGTCCGCGTTGATCCAGGCATCCGCCGTGTAAGGCAGCACCTCGCGGCGGATGAAGGCCTCGATGCCGCCGGCTTCAAGCCCAGGAACCTGCCCAAGCCACGGCAGCCCCGACTCCTTGTACTCCGCGTACGGCTTCAGCCCCCCAATCACTCGAGATCCTCCCCGGAGTGATCGAGCGGCAGTTGCATGCCAGTGCTGCGGTAGGCTTGATCGGGATGGGTGACGGCTTGCGGATAGCGCCGCTCCAGTCGGCGCTCTTGCATCATCGGTGAGAGGTGACGTTCCGTCAGTTTGGCGGCGTCCATTCCCAGCCATTGCGCGAGTGCGGCTGGCGAAGTCCAGTCACGCTGGGCGCAGATCGCCTCGATCACGTTGCGCAACCGCTCCTTTCGCGGCCGGGCTCCGAGGGTCTGCAGCAAGGCGAGGATGGCAGGGGGTAGCTCCCCCCGATACGCCGGCAGCTCCCCCCGATCAATGGCTTGCCCACCCCGATCAGTGGCTTGCTTTCCCCGATCCGCCGAAAGCTCCCCCCAATCCGTGGCCGGTTCCCCCGGATTTCCGATGCCACGCAAGATGGCAGGCAGGGTGTAATAGCTGTTGGCACCATGCGCGTGCAAGTCCAACAGACTGCGATCACGCAGCTTGCGCAGCAGCAGGCTCGCGGTGAGGGTATCCAATCCGGCCAGCGAGCGCAGGTCGGCGTTTTCCACCCGGCCATGGCGGTGTGCGTGCAACAGCGCACGAAACTCTTCATCGCTGATCTCGGTGCTGCCCAGACGCGATACAAATTCCCGATCGGCGGCGGTCAAGGTGGGCGTGTTGCGCAGGGTGATGGTCACGCCGCGTGGACTGGCGGTGATTTCTGGCTTGGGCAGAAAGGCATCCTCCATCTCGGCAAACATTCGCGGGATGCCTTCACCCTGGTCACGAGCGACGCCGAGATCCACCAGCACGCGCATCAGACGCGGATTGCGGCTGCGGTGGATGCGCTTAAGGGAGAGCACTTCGTGGAGCGTGAGGTCGCCCACCAGCCCACCGGGGCTGGTGATTTCCATGCGGTCTTCGAACAACCAGATTTCGGTGCCAGCACCTTCAACACCATAGTCGCGGTGGGCCACGGCGTTCAGCAGGGCCTCCTTCCACGAGAACTCGGGATATTCGGGAACGGGCCGGAAGCGCGTGCCGACCAGACGGGAAGGGCGCCGCAGCAAACTACCCACCACCGCACCTGCTTCTTCAAGAACGGCGGGCAAGTTGCCCTCGATGCGCGGACGCTCCTCGACGTTGTGTTCCGGCCCGGTGCGTCGCTCGGTGCCGATGACGCGAAAGATCCGAACCCCAGCGTTCGGATGCTCTGGCCCCGAACGGGCGAACAAAAGCTCGGCGGCGCGGCGCAATTGCAGGTGGTCGCCACGGCGATCCGCCAGCTTGCGCTTGAGAAGGTAGTCCTCGTCGGTCCAGGCCGCGAGGCCAGCGCCCTGGCGTGCACGGGCGATCAGCCCGCGGTCCAGTTCGGCGAGGGTGTTTTCTGCGGGGCGACTCTCCCAGCTCTCGGCCAAGCCTTGCAGCTTGAGCGCACGAATCTGGGACTCACTGGCTTGCAGGGTCTTGTCACCGATGCGCAGCGGGAAACCATCGCCCACCACCTGCACCGGCGAGTCCGCCGCCGGCACGTCAAATACGATCAAAGACTTGCCTTTCGCCTCGACGATGAAGCCCTCGGGTTGCGGCGGCAAAAGGCGGGAGCGTGGCGTTGCACGCAAGCTGGCGAGGGCATCAGCCGGGAGCGAGTGTCCGCTCACGGTGTGATCATTCTCGATACCCAGTATCAGCACGCCGCCCTCCGCATTCGCGAAACCGGCGACGTACTCAGCGACCTGATCGCGCACCGTGCGCCGGTCACGGGCGCGCTTGGCACCGTCCGGGCCCTCGTAAAGGGACTTGCGGTCGTAGTGCTGCCCCTCGTCCTGGTGCAGAAAGGGCGTTATGTCGAAGGCTGGCTGGCTCATGCCGCTGCCCCCGTCAGCAGCCCATCGAGCAGCCCTTCTGCTTCCTTCTCCATGGCGAGGATGTCTGCGCTGATCTCTTCCAAGGTGCGTAGCGGCTTGGGCTTGTAGAAGTGCCGCGTGAAGCTGACCTCGTAGCCGATCTTGGTTGCGTCCGCGTTGATCCAGGCATCCGCCGTGTAAGGCAGCACCTCGCGGCGGATGAAAGCCTCGATTCCACCGACTTCGAGCAGGGGCACCTGCTCGGTATCCCTCAAGTCGGAGTCGGGCTCGTACTCGACGACGGCGAGTTTGCCGTCGACGGTGGCTTCGTACACACCCCGCATCGGGTCTGCGGCGACCTTGCCCGGTTTGTGGATCTTGGCGAGCACCGGCGGCGCGGTCTCCTCACGCCAGCTCACCGCCTTGAGGATTGCCTTCAGATCGGCGGCCGGGACTTTCTCATTGGACTTTTTCAATGCGCTGGAGACGCAGTCGCGGAAGACGTTGTGATCCTCGAACAGATCGCCGCCGAGCTCCATTCGCAGGAGAGTCGCGATTTCGACCAGCCGCGCATCGCGGGCCCAGGTCTTCGGATCCAGCAGCTTCTTGCGCTTCTTCTCGGGCAGCCCTTTCTTCGCGCTGCCGTCCTCGTCCTCGCCGTCGTCGTCCTCATTGCCCCATTCGGCGAGGCGCTCTTCCAGCGCAGCCTCTATCGACGGGAATCGGCTGGTCAACGCATTGCCGAACTCCTCGAATAACACTGTGCGGATGTCTTCGTCTCCTGAGGCGAAACGAAGCGTGTCGATGGCTTGAAGGGTGAGCCGACTGCACAGGCGCAGCGGTCGCTCAACGGTGACTTTGCAGTAACCGAAGGCCGCGTTAGGAAAGATCTTGGATTCGGCGCGTTCCTCAAAATTGAGGAACGTCTTGGTAATGAGCTCGATATCGTCGGGCGACAACTCGCAGTTCTTCTTGCCGAGGTTTTTGCGCAGCGGCTTGAACCACTGGCTGGCGTCGATGAGCTGAACTTTGCCTTGGCGGTGCTCGGGCTTGCGGTTGGTCAGTACCCAGATATAGGTAGCGATGCCGGTGTTGTAGAACAGGTTGAGTGGCAGGGCGACGATGGCCTCCAACCAGTCGTTCTCGATGATCCAGCGGCGAATGTTGCTTTCGCCTTGACCCGCATCGCCGGTGAACAACGAGCTGCCGTTGTGGACCTCAGCAATGCGGCTGCCTAGCACCGATTTGCCGTTCATTTTTGCCGCCATGTTGGCTAGGAACAGCATCTGGCCATCGCTTGATCGCGTGACCAGCGACAGTTGCTCGCCTTGGTGCATCACCTTGAAGCGCGGGTCGCGCATGCCGTCCTTGCCGCCCATGGCCTCCAGGTCTTTCTTCCAGCTCTTCCCGTACGGCGGGTTGGCGAGCATGAAGTCGAATTCCTGGGCCGGAAACGCGTCGTGCGAGAGGGTGGACCACTCGGCGCCGCCAACGATGTGTTCCGCGTTCTCACCTTCGCCCTTGAGCAGCATGTCCGCCTTGCACACGGCGTAGGTTTCCGGATTGATCTCCTGCCCATAGAGCAGGCTTTTGACCTGCTGTCCGCGGCGGGCGGCAAGCTCGGTCAACGTGTCCTCGGCCACGGTGAGCATGCCGCCAGTGCCGCACGCGCAGTCGTACAACATGTAGGTGCCGGACTTGATCTGGTCTTCGATCGGCAGGAAGACGAGGTTGGCCATCAGGCGAACGGCATCGCGCGGCGTCCAGTGCTCGCCGGCTTCCTCGTTGTTGTCTTCATTGAACTTGCGAACCAGCTCCTCGAATACCGTGCCCATCGAATGGTTGTCGATACCGGCTGGAGAGAGGTCAATGTCTGGGTCGAGGAATTTGGCTATGAGCGTACCGAGCGAGTCCGAGCGCGACAGCGTGGACAGCTGATTCCTGAACTTAAAATTCTCCAGGATGTCTTGGACGTTCGGCGAAAAGCCGTTGAGATAGTCCTCGAAGTCAGCCAGCAATTGCTGCTGGCTAGCGCGGGATTTGAGGTCGCGCAGGGTGAATTTAGAAGTGTTGTAAAACGCCTGCCCGGCGGCGTCGCACAGCGCTGCGCGCTGCTCGGTGATGCCGGCTGCATCCAGCATCTGTTTGGTGTCCAGCACCGCCGGCTTGGTCGGCTCCAGCACGGCGTCCATGCGCCTGATAACGCACATCGGCAGAATGACGTCCGGGTACTTGCCCCGTCTGAACAGGTCTCGCAGAACATCGTCGGCGATGCCCCAGATGAAGGAGACGATCTTGTTGTGTGTTGCCTGATCCATGCCGTGGTCCTGGAGTGTTCTGCTTGAGAAGCGCGGTCTCGAGCTCGTGGATGCTCCCATAGAACGCTGCAGCGACGAACGAGGCCAATTCTGCTTGGATCAATGCAGGTGCTGCTCACGTCTCCGGGTGCCACGGAGTGACCTCCCGCAGCGCGAGCTGTCACCCATTGGCAATGCAGTCGCTTAGCAAGCTCAGCCAGCAGCGCTCTTCGGTGAACCGAAACTGCCGTTGGCGGCCTGAATTTCGCTACGCTGTCTCGGCAGCGGCTCGCGACTACGCAGCGACGGCGAGCTCAGGCATCCGCCAACGCGCCAGCAACTCCTCTTGCTTCGCCATCGCGTCCTTGAGATGCGCTTCTTTGACGTGGCCGAAGCCGCGGATGAGTTCGGGGATGGCGGCGATCTCACTGGCCAGGGCGACGTTGCCGGGGTTGAGTCCCGCTAACAGTTCGTCGATGCCAGTCACGTAGTCGACGATCAGGCGGCGTTCCATCACCCGCTCGTGGGTGCGGCCGAAGATGTCGAAAGCGGTGCCGCGCAGGCCTTTGAGTTTGGCCAGTAACTTGAATGCGCCAAACACCCACGAACCATACTCGGCCTTGATCAGATGGCCCTCGCCATTTTTCTTTGCGAGCAGCGGTGGGGCGAGGTGGAAGTGCAGGCTGAACTTGCCCTCGAAGGTGCGTTCAACACGACGAATGAAGTCGCCGGAGGTATACAGACGTGCGACCTCGTATTCGTCCTTGTAGGCCATCAGCTTGAAGGCGTAGCGGGCGACCGCTTCGGTCAGCGCGGTCGAACCTGGCACCGAGTTCTGCTCACTGGCCTGCACGCGCGCCACCAGATCGCTGTAGCGCTTGGCATAGGCAGCGTTCTGGTAGTCGGTGAGAAAGCCGACGCGGCGACTGATGCGCTCAGCCAAGGTCTTGCTGATGCGCTCGTCATCCAGCGGCAATGGCGTCACTTCATCGGCAGGCGGGGTGAGGCCGGCGGCTTCGCGCACGGCTTGCACGTCTTCTGCGGCCAAACGGCCCCACGCGAAGGCTTGTTGATTCATGCTGACCGCGGCGCCATTCAGAGCGATGGCGCGATCAATCGCTTCAAAGCTGATCGGCACCAAACCTTTCTGCCAGGCATAGCCCAGCATGAACAAGTTGGCGGCGATCGAGTCCCCCAGCAGCGCGGTGGCCAGCGCGGTGGCATCGATCTGCAAGGGCTCGGCACCACCCATCGCGGTGCGCACGGCATCGACGATGCCGGCGGCCGGGAACTGCATGTCCGGCTTCATGGTGAAGGTGCCGGGCATCGCCTGGTAGGTGTTCAGCACGACTTGCGAGCGTTCGGCGCGAATCTTTGACAGCGCCCAGTAATCATTCACCACCACCATGTCGCAACCCAGCACCAGGTCGGCCTCGCCCGCCGCAATGCGCACGGCATGGATGTCGGACGGTTGCGCGGCAATGCGCACATGCGTAGTGACCGCGCCGCCCTTTTGCGCCAAACCGGTTTGATCGAGCACGGTCGCGCCCTTGTTCTCCAAGTGACCAGCCATGCCGAGCAAGGCACCGATGGTGACCACGCCCGTGCCACCGACGCCGGTGATGAGAATGTTCCAGGGCCGCTCAAGCGTCGGCAGGGTCGGCATCGGCAGTTTGGCAAAGCGCTCGGCCGCGTTGACGCCTTTGCGTTTCTTCAACTGCCCGCCGTGCACGGTGACGAAGCTGGGGCAGAAGCCTTTGACGCAGGAATAGTCCTTGTTGCAGCCACTTTGATCGATCTCGCGTTTGCGCCCGAACTCGGTCTCTTTCGGCAGCACAGATACGCAGAAACTCTTCTTGCCGCAGTCGCCACACCCTTCGCAGACCAGCGAGTTGATCAACACCCGCTTCTGCGGATCCTCGATCTTGCCGCGCTTGCGGCGGCGACGCTTCTCGGTCGCACAGGTCTGGTCGAACACCAGCACCGAGGTGCCCTTCACTTCGCGCAGGCGCTTCTGCACCTCGTCGAGCTGGTCACGATGCTCGAAGGTCACGCCAGCCGGGAACAGCTCAGGCTTGGACCATTTGCCGATGTCATCACTGACCACAGCGATGGTTTCAACGCCCTCTGAACGTACCTGCCAGCAGATGTCGGGCACGGTCAGGGTGCCATCGACGGGCTGGCCGCCGGTCATCGCCACCGCGTCGTTGTAGAGGATCTTGTAGGTGATATTGACCTTCGCCGAGATCGCTTGGCGGATGGCCAACGAGCCGGAATGGAAATAGGTGCCATCCCCCAGGTTCTGAAACACGTGCGGGGTTTCCGTAAACGGCGCCTGCCCGCACCAGGTGACGCCTTCGCCGCCCATCTGGGTGAAGGTGTCGGTCTTGCGATCCATCCACGTCACCATGTAGTGGCAACCGATGCCGCCCAGTGCGCGCGAGCCTTCCGGGACCACCGTGGATGAGTTGTGTGGGCAGCCCGAACAGTAATGCGGCACGCGTGGAAAGTCGGCGCGTGGCACCGCCAATTCGCGCTCTTTGGCGGCGATCCACTTCAGGCGGTCGCTGATGGTGTCGTTGTTGAAGAAACGATTGACGCGACCGGCGATCACGCGAGCGATGCGAGCCGGTGTCAGTTCGTTGGTGCTGGGCAAAATCCATGCGCCGGATTCGTCGTACTTGCCGACGATGCTCGGTCGCGTGGTGCCGAACCGATTGGAATCAGACCAGTTGTACATCGCCTCCTTCATCTGTGACTCGATGAACGAGCGCTTCTCTTCGACCACGATGATGTCTTCCAGGCCGCGCGCAAATTCGCGCATGCCGATGGGCTCAAGCGGCCAGGTCATGCCGACCTTGTAGACGCGGATGCCGATGTCTTCGCAGGCCTTTCGGTCCAGACCCAGATACTCGAGCGCTTGCAGCACGTCGAGGTAGCTCTTGCCGGTGGTGATGATGCCGAGCCGCGCGTTCGGCGAGTCGATCACCGTCTTGTCGATGCGATTGGCGCGCGCAAAGGCCACGGCCGCCTGCACGGCGTATTGGTGCAGACGCATTTCCTGATTGAGCGGCGGATCCGGCCAACGGATGTTGAGACCGCCAGCCGGCATCTCGAAATCGGTGGGCAATACGATGTCGAGCTGATGCGGATTGACGTTGACCGAGGCGGAGGATTCGACCGTCTCGGCAATCGTCTTGAAGCCCACCCAGCGGCCGGTGAATCGGCTCATCGCCCAGCCCAACAAACCCATATCGAGGATGTCTTGCACGCCGGCGGGGTTGAGCACCGGCATCATCGCGCTGACAAACTCAAGCTCGGAGCCGTGCGGCAGGGTCGAGCTGCGACAGGCATGATCGTCGGCGGCCAGCGCCAGCACGCCGCCATGCTTCGAGGTGCCGGCGGCATTGCCGTGTTTGAAGACGTCGCCGGAGCGATCCACGCCCGGCCCCTTGCCGTACCACATGGCGAACACGCCATCGACTTTCGCGCCGGGAAACAGATTGGTCTGCTGGGTGCCCCAGACCATGGTCGCGCCAAGGTCTTCATTGAGGCCAGGCACGAATTCGATTTTCGAAGCGGCAAGGTGCTTCTTGGCCTTCCACAGCTCCAGATCAAAACCACCGAGCGGACTGCCGCGATAGCCCGATATGAAGCCGCCGGTATTGATGCCGGCAGCGCGGTCACGCATCTGCTGCATCAGCGGCAGGCGCACCAGCGCTTGCACCCCCGAGAGGTAGATGCGCCCTTCGGTACGGGTATATTTGTCGTCCAGAGTGATGCTGGTGTCGACGGCAGCGGCGGTAGCAGACATGGTTTTCAGCGGCCAGAAAGATCGGAGAAGTTTATCACTCAGGCTTAACCACTCTATCGCCTGCAAGCCACGCTTTCCGCTGACACGATGGCTGCGCTACGCTCAGAGTCCACGTTGCGGGAGTAGCGTCGATGGCGTTCGCCAAGCTCAGTGTCATGGTGGTCGAAGACCACGGCTTCCAGCGGAGAATGGCGCTGCGCCTACTGGCGGAACTTGGCGTGTCCAAGGTGTACGAAGCGGTCGACGGCAATGAAGCCCTGGCGATCTTGCGCGCCCTGCCCGAAGTGCCCGATATCGTGGTGGTTGATCTCGACCTGCCAGGCATGGACGGCATCGAGCTGATCGGGCACTTGGCACAGGCCAAACTGGCACGAGCGGTGGTGGTGGCAAGCGCGCTGGACGCGGCCCTGCTCAATACTGTGCAGACCATGGCCCGTGCCTATGGTTTGCGGGTATTAGCGTCGCTGGAGAAGCCGCTGACTTCGGCCAAACTGACGGAAGTAATGACCGCCTATGAATTGCAGGATGAAGACCTCGACGATGAGGTCGGCGTCGAGATCAGCCGTGCCTCGATCGAAGATGCACTTGCCGCGGGCGACTTCGTTTCCTATTTCCAGCCGCAGGTGACGCTGAGCAATGGCCATGTGGTGGCAGTTGAAGCGCTGGCGCGGTGGAAGCATGCGGACGGGCAAATGGTGCGGCCGGCGCATTTCATTCCCGTGATCGAGCGTGAAGGATTGATTGACCAGCTGACCGATCAGATTCTGGATGCCGCCTGCAGCTGGAAAACCAGCTGGGCGCAGCGCGGACTGCATGTGCGGATAGCCGTAAATGTGTCGATGTTGAACCTGTCCAATGTCGGCGTGGTGGACCGTTACTTGGCCATCGTCCGCAAGCATGAGATCGATCCGCGTGAGGTGGTGCTGGAAATCACCGAAAGCGCGGTGATGGGAGAGGCAGCGCATGCGCTGAACGTGCTGGCGCGGTTGCGTCTGAAGGGCTTCGGTTTGTCGATTGACGACTTCGGAACTGGCTATTCGTCACTCTCGCAACTGTCGCAGATCCCCTTTACCGAGCTGAAAATCGATCAGAGCTTTGTCAGCGGCGCGCCACGGCAACCGCGCAAGCGGGCCGTGGTCGAAGCCAGCTTGGGCTTGGCCCGCAAGCTCAATCTGGGCGTGGTTGCCGAGGGCGTCGAGAACGTCGACGAATGGCAGATGCTGGCTGACCTCGGCTGCACCTTTGCGCAGGGCTACTTGATCAGTCGACCAGTAGCGGGCGATCAGCTGCCCGACGTGGTCGCACACTGGCGGCGACCGCAGGTGTGAGCGGTCGCTGCTGATGGATCGCTGCTGATGAATCGTTAAGGCAGCGCCATGCGCGGACTCGATTTGCGACTCAGCATCCGCCTGCAGCTGCTGGCGATGTTCGGCGTGTTGCTGGTGGCGTCGATGGGCGTGCTGGTGCTGGACGAAATCAGTCAGTCGCGCACGCGCGAATCCCTCGATCATCTGAAAACGCAGTCGCTGGAAGGGCTGCGCCGCTCGGTGGCGGTGTCGGATGCTTACGGCGTCGATGTCATCGATACCGTGTTCAAACTGCGCAACAGCCTGATGAGTTGGCAGCAGGCACAGGCCATCGTCGAACGCGCCACCCTGCGCATCGAGTTGCATTGGCAAGACCTGCTGATGCTGGACCGTTCGCCGGAGCAGCAACAGTTGTTCAGCGAGGCGGCCGAGGCCCGCGTCGATGCCGACCGCGCGGTAGATCATCTGCGCGACATTCTAGATGCGCAGGATCTGCCGGCGTTGGGGCGATTTGCGGATGTCGAGATGTATCCGGCCATTGATCCCGTAGCGACGCGGTTGCGTCACTTGGCCGACCTCGAATTGATCCGCGCGGAGATCCTAGTCAGGCAGGATGTGGCGCGCATGCAGCGCGCCAGCGCCATGCGTTTTGTGATCAGCGCGCTGACCTTGCTGTTGGTCGGACTGGTTGGCCGCAACATCGTCCGCAACATCTATCGCGGAGTGGAGAGCCTAGTCAGGTTGGCCAATGCCATGCGCCGTCATCAATTCGATGAAGAGCCGAGTTACCAGCCGCGCGGTGAGTTGGGCGAAGTGGTGAATGCGTTTGTCGGCATGCGCGACGAAGTGCAGAAGTACGAAGCGGAGTTGAACGCGTCTCTGGAGGACATCCAGCGTGTGCAGCGTGCCTTGCAGGAGCGCGACCTGTTCCAGCGCTCGCTGCTGTCGGCTGCTCGCATTGCGATTCTGGCGTTTGATGGCAAGGCGCGCTTCACCCATGTCAACCCATTTGCGGAAGAGTTGCTGGGCTACCGCGCGGACGAGTTGATCGGCCAGTTCGCCGCCGCAGCCGACAGCGGTGAAGCGGTGACCCGCTTACCGAATCTGATCGATCAGACAGAAGTGGATGCACTCGCCCTCGAACTGAGCATCGCCTTGGGTCGCCCAGTGCCAGCCACTTGGCGCGCGCTGTTGGCGATGGCCGAAGCTGGCTGGCCGCCGCGCGAATTCACCATGCGCCGCAAAGACGGCTCGGCGGTGCCGGTGCTGGTGGCGGTATCCATCATCTCCGATGACCAGGGTCGGCTGATTGGCTTGCTCAGCGTGGCCACCGATCTCACCGTGATCAAGCGACTGGAAGTGGAGCTGCGCGCCAGCGAGCAGCAAGCCAATGAAGCCAGCAGCGCCAAGAGCGCTTTCCTCGCCGCCATGAGCCACGAAATCCGCACGCCGATGATCGGCGTCACTGGCATGGTCGAGGTGTTGAGCCATACCCGCATGGACGTCGAACAGCGGCGTGCGCTGAACGTCATTCAGCACTCGGCGGAGAGCCTGCTGCAGATCATTGGCGACATCCTTGATTTCTCCAAGATCGAGGCGGGTCGACTCGACTTGTCGCCGACCACCGTGTCCCTGCGCAAGCTGGTCACCGCGGTGTCCTACAACTTCATGGACGCGGCCTCGGGCAAGGGCTTGCAGCTCACCATAGAAATCGACGATGGCCTCGCCCGCGCGCACATCGTCGACGCGGTGCGCCTGCGGCAGATTCTCGCCAACTTCGTCTCCAACGCACTCAAGTTCACCGAGCGCGGCAGCATTCGAATTGGGGTACGCGCGCTGGAGTCGAATGCAGCAGACGAGCGCGTCGAAATCAGCGTCATTGACACCGGCATCGGCATCTCAGAGGAGGCGCAGAAGCATCTGTTCCAGCCCTTTACTCAAGCCGAAGCCGACACGTCCAGACGTTTTGGCGGCACCGGCCTGGGCTTGACCATCTGTCGACGCTTGGCCGACCTGATGGGTGGCAGCGTCAGCATGCAAAGCACGCCGGGCGTTGGAACAACCATCCGTTTGCTCGTGCTGCTGGCGCGCGGCAAGGTTGAAGATATTGTTGGCGGTGAACGCTTTGAGCCGCTCAGCGTGCCGGCGTTCCAGCCGCGGCAGCTGCCCAGCAATCTGGAAGCCGAACGCCAGCGCAGCCTGGTGTTGTTGGTCGACGATCACCCCACCAATCGGCTGGTGTTAACGCGCCAGTTGGGACTGGCCGGATTCGCCTGCGAAACTGCCGAGGATGGCGAGCAAGGTCTGGCGCGCTGGCGCGAAGGTCGCTTCGCGCTGGTGCTGACCGATGTGCATATGCCAAGGATGGATGGTTACGCCTTGACCCGCGCCATTCGTGCAGAGGAACAAGCCAGCAAAGCGCGGCGCACGCCGATCATCGCGATTACCGCGGCCGCCATGAAAGGCGAATCGGAGCGCTGCTTGGAAGCTGGCATGGATGATTTCCTGACCAAGCCGGTCACCATTCCGATCCTGCTTGATCGCTTGCAACACTGGCTGCCACACCTCTTGATCGACTCTACCGATCCCAGCCCAGCCGTGGTTGAGGCCACCGCCCTGCCCATTCTGGATCCTTCCGTGCTGGCCGAAATCAGCGGCGGCAGTGCCGACGTCGAACGCGATGTGCTCACCGATTTTGTCGCCACCACCCGCGGTGACTTGCTGTTGTTGCTGAAGGCGCAAGCGGCCGGTGATGCAGCGCGAGTGAGCCGCGAAGCGCACAAGATCAAAGGAGCCGGACGACTGGTAGGTGCGATGGCCTTGTCGGCGACCGCAGGAGTCGTGGAAGCCGCGGCGCGCGCGGGTGATATCACCGGTTGCGCGGCCGGCGTGCAGGCAGTCAGCCACGCATTCGAGCAGTTGGAGAAATTTCGGCAACTGCGCGGCGCGAACTGAGCCTCAGCGATTGAACGCCGAGCTGACCCTCACGTGGCCCTAGGTGCCTTCGCGCTGGTCCTGCTGTTGATCGCCGTCGGCAAACTGTGTGCCGAGTGGCGATTGTTGCCAGCGTCAGCGGCCACCGTGCTCAATCAGATTGCGATCTATGTGTGCCTGCCAGCGGCGGTGCTGCGTTTTGCCTCGCAGCTTGAGTTTGAGACGGGTCTGCTCGGCCTGATAGCGGTGCCTTGGCTGCTGTTACTCGTCAGCATCGGAACTATTTACTGGCTTGCCAAAGCACTTGCCTTCAGCGAGGCAGAGCGCGCGGTTTTGCTGTTGTGTGTGCCGCTGGGCAACACCTCATTTCTTGGTTATCCGCTGATCGAAGCGTTTCTGGGCCACCAAGCGCTGCCGTACGCGGTCGCCTACGATCAGTTCGGTTCGTTCCTGATCTTGAGCAGCTGGGGTCTGTGGGTGCTGGCCCGCTATGGTGGCGATAGCCCACCAACGGTACGCATGGTGGCGCTGAAGGTGTTGCGCTTCCCGCCCTTCATTGCCTTGTTGATCGCCCTTTGCCTGATGCCGAGCGAACCACCCACACTTGTGGTTACGGTGCTGGAATGGCTTTCCGATGCCCTGTTGCCCATCGTCTCCTTGGCGGTGGGCTTACAGTTGCAACTGCGCGTCAACCGCCAAGATCGCTCGCCACTGGTGATCGGTCTGAGCCTGAAGCTGCTCGTGCTACCCGCGTTAGCCTGGCCGCTCTGCCTGTGGCTAGGCATGCCGGAACTCATGCTGCAAACCAGCGTGCTCGAATCAGCCATGGCGCCGATGATCACCGCCAGCGCGCTCGCCATCTCGCATCGCTTGGCGCCTAGTCTGGCGGCCGCGATGGTGGGATTCGGGACACCGCTCTCATTGTTGAGCTTGTTAGGGTGGAGATGGTTGTTGGGGGTGGGTTGATTTCCCTATGGCTTGGAGTCGATGTGGCCCAAAATCGCTTCGGCTCTTTCCGGGCAAGTCTCGAATGGCTTCGAGCAAAGCAAGCACCCATGCAGCGCTGTTGGCGATCAACACAACACTCTCGGGCAACATCTCTGCTGTCACTATCCAACCCACTCCTCGGCACGGCTGCCCACATGCGAATCTTCCTGCTGCCAATCTCAGTCCTGCTCATCACCGCACTGGCAACCCCTGCTATCCAAGCCATGGATCGAATTACCGGCCAAGCCTTTGCCACCCGTTCAGTGGTCTACGCACCGCACGCGATGGCGGCGACCTCGCATCCCTTGGCCACGCAAATTGCTTTGGATGTGATGAAGGCGGGCGGCAGTGCGGTCGATGCCGCCATTGCCGCGAACGCCGCTCTGGGCTTGATGGAGCCCACCGGCAACGGCATCGGTGGCGATCTGTTTGCCATCGTCTGGGACCCGAAAAGCAAAAAGCTGCACGGCTACAACGGCTCCGGGCGCTCGCCGCAGTCGCTGTCTCTGCAGTGGTTTATCGACAACGGCTACAGCGACATTCCGCCGCACGGGCCGCTGCCGGTGACGGTTCCGGGTGCCGTCGACGGCTGGTTTGCGTTGCACGGCAAGTTCGGCAAGCTGAAGCTGGAGCAGCTGCTGGCACCGACCATCCGCTATGCGCGCGACGGCCATCCTGTGCACGAGACCATTGCCTACTACTGGAATCTGTCGGTACCGCGGTTGTCGAAGTGGCCCGGTTTCAGCGAGCAATTCACCATCGACGGTCGCGCCCCGGCAACCGGTGAAATGTGGCGCAATCCCAACCTTGCCAACACGCTGGAAGCCATCGCTCGCGGCGGCCGCGATGCCTTCTACAAGGGCGACATCGCGCGCACCATCGGCGACTACTTCAAAGCGAACGAGGGCTTTCTCAGCTACGAGGACATGGCCGCGCATCAGGGCGAGTGGGTCGAGCCCGCCAGCGTCAACTACCGCGGCGTCGATGTGTGGGAACTGCCGCCGAGTGGTCAGGGCATCGCTGCCCTGCAGATGCTCAACATCCTCGAGGGCTTCGACTTCTCCAAAATCGCTTTCGGCAGCACCGAGCATGTGCATCTGTTCGTCGAGGCGAAGAAGCTGGCCTTCGCCGATCGCGCGCGCTGGTATGCCGACCCGGATTTCTTTCCGGCGGCCGATGGCGACCGCGATGCCGCGCGCGATCTGGTTTCCCGCCTGCTCGACAAGGACTACGCGAAACAGCGCCGCGCACTGATCAATGGATTACGTGCGGCCAGCGCAGTCGATGCTGGTGCGGTGTTGAACCAGGGCGACACCATCTACCTCACTACGGCTGACAAGGACGGCATGATGGTCAGCCTGATCCAGTCCAACTATCGCGGCATGGGTTCGGGTATGGCCGCGCCGGGGCTGGGTTTCATCTTTCAGGATCGCGGCGAACAGTTCGCACTCAAAGCCGATCATCCGAACGCGTTTGCGCCCGGCAAGCGTCCCTTCCACACCATCATTCCGGCCTTCATTACCAAGGACGGCAAGCCCTGGGTGAGCTTCGGCCTGATGGGCGGCGCCATGCAGCCGCAGGGCCACGTGCAGATCGTGATGAACCTGATCGACTTCGGCATGAACCTGCAGGAAGCCGGCGACGCCCCGCGCATCCACCACGACGGCAGCACCGATCCCGCCGGGCCAGTGACCGCGATGAGCGACGGCGGCGTGCTCAACCTGGAATCGGGTTTTGCCGCCGAGACCCTGCGCGAACTCAACCAACGCGGCCACCGCATCGAGACCGCGGTCGGCCCGTTTGGCGGCTACCAGGCCATCGCCCGCGATCCAGATACGGGTGTGTATGCCGGCGCGTCGGAGAGCCGCAAGGATGGGAATGCGGCGGGGTATTGAGGGTTGTAGAACTTAGTCTTCCACTTGGATGCACAGTTAAGTTCTGGTCTATGCTCGCACTGCCTTCACCCAAAGAATGCTGACGGGCTCTGACCAAAGATGATAAGGGACACTCCGTTGCGCATTGCGGGCAGGAAGTATGTGAACGACTTCTTGCTGGCACCACAGGGACCTATGCAAGCTCTTGATGGCTTTCGCCTCAAGACACTGCCCGCCCTGCTTAGGGTTCATCGCGTCGGTTTGCCCCGGTTGGCGGCAATCTTTTTGCGTGTCTTGCTGTTGGTGGGTGCCGCGCTGTTCCCGCTGGTTGTGAGGAAATCCCTTTCGATCAAAGAGCCCGACCCCGAGTTGCTCCAACTCCTTTCAGGTTGGAAGACGATTGACGTTCTGCTGGGTCTCATCGCTCTCTTCCTCGTCTTTGTACCCAAGGCGTTGGACCTTTTTGAGCGTCCGTCTCCGCATAAGGGCCTCAATCCAAACGATGAACTCGCTGCTGCGATCGCCAAGATGCCCCCAATTGACTCCAACGGAGCGGGTCGAGACGGCGTGGGAGCGCCCGCAATCGGCACTGCCATTGAATGCGCGCTGAGAGGCCTTCGCGACGAGATGCGCGAGCTAGTCGGTGATTTTCCAGATCGCTTAAGTATTGAAGTGGCGTTGCTGGTATTCGCGGACCCTGATGGCCTAACAATGTGTGTTCAGAACCGGACTGTTCCTACCGATCCTTGCATGCGAAAAGTAAACAGTAGCGATCTGCTCGCCTATCACGCCGCAGTCACAGGGCGGCCGTTGATGGAAAACGACTTCCTTAACAAGCGAAATCCTTATCCCAAGAAGCGCATCACTGTTCCCGGCGGTCAACCGGTCGAATATCGGAGCGTAATGTACCTGCCAATTACATGGGGTCAGCGCCCAGAGATTGCGAACGCAAATCCTGCGGACAATTCTGGCGTCATCGATGTTGCGTTAGGAGTAGTGTGTGTTCACTGCAAAGGCCCGTTCCGATTTTGGCGGTGGGGCGACCAGAAGCGAGGAGGTGGTGCTTTTGGCACTGTTGCCTATGCAAGATCTAGCCCATACATAGCTTTACTGGCACGGCTTTTGGAGCGGGAAGCAATCAAAGTCAAAGTGGAGGAACCATGAATTCCGTAGACTTGGGGTCAAGCGAAACCAAGAAAAGTACAGCCGATGTGGAGTTAGGAGTTCTTTTCTCGCAGTTGCAGTCAATTGGCGTTGCCCGTTTCGTGGGCAGGATCAACTCTGGCGTGATTGAGCCAGAGGCGGGCTACAAGTGCGTTGAAATGCTCGTTGAAGCGGAGGAAAAGCGACCATGGGTCTCTCGCATTTCCCATCTCCTGACTGGTCACTCCGACACCTTTACGAAGGCTTGAACGCTTAGCCGACTGAGCCCGTAGGTTGTGGTAAGCGCAGCGCACCCCAACGAATTCCTGTCCTGGCTTGAGTCAGAACCGGCGGGCGAATGACTTTGGGGTTCGCTGCGCTCACCGCCAACCTACACAGCCAGGAGGGTGCCGCTCCTGCGACGCGCTCTCGATTTTTTAGCACGCGTGGGGCGCAGCGCCGGAGCAGCCGTGTCTTGCGACAACGCTCGAAGACGTACTTTCTCGGGACTCCGACCTCAGATCACATCCCAGGGATACTTCTCGCCGACCAACATGGCCGCGCCAGGCGCGCAGTCGTTGGCTCATACGCCATTTCGGTAATCGTGCCATCGCGTATGTGCTGTACTGCTTCATCAATCACATGCAGCGGCAGCAAAAACCATTCTTTCGGCTTGACCGGATTTCCGAAGCGATCGCTGATGGTGAGGTCGAGCTGCGCGGCTGCGAAGAGGCGGTGAAACAGGCTCTCCAGGCGCGCGCGGTTGACGTTGTGGAGGGTGTATGTCGCGACCACTTCCACCTCGGCCAACAGATACGTGGCATCCGTTTCGGCGCCAGCGATTCGCGTCTCAACCTTGCCACCGGTCACGCCGATCTTGTGGATCAGCTCGCGGTGCTCGGCCACAAATGGGTGGCTGGAATGACTGCGCAACACATAGATGGTCCCGGATTCAATGTCATCAGCTTCCACATTGCCGCCGAACAAAGGGCCATCATCCTTGCGAATCAGGCGCCGACCCACCGGCGTTTCTCCATCCGGGTAGAGCGAGCGCGACAGCGAGCGCAGCAGCAGGTTGCTTTCAGTTCGGTTGTCGAAAATGACGCGCAGTCTGGGATTGGCGCGCCCATCCTTGGTTTTGCTGCCTCCTTGCATTTCTGCCACAAAAGCGGTTTGACCACCGATTATGAAAAAATCCCCACGTTCAATACTTGCATTGCGGATGAAGGGTTTGGTCATCCAGGTGCCATGCTTTAGCCCAGCGGCAGCGGCCTCAAACAGCGGCTGAAACTGGTCGAAATCGTTGCATGGCGTGCGATTGGCAATGTCTTCCGCCGCCTTGATTTCCGCGTACGGTCGCACATGCCGCAGCACGGTAATGCTTTGCGGGTTGACGGGTGAGTCCGAATCCTCCAACTCGGCAAGCAGTGCGTCTTCTTCGAGTGAATCCGCATCGAATGGGTCGTCTGCCCCACTGCTCAGCAAGCCCACATCATCGATTTCTGCCAACAGCGCCTGCGCATCGGGCAAGCGACGAATCTGCTCAAGCCGCACCGCATACAGACGCTCGAAAATATCCCGGTCATCGCCATGCTGAGGCGCACGATCATGGGTCTGGTGAAAGCGCAGGATGTCCTCGAAGCCCGCGATGATGCGCTCCTCGCGCGCGGTGCGACGGGAGGCCTTGAGCGGCGCAACCTCAATTCCAAGATCGGCCAGCAGCTCGTCTTCATCGATCTCAGGCATTGCCAATACCACCCTGTTTGGCGGCCAACTCCTGAGCTTTGAAGCGGGCAAACGCGACCATGCCTTCAGCCATCCGCTTTTCCCAGGCGTCACTCGAATTGATGTCGGGCAGGCGCCCGCGTTCACGCTTGAAGGTTCTGGCGCGGTTGGCGAGTTCAACCGCTTCGTCACGCGCAATGCTCACCTTCTTCGCCGCAATGCTGGCCTGCACCTGACGCAGCGATTTCTCATCCATCGCGGTCGCCAGCACCGCGTAGGCGGCATCGAAGGGATTGATGCGGTCTATCAGATCGATGTCGAGGTCGCGCACGTTGACGAATTTGCGCACGCCATCCAACAGCGAGGTATTGCCTTGCGCTGTGCCGGCGGCGTTGGCGTCAGCACTGGCCAGCGCCAGCTTGGCCTGCTGCGTGATGTTCATCGCAGCGATGGCGTGTTGGCGGATCGCCTCTTGATCGACGTCGCTCAAGTCCGGGTAGCGCTCACGCACGATCTTGCCCATGCGCAGCTGAGTGAGTTCCTCGGGCAAGGTGTTTTCCTTGTCGAACAAGCCGCGCTCCAGCACTGCTTTGTCTTGCAGGAAGCTGGTGACCACTTCGTTCAGATCCTCCTTGCAGATACGCGTGGCCTCGGGGCTTTGCGGCGTGACCAGCCCGTTGATCTCCAGGTGAATCTGGCCCGTTGCCGCGTTCACGCCCATGTTGTGGCCGCCGATCCGGTAGCCGCCCTCGCCGTAATCGAAGCCGTCCTTTGGTCCGTGCTGCTTCGGCGTGAACTCGTAGCGCGGTGCCAGCACTTGCTCCATCAGCAGGCTGGCGGAAATGGCCTTGAGCATGTCGTTCACCGCCTCGGCAACGGCGGTTTGATCCGCAGCCGGCTCGGCGATCAGGTTGGTAAACCGCGAGCGTTCCTTGCCTTCGGCATCGCGGGTGGCGCGGCCGATGATCTGCACGATCTCGGTCAGGCTGCTGCGATAGCCGATGGTCAGCGCGTGTTCGCACCAGATCCAGTCGAAGCCTTCCTTTGCCATGCCCAAGGCGATGATCACGTCCACGTGCTCGCGATTGCCTTTCTGCGCAGGGTCTTTCAGCGCCGCCAGCACCCGCGAGCGTCGCGCTGGATCACTGTCATCGACCAAGTCCGCCACGCTCAAGGTGCGCCCGTCGCTCGCCAGCACGCGATGGAAGCCGGTGATCGGGTCCACGCCTTTCCATTCGCCCAAGCCATGCATGATTTCATCCACCTCGCGCTGCTTGTCTTTCAGGCTCTCGCGGGCGTTGACGTTGGGAATGTGGACGATGGTCTTGAGTGCGGGGTCCAACACCTTGGCGACTGCATCCACATACGCGCCGGTGTAAAAGAAGTAGCCGATGTCCAGCGACTTCAGCCAACGATAGCCGTTCAGCTGCTCGTAGTAGGTGTAGGTGACCGTTTCGAATTTGGCTTCATCCGCTGGTCCCAGCACCGCCTCGCTGTCGCCGCGAAAATAGGAGCCCGTCATCGCCACCACATGCACCTTGTCGCGAGCCATGAACGCGCCCAGCTGGCTACCCAGCTTGTTGTCCGGGTTGCTCGATACATGGTGAAACTCGTCGATGGCGATCAAGCGATCATCAAAGGCCTCGATCCCCAATTCGTCCGCCGCAAAGCGGAACGTAGCGTGGGTGCAGACCAGAATCTTGTCGGCACTGGCGAGAAACTCGGCCACCGCCTTGACCTTGGACTTGGCGACTTTCACGTCATCCGCGCCAGGCGCGTTGCACAGGTTCCACTGCGGGGCGACGCGCCAATCCTGATCAAACCCGAGCTCGCTCAATGGCTCGTCCGCAAAGCTGCCACCAATGGATCGCTCCGGCACCACCACGATGGCCTGCTTCACGCCTTGGTTATGCAGCTTGTCCAAAGCGATGAACATCAGCGCGCGTGATTTGCCTGAAGCGGGTGGCGACTTGATCAGCAAATACTGCTCGCCACGCTTCGCAAAGGCACGCTCCTGCATGGCGCGCATACCCAGCGCGTTGGATTTGGCCGATGCGCCGGTACGTGCCGTGGCGATGGATACCGATGGCACGGTGTAGGTGTTGGTGGGGTTGCTGATTGGCTTCATGGCTTCATGGCATCGTGGCTTCATGGAATCCGACATCGGGGTAAGCAGGGCTTCTTGGAACTGATGGTCACGACGGGATCAAGACTTTCTGCGTCGAATTCATAACGGCTCAAACTGGCTCAAGCCGGCTCAAACCGGCTCAAACCAGCGCATAACGGCGCATAACGGCGCATAACGGCGCATAACGGCGCATAACTGCTCATGACGGCTCATTCCCTCCCAAGGTGTAGAACGAGCCGCGCTTTCCCCCGTGCAGCACCAGCTTGCCTTCGACCTTCAGTCGGGACAGCAGCTTGTACGCCTGATCCTCGCTCAGATGGCACAAATCGATGACCTCGCTGCGCTGAATGCGCCCGTGATGGCGCACATGTGCGATCACCATTTGCTCGTGTTGCAATCCGCTGAATCCTACCTGCCGCGTGTAGGCCACTTTCTTACCCTTGGCGCGGTACAGACTCGCTGCCAAGGTGTAGCTGCGGCCGCGCGTATTGCCATGGGGCTCCACCAATCCGGCTTCAACCAAGTGTTCCAGCGCACGGCGGGCTTGGGGCGCATCGCGGTGAATATGCTGGGCAAGATGGTCTGCGCTCAAACGCTTCTGGTCGCGAAGTGCGGCCAATACGATCAGGCTGTCGATGGACAGCACGCTGCCACCCTGCTTTTTTTCCTGCTCAACCACCAGCTGCAGGAAAACCTCGTCCGCGTCCACGGTTGCCAACTGCAACACCACATTGTTGGCATCGGTGCGGCTGTAATCCGGCGTTGGTCGACCAAAGCGCAACATCCCGCGATAAATCTTGTCCACGCCACGGCCAGAGCGTTCGACGATGCCGATGCGCTTCATCGCATCCGCCAACACCGGGTTGCGCGGTCGTGGCTCGGTGGTCAACAGATTCTGCAACGTGACGCCTTCGACCAATCCGCCCGGATTGCTGACGGTCAACCCGTGATCGTCCAGCCGCACGTGCACGGCACCCAGTTGGTGATAGTCACGATGCACCAGTGCATTGGCCACCGCCTCACGGAAAGCGCCCAAATCCACCTTCGGAACCGGCACACGGAACAGTCCGATCTGCACTTCGCGTTCCGGGTTGTACGGGCGGAAGTTGGTTTCCAGCCAGTCCAGCGCTTTCAGCAACGGAAAGCGACGGAATTCATTGAATGCCACGGTTTCCCGGGCCAACACCTGAAAAGCCAACTCGTGCGTGGCCACGCGTTCGCTCAGCGCATCCTCACGGCCAATGACCAGCAAGCCCGTCAGGGTGGGCAAACGCTGGCCGGCTGCATCGCGCGTGGTGAATCTCATTGCCCCGTCCAGGGCTTCATCGTCAAGTTCCAGCAACACAGGGTCGCCACCGTATTGGCGGATGGCTTGGCGCAGGCGTTCGCGCTCGATCGGGTCAAAGTCAGCCAACGTGGCGCCGACCACCGATTGCGCAGATGCATCGCTCAAGCCAAACCGCGTAGCTCGACTGCTGCGGTCGTGCGGCAGCATGGGCACACACTCCGGCGATCCATCGTGCTTCAGGCGGCGGCGCAGGTACAAACCCGCTGTCGTCGCCACATCGCTTGCCGACTTCGGAACCTCGATCCGCGCCACGGGAACTCCGGCAATGTCGAGTGCCGCGACAGCGACAGAGAGTGACGGTGACGTTCTGGCCGCCACCAACCCCGGCAGGCCGATCACGTTTCGGTGGGCTTGGTGCAGCCCGGTGGCTGTGCCGTCGTCCTCCACCCCCAGCCAGAGTTCGCCGCCTTCGGTATTCGCCAGACACACCAAAGCTTCCACCAGCTCATCGTCGGGCAGGCGCTTCAGGTCGCTCTTGAACTCCACGCGCAGCGTTTCGGAAGCAGGCAACACGTGCCCGTGTTTGGCATTCCCGGTACTCATGTCTGCTTCTGCCTTGCCGCTTTGCCAGCCGGTTTCTGCTTGGCCGCCGCCGTCATCTTCGTATACAGCTCAAACAGCTTTTCCAGCCGCTCGGTGTCGTTCTTGAAGCGGCGGCCGATGTAAATGCGTTCCAGCACTTCGTCGTTGCGTGCGTGGGCGGCGCGCAGGTTGTCTGGCATCGCCTGCGGGTCATACAGGTCCGCGATGGTGGCGGGGAAATGCGCTTCGCGGGCCAGCAGAATGTGCTCGGCGCAGGCAGTCAGGTCGGCCTTGTTCTGCTCGGTGAGCAGGGGCACGGGGAAGGTGTTCCAGCCGAGGGTGTTGGAGTACGAGAAATCGGTTCGCATTCTTACGCAGACGGTGCCGATCCAGACCCAGTGCAGGCGCGATGCGACCAATGCCATGTTCCAAAGCGGGGCGTCGTACAGCGCGAAGTTCCGGTCGCCAACGGCATAGTTCGATGTCAGATAGTCGACGGGCAGGAAGGGCCGATTTTCCGACGACACGCGAGGTACAACGATGACGGTTTCCTTTGCCGAGCCTGCAATCTGTACGAAGCGATATGGTTGCTTTGCGAACTTGCGAGTCGATTCCGCATCAGATTCGCTGCGGCTCTGCGAAACCAGTTTCAGCCGCTGCGCGATGAAATCACTTTGCTTGGCCGCTTCCACTTCGCGCGCCTCTATCCACAAGCAGTATCGCTGCCTACCGTTGATGAGTTCCTCCGAGCCAACAAACCGCTTGATGAAGGAACCCGCTACTGCATCTTCACGCTGGATTTGTGCGGCCAGGTCGCTATCCAGAAACAGATGGCCACCATCACGCGGCATGTTGCCGAAGAGCATGGGGGCTTGCTGGCCGATGGGTTCACTCGCCTTCTGCACGTACGCCACGCTGTTGGGTACCAGATATGGACTGATCGCGGTGCATTGCTGGAGCAATTCATCTTGATACAACTTCTTTGGCTCTGCGGACCTCCTCCCAAGACCGACGATTACGACAGTCACGCCCGCATTATGGCTGGCTAGGTTGGCCCATTTGAAGGAGGTGTGCGCGAAGCGAATTTCGCACTCGCGCTGAAACGCTATCGGCCAGACATCTACCGCTTGCTGACCCTGACAAATGCTGTTGGTGGCCACAAAGGCACCAACAGCATTGGGCTGGCCGTCAGCGTAATCCATAAACTTGGCGAACCACCCGGTGACATAGTCGGTTGTCTTGGCGAGCTTCGGGTGCTTCAACCATGCCCTCGCCAGATCACCCTTCTGCTCGTCGGATTGCCACTTGCTGCCTTTGTACGGCGGATTCCCACAGATATATGTCTCACCCCCCGCGTTCTCAAAATCAATCTCCGCCTGCAAAAGCGGCGTCCCAAACAGATCATCTGCCACCAACTTCACACCCGTCCCCGTCGGCGGGCAAACGCTCAGCCAATCCAGCCGCAATGCATTCCCGCAGACAATCCAGTTTTGCGCGTCCAGCGGCAAAAATTCGGCCAGCGCGTCTTTTTGCCCCCGGTACAGCACGTCGCACTGGAACTCGGCAATGATCAAGGCGAGGCGGGCGATTTCGGCGGGGAAGTCGCGCAGTTCGATGCCGCGGAAGTTGGTGAGGGGAATCTCGCTGGCCAGATGCGACTCGTTGCGGCGGCGGTTGATCTGGGCTTCGATCTCGCGCATCTGCTTGTAAGCAATCACCAAAAAATTGCCACTGCCGCAGGCCGGGTCGAACACGCGGATGCGGGCCATGCGGCGGCGCAGGTTCAACAACTTGGCTTGGCTGTCGGCGGCGGCTTCAAGCTGCGCGCGCAGATCGTCCAGAAACAGCGGGTTCAGCACTTTCAGGATGTTGGGCACGCTGGTGTAGTGCATGCCCAGCGCACCGCGCTCTTCATCATCGGCCACCGCCTGGATCATGCTGCCGAAGATGTCGGGGTTAATCTGTTTCCAGTTCAAGTTGCCGGCATGCAGCAGATAGGTGCGCGCCATGCGGGTGAAGCGTGGTGCGTCGGTGGCACCGGAGAACAGCCCGCCGTTGACGTACGGAAAGCCGTTGGCCCAGTTCGGTAAACGCGGCTGTGCATCGGCCCGCTCGGCGACCTTCGTATTCATGGCGCGGAAGATGGCCTGCAAGACCGCGTGCAGGTTGCTGCCGTCGCGCTCGCCCATCTGTTCCACCGTCTGCGTGAACAGACCTTCGCCGTTGAAGATGTCGGTGTCTTCGGCAAAGAAGCAGAAGATCAGGCGCGCCATGAAGTGATTCATGTCAGCACGCCGTGCGGCGGTGGCCCAGTCCGGGTTCTCACCCAGCAGCTCGACGTAGAGCTTGTTCAGCCGCCCAGTGGCGCGCACGTCGACCGGGTTGTCCTTGATCTCCTTGATGGTGGAGATGCCGGCCAAGGGCAGAAAGAAGCCGAAGTGGTTGGGGAAATCGGGGTAAGCGCAGGCAATGGTTTCGCCACCTGCCATGCCCGCACTCACAAACTCTTCGGCCTCCAGCGTCTGCCCGTCAGTAGCGAGGATGAACTTGGCCTTGGCTTTTAGCGTGGCCGCGCTGGCGCGCAGCGCCTTCAGCGTGTCGCCCACGCGACCGGCCTCGCATACGGCGATGTGAATGTTGTTGCGCAGAAGCACGCCGGTGGCCAAGTCCGAGACATTGCTGTTGCCACTTCGAAGGCGTTTTAGTGTGGTGTCCTTGTGCCCAAACGCGGCCAGAAACGCGAATGGAAACTCCGCCGCAACAAAGGCTTGCTCGGCCAGTTCAGAGATGGCGGCTTCGATCTCTACGGCATTCATCGGAGTTCAGGCTCAAAAGCTGCGCTTGTCAGTGTGGGAGAGTGTGAGCCAAGGCGGGGGCGAAATAATCGCACCGTGTTCCGCCAACAGCAGAGCGTTGATGAGGGTTGCGGACGAAGGCGGAGGACGAGAGCGCATGGGGACATTGCGGAAATGGCGGGGCGGCACGCTGCCGAGCATTGTCTCGAACACCGGCAACCCGAGATTTGTTGTGTGGACGACGAATGACAGCCGCCTTGGCTGCCCCACTATCGCGTTCTACGGCAAGTTCACCACTAAGCGAAGCCATTGGGGTTGGCTTTGAAACCATCAGTGATGCGCCGCTGGCCTTACCTGCTGCTGGCCTGGGTCTGCCTTGCTCTTGGCATCATCGGGATTGTTGTTCCCGGCCTGCCGACCACCCCTTTCATCCTGCTTGCCGGTTGGGCCGCGGCGCGTGGGTCGACTCGTCTGCACGCCTGGCTGCATGCGCACCGGCTGTTCGGGCCGATGCTGCGCGACTGGGAACGCAATGGCGCGGTCAGTCGACGCGCGAAGTGGACGGCAAGTCTGCTGATGGCGGTGTGCGCCGTGCTGATGTTCTGGTTCGCTCCTGTCGCGTGGGCTGCTGCGCTGGGGAGCGCGGTGATGTTTGCGGTTGCGATCTGGTTGTGGCGAAGGCCGGAGCCGCGTGGCCACTGAGCGTTCAGCGTAGCGCTCCGACTGCGGTCGTTCAGGCGGGTCGTCGCTTGGCCCTGGACACCGCCGCCTGAGCAACGGTCGGCAGTCCTTCGAAGAACAGAATCGACAACACCATCGCGACCAGCATGATCCCGCCTGTGAACTCAGTGGACATTCTCATTTTGGCCAGCAGAGAGGCGGGAATCATCAGCCAGAAGACCCGCATCAGGATCAGCAGGTAGTTGTTCTTCAGTGGGTTCACAGCGGCGAGACGGGTGGCGGCATAGCGCCAGGCTTCTATCGAGTCGACCAGCAGCATCACGCCAATGCCCGAGGCAAGCCCGGGCTCGCCGAGCAATTGGGTAACCAGCGAGGTGTCAGATTTGCTTGCGTAAAGGATGCTGCACATCGCGATGCCGCAAATCCCAATCATCACTCCGAACAACAAGCCGCTGGTGGCCATTTTGGCAGGCAGTGCAACCAACATTCTGCGCATGCGGTCTGCATCGTTGCCGGCCGCGTCAGCTGCGGCATCGATGGCAAGCCGAAGTGTGAGGTATAGCCACGCCTCAATGAGAAACAGCAACAAAGCCGCCGCCGGGCTCAAGCCAAACCACAGCACCGAAAGCAGGAGGAACGCGGCGCGCAGTGCGGCCGAGCCGAACTCACGGCGGCGCCACAACGGCCCGCGGGAAGGCGAAGCTTGCAGCGAAGCGCTCAAGCGTTCAGATCACATCCCAGGGATATTTCTCCCCCGCCAGCATCGCAGCAGCAAGGGCGTCAGTCTTGGCGTCCTCGTTGCGCGCCATCCCGCGCACATTGCGCGCCATGCGGCGGCGTGCTTGTGCGGTGAACAGCTCGCAGATGGTTTGCGCCTGTTCGGCGGCGGGGTCGCTGGCATTGACCAGCGAATCCGCGCGTGAGAGCACGCAGTTGCCGATGAACAGGTCGATGGCGAGGTCGCCGATACGCTTCAGCACGAACTGCTGATCGGCGATGCCGCGGCCATGCTTGCGCAGCGCTTCGTCGCCGACGCGGGCGAGTTCGCTGACGTACTTCTCATAGACTTCCGCACACTTGCGCAGTCGCGGCGTCAGCTTGCGCAGGATGCGATCACCGCCGATCCCCGAACTTTGCTTGAAGCGTCGCTGCGCGTATCCCCCGAGCACGCCGAAGCCCTTGATCGGATCGTTGAAGATCGAATTCACTGCGGATTTCAATTCGCCCAACTGCGCGCCGACATCCTTCAAACCCGACAGTGCGATATACAGCCGCAGGATCTCGTTGGTGCCCTCGAAGATGGAAAGGATGCGCGAGTCGCGGGTGATCTTCTCGTACGGATATTCCTTCATGAAGCCATTGCCGGCGGCGATTTGCAGCGCCTCGTGAGCGCAGCGTTGGATCGCATCGGAAGCGAATACCTTGCTCATCGCGGCTTCCAGCGAGTAGTCGTCGCAGCCGGAATCGATGAAGTGGGCGACCATGAAGACCGCACTCTCGGCGGCGAAGCAGTCGACCGTCATTTGCGCGATTTTTTCGCGGATGAGTCCAAAGTCAGCAATGGGTTTGCCGAACTGTTTGCGATCCTTGGCTTGCTGCATCGACAGCGCGATCAGTCGCTTCATGCCGCCGACTGCGCCGCCGCCCAAGCCGGTGCGACCGTTGTTCAAGATCGACATCGCCACCTTGAAACCCGCGCCAACTTCGCCCAGCACGCAGTCTGCCGGCACCTGCACATCGGCAAACGCAACCGTGGTGGTCGAGTTGGAACGAATGCCCATCTTGTGCTCGTGCGGGCCGTGGCTGACGCCCGCCCAACTGGCCTCGACAATGAACGCGGTCATCTTGCCGTGGCCTTCATCGGTACGCGCAAACACGGTGTAAAAGCCGGCGATGCCGCCGTTGGTGATCCAGATTTTTTCGCCGTTCAAGGTCCAGCTGGCGTCGGCGTTCTTGACCGCCTTGGTGCGAATGGAGGCTGCATCCGAGCCCGCGCCCGACTCGGTCAAACAAAATGCGGCGATCATTTCTCCGGATGCAAGCTTCGGCAGATAGCGCGCCTTCTGCGCCTCGTTGCCCCACAGCAGCACGCCCTTCATGCCGATAGAGGAATGCGCGCCAATGGTCAATGAGACCGAGCTGTCATGACCGCTCGATTGCCCGAGTACGCGCGCGTAGGCGGCATTGGAGAGTTCCAGACCGCCGTGCTCCTCGGGGATGATCAGCCCGAACAAGCCCATGTCGCGCAGGCCCTGGATAAACGATTCGGGTTGCTCGCCGATGTCATCCCAACGCTTGAGATCGTCCTTGTGCGCGGCCAGAAAGTCGTCGATCGAGTCCAGCATCATCCCCAGCATTTCGCGATCACGCGCGCGCATTTGCGGATAGGGAAACAGGTTTTCTTCGAGGATGTCGCCGAAGAACAGCTGTTTGGCCGCGCTGCGATCGCGCAGCAGGGTGCTTGCAGTGGACTCAGTCATCGCGGCGCTCCAGTCAGCTCGGGTTTGGGATTTATTGTGTCACTACGGGGCGAGTTCTTACGGGGTGATAAGGCCGATTTCGCTGCGAGAGGTTCGCCCGCAAGCGACTCCGATTTGTTTGCCCGCGCATGGCGCACTACTCTTAGCGCCCGAGACACCCTTGTGGCGGCTGACAATGAAGCAGATTTTGACGATCCGGTGCGTGATTGTTTGCGCGCTCACGCTGGCGGGCATCAGCTTGGCGCGAGTCGCAGACGCGCGTGATTTGGGCGACTTCTGGTCGCCGTTGCCCGCGCGACCTGCGCAAGAGACCGCGCGCAGCAGCAATGAGCAATGGCTGGCGCTGGATGAAGTAGGGATCGAGGACTACTTGTCCTTGCTGCCAGATGCAGGCAGCGATGGCAGCCTGCCGCTGGCGTTACCGTCGGCTAACGATGAGCTGCAACTGTTTGAAGTGAGTCGCTCGCCGGTTATGGCAGCGGAGCTGGCTGCCAAATACCCCGAGATCCAGACCTTCCAGGGCGTTGCGGCGGACGGCAGCGGCGCGCGGGTGCGCTTTGAGCTGGGGCCGCATGGCTTCAGCGCGATGCTGTTCGCCAGCGATGGCGTGAAGCTGATCGAGCGCGGCATCGCTTCCGATGATTACGTGAGTTTTGTCCGGGAGCGCAGCAATCGGCCATCGGAGTTCCGCTGCGACGTGCACGACCAGGGCCAAGACGCGGGCGATTTCGACGCCCATGCAGCCGCGCTGAAGTCCGGCGCGGCATCCACCACGCCTAAGGCGATTGGTCCGACGCTGCGCACCTACCGCACCGCCATCGCCGCCAGCGGCGAATACACCGCGACCTTCGGAGGCACGGTGGTGGGAGGACTGGCCGGTGTGGTCAAGGCCACCAACCGGGTAAACCAGATTTACGAGACCGATCTCGGTTTGCGGCTCCAGCTGGTCGCCAACAACGACCTGATCATCTACACCAATGGCGACACTGATCCATATACCAACAGCAGCGGCGGCGCGATGCTAACTGAGAATATCAACAACCTCAGTACGGTAATCGGCAACAGCAACTTCGATTTCGGCCACGTGTTTTCCACTGGCGGCGGCGGCGTGGCGGGGCTGGGCGTGATCTGCGGCAGCAGCAAGGCGCGCGGCGTCACCGGCCTGTCCAATCCGGACAACGACCCCTTCTGGGTTGACTATGTTGCCCACGAGATGGGGCATCAGCTGAACGGTCCGCACACCTTCAACGGCGGTACCAGCAACTGCTCGGGCGGTAACCGCAGCGGAGCCAATGCTTGGGAGGTCGGCAGCGGTTCCACGATCATGGCCTATGCTGGCATCTGTGGCGGCGAGAACCTGCAGAACAATTCCGATCCGTTCTTTCATGTCGGCAGCCTGCAGCGGATGCACACCTTCGTGCAGACTGGACTGGGCTCGACGTGTGGCGCGCTGACCAGCACCGGAAACCTTGCGCCGCTGATGACTGCCACAGCCGGGGCCACCATTCCGGCGCGCACCTCATTTGCGCTCACCGCGCAGGCCACCGATCCCGACGGCGATCCGCTCACCTATATCTGGGAGCAGTTCGACCTCGGCGACCAGACCGACACCGCGACGGTCCTGCTCGACAACACCACCGGGCCGCTGTTCCGTTCGTTCGACGCAACCTCGTCGCCGACCCGTCTGTTCCCGCGTCTGGAAAATATCCTGAGCGGCACGCCGACCATCGGAGAAGTGCTGCCGACCACCAGCCGCAGCATGAACTTCCGCGTCACTGCACGCGACAACCGTGCTGGCGGCGGTGGTGCCCAGTGGACCGGCACGACTTCGCCATCGGTGGCGCAGACGACGATCACCGTGGTCAACACCGGCAGCGCATTTGCGCTGACCACCGCCAACACGGCGGTCAGCTGGGCCTCTGCCAGCAGTCAGGAAATCACTTGGGACGTGGCCGGCACCACAGCCAGTCCGATCAACTGCGCCAATGTGGATGTCGACTTCTCGCTGGACCGCGGGCTGAGCTTTACCATCAGTCTCGCCGCCGCTACCGCCAACGATGGCAGCCACAGCATCACCGCGCCCAGCCAAGCGACCAGCGCTGGGCGCATCCAGGTGCGCTGCTCGAACAACATCTTTTTCGATATCAACAACGCCGACGTCACTGTGACCGGCGGCAATGCGGCGCCAGTCCTGACCTTGAGCGGCGGCAACGTGGCCTACACCAGCAATGGGCCGGCGATCATCGTCGATGCCGCCGCCGTGATCAGCGACACCGATTCGACCGATTTCGGCGGCGGCAGGTTGCTGCTCACGCTGGCCAACAACGGTGAAGACAATGACCGACTGGAACTGCGCAACCAGGGCAGCGGCGCGGGTCAAGTTGGGATAAGTGGTGCTACGGTGAGTTTTGCTGGTGTAGCCATCGGCACCCAGACCGGCGGCCTCGGCACTGTCCCGCTTAGCGTGCAGTTCAACGCGAGCGCCACACCTGCTGCCGCCCAAGCGGTGCTGCGCAACGTCACCTTCCGCAGCACCCGCGACATCGCGGGCACCTTGCCGCGCACCTTGCAGGCACAGGTAAGCGACGGCGATGGCGGCAGCTCGGTTGGGGCGACGCGCAACATCACCATCCAGATCAATCCGAATCCCTTCGTGTTCGCCATCACTGCAGCTGTCGCTGGCAATCAGGTGACCCAGAACTCGGCGGTCGCCTTTACCGTGACATTCAGCAAGCCGGTGAGTCTGGCCAGCGTCAGCAGCGTCGATTTCGACAACGCTGGCACCAGCGCCATCACGATTGGTGCGATCACCCTGCCGCAGCCCAATCAGCTGTTGGTGCAAGTGACCCCGACCACGCTGGGCACGTTGCGCCTGCGCCTGCCGGCCAGCGCTGTGGTGCTGGATCAGAGCGGCGTGGCCGTACCGGTGCC
>Ga0163147_10001858_pt1 | contig 31252 bp, 27 predicted proteins | sample OliLakLV19MP6G1_FD_148597 | JGI IMG/M metagenome (GOLD analysis project Ga0163147, IMG submission 148597) | Freshwater microbial mat bacterial communities from Lake Vanda, McMurdo Dry Valleys, Antarctica- Oligotrophic Lake LV.19.MP6.G1 | ecosystem: Environmental > Aquatic > Freshwater > Lake >...
CATCTGGCGACACGACTATCAATTCTTTTTTAGCTGCCCATTTGTTAAATTGATATTGTTCTGGACTAACCCAAACCGAAAATTTATGAATAGGCACGTTGTAATAAGCCCGATATGCGAGTGTACAGTACTGTTGATGAGCGGTAGTAATGGTTACTTGAGGTGTTATTTGTAATAAATGCTGTATAATATTTACATCCGGCATGAGGCGGATATTCTGATTCATGATATTAATATGTACCTTTTCAAGTCTTTGAAAAAATGTCCAATCTTTAGAAGTCAATCTATTTGTAATGTGATCAATCATAAATTCTGGCAGATGAATCAATATTTCTTCCAGTTCTGTAAAGTAAGTCGCTATTTGTTCATATCGAAAAACATTGGTTTGGTTTTTAAACATCGTATGTTTCAAAAAAAGATGATCTTCTCGCCAAGTGCACATGATGACTTCACTATCGTGGATATGTTTTATTTTGGCTGTTTCTTCACATAAAGAAACAATAGAGATCGTACCGCCGGAAATTTTATCTTTCCCGGTTGCCCAGTCAACTCCAGGTATTATAAAAATGATTAATTTTTTCGCTAATGGATTATAGCTTGTAGCAAGCAGTTTACTCTGTTGATTTTTGATACTTATTTCACGAATAGTTTTTACTCTTTCGTTATCATATTTGATTAATCTGTATGCTTTTTTTAAAAAATTCATGTACTTAATCATTTTTATATCATCTTCATAGTGGCTTCGCAGGTATGCCTACAACCGTTTGTCCACTAGATACATCTTTAGTAACTACAGCTCCTGCACCTACTTTTGCATTATTACCAATAGTTATATTTGGTAAAATGGCTGCATTTGTTCCTATTGCGCAATAATCTCCTATTGTGCAGTTTCCTGAAATATTAACACCTGGCATTATGTCGCAGTATCTACCAATAACACTATCATGTCCAATAGTTGCATTCAAATTCAATAATGTACCTTGTCCAATAGTAACACTATTAGTAATAATAACATTTCCCATTATTGAAACACCTTCTCCAATTTCATTGTAATTTCCTATCTGAGAAGATGGAGATATGACCGATCTCAAAATACCTCCAGCATCCAACATTTTTTTTGTTAATAATTCCCTTACAGAAGTTCCGCCTATTCCTAAAACAAAGTCAAATTTAACTTCATGTATAGTTTTAATTTCCGCAATAGATCTTAAAACTTTATACTTTTTAAAAATGTACTCTATTTCTGTACTAACATCGTCGTAAAAATAAAGCTCATCAAAACACGTGTCTTTTAATTGTTCTAAAACGAACAAAATTTCTTTTGCAAACCCTTTTGCACCTATAATAATCATTTTATTCAGCGTTTAATTTTTTTGCTATTATTTCACATATATGAATCACTTCTTGATTTACAAGAGAGTGGTAAAGTGGTAGGCAAAGTACTCTTTTTGAAATAGACTCTGAAACGGGCATTTCGCGCCCCTGTTGTACATAGGGCAAATGATGGAGAGAAGGATAGAAATACCGCCGAGGATAAATACGATGCGCATTCAGGCTATCCCGCACTGATAATAATTGATGCTCGTCTTCAAATAACACTGGATAATACGCGTAATTATATAATAAATCTTTTGTTGTTTTTGGGAATAGAATCGGTAGATTGGACTGTGTCAGATAGGCATGATAGAGTTCTGAAAGATGCTTTCTATTTGTAATAATTTCTTTTATTTTGGGTAAAATACACAAGCCCATCGCTGCATGAAATTCACAGTTTTTACCATTTATCCCCAATCCCCAAAAATCTTCTTGTCCTTTGTGTCCAAAGTTGCGCATATAACTTATACGATGCGCCAACTGATCATCATTGGTAGCGATACCACCACCTTCTACCGTATGAAAAAGCTTAGTCGCATGAAAACTTAGAGTTGAAATATCTCCATAATTTACAATGCCTTTATTCTTATATTTTACACCAAAAGCATGAGCAGCATCATATATTACTTTAAGTTTATGTTTTTTGGCGATGTTTTCTATTTTTTCTACGTTACAAGGTAATCCATATACATGGGTAGCCAATATTCCCTTTGTTTCTGCTGTGATAGCTTCTTCTATTTTATTGGCATCTATGGTGCAGTCGTTATTATTAATATCCACGAAAATAGGCTTGCAGTGTTCCCAAACAAGGGAAGAAGTAGTAGCTACATAAGAAAAAGGGGTCGTTATAATTTCCCCTTCCAGCTCCAATGCTTTGATAGCAATTTGCAAAGCAATGGTACCATTATTGACAAAGAAAAAATGTTTTACGCCTAAATATTCCTTTAACTTTTCTTCTAATTCATTTACTAATGGTCCATGATTAGTAAGGTGATTGCGTTCCCAAATACCTTGCAAATAGTTTACATAGTCTTCAATAGGAGGGAGATATGGCTTAGTAACGTTAATCATGCTGCGCAACATCTAAATTATTCAAATAAATATTTCCTATCCTTTCTTTAAAGGCATCCATACCAAATTTATTTATCACAGAGTTTCTTAAATCATTGGGATCAAATATTACGGATTTTCGCTTGATACTTGCTATCCCTTCTGCAATACCCTTGTAATCTCCTATTTCTTTAAGCACCATATTTTCACCGTTATATATATCTCTAATACCTCCGTTATCTATTGCTACAACAGGCGTACCACACACTAATGCCTCTGCAACAGCGAGTCCAAATGTTTCATAAATACTCGTTTGCACATATACAGATGCAGAATGGTAATAATTAAACATTTTATCAATGGGAATTTTACTCGTAAATTTGCAATATGCACTTAATGAATATTCATCAACCAATTGTTTTAACTGAACCATAGTAAAGTTATCCTCGTATTGTCCTACATAGTTAATGATAACTTCTATATTTTTCTCTTCTAATGTATAAATCAAATAATGTAATGCCTTTAAAAAAGTAAAATAATCCTTTCTATAAGAAAGGGAACCCACCGTATATATCACAAATTTACTTTGATCCTGCTGCTCCGTTTTCAGGGGAAATAAATTTTCATCCACCAAATTTCCCACACTTTGTATGCTGTTATTTACAGCAGCGGAAGTTAATAATCTTAAGTCATAATTACTAACTGTAAGTACTTGCCTTGCATTTTTAAAGGCAGATACAAATTCTTTTTGAGTGAAGCTGTCTATAAAATTAAAGTAGATTGGCTTATGTTGAGTAATTATGTATGGTATTCTTAATTGCTCATATATATAATTAGCTATTGCTCCGCCCCAATGAACGTCATGCGCGTGTATAAGGTCTGGCTTCCAGCCTAAATCAATAAATTGAGAAAGTAGTTTAAAATAGGTGTTTTTTATATTCTTCAACTCTGAGTACTTCCTTGCAGAATATGCGATGTGATTTACTTTTACAGTAATTTCAAAAAGAGACAAATCTATATCATTCCGGGATTTAGAAAAAACATTGAATCGTCCTCTTAAAATTCTTTTTATTAGTTCTCTTCTACCAACTGTTGTTAAAGAATAAGGAAGAACTTTTATATCAAAAACAGAATTTTTACAAAACATTTCAGCCTGTACTTTGAAAAAAATTCCTAAAGAAGGATCGTTGTGTGTTGGATACCAAGATGGAATGATTAATATTTTTTTCAAAGATGACATCTCGAATATTTGGGCGTAAATAGCAGATTAACAGTATTTTGCTTATTAAAAAAATTTATTTTTTAATTGGTAGAGTTTACTATACTGTATTTTTTTTATAAGTTGAACTAAGCGTGAATTATTGTAATACGATAGCTGATTCTCAAAATTATAGTACTCAATAGTCGTATCGTAAAATTCTGGCAAAATCCTTTTAACAGCGTCCGTTCTTTCTTTCATTTGTATAGCGTGATATTTTGAATCCGTACTGATACCTCCTGGTTGATTTACGGTAATAATCTCATTGATGTGTTGGTAAGAACATTTATATTTAATAAGTGCATTTATAAAAAATTCCCAATCAGAAACAATCTTATTATTTTCATTATACAACCCAAGTCTGTCAAATAGGTCCCGTTTGATAAACGACGCATTATGCCCAATGGAGGCTCCTAAAAACGTATGAAAAGAAATAACATCCGAAAAAACGAAAGCTTCTTTTTCGGCTCCAAAAATGATATTTCCGTATAAAATATCTTCATAAGGTGGATTTTCAAATACATCTGCAAGTGTCTTAGAACTGTAAAGCACATCTCCACTATTCAAAAACAAACAATATTCACCCGTTGCTTTTACAATTCCTTTATTCATTGCATTATAAATGCCTTTATCTGGCTCACTAACCCAGTAATTGACCTTATCTAAATTTGCTTGTATTATTTCTACACTTCCATCTTTGGATCCTCCATCAATAATTATATATTCGTAATCCGTAAAATCCTGATTGATAACACTCTCAATAGTTGCTTTAAGCCCCTCAGCATTGTTTAAATTAATAGAAATGATGGATAATATGGGCATAAGTAGTAAATTATAAAAAGTCAATCACTTTATATCCAGTCTACCTCTCTTAACAAGCTCTGCTGGATTTCTGGCTGTTAAACAATTTAAGGCTATAAATACTTATTTTTTTTCTATCCATAAATTACCACCATGGTTTTTGTAACATAAAGGCATTTTTTCAAAAATTTCTCCGTGGTGTTTATGTAAGTATTCTGAAAATAGTTTTATTTCAAATCCATTATTATACATTAAAAATGCTCTTAAAAAATAATCTTCATTCCAGTTCCACCCTTTAAAAACCCACTCCCTAGGGTATTCAAAAGGATAGAAGACGTCATGGAAATGTATAAATACTCCGCTCTTCAATCTCGGCAATATTTCAAATAATATGTAATTTACATCACTTCCTGTTTTCACAACATGGGTGCTGTCTATAAATAAAATGTCTCCAGCAGTTAGCTTGTCAAAATATTCTAATTCAACAAATTGCACCTTATCTTCTATAACTTTTACTGTTTTTTTATCCCCGTCATTCATAAGTGAATACAACCTTTCTGGATAGGGTTCTATAAACGTAAGTTCTATTTGATTATTAAAAAACAACTCATTAGTGTCCAACATTAAAGCAGAAGAAAATCCTGAACCAACTTCAATAATATTTTTAGGTTGGAGGTGTCTTATCATTGAATATAAAGTAATTCCATCTGTATACAGATAAAATCCATTTTCAAAGAAATATCTCAAATTACTTTGTTTCTCCTCTTTAAAAGGCATCTCGGCATAATATTGATTGAGGTCCCCAACTAGTTTTAGCTGATCCTCCGTTTGTAAATTAATACCTATTACGCCGTCAATTAGTTCTTTACTCCAAATTTCATCCTCTCTCTCTTTTATTTCATCTACTGATATTATTGTAGAGTAATAATGTCCTGCACGGAAGAGAGAATTTTTTCTAAAATTTAAATTTTCTTGATGTAAACCTCTAATATAAGGTAGTTTGTTAAGTACATTAATCAATTGTTGCTTGAATATCATAGAATTTAAATTTATTGCCTAGGCAATTGAAAGCTTTGAGTGGTGTGATCAAAAAAAATAATATTAGGCAGGTCATAGATTTTCTTTTCTAACCGGTAGCGCAAGGCAGATACATTGAATATTTTTAGATTATTTAAGGCATGTATAGTATGTGCACTTGTCTTATAAAAAATCAGTTTTCGTCTTACTGTAACAGGTAGATTTTCAACCTCATTATTTATTAAATTTTCAACCTCTTTTAGATATTTTTCTTGATGTAAAAAAGATAATTGGTTAGCTGAATGCAGTCTGAATCCTCCTAAAATAGTCTGCACTGTGAATAGCTTTTCATATCTAAAGAATCTTAACCATAATTCAAAATCAGCTGCATATTTGATTTGTAAGTTTAAAGTTGCACCCGCTTTTTCCCATAACGATTTTCTCCAAAATGTAGATTCTTGTTGTATCCATTTATATTCATTTAAATAATAATGATATTTTGACCACTGTTTGGCACTATTTACAGCAATTGTACTTCCTCGTTTATCAAATCCAGATGCGCACCCGGTTAACCAATTTACTTCCTGAAAAGAATTAAATATTTCGGCTATTACAAAAAGGCTGTTAGGATGCAGCTTATCGTCTGAATTAATCCAGCCAAATATTTCACCGGTAGCTCTGTCAAACCCTTTTTGAATTGCAAAGTAAAGTCCAGCGTCTGGTTCACTTACCCAATAGGAGAGCTGCTTTTCATATTTTTTTATTATTTCTACGGAACCATCGGTACTTCCTCCATCAATAATGATATATTCAAGATTAAGATAATTTTGTGTTATAACGGATAGAATGGTTTCTTCTATAAATTCAACTTGGTTGTAATTAGGCGTAATGATTGATATCTTGGGATAATCTACTCGTGCACTCATATTTATAGCCAATTCACATTATGTGGAGCTAATCCAGCAAAGGTTTTTAATAAAGACTAATTTTTAGTTAAAGAAATTTAAAACTTATTTATTCTAAAAATCGCTTTCGAATTGATTATCGGTGTGCATTTTAAAAAAATCGCTTATCGCCTTTTTAATATGATAGGCATCGTGACTGAAAATAATGGATGGGATTAAGTTATGAATTTCTAAATTTAATAATGCTCTTTCTTTTTGTTTTTGATTGCTCAAAATCATTCCTAAAATGTACCTAATCAAAGCTTGAGAGAACCGAAGTATTTTTTTTAATGGATGCACAGGATATTGCTGAATTTGTATGATGGAGTGATAAGTAGAAAGTACAGCGCTGGATGAACCAAGTCCTGCAATTAGCTTTTCACAATATTCTTTTGTTAATCGCTCTTTGGGTATAAAGTGTTTGAACTCAAGTCTATCATCATACCATAGGGTGTAATTCGCGAGCAAAAACCATTGGCATATTTCGGAATCTCCGCCGGAAGTTAAGTTTTTTCCTTTCCTATCGGAAAGAAGGTGTGTAAATCCTGCTTGCCTTAGCTTTTGATAAACCGATTTTCTAAATATCATTCCTGCCCCCCATACATGCCCATGATTAGAAAGATCTCCAGAATGTAATGCTTGAACACCTACCGCATAACTGCCCTGATAAGTGGAGAACCAGTATGGAAAAGCGATTTCACTTACTGCCTCTCCTCTTCCTCCTAATACACCTATCTGACTATTACTTTCCATTATTTCATACGCGGTTTGTACAAAAGTAGGAGCCAGCCAATTATCATCATCACAAAGCAAAACATACTCAAATTGTGCTTCGCTTATACCTTTCTCTCTGGCAGCACTTAATCCAGGGATAAGCTCATCTACAATTTTGAAAGGAATAGAAGCCTCATATTGTGCCCACTCTTTATATGCAACTATCGTTGTGTTATCTGTTGAATTATTATTCACTACAATTAATTCCCAAAAGATAGGCTGAGTAATTTGCTGGTTGGCGATGTGTCGCAAGGTATCAGGAAGGCGAGTAGTGCTATTATAACAGCATACGACGACGGAAACACCTTTAAATTGTTTCGTTGGTAATTGCATCAGGGTTGGATAGATGAGTTTTGCAGGGTCTCATTACACCTTGGTTATCAAGTCATAAAGCTGTTGTTCAGCTTCTATGCTGAATTCATGAGATGCCAATTTGTGCGCGTTAATCCCCATTTCTTCCCAAGAAGAAAAATTATTATATGCTTTTATTAAAGCAACTGAAATTAGTTTAATAGTAGGTGCATCTATTACAAAACCTGTTTTCTCTTCTATTACATACTTTGCATTGCCTCCCACATCAGTGGCGATAACCGGTCTGCCGCAAAAAAAAGCTTCCATCAAAGAAAGCGGAGTACCTTCCCCAAAGGAACATAATACCTGAATATGATTTTCTTGCCAAACAGAAGTGATATCTTGTACGTGTCCTTTAAAACAAACCCGCTCTCCCAGTAAATAATAATGTGCTAATTGTTGTAAATAGCTTAAATCGGGTCCTAATCCGTAGAGGTTTAATGTCCAATCTTTATCTCTCCAAAAAGGATTGCTGAAAGCGGCAAGCAATAAGTCTTGTCCTTTGAATTTACAATCAAGTCGCGCTACTGATGCAAAGTGGATGGTCTGTTTTTTTGGAAAAGCTAAAATATGCTTAGATGTAAGATTTACAGGATTTTGCACTACTGTGCTTCTTTCAATGGTCAAGGCAATTTGATGTTGCGCAGCTTCTAAATTTCTATGAGAAACAAATAAGATTTTTCTTACTTTATTAAAAATTTCGCTCGCTGTTTGTATTTGAAATGAATTTAAAATTAAGTGTTCAAAATTATATTGATTTAAAATATAACATTTAGTGTGTAGGCTGTCTACTAAATGTAGTAGTGCTCTATTTTCCAATAATCCAAACGTATCTCCCTGACTTATCAGCACTACATCTGGTTTAATTTCCCAAACGCGTTCATAAGGGTTTAATTCTTTTTCTTTGTATAATTTTAATTTTTGAAATATTCTTTTTAGTAAACTTACAGATTTGTGCCGATCCTGTAAATCAACCAAATTTACATTTATACCTTTATTTAAAAGGACCTGTATCTTATCAGAAGTATGCTCTTTCCAATCATAATGCCACACCTCTACTTGGTCTCCTTTGCCAGCCGCATATAACGCAGTACGAAACCACAGCTCCTCACTCCCTCCCCAGGGGAAACCGCTCATGGCTGAAATGATGACCAGCTTCATTATTCTGCTTTGTACGACTTTAACTTTAAGTAAGAAAAGATGGCTTTAGAGAGCTTCATTACTTCTTTCCACCTGTAATTATAAAATAGGTTAAATTTGAAAAAATCAAAATTTTTGAATATAAGGACAGGCTGAAAATCCGATATATACAATTTTTTCCATTCGTTTAATAAATATTGTTGTTGTATATTTATCAATTCTCCCTCGACACAATTCAAGTGAGCCAATCCTTTGAGCATCTTTAGCTCTTCAAGAATACGAAGTTCTTTTTTATCCTTTCGCACTATATACCGAGTTGTACTACTGGATGCTCTAAAATGGTTTAAGCATAGAGGAGAATAACCAATACTCGCTTTTGCTAAAAGTCTTACCCATAAATCCCAGTCTCCGACTAGTCTAAAATTTGTCTGCACCTTTCCCACATCCTTGTACAATGCTTTTCGAAATAAAACGGCACTGGCGTTTGGAATTACATTTTTTTTCACCAAGTAATTTAAAAAAGTACTGCCAGGTAAGACAAAATTTTTTCTCCACAAAGTCGGGTCTAAATCATCCGTCCAGAAATGAAAATCTCTTATCCGATTAGAATGCACATCTACTTCAAAACTTTGGCAGTAAGCGAGTCCTACATTCTTATGTTTTGTCAGATAATTTAGCAGTGTTTGAAGAAGTTCCGGTTCTGCCCAGTCGTCACTCTCTGCTATCCAAATATACTCTCCCTTTGCCAGCTCAATTCCTTTTTTCCACTGCTTAAAGGGGCTTCCACTGTTGTTTTGATTTACAATAAAATGAGAAATCTTCTCCTTATATTTTTCAGCATATAAATTAAGTATTTCTACGCTATTATCTGAAGAAGCATCGTCTAATAAAACGACTTCAAAATCTTGATAGGTTTGATTAAAAATACTATCCAAGCGTTGAGCCAAGAAGGGGGCGTGATTATAATTCGGAACAATAATACTAACAGTTGGCAAATTCAAACTTCTTTTAATCTTTGTAATAAATGGATAAAAAGGAACTCATTATATTATTGAGAGTCAAAGTAAGCCTCTTCGTTTTTTGATTCCGTAAGTGAGGTGGCACAAAAAAGCGATCCATTTTATCGGTAACTTTTGGTAATCCTACACAGTTAAATTTGGTATTCGCTAATTGCCAAAGTAAAGATGGTCTAATATTACCCTTCTTCATTTCGCTTTTTACATCATCAAGACTTATAAAACCTTTCTGTATGGCTTCATGCAAGGCTTTTACCCACAAGTATCCATTTTCATTATTTTTAAAAAGCCAGGGTTGACGGTGCATATCGGTATAGTGTAGCAGGCATGTCTCTTTTTCATTATAATATTCTAACGAATTCCATTCTCCGGGAATCACTGCAGCTATCTCCTTTGCTACTTTCATTTCGTACATTAAAGTTTCATAGTTCAGTTCTCCATCATCTAGCTTTTTTACAATATCTTCTATTTTCCAATGGAGTGCCTTACAATCTAAAAGCATTACACTAAACTGTGGCTTTCTTCCGGTGTCTGAGACTTCGTAAGCAGCAAGTAAACCTGCGCCATTAAAAGGTACATTCCATAATTGAACTATGTTTGAAAATACCTGCATATCAGAATCCACGTAAATCGCTTTTCCTTTAAATCCATTCAACTGAGGAATTAAAAATCTTTGAAATGAAAAAGGCGTTCGAGGTTGATTTTTCTTATCTTTTGGAAAAGGGATTTTAATGTTATTGGCAAATAGAGGTATAACTTCTACTTCTACCGGACAATACTTTTTGACGGAATATTCCAGCACTTTTACAGATAACATTTGTTCTGGCATACTTCCTACATAAATTTTTATAGGGGTTTCAACATCTAAAGGTTTGAAGTCAACTTGGTATTGATCTACTGTTTCCATGATATTTTTGAATTGAATGTCAAATGAATGATGTCCATTGTTGAGTAAAGTTTTATCTTTTAAATCATCAAACCGAACACTGTAAGTGTTACCACCGTCAACCCCCAAGGAGCGAATACACTTCACTTCTGTCATAGCGAGCAGCCGGATAACCGCTTCGGCACTATAAAAAGTAACTGGAACAATAGGATAATCTCCGCGAACTTCTCGATTGAACTGCGCTGCTGTAGATAAATTATACCATAACAGTCTTCCTTCTTCCTTTAAAGCTGCAAGTTTATTATTTTCCGTTATTAAGATTTCCAAGGTTTTATCACTCGGTTCATTATTCAAGTGAGGAACCCAGGGAAGCAGCAGAAACTTAGAATTCTCCTGAATACTTTCCCAGCAATCGTCAAATACATTAAAATCAATAATATGTGCTATATCAACTTTTACCTCCCGAACAACATGATTAAGTGCAATGGTATTAAAATTGGAGAGATCATATTGGTTGACTTTGGAAAAAGAAGGACCTTTTCCTAAAACTAACCAAGGCTTGGCGTTATCTGTTTTATCTGCCTGAATCCAATCAAAAAAATTTTGCATAGCTGTATATTAGAATTAGAGCGTTGCAAAAAAGTAAAGTAAGTATGCTCTATCGTAATATGAGGGCTAAAATTCTACTTCCATTTCTTTCTTCTCTTCTTTCTAATAACTGAAAATCAGAGAACCCATAGTTTTTAAAAGCAGCTTTTAAACTCTCCAGCGTCAGCCACTTTGCATGATCGTACATTCCTGCGAATGGGGATTCCCCTTCCTGATATTTCCAATAAGCGTAGTTATGATTTTCAAATAAATGTTGCTCTGTAATATCATTTTCTCTAGCAATATGCGTATCAAGATATATTCCTTCCTCAATAATTGTTGCGAGTTCTTTGATATGTTTCACCGGTTCCTTTAAGTGATAAAGCACCCCAAAATGATGACACAAATCAGCCTTTAACAGAGGCAATTGCTGCTCCCAATCTTCTACATTGCTAACAAACACGGTAGGATGACAGTCAAAGAAACCACACCGCACCATCGTTTTTACCACATTATCCACTCTAGAATCAATTGCAGTCACTTTTTTCGCTAATTTACATAGGCTCACCGTATGGATACCCTCAAAACAGCCTATTTCCAAAATGTGCTTGTCCTTCAATGCAATCTTATCTCTTAATATTTCATGCCTGTAATCAGGAATTGCCTGCGGCGTTTCTCGCTTGCCTTTCCAAGCCCTGTTGCCAAAACGTCTTCCTTTTGAATCCGCTACGAAGGCGTTCCAGTCGAGCAAGTTATTTAATTTTAATAATTGTTCATCGGAAAGACCCTCAACTAGAGGAATAGAAATTCTATTTTCGGTAAAGCCCTCTATTGGAAGCTCTTCCTTGAATTTCTTTTCAATTTTTCTTTTCTTTTTAAGAAATTTGAATGCCATTTTGTATAGTTGCTTCATCTAAAAAAGGAATAAGTTTTGCTTATATAAAGGGAGATTCTTCTTTTCGCTTTTCTTACTATCTGAATGAGGTTTTTATTAGTTTTTTTAAAAAAAACACTTGATTGATATTTCCTCTCATAGAGTATAAGTTTATTTAATACTTTAATTCCTTGTTTTTTAGGTATTTTCGTTTTACTCAAAGAAGATTGATCGTTCTCTAGCAAAACCCACATTTCACCAGCATTGGAAGTGTGGGTTTTTATGGAAGGGTCTGGAAATAATCTTTTTACTTTATACCTATTAGCATTTGCTAAATACCCGATACCGTCAAACGAATAGTTATATTTATGTGCTATGTGAATCATATTGAGTAGATCGCCCCCATAAGCATCATTTAATTTTATCCCCAGTAAATCAGGCATAGCCATTATTATTATTCCATCTTCATCGAGTAAATCTTTACAATCTTCGAGCATTCTACTAGGTTCAACTAAATGCTCAAACACATGATTCAAATAAATCAACTTTGCTTTAAAAGTCAAATTTTCTTTTAATTCATTTAAGCTGCCATAATATAAATTGCTTACTCCTTTGTCTTTTCCATAATCTAATAGGGCTTGGTCATAATCCACTCCTACAACCCGAAACCCTTTATCTTGAAAAACAGAGAGTGCTCCACCAGCTCCGCATCCAATTTCTAAGACCCAATCTTTATCAGATAAGTATTTCGATGCGATAGAATAGTATTTGTACCCGTATTTTTGTTGCCTAAAAAAATACGCCTCTTTATCAATAGACCGCCCATACAAACCCTGGTAAATATTGGTATAAAAATGACCGGCGCTGTCTTGATTCAGATAAGGGTTGATTCTAACCGTCCCACAATTGCTGCATAATACAGAATTAATAAGAATTCCGTATCTGTCATATTCCGCTATTAGGTAGTCGTCTTGATTTCCGCAAAAACATAGATCAGAAACTAAAATATAATTCCGTTTTATATTTTCTTGTAATTCAATTGAATACTTGGCTTTTATAGAATCAAAAGAGGATTCAACTATTTTGGAGTTCTTTTTTCTAAATCTTGAAGATATAAGTCTATTTTTATTCATAAGCTAGTTATTAAAGTTAATTAGGGTTTCAAGCGGCAATTAGAATTGAGTAAACAATAAGATATCTGATGAATTTGTTCTGTTACTTTTTGCCAAATTATAGTATTTTAACTTCTGAAATACTTGTCTCTAAGCTTCATGACGGGTAACTCAATATATTTATACAATAGGAAAGCAATGCCAATTGTAGTAGTCCAATAAAATAAGTAGCTAATAAAAATAATCATATAATTTGGAATGACTGGAAGAAATTTCAACAAACTTGGGATAGCAAATCCTATAATTATGGTGTGATGTACTAAGTACATAGAGTAAGATATAAGGCTTATGAAAGTAAAAAAAAGGTATAATCTTCCGCCTCCTGTTTTTAAATCACTTAATAGGGGTAATAGTAGTAATACGCCTATTGAACCTAAGGAAAATGAAAATACACAATGATAGAGTTGCGGTACATTACCATACAAATCGGAGTCTATCAGGTCAATCGAGACCTTATGAAATATTAATATTATTAATCCAACTACAAATAATATTTTTTTTTTGCTCAACCACTCTTTTTCATAGTAATAGCTAAAATATGCTCCAAGTACTCCATACATCAAGCTATCGAGCCTTGTTATCACTTGCGTACGAAAAATTTTCCCCCATTCGAACCACGTATTTATCTCATGTGTCCTAAATAACCAATACCTCAATAGGATACTTATTAAACAAATCGAAAAAGCAATAAAAAAAATGGCAGTTTGATTTTTCAATCGCACAACCATTATTAATAATAATAGTGTCAATGGCATTGAAAGATAGAACCATTCCTCAACAGAAAGGCTCCAGGCTTCTAGAAAAAAAGAAGGATGAGGTGAAGCAAAGTTCTGAATAAATAAAAAATATCTTTTAAATTCAAAAGGATTAACTCCAGAAATAAGTATTATTGTTACTAATACTAAATAATAATTTGGTAAAGTGCGAAACCATCTTCTTAACCAAAAACTCATCAAAACATTTGGAGTCATACCTTTTTTTTCTATTAACTTAATCAGAATCCCACCAATTAAGAATCCACTTAAGACAAAAAAAATAAGAACTCCGTCAAACACGATAAGATAAGAAAGTTTGTATGGAATCAGGGGTTTTATTAAGGAATTACCATGGCCAATAATTACAAATAGTATGGCAAATGCCCTTATAATATCTAATCCATATATTCTGTTTGAAATTAAGTAGCTTTCTGCGGTTTTCAACATTTTCAAATTCGATTTAAATAATCATAGGAGTTCGACATTTGATATTATTCGTACATTCCACTTATATGGCAAGTAAAATAATGCCCCTACATATTGATTTTCCGAATTTTTCACGGTTACGCGAAGGCGGTCATAAATGGATAGAACAGAGAAGTATTCTTGCTGTGCAGAAACTTTTATCAAATAGAGTCCTTGACTTAGCCCTAAAAAAGGAATGTGTAAATTAATTTCAAAGCTGCCTTTTTCTATGGAAATTGTTTCGGAATCTTTTTCCGTGTCAAAAATTAAAACGTTAGCCTCTTCTTTGGCTAAATCTTTAAAGATAATTCTAAAATTGACATTTTCTAATTTGGAGTATGCCATTCCTTTAATTTTCATATTAGCTTCTTGCCCCGTATTCAATATCATGCATTGCTCCCCATTATTATTTTCTATGTAAACTTCCAAAATGGATAATATCCCACTTTGTCCATTAAAGCCGCTATCCTTTTTTTCAGCACTATTACTCATATAGGCAGTTAATGCTCTTTCTTCGTAAGCAGCAAGTACATTTGAAGTATCTCCGCTTTCCAGTTGGCGTCCATGGTCCAATAAAATTGCCCTATTCGTGCTTGATAACATGGAGAGGGGATTATGCGATACCAATATCATTCCAGTACCATTTTTCCTTAATGAAGCTATTCTTTGATAGCATTTACTTCTAAAATTCACATCTCCTACTGCAAGTACTTCGTCAATCAGGAGTACATCAGGTTCCATCTGCGATGCGACTGCAAAACCCAAGCGTACTTTCATGCCGGAGCTATAATTTTGTACCGACATATCTATAAAATCCTCTATCTCTGCAAATGCTATAATATCATCGAATTTTTCATCAATTTCTTTTTTGCTAAATCCCAATATTTGTCCATTTATATACACATTTTCCCGTCCACTTAATATAGGGTTAAAGCCTGCACCCAATTCTATAAGGGCGCCTACCCGCCCACGTATACGTATTTCTCCTTCGTCAGGACGGATGAGTCCATTGAGCATTTTAAGCAGCGTACTTTTACCGGCGCCATTATGCCCGATCAATCCGAGGCATTCGCCTCGTCGTAACTGAAACGAAACGTCGTTTACTGCCCAAAACTCCTCCGGGCGGAGTTGGGTCTTGTCTTGTGGTAACCCCAAAAAACTGGCAGTGAGGTCCTGCACTCCATACCAAAGCGAGCGTCTTAAATTGCGACAAAACCGCTTGGAGACATTTCTTACGTCTACTAATATGTCCTCATTTGTAGCTTGAATCATAATTGGCACATTTCTTTAAGAACCGATGCGTTCTATGAGCACTTTCATACTAAGCTTGAATAGTAAAATACCGATCAGGAAGAACACCGCAGCAATACTTACTACCCATAAAAAGTAATACATACTTGGATTTAGCCCAAATAACCAGTCCCGAGTGTTCGTCAATAGTGGTGTAACCGGATTGTAATTTAGAATATTCGCAAATCCAGTATAATCAGGTTTGGGATATATAACCGGAGTTAAATACAAGCCAAACTGTAGCAAAAGCGGTATGCCATAGTTAATATCTTGGTATAACATAGCCAAAGGTAAAAGCAGCAATCCAATCGCCATACCCAATATTATTAAGGCTAAAATTCCTCCTAAAGAGAAAAATATCAGCCAGGAGGGTTCTACCTGAAAGGCAACCAAAGCAATAGCCAGCAGCGTAATTTTTATCAAAGCTGCAAATATAATCTCACACATTGCACTAAAAATAAGTGCCTCATGCGGAAAATTAATTTTTGATAATAAGGAATAATTACCTTGTACATTATTTAATAAAAGTGTAATGGATTCCCCAAACATCTGCCAAAGTAAGGTGCCGCTAAGGACAAAAATGGGATAAGGAATAGATGCGTTTTCAAAATTAAATACCGCTTGAGAATTCAAAAAAATCCATATACCCGCTGTTGCCAAAGGTGGCAGAAATGCCCAAAAAATACCCATTAGCGACTGTCGGTATTTAGCTTTGATATTTCGCAAGGCTAATCGGTAGCCCAAACTGAGGGATTGGGGCAGATTTTGGTATACATCACCAAAAATTTGTAGCACTTCTTTACGATCTGTACTCGGGCGATAAACTGTTTCTGTAGCTATTTTCATCCTATTTTTAGGTCGTAAACTTGAATAATTCCGATGATCTGTTGCTTTTCCAAAACCAATAAAGAGCTAATTTTATAAAGATGCATTATTTCGGCAGCCTCGGTCAATTTTGCATCTGGAGCGATTGTTTTTGGTGCTGGGTTCATCAATTCTTTGGCGGTAAGCGAAAAAAAGGTATCTTGATAATTATCCATAGCTCTTCGAATATCCCCGTCTGTAATGATTCCTTGAAGTTGATTTTCTTTTACTACCACTGCCAAGCCCAGCCTACATAGTGATATCGTATGTATAATTTCTGATACAGGTGCCCAGTCCTGTATTAATGGAAGATTAGAAACACACATCACATCACGCACCTTAGTCAGTAAACGCCGCCCTAAGGTGCCCCCAGGATGAAAGCGAGCAAAGTTTTCCGGTTTGAAATTTTTAATTTTCATCAATACGACGGCTAAAGCATCGCCCATAGCCAGCGTAGCAGTGGTAGAAGAGGTAGGTGCTAAATCAAGTGGGCAAGCTTCTTTACTTACGGTGATAGTTAAATGAAATTGTGCATATTTTGCTAGGGTAGAAATAGGATTACCGGTAAGCGCAACAATTGTATTGCCATTATCCTTAAAGTAAGGAAGTAAATTGATTACTTCATGAGTTTCTCCCGAGTAAGAAATTAATAACACTATATCTTCTTGCCCAACCATACCTAAGTCACCATGGAAAGCCTCTCCTGGGTGTAAGAAGAAACTGGGCGTACCTGTACTGGAAAATGTAGCAGCCATCTTTCTGCCAATAAGCCCAGATTTTCCTATTCCAGATACTATTAAACGCCCTTTCGTATATAAAATAGCCTTTACTGCTTGTTCAAAATCACTATTTAGTTCCTCTGCTAATTGTTGAATAACAGATGCTTCTATCCGTAATGCTTCTCTTCCATAACTTATTATATCAGATTGAGTAGCAATCATCATGCATTCGTTTATCAAAATAAAATTTAGATAATTTTTTTATTAAACAGAAGTTAGACATTGAATAGTAGATAATTCCAAATAAGGAGAGTAATATCTTTTTGCCCTCTGAGGCTTTATGTAGCATTTCGACTTTGCTTATTACTTGCAACAGCAAAATGTAATAGAATAAAAATCTACTTCTTCCAAGAAAATAATCTGCTACGTTTCGTTTTTGCCTCTTCTTCATAATACCCATATCCATAGCCGTAGCCATATCCATACCCGCCATATGAGCCTTTGGATCTGATGCCATTAAAGATGATACTCAAGTTTTTTAATTTCTTATTCTGATACAAGTCATCAATAAGTTTGAGCATTCCTTTTTTAGATTGCCCGTATCGCACGATAAAAATGGAGGCGGAAATGTAAGGATTCAACAACAGCGCATCAGACACCAACCCGACCGGCGGCGTATCTATCAGCACCGTATCAAAATTTGCTTGTAAATAATCAAACAAAAACTTGGTACGGTCTTGTAAAATGAGTTCTGCCGGATTGGGCGGAATCGGTCCACTTGGCACAAAATATAAGTCAGGATGAATGTCGGAAGGTAGCACAATCTCTTCTATATCAACTTCTCCTATTAAATAACTACTAATACCTTGTAACATTCCCTCTTTTTCTAAATACCGAATCATTTTTGGCTTGCGCAAATCAAAACCGACTAACACTGTCTTTTTACCGGAAAGCGCGATGCTCATGCCCAAGTTGACGGTTATAAAGGTTTTACCTTCTCCGCTGGTGCTGGAGGTGACCAAGAGGGTTTGTTTTGCTTGTCCCGCATTCAAAAACTGCAAATTAGTACGAATCATGCGGAACATTTCGGCGATAGCAGAACGACTCGTTTTACTGACGACAATATTCTTTTTGGTGGTACTATGACTGATGCCGCCGAGTATCGGTGCCGCTGTAGCCTGCTTGATATCCTCTGCCGACTGTACGCTGTCATTCAAAAAATTGGCTAATAAAACCATTCCAAAAGGTAGACCTAAACCCAACAACATGGCAATGGTATAAATCATACGCGGCTTCGGCTCTATGGGTCCTCCGGCGGGCAGTGCGGCATCAATCATGCGGGCATTAGAGACGGTCATCGCCATCGTCAGCGCTGATTCTTCCCGCTTTTGTAAGAGGTATAAATATAGATTTTCTTTTATATCTTTCTGACGGGTGATTTCCAACAGGTCTCGCTCAATACTTGGGATGGTACGCAGTTTTCCTTGCAATTGTTGATTTTTTACCTTTAACGCCTGGACGTTTTTTTGCATATTGGCTTTGTGATTCCGTATCGTACTGAGCATCACTACTTTAGTATCTGCTAATTTATCATCTATTTGTCTAATCAGCGGGTGACCTTCTTTAATCGTGGTACTCAACAAACTTCTTCGCTCTTGTATACCTTTATTATATTGATTGGTTTGCTCTACTAAATTAGCATTTTCTACTGTAAAATTAATAGGCAACAAATCATACGTATTTTTATCTGATGTCAATTGCGATTCGATACTCCGAATCACGCCGTCTTGCAAGTCGAGTTGGGCGAGCTTGTTATCATTTTCATTAAATTCAGACAAATAGAGCCCGACATTGGCAGTTACATCCGTCGAAACCGTGTTTTTAGATTTGAATGATTCGATAGAGCCTTCTGAATCCGAGAGTTCTGCGGTGAGAAATTGCAAGCGTTCATTGATAAAAGCATAACTATTATTGGCTACCTCATTTTGGTCTTCAATCTCTTGTTCATTATAAACTGTAATGAGCGTATTTACAATATCGGCAGCTTTCTGCGGCACGGGGTCTTTCAAGGAGATTTCTAATACGCTGGAAGATTCCTCGGCGGTTCTTATTTGCAAGCGATAAGAATAATCCTGTGCAATCGCTAAAGTAGGTACGATGCGGATCGTCAATTTCAAAATGGGCGGCACTTCTGTAAAATTGTTCCGAAATACAAACATTCCATTGTCCAAACGTACCGTATCGCCAAATGCAACCGTCATCGTTTTAGTGCCTTGCTGTAGGACGAAGCTATGGGTGTCGTTTATTTTTGGAATTTCTAAAACTGCATATTCTAAATCCTCCGCCAACGAAAACGTATCCAACAAAATCAAGCTGCCTAAGTATTGCTCGCTATCTTTGAACCGTCCCTCCATCTCGTAGATGGTATTTATTTTCAACCGCCGGACGACTTCTTCCATCAAGGTGCGCGACTTCAATATCTGCATTTCATTCTGCACATTGTTGGTATTTCCGGGCAGCCCCAGGTCTCCCAACAGATTTTCAGGCGATAGCCGCTCGGAGCCGCTCTCCGGATTTTTTATCAATACCGTGTTTCTTACTTGATATTGATAAGTGGCATATCGCAGTTGGATGTATGCGATGCTAAGTGCAATTGCCAAGCCAATGACATAGAGATACCAATATTGCAATAGATATTTTGACAGCAAGAGCCGCATATCTATCGCTTTACCGGACTCTACGAATGCGTCTTGTACGCTTGGTACGCCGTTAGCGTGAGTATTTGAGTTCAATGTGGTAAATTTGTTTTGATGTGATATTTATTGTAATCGGTTGAACTCGTGTGGCGTGATAGAACACGGATTTGCACGGATGCGACAGATTAAAACGGATTTTTAGCACGCTCCTTTTGGATCGGAACAATCCATACGGATAGTTTAGGGCAATTGATAAGCCAAAATCTGTACCAATCCGTCGTCCCGACCACTGTCGGAATGCAAATCCGTGTTCTATTATGTGGTACAGGTTGAACCGAAGGTTGTAAATTAATTTTTGTTCTATTATGATTCCAAGTTGCTTTTTTAATGTTGGGCTAAAGCCAAACTATTACCCTGTTTTTATCCCCGCGCTGAAGCGCGGGGCAACTGATTGTCAACGTTTTATAGTTACCCCGCCATTCATGGCGGGGTTAAAAGCAACCCACATATTGGACTTTAGTCCAAATTTACGACAACAACTTGAAACCGTAATTGAGCCTTATTTTTTTTACTTTAATAAAAGCAGCATAAAAAATTAATATTCTGCTGTACTTATCTCACAAGAAAAATAGCAATCAAGTTAATAGCTGTAAAACCGATACCTGTCCACGACAGAATTTTAGTAGTCTGATCGGATATAATGGACGTTTTCGCTTTCGTAGGCTCTATATAGATTTTATCATTTTGGCGCAAGTAATAATAAGGCGAATCAAATAATTGTCGGGATCGTAAATTAACTCGTCCGTATTCCCTTTTACCATCCTGTTCGCGTACAATTAAAATATTGGAACGGTTGCCGTAATTGGTCAAATCCCCTGCCATTCCTAATGCTTCAATGATCGTAATTTTTTCTTCCGACACAGCAAAAGTCATGGGTCTGCCAACCTCTCCCAGCACCGTAAATCGGAAATTAAGTAGGCGTACATTTACTACGGGGTCTTGCAGCGTACTTTTTAGTTCGGCTGTCATTATTTTTTTTACTTCTTGGAGCGTCAGTCCTGCTACTTTTATCTCCCCAAGCGTGGGAAATGTAATGTAACCATCGGGGCTTACTACATAACTATTTGCTATAGTTGATTCATTGCCTGCACTGGCACTAAACGTTGGCACAATGCGCTCCGGCACGACGACTTCCACTTGAATGGCAAGCGCATCGGCGGGTTGAATAATTAAAGCAGGAACCGAATCCATTACTTCCGGGGTCGCCGAAAACTCCGCTCCTTCATTGAAATTGACCAATTCCTTGTGCGTGGTGCAGCTATGAAACAGCGTAGCAATAAGTAATAAAGAAATATATGGTAACAGACTGCGGTATAATTGCATGGAGGTGCTTATTAAATTGTGTAAATAGATTTTGCCACAAACCTATAAAATTTTAGAAACCTTATAGGTTTCATTGTCCGTAAGTTGGGCATTAGCAAACTCGTAAGTAGACAAAATTTCCTGTATTTTTTTATCTTTTAATGCAATGTGTAATAACTCAATATGGCGTTGATGGTGTAAATCGGTACACAAATAATCAATCATTTTATTTTTCAACAACTTATAAGCCGTTTCTTGCACTGGCTTGCCATAATGTCCGATCAGGGAGAGTATGTTTAGTTGAAATTTACATCCATATTCTTTCAGGCGACTATACTCCTCAAAATTCTTTTTCAAAAATAGATACCGCTCTGGATGCGCTAAGATTGGATGGTAACCTTTTGTTTGTAATTTAAAAATATGATGAAATAAATTGGGTGGCGCCGTCACAAATGACATTTCTACCAGCACATGATTGCCCGGCAAAGTCAACAGTTCATCACTTTTTATAATATTATCAAAATGTTCATCCATGTAATATTCTGCCGCCGCGCCGATTTCTATTGCTATTCCAGCCTCTTTTACTGCTTTTTGCAAGTTCTGTAATCCGTCCAGAATCACCGCCTTGGTATTTGGATATAAATCGGACATTACATGAGGTGTAGTAAAAAGTTGTTTATAACCCAATGCTTGTAAGCCGCGTATCAAATGTAAAGATGTTTCCATCGTATCCGCCCCATCGTCAATGCCCGGAATGAGGTGTGAATGAAAATCAACGACCAAGTGGGAAAAGTCAGGTATAAAGGATTGTTTTTTTTTGAAAATCGAAAACATGGTGTGGGTATTGGATTTTGGGTATTGGGTGTTAGATATTTGGGTTTTCGGGCTTAAATGAGTTTGTGAAGCATTTTACAAATATTTTCACTTTGCTGAATAAAAGGGAAAGATATTTCCTGTTTGAGATAGCCCATTTCAGACGAAATAATTAATAATGTAATTAACTCCGCAGCCGAGCCTTTAGCAATATGAAAATGTTTAATAGCTTGTTTATTTGTATCTAATTCATTTCCTTCCGCAATAACACCCTATTCAGCATAATAACCCCTGTACCAAGTAATAAAATATTTAATACCATCTTTTACAGTCGTTGTCGGTTTATAATCAAAATCTTTCGCCAAATCCGCCACATCGGCGGCAGTGGACGCTACGTCGCCGGGCTGCATAGGTAAAAATTCTTTTTTTGCCGTTTTGCCCAAATTTTGCTCAATGGCTTCTATAAAATCCATGAGCTTCACTGGCTTTTGATTGCCAATATTATAGATTTTATAGGGTGCTTTTGACGTAGCAGGATTCGGTTGTAATGAATTCCAATCCGCATTCCCACTCGGCGAGTTATCAATAACGCGTAGCACGCCTTCTACAATATCATCAATGTAAGTAAAATCGCGCATCATTTTACCTTGGTTGAATACTCGAATGGGTCGGTCTTCCAAAATTGCTTTTGTAAATAAAAAAAGCGCATCATCGGGTCGCTCCCAAGGTCCGTAAACGGTAAAGAAGCGCAAGCCCGTAGTGGGCAAATTAAATAAATGACTATATGTATGCGCCATCAATTCATTACTTTTTTTAGTGGCTGCATATAATGAAATGGGATGGTCTACATTATCGGAGGTAGAAAATGGCATTTTTTCATTTAGTCCATACACGCTGGAACTGCTGGCATACACTAAATGTTTTATTCGATTGTGCCGACAGGCTTCCAAAATATTTATAAAACCAATGATATTACTATTGATGTAAGGACGTGGATTTTGTACGCTATATCTTACACCAGCTTGTGCCGCGAGATTACAAACTGCATCAAATTTTTCATTCTCAAACAGGGTGTTTAGATTTTCTTCATCTTCTAATTCGAGTTTTATAAAGCGATAGTTTGGATGTTTTTCACTCGTAATCAATTCATTATAATGCGTATCGTCTTCGCAAATTCCTGCCATTCTCAATCGGTCGTACTTCAATTTTATATCATAATAATTATTCACAATATCTAAACCGACTACGTCGTCTCCGCGCGCTATCAAGCGATTTGCTACATGAAAGCCGATAAATCCTGCCGTGCCGGTTACTAAAATTTTCAAAATTATGTTAGGGTGTTGTAATGTTTTTGTGTTAATGTTTTGGAGTTGAACGGATGGTCACTCAATGGTAGTGCTGCCAGCGAATGATAACTTCCTTGTAAACCAATGGGTTGCGCTTCTCGAATGTGATGAACAATTTCAATAGCCTTTAGCGATTCTTCTAATCCGAAGCCATTTCCAGCCAAAATTTCCTGATAACTCAAGGTGTGCAAATCAGTAAAACCTTCACTAAATTCAATTTCTTTTTCATCCATTGTAATAGAACGGAAGGTTCTGATGCCTTTATTTTTTATTTCAACGGGCAACGTGTCTGCATTAATACTCAAAAACCATTTGACACGCGCTTTTTCTAATTGTAAAAAACCAGCCGCGCGGTCATGCGTGTGTACGTGTACGACATTTTCTTGCACCGCCCCAAAAATCCAAGTCAACATATCAAAAAAGTGAATCCCAATATTGGTCGCAATGCCGCCTGATTTACTTACATCGCCTTTCCAGCTTGTATAATACCATTTACCACGAGATGTAATATACGTCAATTCGACATCATGGATTTTATTAATTGTCTCTTTTTCAACCTGCTTTTTTAAAGCTATAATGACCGGATGTAAGCGCAATTGTAAAATGGTGTAAATCGTTTTGCCCGTTTCTTGCATTATATCGCGCAGTGCCGCTACGTTCCAGGGATTCAATACTAAGGGTTTTTCACAAATAACATCCGCACCGTAGCGTAAGCCAAAGCGAATGTGGGCATCGTGCAGGTAATTTGGAGAACAAACCGTGAGAAAATCAATTTTTGTGCCTTCTCGTTTTCGTTTTTCAATGTGCCGGTCAAAACGTTCATATTCTGTAAAGAAATCGGTATCCGGAAAATAATTATCCATTACACCAACTGAATCATTTTTATCAAAAGCTGCAATGAGTTGATTATCAGTTACTTTGATGGCTTTCAAATGTCGAGGTGCGATGTAGCCGCCTACGCCAATTATTGCAAAATTTTTCATGCGGAGGATGGGAGGATACCGCCATTGCGGGACAAGTTAGGAAGATGGGAGGATATGACTGTTTTTTCAACTTTTTCTCCTTTCAACTTATAATATTCTCCACTTTTTTTACAAGGAGCTGCACCATTAGTATCAAATTCAAGTTTTTCGCCATGTTCGCTCATCCATCCTATTTGACGTGCAGGATTTCCAACGACCATTGCATAATCGGGAATATTTTTAGTCACCACTGCTCCTGCACCAATGAAAGCATATTTTCCAATGTTATTTCCACATACAATTGTGGAGTTGGCACCAATCGTAGCCCCTTTACCAACATGGGTTTTCAGGTACTCCGCTTTGCGATTCACGGCGCTGCGCGGATTTATTACATTGGTAAAAACCATAGAAGGCCCGAGAAATACATCATCTTCACAAATCACTCCTTCATAGATAGAAACATTATTTTGCACTTTTACATTATTACCTAATAGTACTCCATTTGCTATAAAAACATTTTGTCCGATATTACAATTTTCCCCAATGACTGCGCCAGACATGATATGCGAGAAGTGCCAGATTTGGGTGTCGGTGCCAATGGTAGCGCCGAATTCTACAATGGAAGATTCATGCACAAAATAAGAGGATGGGAGGATAGGAGGATAGGAGGATACGCGACTTTGAAGTGTTTCGCACGCCACCTCAGGCTCTCCTGCTCGGTTTTCTTGCGTGTCACGTAAGGCATTTAGTTGACGAGCGATTATGCTGATTTCGTTGTGCAAGTTAATCTTATCTTCCTCCTGTAAATAATTTAGCTGCTGTGCAATTGTAAGTTGGCAGTGTACTTCCATTAAACTGCCAAAAGCGATTTCAGTGAATTGAGCTTGCTCTTTAAATGACTTGCGGACGCTGCCTTCTGCGAGATTGGACGCTATCGAAACTGCCGCTCGCCGCATTTGACTAGTGAGCCCAAATTGTTCTTGTTTAGGAAATTGCGATGTGAAACTATACACTTTTTTGACTAACGTCATTGAGTCTTGCCAAACCCTTAATGTTTCAAAATAGAATTGATATGCCATTTTCCTATATTCTTATCCTCCCATCCTCTTCCACTCTGCTCACGGCTTCGCCGTTGAAAAGTCGCAACGTCTTTTCAGAAAAAAAAGAAAAAAATCAATGTTAAAAATACCTATATGCAAAGCGATAAATTCGCAATAATAAAATCCTCCCATCTTATCCACAAGGCGGAATCCTCCCATCCTCCTATCCTCCCCTTTTCCGTAGCATCGCCGGATTCACCGACATTCGCAATGAATAACCCAAATTCTCTAATTCTATTATAAAATTCTTTTCACTTTCCGTATGTAATAAATAACCTTTCAGACCCGTCAAATTGCCGCCTATGATTTCTACTTCATCGCCCACTTGATACGTGCCGGGTTGTACGTCTATTTCTACTTGTTCGCCCACGACTCGCCGCAGGATGTCCATCTCTTGGTTGGGAATGGCAATTAGATTTTTAGCAAATTTTACAAAATTGACGACATCGGGCGTTTCTAATACCGGTACATAGTTTTGCTTGGTAATTTTAGTGAAAATATAGCAACTGATGAGCGGAATTTCAACTTGTTTAATCTTTCGGGTGTAACGCCGCGTGTAGGATTGCAATGGCAAATACGCCTCAATGCCGCGCTCTTTGAGCTGGCGCAATACTTGCTTCTCGCGCTTGAACTTGGTGTACACCGCAAACCAGCGCGCCTCTTGTTCATCCAATTGATTTGTTATTGCAACCTGATTCATGGTTTTTAAAATTATTATTACAAAAAACACCCCCACTTTTCTCCCGCAGATTCCGCAGATTTTTATTTTCCCCTACACCTATCCGGTATGCGGGCATCCTTCTATCTTCCCATCTTCCATTTTCCTTTCATCACCCTATAAACCAATCACCAAATCACCCAATTAAAGCCTCCAATACAACACGCCATTATCCTTCGGTTTTTCATACATACCTTTCAAATCTACCAGAATGGCGTCGCTTTTCATAATAGAGCGAAAATAGTCCATGCTAAGTGCCTTATAGTTTGTGTGATTGACGGCTACGACTACTGCGTCATAGTCGGTTGAGATGTTGTCTACCAGTGTGAGTTTGTATTCGTGTGCTACTTCGTTGGGCGACGCCAGTGGGTCGGTGAGGTGTACGTGGATGGAATAATCCATTAGTTCGCGCACCAAGTCCGCCACTTTCGAGTTGCGAATATCGCTAACATTTTCTTTAAATGTAATACCCATCACCAAAACTTTTGTCTGGCTCGGATTTTTTCCGCGTTGAATGAGCAATTGCGCCAGTCTTTTAGCTACAAATGCCGGCATCTCATCATTCACGCGCCGCCCACTCAATATCACTTGCGGATCATACCCCATTTGCTTTGATTTGTGCAGTAAATAGTAGGGATCAACACTGATGCAATGCCCGCCTACCAAACCCGGACTAAACTTCAAAAAATTCCACTTCGTACCCGCTGCTTTCAATACTTCTTGGGTATCAATGCCCATTCGATCAAAAATGATTGCCAGCTCATTCATCAATGAAATATTTAGATCGCGCTGTACATTTTCAATTATTTTAGCTGCTTCTGCTACTTGAATAGAAGCTGCTTTAAAAACACCTGCCTCAATGATAGCGCCATAAATGTGCGCAATTTCCTCGGCTGATTCTTCATCACTTCCTGATACTAATTTCAAAATCTTTTCGACCGTTCGCTCTTTATCGCCCGGATTGATGCGCTCGGGCGAGTAGCCTAATTTAAAACCGGCACCTAATTTTAATCCCGATAGTTCTTCCAGAATAGGCAGACAATCGTCTTCGGTACAACCTGGATACACCGTAGATTCAAAAATAACGTAATCCCCTTTTTTTAATATTTCACCAACCGTGCGAGCGGCGCTTAATAGGGCCTTTAAATCTGGATTTTTATGCTCATCAATCGGGGTTGGTACAGCGACAATATGGAAATGCGCTCGCTTTAAATCTGCCGCATCGGCAGTGAATTCAATATCTCTTCCTTCAAAATCGCTTTTCTCCAATTCCCGCGAAGGGTCAATACACCATTTCATCAAATCCACACGCTGTTTGTTGATGTCGAAACCGATGACACTAAATTTTTTGGCAAATGCCAACGCCAACGGCAATCCAACATACCCGAGTCCGATGACCGAAATTTTCTTCTTTTTATCGTGCAAATCTTGATACACTGTTTCGCATTTTTGGTGATGAAAACAGCCTGTAATTGGTCTCTTTGTGTTTGCTTTTGGGTGTAGCTTATTTGTAGTTTGGGTCTATTTATTCTTTACAAAATCATTATTAAAAAGTATATCAACTAAAAAAACTTAATACTGCTTGTGTAATAAATGTCAATTGCTCCTCGTCCAACTCTGTGTGCATCGGCAGTGAAATGACGGAATTACAAAGGATCTCCGTTATCGGCAATTTATCAAAATGATTTCCTATACTTTTTTTAAATGCTTCTTGTGCATATAATGGAACGGGGTAATAAATCATAGTTGGAATACCGTGTTCTTGCAAATATGCTTGAAGCGTATCGCGCTGCCCATTTTTCACAAGCAAGGTATACTGGTGAAAAACGTGGGTGGAGTTAGGTTGTCGTTTGGGTATTTGTAAAGCTATAATATTTTGAAAAGCCTTATCATAATAAGTTGCAGCCGCTTGGCGAGCCGCCGCATATTCATCTAAGTATCGCAATTTTACATTCAAAATAGCTGCCTGCATTGCGTCTAAACGGGAATTAACCCCTACCAAACCATGATAATAACGCTTCGTCTGACCATGATTGGCAATCATGCGACATTTATTGGCTAATTTTTCATCATTCGTATAAAGTGCTCCGCCATCGCCGTACGCGCCTAAGTTTTTGGATGGATAAAAGGACGTACAGCCGATATGCGACAGTGTTCCTGCTTTTATTACATTTCCATCATTTAAAGTATAATCTGCACCGATTGCTTGTGCATTATCTTCTATCACCCACAAATTATATTTTTGAGCAAGCGTCATAATCGGCTCTATATCACAGCTTTGCCCAAATAAATTAACGGGTACAATGGCTTTTGTTTTGGATGTAATAGCCGCTTCCATAATTGCTGCTGTTACATTAAACGTCTCCGGGTCAACGTCCACCATGACAGGTTTTAAATGCAATAATGCAATCACTTCTGCTGTCGCCACATACGTAAAAGCCGGAACAATCACCTCATCACCAGGCTGTAAATCCAGTGCCATCATAGCGATTTGCAAGGCATCCGTGCCATTCGCGCAGGTCACGACATGATTTACACCCAAATATGATTCCAAATTTTGTTGAAAAGCCGCCACTTTAGGTCCTCCGATGAAGGATGTAGTTTCCAAAACGTTTAGTACCTCCGCGTCAATCTCTGACTTCAGCTTTTGATACTGCGTTTTCAAGTCCACCATTTGTAGTTGTAGCGTTGCTTTTTCCATACTTTTTTTTAGCGTTTAGAAGGGTTAGTAAGGTTTAGTTTGCTCTCAAAATCACCCTATCAACTCATCACCCCTTCACCCTATCTCCCCATCACCCTTTTCGCTATCGTCTCTCCGATTGCCAGAGAAGCCGTCGCCGCCGGAGAAGGTGCATTACATACGTTTATTACATTTTTATCTTCCAATATCAAGAAATCATCAATTATATTTCCATTTGAATCACAAGCCACCGCGCGTACACCTGCGCCACCGGGTTGCAAATCGTCAGATTGAATGTCCGGCACCAGTTTTTGCAAGGATTTTACAAAGGCGCTTTTAAAGTACGACCGACGCATTTCCTCCATTCCATCGCGCCAGTATTTCCTTGCAATTTTGCGAAAGCCCGGAAACGCTACCGTTTCAAAAAATTCCTTGCTATCAAAATCCCAACGGTTGTAGCCCTCTCTTTTAAAAGCCAGCACCGCATTTGGTCCTGCTTCAATCCCGCCTCCAATCATACGCGTAAAATGTACGCCAAGAAACGGAAAATTCGGATTGGGCGTTGGATAAATTAAATTGCGTACTAAATATTGCTTCGCTGGTTTTATATCATAATATTCGCCCCGAAACGGTACAATTTGAATATCGCGCCGCGTACTCGTCAACGCTGCCACTTTATCCGAATATAAACCCGCACAATTCACGATGCTTCGCGTTTCTATTTCTTTTTGGTCCGTCACAACGACTAATTGGCCACCAGATTGTCTGATTTGTTGCACTTTTGCACCAAAGAATGTCGTTACGCCGCGTTGAATAATAAGTTCTAAATACTTTTGAGCTACTTCTTTATAATTGATAATACCGGCTTGCGGCACCCAAATCGCCTCTAGGCCACCTTCTGCATACGGCTCTATTTCCAACAATTCGCCTCGACTTATTTTACGAATTCCATTCAAACCATTAGCTATACCGCGCTGCAAAATTTCTTCTAATTTGGTTTGCTCGCTGGCATTCGTCGCCACAATTACTTTTCCACAAATATCATAAGGAATATCATGTTTGTCAGCAAATTCCAATAACAATTGATACCCTCTTTTACAATGCACCGCTCGCGAGCCGCCAGGTTTGTAATAAATGCCCGAGTGAATCACGCCGCTATTATGTCCTGTCTGATGTTGGGCTACCAGATTTTCCTTTTCTACCATACAAATTTTCAAATCCGGTTGCTGTTCTAGCAGTTGGTAAGCCGTTGCCAAACCAACAATTCCCGCGCCGATTATCGTTACATCATACATCATGTTTTTAAGTTTGGGGTTTGGAAGTTGCGCGTCGTAAACCTCTGAACTCGCAAATCTCCAAACATTAAACTTTTTAGTCCTTCGACCAGAGCAAAAGCGGCTTGGGGTTATATTTTTTCCAATCAATGCCTTCTGCCTCTAGTTCAGAATAAATCAAGTAGCGAATCCTTCGACTAATCAAGCCTTCTACTTTATCTACCAGATTTAATAAATAATTTTTATCAATATTGCCGACAAAAATCAAATCTATTATATTGCTATCCAACCCTTTGGAAAATTCGCCCACCAAAAAAACGCGCTGCACTTCGCCTAAGCGATTAATAATTTCTTCTACGACTTGGTCCAAGCCAACATATTTGAGTAAGATATTATGCACTTCTTGGAAGAGCGGATGCTGGGTATTTGCTTGAAACATTTTTTTATTCCCATCCACGTGTGATTCCAGCATGCCTGCTTCTTCAAAGCGATTCAACTCCAAGCGAATGGCATTGGAAGACTCCCCAAATTCGCTTTCCAAACCTCTCAAATAAGCCGTTGCGTTGCTGTTGAGAAAAAACTTCAATAACAATTTCACACGCGTTTTCGAGGATATTAATGTCTCTATCATTGAGTAGCAAAACTACTCAATATTTAAATTGTGTGCAACTGATTCTGAAATTTTAACATTTAAGGCAAGAACAAGCTCCCATCTCCATAACTCAGAAATCGAAAATCATTCTCCAAAGCATACTCATAAATCTTATGCCAATCCTCGCCTACAAACGCAGACACGAGCAGCAGCAAGGTACTTTTTGGCTGATGAAAATTTGTTAATAAACCATTGACAATGTGAAAGTTATAACCCGGCGCGATCAGCAATTGCGTGTACCCTTCGAGTGTATCTTTTTTATTGGAATTTAAATAATCTATAATTGCTTGTAATGAATTTTCGGCTGTAAT
>Ga0163147_10001859_pt1 | contig 31246 bp, 29 predicted proteins | sample OliLakLV19MP6G1_FD_148597 | JGI IMG/M metagenome (GOLD analysis project Ga0163147, IMG submission 148597) | Freshwater microbial mat bacterial communities from Lake Vanda, McMurdo Dry Valleys, Antarctica- Oligotrophic Lake LV.19.MP6.G1 | ecosystem: Environmental > Aquatic > Freshwater > Lake >...
CCAACGGCTCCACTCGTCGATCGGCTTTGTCAGTCCTGTTCACTACGAAACCGTTGCCATCCTCAATCGTTTGGCAGCATAATCAAACCGTCCACCAAACCGGAGCAAGTTCAGTTCAGTACAACTTCGTTGTTTCTCAGACGGCATTACCGTTTCGACTCAAGGAATGGACCCCCGGCTACCTACTAGTGGGTACGCAAAAGTTCTCAAAAGGTCCGGCGACCTGTGCTACCGAATGGACTTTTGGACTGAGGCAGGCCGCAAGAATTTCCTCTATTATTCGCAAGATTTTGTGCGAGTCGCGGAAATCATGTTTGATGGCGCAGAGGCTACGACGGGGACCGTGCGGTGTATCGTGAACGGAGGCGACAAGGACTATACGGCCCGAATCGACCTGGCGTCGCCCGCCTGCCAAGACAGCAAGGCTGGCATTGGAGGAGGAACGCCCGCCATCCCACCCCCAACATGCCCCGAGTCGCCGATGTGCGTCGATCCATGAATTCGCTGGTGGACCTGGCGATTGTGCGAACAGATTGGCGCTACCTCAATGCACGCGCGGACCCATCGGAAGCGCCGCCACGATCGTGGCCTCGCTTAGCGCGAGCGCTGTAAGTCGGTCAGCGACCGCGTGCTGCGAATCCTCGCGTTCTGCCAGGGCCACAAAGCTTTCCGCGTGTCGCTCTTCGGCATTGGCAAGCACCGTATAAAAATCGGCCAGCTTTGTAAACCGTTCCGCAAACGCACCGCCCTTTGCCCCCAGCGCCGCAAACCCCGCCGCCAACAAACGCAACCGTTCGTGCGAGCGCGCTTCGATCAAGGCGGCGACCAGCAGCGAGTCCACCTTGCGAGCGGGCTCACCCTGGCGCATCAATGTAAACAGTTGTCGCGTGTAGGGATTGCTGATGTCGGAGCGCGGTGCCAACCCCAGCTCTTGCATCAACAGCGAGACTTGCACCACATGACTTGTTTCTTCGTGGGCCAATCGTGCCAGCGTTTCCACGAACAATCGATCATGCGGATACTTGCGCAACAACAACAGCGCATTCTCGGCGGCCTTGCGTTCCGCGTGCAGGTGATCGGAAAGCAGCCCACCCAGATCGGCCGTGGCAGCAGCGAACCAATCGGGCGGGGTGGCGTACAACAACATGCTACGAGCGGAGCATGCGGCGCAGGACGTAGAGCAAGATGCCGCCGTGTTGGTAGTACTCGGCCTCGCGCGGGGTATCGATGCGCAGGCGAGTTTTGAACGTCGTGCTGCTGCCGTCTGTAGCCGTGGCCTTCACCGTGACCGTGCGATCGCCGCTGAAGTCCGCGACCACCGCCGCCAGACCCTCGGTTGCAAAAACCTCTTCGCCCGAAAGGCCGAGCGAGTCGGCAGTTTGACCCGGCAGATATTCGAGAGGCAACACGCCCATACCGATGAGGTTTGAGCGGTGGATGCGTTCGTAACTCTCGGCGATGACCACCCGCACGCCGAGCAAACGCGTACCCTTCGCGGCCCAATCCCGTGACGAGCCGGTGCCGTATTCCTTGCCCGACAGGACGAAGAGCGGCACGCCGTCTTTTTGGTACTGCATCGAGGCGTCGTAGATCGTGGCGGCTGCGCCGTCGGGAAGGTGACGGGTCACGCCGCCCTCGGTGCCGGGGGCGATCTGGTTTCGGATGCGAACGTTCGCGAAGGTGCCGCGCACCATCACGTCGTCGTTGCCGCGGCGGGCGCCGTACTGATTGAAGTCGGCCTGTTGCACACCGCGATCCAGCAGGTACTTGCCGGCCGGTGAATCCTTCTTGATGTTGCCGGCGGGCGAGATGTGGTCGGTCGTCACGCTGTCGCCAAGCTTGAGCAGCACGCGGGCGCCGGTCACGTCGGTTACCGGCGAGGGCTCGGGTTGCATGCCCTCGAAGAAGGGCGGGTGCTTCACGTAGGTCGACTGCTCGTCCCACGCGTAGGTGTTTCCAGTCGGGACCGAAACGGCCTTCCAGTTGGCGTCTCCCTCGTAGACATGGGCGTACGATGAGCGGTACATCTCGGCCGTGATGTTCTTGTGGATGGCGGCGTCGATCTCGGCAGCCGTTGGCCAGATGTCGCGCAGGAAGATCGGCTGACCGTCGCGGCCGACGCCAAGCGGTTCGTGATCAACGTCGAGATCGACGCGACCGGCGATCGCGAACGCGACCACGAGGGGGGGCGACATCAAGTAGTTGGCGCGAACCTCGGGGTGTACGCGGCCTTCGAAATTGCGGTTGCCCGAGAGCACCGAGGCCACGACCAGGTTGCGGTCCGCGATCGCCTTGGAGACAGTGACAGGCAGGGGCCCAGAGTTGCCGATGCAGGTGGTGCAGCCGTAGGCGACCACGTGGAAACGGAGCTGTTCGAGTGCCTGCAACACCCCGGCATCTGCCAGGTCGTGACGCACGACCTGGCTACCCGGTGCGATCGAGGTCTTGACCCAGGATTTGGTCTTGAGGCCCTTGGCGACCGCCTTTTGGGCGAGCAGGCCAGCGGCCATCAACACGTAGGGGTTCGACGTGTTGGTACAGCTCGTGATGGCGGCGATGACCACCGAGCCGTTGGAGAGATTTGGCTCGGGACTGTCAGGCGAGAGGGTGGTGGAGGTATCGTTGGCATCTTGGCTGCGCAACGAGGGCAGGGCGGCGTCGAACGAACGGCCAAGGTCAGGCAGGCGCACGCGATCTTGCGGACGCTTCGGACCGGCAACGCTCGGTTCGACCTCGGCAAGATCCATCTCAACGATCGTGGAGTAGTCGGCATCGGGTGCGCCAGCAACGGCCCACATGCCCTGTTCCTTGGCGTACGCTTCAACGATGGCGACCTGCTCGTCAGAGCGGCCGGTGAGGCGGAGGTAGTTGAGCGTCTCGGCATCGATCGGGAAGATGCCGCAGGTGGCACCATACTCGGGCGCCATGTTGGCGATGGTCGCGCGATCCGCGAGTGGCAGCGCGGCCAGTCCCGGACCGTAGTACTCGACGAACTTGCCGACGACGCCCACCTTGCGCAGGCGCTCGGTCAACGTCAGAACGAGATCCGTCGCGGTTGTTCCAGACCTCAAGCTTCCCTTTAGCTTTACGCCGACAACTTGCGGAATCAGCATGGGAATCGGCTGTCCAAGCATTGCGGCTTCGGCTTCGATTCCGCCGACGCCCCAGCCCAGCACGCCGAGGCCATTCACCATGGTCGTGTGCGAATCGGTACCCACCAGGGTGTCCGGATAGAGTTGGCCGTTCTCGTTCTTGAAAACGACGCGGGCCAGGTACTCGAGGTTTACCTGGTGAACGATGCCGGTACCGGGCGGGACGGCCTTGAAGTTGCGGAAGGCGTTTTGACCCCAGCGTAGGAACGAGTAGCGCTCCTTGTTGCGCTGGTACTCAAGCTGCGTGTTGATGCCGAGCGCCTTGTCGTGTCCGGCCTCGTCGATCTGGACGGAGTGGTCAATGACCAACTCGACCGGCAGGAGGGGATTCACCCGCTCTGGATCGCCGCCCATCGACACCATGGCCTGGCGCATGGCTGCGAGATCCACAACGCAGGGGACGCCCGTAAAGTCCTGCAGAATGACGCGGGCGGGAGTGAACGGGATCTCGGTCGAAGGCTCGGATTTCGCATCCCACTTTGCCAGCGCTTCGATGTGCTGCCGGGTTACCGCGACGCCGTCCTCAAGTCGCAGCAGGTTCTCGAGCAGAACCTTCAACGAAAATGGCAAGCGTGATACCGGGATGCCGGCTTTCTCAAGTGCGGAAAGACGAAAGATTTCGTAGTTCTGCGAGCCAACCTTCAGGGACGACTTTGATTCAAAGCTGTTCGGCATTGCGATGTGTTCTCGGCCTTCCGTTTCTAGCAGGCAAGCCGAGAATCCGAAAGCCTACTTCCTGATCACGTCGCACAATGCGCGCACCGATTGATGCCCTGTCAGCGCCAGCGCCAGGGTAAAAAGGTGAATCGTCGATGCTCGGTTGTCACCCGAACCTCGGCTTCCCAAAGCTCAAGCGGCAGGTGTACGCGGCGGCTGGGTCCAGCGCCCGTGTCGCCCTCGAGCAGATACCCACTCGCCTCGACCCAAACGGACGGTCGGAGGACGTGTTCCTCGACGGTGACTTTACCCGCGATGCCGAGCGCCTCGGCAACCGCGTTGGCTTCGGGCGAGCCCGATCTGTGATGCGTGGTTTCCGAGGATACGAAAGCTGATTCGGAGCGAATCAGGATCTGCCGTTCGTTTCCAACGGTGTCTTGATCGCCAAAAAGGAATGATTCGGGAGAGCGGAGTTCGTGAATGAAATCGAGGGTGGGCGATACGGTTTCGACGATCCGCAGCTGCCAGAACACGCACGATTGCCCCGAGGCGGGAGAAGACAGCAGGCCGTTTATCGCATCCACCTGACCGCGAAGGAGCAGTGGTTTGCGCACGGGCTTCCGCACTGTCGCCTGTTTCATGGCAACCGATCGCCTTTCGGGGCGGGGGGCGCGATGCCTTTTTCCGCCTCCCACTCTTCGAGCTTTCGATAGAGCGTGCGGCGATCGACGCCGAGGCGCAAGGCAGCCCGAGTTTTGTTGCCGCCCTCGGCGTCCAGGACGCGCTCAATATAGGCGCGTTCAAGTTCGCCCAGGGTGAGGCCCTGTGAAAGGGCGTCGGCCAGGCGATCCTGGTTGCGCCGATCGCGCAGCGACGCGGGCAAATCGCCGATGGTGATCATGGGGCCGTTCGAGAGGGCGACCGCGCGTTCCACGAGGTTTTCCAGTTCGCGAACGTTGCCCGGGAAGGAATAGGCGCACAGGAGCTTTCGCACCTCCTCGTCGAGACCACGGGCGGGTTTGCTGGCCCGGTTCGCCGAGCGCGCGAGAAAATGTTGGGCCAGCGGCAACACGTCGTCGACGCGTTCGCGGAGGGGGGGAATGTTCATCTGGACCACGGCCAACCGGTAGTACAGATCGTCGCGAAAACGCCCCGCCTTGAGTTCGGCTTCAAGGTCGCGGTTGGTGCCGGCTATCACCCTCACGTCGTGAGGTTGTCGATCTTGCAGTACGCCCAAAACGCGCGTGTAAAGCGAGGTCGGCAGATCGGCGACCTCATCCATGAACAGCGTGCCGCCGGCGGCTTGTTCAAATAATCCCGGATTTCCGCCAGTTCCGTCGAAGAGAGCCTGCTCGAGGGCCTCGGGTGTCATGGTTGAACATCGGGCCGCCACGAAGGTTTGACTGGCGCGCGGGCTATGCTGGTGAACCGCGCGGGCGAGGGTTTCCTTTCCAGTTCCCGGTTCACCGGTGATGAGCACGTTGGCGGAGGATTGTTCAAGCCGTCGCACCAAAGCAAAAAGCTCACGCAGGGCAGAGGAACGTCCAAACAGGGTTCCGAGTTGTTCGGTTCGGGGGGCGGCCGATTCAACCACAGCCCCCGCACCGGCCTCGGCGATCTCGGGCGCGGCCACGTCCCGCGTTGAGCGTTCCTGCAACGCCTTCTCGATCGTGACCAACAGCTCGCGCATCTCGAACGGCTTCGTGATGTAGTCGAATGCCCCTAGCTTCACGGCACGAATGGCGGTGTCGATTGAGCCAAAGGCCGTGATGGTGATGACGTGCGGCCGTTGGGCGACCTCCATGGCCCGCAGTTCCTTTAGTAGATCGAGTCCGTCCAGATCGGGCATGCGGACATCGGAGACCATCAAATCGATGCCGCCCTGTCGGATTCGTTCAACCGCGGTGCGTCCGCCGGCGGCGACCTCGACGAGATAACCTTCGTCTTCGAGCTCCTCACGCAGCAGATCGCGCATATCCGCGTCGTCATCCACGACCAAGAGGTGAAAGGGCTTGTGGTTGGACGGGTCCTGCGGTGCGGTCGACATGAGGCGTATCAAAGAGTCGGTGGATCGAGCTTTGCGCATGCGCCACCGCTAGGCAAGCGTTCGTTGCGCCACGCCCCCGGTCAGGACAGTGTTTTCCCAAGATCGAGAGTGGGATCGGTCTGTAAGGGGAGGTACGCACGAAAAACGGCCCCACCGGAATCGGGTGAATCCACCGTCATCCAGCCATCGAGGTCGGTGACGATTCCCTTGGTCACAGCGAGTCCGAGTCCCGTGCCTTCTCCGCTGTCCTTGGTGGTGAAAAATGGCTCGAAAATGCGCTCGCGGTGGGCCGGGTCGATGCCCGCGCCGGTATCGCGAACCTCGAGGAGCAAAAAGGGCGCCGGGGGCGCCAGGTCGAGTCCCCCTTTGCGCTGCACGACCTGCGCAAGTCGCAAGGTCAGTATTCCACCGGAAGGCATCGCGTGCAGGGCGTTTTGAATCAGGTTGAGGCAGACCTGCTGGATTTCGCCCCGATCACCCGGAACCGACGGAAGTTGCGCGTGGATTTCTAGAACGGAACCGACCTGTTGGCGGGACAGCGTTTCGGACAAGAATTCGAGCGATTCGCGCAATACGTTTTCGACGTCGACTTGCGTGGTGGTGGGACTGCTCTTGCGCGAAAACGACAAGACCTGTTTGATGATCCGCGTGATGCGTTCGACCTGACTCGAGATGATTTCGGCGTTCTTGTGAACCTCGGCCGCATCGCCGGCTTTCTTGGAAAGGGCACGAGCCCTGCCACCTATCACGTTCAAGGGTGTTCCGACTTCGTGCGCGATCTGCGCAGCCATCTGTCCCATTGTCGCGAGTTTTTCGGAGTGACGCAGGCGTTCCTGCAAGTTCTGTCTCGCATCGGTGGCCCGCGCTTGTCCCGAACGCGCCTCGCGCAGCGACTCGGTCATGTGGTTGAATCGCGCCGCCAAAAGTCCGATCTCGTCGTCACGATGGTGTAGCAGTGCGCGGCTGAGATCGCCTGCCGCAACGGCGTCGATGGCATCGTTAAGTCGACGCAACGGAGCAAGCACACCACCGCGCAGCAATAAATAGACGGCGAGCCCAAACATACCGACCACGGCCGCCACGGCGGGCAGCGCCCTTCGCAAGGTGTGGGCAACTGCCTGATCAATGTGAGCCGCATCCCGACGCAGGCCCAGCACCGCGACCTGTTTTCGGCTTGGCTCTGACGGCTGACCGTCGAAAATAGGAACCACCATCGCGAAAAACGCCTTGTGACCGGAAGGCGCAAACAAACGCCCTGTCGCTTTCTGATCGATGATCGCGGCTTCGTAGAGCTGGGCCCATCCTGAATCGGTGGGTCGATCGGGCGGGAAGACAACCAGGTCGATCACGAACGGATCCAATTCGGCATCAAGTTGCGATCGTCGTTTCTGCAGGACACGCTCGGCATCGCCTTTTGACAAAGGTTCAAGCGCGCGAACGAGAAGTCCGGCCTTGTCCCATGCGGAGGCAGCCAGATCGGATTCCAGTTCGCCCCGGCGGAGGTTTCCGAGCAACCAGGTCGACAGGGCAAGCGCCACACCCATCAGCAGGGTGGCGAGCAAGGTCAACCGGACGCCGAGTTTCATCGCGGCCAACATTGTACCCGCGCTTTGCCCCTCCGGGGTACCTGCGCTACGGCGTTCAGACCGAGCGTGCGCTATAGGTTCGGCGTGCCCCTATCGCTGCAAGAGCTGGCTGACCAATTGCGAACGGCCTTCGTCGGCGCAGAGGTGCGGGTGGAAGATCTCACGGGCGGCGGCGACCACTTTGCCGCCACCATCATTTCAACCGCCTTCGCGGGAAAATTGCCCATCGCCCGGCATCGAATGGTTTACGCCGTTCTGGGTGATGCCATGAAATCTGATATTCACGCGCTTGCGCTGACCATACGAACCCCGGACGAGACTGCTGGAGGAGATCCCAAATGACCGATCTGAACCCCGAGTTGAAAACACGCATCGAGCAAACCATCAGCAAGGAACCCGTGATGTTGTTCATGAAGGGGAACCCCTCCATGCCGCAGTGTGGATTTTCGGCCGAGGTGGTTTCGGTCCTGAAGGAGTTGGGTGTGCCTTTCGGCTCGCACAACATTCTTTCGGATCCCGATCTACGCGAGGGATTGAAGGCCTATGCCAACTGGCCAACGTTTCCCCAACTGTGGGTATCCGGCGAGCTTGTCGGCGGGTGCGACATCGTGCGCGACATGCATGCCAAGGGTGAGCTCGGCCTGTTGCTGGCCCCATTCAAAAAGTAGCACAAGCCATGGCGAAGAACCGAAACGGGAAGGCGCCCGCTCGGAAGGTGCGTTCCGCCGCCGAGCCCGACGCAATCATCGTGCGCGGCGCGCGTGAGCATAACCTCCTCATTGACGAGTTGAGTGTTCCCAAACGACAGCTCGTCGTGTTTACCGGTGTCTCGGGCTCGGGCAAGTCTTCGCTGGCGTTTGATACGCTTTACGCCGAGGGCCAGCGTCGCTATGTGGAATCGCTTTCGTCTTACGCGCGCCAGTTCCTTGGCCAGCTTGAAAAGCCAAAGGTGGAACAGCTGCGTGGTCTATCGCCCACGATTGCCATCGAGCAAAAGACCGCATCCTCGAATCCCCGCTCCACCGTCGGAACAGTCACGGAGATCTACGACTACCTGCGCGTGCTTTACGCCCGTGCCGGAGAGCAACGTTGTCACAAATGCGGTGGCGCCGTGTCAGCGCGCTCGGCGGCCGAGATCGTTGACGAGTTGTCGACCGAACCGAAGGGAACGCAGGTCGTGGTGTACGCGCCACGCGCGGAGAATCGCAAGGGTGAGTTTCGCGACCTGTTCGAACAGGCCCGGCGGGATGGCTACGTGCGAGCGCGGGTCAACGGCAAGATCGAGCGTTTGGAAAATCTGACTGCGCTCGATAAAAAAAAGAAGCACACGATCGATTTGGTGATCGATCGTGTGACGATTGAGCCCGAATCGCGTTCACGTTTGTCGGATTCGGTCGAAGGTGCCTTGCGAGCGGGCGAGGGCAGCGTGATCGTGGCCATCGAACGAGCAGGTGAGCCCGAACGTCGTTACAGCGAATCGCGCGCCTGTCCCAAGTGCGGCATTGGATTGCCCGAGCTTTCGCCGCAATCCTTTTCGTTCAACAGTCCGATCGGAATGTGCGTCGATTGCAATGGACTCGGCTCGACGCGCGAGATTGATCCGGAGCTGGTTGTTCCGAACGTGCAGCTATCCATCAACGGGGGCGCGATTGCACCGTGGGGCGATCGGACCTCAAGGGACAGCGGATGGACGGCAAATATCGGCAAGGCCATCGAGCGCGACTTCGGTGTTCCGCTTGACAAACCCTGGAACAAACTGACCGCGAAACAACGCGAGATCGTCCTCTTTGGCACTGGTGAGAAACGGATCTCGGTTCGCTGGGACGGCAAACACGGTGGCGGATCTTGGGCGATGCGCTTCTCTGGAGTCATCAACACGCTGAACCGTCGCATGCAGGAAACGCAATCCGATCGCATGCGTGAATGGTACGGCCGCTTCCTGCGCGAGGCGCCGTGCCGATCTTGCAAGGGGCATCGCCTGCGTCCCGAGTCGCGCGCGGTGATCCTCGCCGAAAAATCGCTGGTCGAGGTGACCGCGATGACGGTTAGCCAGGCAGCCCTTCATTTTGCAGCGCTCGGGCTCAAGGGATCGCGCGCGATCATTGCCGAGGAACTCACCAAGGAGATCCGAAATCGACTGGGGTTTCTTTTGAACGTTGGCCTTGAATACCTGTCGCTCGATCGCTCGGCTGCGACCCTGTCCGGCGGTGAGGCCCAGCGCATTCGACTGGCCTCGCAACTTGGGTCAGAGCTGTCGGGCGTGATGTATGTCCTCGATGAGCCCTCGATAGGACTGCATCAACGGGACAACTTGCGGCTTATCGAAACGTTGCGGCGCCTGCGCGATCTCGGCAACAGCGTGATCGTTGTCGAACATGACGCGGAAACCATCGAGGCGGCCGATCACGTGATCGACTTCGGTCCGGGCGCGGGGAGACTTGGCGGCAAAGTTGTGGCGCAGGGCAGTCCCGATGACATTCGGAAAAACCGCAATTCGTTGACGGGGAAGTATCTGTCCGGTGTGATGCGAATCGAAACGCCCAAGAAGGTGCGCGAACCGAAAGGTTGGTTGACGATCAAGGGGGCGCGCGAACACAATCTCAAGAACCTCAATGTGAAGATCCCTCTCGGCGTTCTCGTTGCGGTGACTGGCGTTTCGGGTGCGGGCAAGTCCAGTCTCATCGGCGGCATTCTCCATCCGGCTTTGCGTCGGGCCTTGCACGATTCAAGCGATCGCATCGGGCTTCACGATGGCATTGATGGCATCGAGCAGATCGACAAGGTGATTGACATCGATCAACAACCGATTGGTCGAACACCCCGTTCCAATCCCGCGACCTACACGAAGGCCTTCGATCTGATTCGCGACCTGTTTTCCGGCATTCCGGAAGCGCGAACCTACGGATACAAGCCCGGGCGCTTTTCGTTCAACGTGAAGGGCGGCCGTTGTGAGGCGTGCGAGGGCGATGGCGTTCGTCGCGTGGAGATGCATTTCCTCGCGGATGTTTTCGTCACCTGCGAAGTTTGCAAGGGCAAGCGTTACAACGATGCGACCCTGCGCGTGAATTGGAAGGGAAAATCCATCGCCGATGTGCTTGATACCTCGGTCGCGGAGGCCCTTGATTTGTTTGCACATCATCCGCAATTGGTGCACATCCTGAAGACGCTCGATGAGGTCGGTCTGGGTTACATTCACCTCGGTCAGCTTGCGACCACGTTGTCGGGCGGTGAAGCCCAGCGCATCAAGCTGTCGCGCGAGCTCGCCCGTCGGCAAACGGGCCGAACCTTCTACTTGCTCGATGAGCCCACCACGGGTTTGCACTTCGAGGATGTGCGACGGTTGCTGGGCGTCCTGGGTCGCCTCGTGGATACGGGCAATACGGTTCTCGTCATCGAACACAATCTGGACGTGATGCGCGTCGCGGACTGGATCATCGACCTTGGTCCGGAGGGCGGAGCGGGTGGGGGAACGCTGGTGGCTTCGGGCCCGCCCAAATCCCTCAAGGTTGGGCATACCGCCCAGTTTCTGCGCGCTCTTGACGCGTAGAGTCGGTTATGAAGGGGCATTCATGAGCCCTGGCCTGCGCAGATCCATCCCATTCGCAAGTGACTATGCTTAAACGCCTATGCTAAAACAGTGAGGCTCAGCCGGGCCCTGTGGGACGCCCGGCCGAGAGCCCACGAGAGCAAGGAGTTTTCGATGAAGTTCGGTTTGCGAAGCCTGGTCTTGATGTTGGGGACAGCCGCTGGCTGCTCGGGTTCGTCAACGGGGACGGATCCTCGAGAACCCGGGCAGGGCGGCGGCAACGCGGGTGGCTCGGGTGAGGTCATTCAACCTCCCGGTGCCTGTGAATTGCCGAACGGCGCCCTTCCTCCCACCCGTGTATGACGCATGTCTCCGCCACAGTATGCGAACATGGAGATGGGTGTTGCAGCCATCGAAAGCGAGGTTGGTCGAGCCTGCTTCGCCACACAAATGCAAACCTTCGCCGCGGGCCGGCGTGTCGACACCGACCAGGAATCGTGTGAACTGAAGGATCTCGCCGCGAGATTGAAAGACAGCGACTTCAACGTGTCGGAGTTGATTGTTGCTTTGACCCAGGTTTCCACCTTCTACAACCGTCGGCAGGGAGAATAACCATGATAACCAATCGCAAAAACTTGGTTCGCCGTCGTGATCTTTTGCTGGGTCTTGGTGCCGGTGCCGCGTTTTTGACGCCGTTTTACCGCCGTCAGTCACGGTGACGGCGGCCGGTCGACGTGGGTTCAGATCGACAACTGGTACGCCGGTCGTTTCGCGAGCTATCTGAAGGAACTGCAAGACGTGGGTGTGCTCGACGATACCGCGGTGGTTTGGGGCAGCGATATCGCAGAGTCTCATTCGCACAACAACTGCACCTTTGTGGTGGGCGGTGGCAAGAACCTCGGGTTTAGGCCCATGAAAACGGCGAACTTTCAGTTCAACGGCAACGAAGGCGGCGGTCGGTCGGCAGTGCGTGCCGCGAACAATCGCTCGCATACCGATCTGTGGACAACCGTCTACAAAGCCTGTGGTGGCAAGACGAACTTCGGTGAAGATGTCACCGGTCCGATCAACGAGATCTGGACGCCGGTCTAGGCGCGACGTGCGGGTCCAACCACTTCGCGCACCGGCAAAACTTCCTGGTGGTGCTTGCGCTGGTACTGGAAGGCCAAAAACTCGCTGATGAGCCCAAGCGAGAAGAACTGCAATCCCACGATCACCAGCAAGGTGCCGAGGATAAGTAGAGGTCGGTGACCGATCGGCTCGCCCATGAACCAGATCGCCGTGAGGTAGCCGCAGATTGCAAAACCGAGGCCGCCCATGAGCAATCCGATGAGACCAAACAGGTGCATCGGTTTGCGTGAGTAGCGCGAGATGAACGTGACGGTCATCAGATCGAACATGCCGCGCAACACGCGCTCAATGCCGTAGCGTGATTTCCCGTATTTGCGCTGATGATGCGTGATGGGGACTTCGGCAACCTTGAAGCCTTGCCACTCGGCGAATACGGGGATGAATCGGAAGAGATCAGCGTAGATCGGAATCGATTGCAGGACCTCGGCGCGGTACGCCTTGAAGCCGCAGTTCATGTCGTGCAGCTTGACGCCCGTCACGACGCGCACGGTGCCGTTGAAGATGCGCGAAAGGATGAGGCGATTCTGCGGATCAAGCCGGTTTACTTTCCATCCCACCACCACATCCGCGCCCGCCTCGATCGCCTCGACAAACTTACCGAGATCGGCCGGATCGTCCTGGAGATCGGCGTCCATCATCACGACGATTTCACCGCGTGCCCGTTCAAATCCGGCGGACAGCGCCATGGCCTTGCCGAAATTGCTGCGCAAGCGAACGCCACTGACTTGCGGATGGGCCGCCTGCATTTGACGGATGACCTCCCAGCTGTTGTCGGTTGAGCCGTCGTCGACGAAAATAATCTCGAAGGTTGCCTTGCCTTCGAGCGCGTTACACAGCCGGTTGGTGAGCTCCGGAAGCGACTCCGCTTCGTTCAGTCCCGGAATGACGACCGAAATATCCGGTGCCGGTGGGCCGGTCGTGGGCGCGATGGGCGGGGGGAATCCGGACGGGGACACGTCAAACACGGGTGGGGGATGATACCACGGTGCGGTGAGGTGATCCGCGTGTGAAAAAGGCTTCTCGGTGAAGGACGGACTGTAAGCCGGGTTCTGTCCCTGTGTCTTGTTTCCTCGACACAGGCAGATGTCATTCATCTGGGCCGCCCGTTGCCGAACGGCTCAAGCGATCTACTGGAAATCGAATCGACTCGGGCCCTGCCGGCGGGTTTCCCCGCGATTTCCGACTGATCTTGCACCAGGTGGGGTTTACCCTGCCTGCCCCGTCACCGGAGCAGCGGTGCGCTCTTACCGCACCTTTTCACCCTTACCGGAACCCGAGGATTCCGGCGGTTTTGTTTTCTGTGGCACTGTCCTTCAAGTTACCTCGACTGGTCGTTAACCAGCACCCTTGGCCCGGGTGCCCGGACTTTCCTCGAAGGCTGCGTCCGAAGACGCCCCTCCGCGACATCCCATCCCCCTTCACCGAGAAGCGGCCCAAAGCTAGCACGGGATACCCGGGGTGATCCGGATCGTTCGATTTTCGATGGTTCGAAAATGATTCGGCCAGGGGGACTTTCCCCGGGGACACGATTTGGAGTAGGACATAGACACCATGCAACGGTTATCCCTCCTGGCGCTCGTTATTAACTTGGGTTCGGTACTGACCGCGTGTCGAACCGCTCACCCGCCCTCGGATGCGGGCATGGTAGGGGGCGGGTCGGATGCCGCCGACCGCATCGGCGTGCAAACCTACAGCGCTCGCAGGCAGATCGACACCGATTTGGATGGCACGATGGCTGCGCTGCGCGACATGGGTTTTGTAAACATCGAGCTGCACAATGGCTTGCTGAAGAAGATCAAGGGCGATCCCGTTGCGTATCTACATGGTTATGGTTTTAAACTGGTTTCGACTCACGTGGACTACATCCGCCTTCGCGACGAAACGGTGTCGGTGATTGCAGAAGCAAAGGCTCTCGGGGTGCAGTCGATGGGTGTGCCGTGGATTCCACACGAAGGCACCAACTACACGGCTGCAGACAATGAGGCCGCGATCGAACTGTTCAACCGAGTGGGGCCCATGGTGAAGTCAGCCGGCATGCATTTTTTCTACCATCCGCACGGTTACGAGTTTCACGACGGCGGTACCGGCAAGGTGCTGCTCGACGACATGATTGAAAGAACCACTGCGGGTGTCGTTGAATTTCAAATGGATGTGTTCTGGGTGTTGAACGCGGGCAAAGATCCGCTGGATTATTTGCGTCGCTTTCCGGGCCGCTTCACCTCGTTTCACATGAAGGATATGAAGCAGGGCACGCCCACGCCTCGCCACGACGGCAAGGCCGATGTCGAGAATCAGGTCGTCGTCGGCACGGGGATCATCGACTACAAGGCACTCGTTGCCGAAGCCGAGAAGCAGGGCAGAAAACCGCTCTACATCATCGAAGACGAGGGCTCGCGTTCGATGGAACAGATGCCACAAAGCATGGCATACATCAGGTCGATCTTGCCCTGAAGCGCATCACTCAAGCTCGCACAGGGCGGCGTTGGGTGAGCCACAGTCTCGATCGTACCACATGCGATCGTTGCCGTAGAGCAGGCAATCGTGTTCCCCTTTATAGTCGTCGGGCTCGTGTGGTGCGAAGTCCTTGAACAAAAACGGCTCGCCGGTCACCCACTGAAACTCTCCTTCGCTTTGCTGGTCGTGTGCGCCGATCCACGCGGGACCGCGAAAATGTTGTTTCAGAAATGCGGCTTCTTCTTCCACGGGAATTGCCGCGAGGTGTGCACCCAATTGCTGGCATCGGCCTTCGGCCTCGTCCCACTGAAACAGTCCGTAAACGACGCGGTATGCGTGATTCGTTTCGTGGCGAACGCGCCAGGCGGGTGTTTCACAAAGAAAGGGTCGGCTGTTCGAGCAGTCTTCGAGGCTCCACAGGTAGCGAAGGTCAGGGTGTTCCGGTCGTTGCCCGGCGGAAATCGTTACACAGTCACGACCGGGTCCGGGCGAGGGTTTGCCTTCGACGTGGAAATGGTTGACCGATGCGTTTTCGCCCGTGAGCCAGGTCAGGACGCGCTGTTGTGAATCGTATGATTGGCCGAGCCAAAGCCGCGCGCCGTCATCTTGCAACAGGTGCTTCTCGACCTCGGATTGCTCGGCGACGGAGGCGAGGGTGACGAGGTAACCGCCAATCGCCAGACAGACCTGTTGGGCCTTTCGCCAGGGCAACGGTTCGTTGTACCGGCTGTAGCACGTTCCGTCCGCGCCCGCGAAGCGGCTGATGCCGATGCTTTCGTCACACGTTACACAGCCCTTGGTGCAGCCATCATCGTTGTTGGCGTTGCCGTCTTCGCAATATTCGGCGGCCGTCCACACGCCATCGCCGCAGACGCTGATCTTCACGCATTGCTCACGAATCTCGGCGGGTGCGTTTTTGCTGTATCGCCGCCCGTGCGGACAATCGGAGTCCGGGTAGGCACAAAATCCCGAAGGCTCGCAGGTTCCCCCGCGTCCTTCGGTCGTACAATGTGCGGCGGTTGAACAGATCGCGGAGGGACGCTTGCACCCCCCTGAAAGGAGGAGCGTCCATGCGCAGAGCGCGGCAAGTATTCGCTCAGTCCTGATCCGACCCCGTGCTTTGCTTTGGTACATCACTGGGATTCGTCGGTGCAGCAATCGACGCCTCGGTTGCCGCAACATCAAAAAACAGAATGCGGTTGCAGGAGGGACAGCCCTCAATGGTTTTTCCACGGCGGATCACGATCAAGAGCTGCGGCGGAATACCCATGTTACAGGCCGAGCAGGCATTCTTGTTGACGACGGCGATGGCGGTTCCCTTGCGCTTCCGGATGACCGCGTACCGGCTCAAGATCTGCTTGGGAACGCTGTTGGCAATCGCTTCTCGCTCTTCGTTCAACCTGGCAATCTCGGCGGTCAGGGTATCTACCTTGCCGCGGGCGGCTTCGGATTCCATCGTGACCGCCTCGCGCAGTTTCTGGATCTCGCCGGTGCGCTCTTTCAGCACTTTTTCCTTCGCATCGAGTGCTTCGACGAGCTTTTTGATTTCAGTCTCGCGGCTGGTCGCAAGCTCTCGCGTCTGATCGATCTCGCGTTGAGCCGCATTCATCTCGCGTGGGTTCTTTGCACCCGAAAGTTTTTGTTTGGCGCCGTGAACCTGATGGTTTTCCATGTCGAGCAACCCGCGCTGCTCGGTGAGGTAGCGCCGGGTTTCGTCGATTTGTGCGCGCTCACTGCCGAGTAGCCCCTCGACACGCGCCACATCGCTTTCCGTGGCCTGTATTTTTCGAGGGATGGCTTCAAGAGCGCTGGCGAGCTCCTGAATTTTCGCGTCGTGCGTTTGAAGGTCTTCTAGTCGCTTAAGCTGATCGCGCAACGCTGGGTCTCCTGGAAAGTCAGATCGATGGGGGACGACGATATTCCGAACGGGAAATTCTGGGTGTCAAACGCTGGGTGGGCCCACCTGGATTCGAACCAGGGACCAGCCGGTTATGAGCCGGCAGCTCTAACCGCTGAGCTATGGGCCCAGCACCCGTTCGCAAAAGAATCGTCAATGGAAGCGCGCATGTTACTCAAGGGGGGGGGTCCTGTCCAGGCAACTAGAGCCACCCTGCGGCGAGTCCTGAGAGTAAAAGGAGGCCCAGCGCAACGCGGTAAATCACGAAGGGGAGGGTGCTCCGGGTGCGCAGGAACTTGAGCAGCCAGGAGATCGCCACGTAGCCTGAGACGGTTGAAATCACGAGCCCGACGGCCAACGCGCCGGGGCCGATATCGGTCGCCCGCAACACGGTGGGAAGTTCGAGCACACCCGCGGCTCCAATCGCGGGGATTCCGAGTAAAAACGAATATCGGGCGGCGGCGTCGCGACGCATTCCGAGCGCCATTGCGGCGACCAGCGTGATCCCCGATCGCGAGACGCCTGGAACGAGTGCCAACGTTTGTGCCAGACCGATGAGCAAAGCATCTCGCATTCGCGTGTCGTCGAGCTCTCGGGTCGGGTGGCAGAAGCGCTCGGCAAGCGCCATGACCAGGCCCACCACAATGAGCGACGTTGCAATGACCGCGAGGTGTCGCAAGGGACCTTCGATATGCGATTTGAAGGCAAGCCCGACGATGCCGATTGGCAAGGTTGCGATCAGGAGATGCAGGAGGCGGGCCGCCCGCGGATCCGACTTGCGGTCAGGGCCAAGGGCGGCCTTGCACATGCCCAGCAGCTCGGGCAGAAAATATCCCGCAACGGCAACCAGTGTCCCGAGTTGCAACACCGCCGTGAAGGCCGCGCCGGAATCTTTCCAGCCGAGCAATGCCGGCACGATGCGCAGGTGCGCGGTTGACGAGATCGGGAGAAACTCGGTCAGACCCTGCAACAAGCCGAGGACGGCGGCTTCCAGAATGGACACGCGCGCACCTTAGCACCTGGAGGCGCAATCATTCGGCATGCGGAAGCCATCGCTCGACTGGCCATCCAATTTTCCGAGCATATCGCCGCAGCCGCCCGTCGGGATTGACGACCACGGGATGCCCGACGGATTCCAGCAACGGCAGATCAGTTGAAGAATCGGAGTAGAAGGTGGACCGACTCAAGTCAATGTCATGCACTTGCGCAAAGGCAAGTGCGGCCTCTCGCTTGCCCTTTCCCCAGCAAACTCGACTCGCGAGTTTCCCTGTGAAACATCCATTGTTTGCAACTTCAAGGTGGGTGCAAACGACGTGTTCCACGCCCAACTTTTCGGCCACGGGTCGCACCATCTGTTCAGACGAGCTGGAAACAATGGCCACGGTTTCATTGCGCGCACGATGGAGGGCGATTGCGGTCACTCCTTCACCGGTGATTTCGGAAAAGACCGCGCGTTCGCAAAGTGCCTGACAGAACTCGGCAAACGCATCGGCACGATGGCCTCTCATCAGCGCGACCGAGCGTTCGGCGGCGTGGTCCAGATCAACCTGTCCGAGTCGATATTGAATCATCCATGCGACTGACCGCAGCGCAAATGGCATCGAGATGTGCCCGGCGCGGCGCAGGGCTCCTATCAACAGTCGGCCCGTATTGCAGGCCACGAGGGTTCGATCGAGGTCAAACAATGCGGCGGTGCGGGACATGTCGGCGGCAATCTTGACCGATCGCAAGGCCGTTTTCATCGCCAACTACGGTGCATCGATTTTGTTGTACTCTGGCGAAAGTGGAAGCTTGGAACACGCCCGGGGTGACCCGTCTGGTTGAACTCGCGCTTGAAGAAGATCTGGGCCGCGGGGATATCACCACGCTTGCCGTGATCCCGAAAGGATTGCAGGCTCGGGCCCGCGTCGTGGCGCGCGAGGAATTGGTGGTCGCCGGTCTGCACCTCTTCGAGCAAGTCGTCAAACGTGTGGATCCCGCCGTCGAGGTGACGCTCGAGGTGGACGAGGGCGACATGACGGAACTGGGCGTTGCGCTCATCTCATTGCGCGGCAGTGCCGCGTCGATCCTCACCGCGGAACGCACCGGTCTCAATTTCTTGCAGCGACTGTCAGGGATCGCGACCATCACCCGGCGATACGTCGAGCGCATCTCGGGGACGCGGTCCCGTGTTACGGACACCCGCAAGACCTTGCCCGGATACCGCGTGCTCGAGAAATACGCAGTACGGATGGGCGGCGGCACCAACCACCGCTTTGATCTGGGCTCCGGCGTGCTCATCAAGGACAACCACATCGCGGTGGCGGGCGGTGTGGCCAAGGCCGTTCGGCGCGCCCGTGAGGCGGCACCCCATGGCATGAAGATTGAAGTTGATGTGGATGATCTCGTGGGTCTCGATGCGGCGCTGGATGCCGAGGCCGATGTGATCCTGCTCGACAACTTCTCGCTCGATGACATTGCCGAGGCAGTCGAGCGCGTGCGCCGGCAGGCCCCGGCCGTCGTGATCGAGGTTTCGGGCGGCGTTCGACTCGATACCATCGAAGCCATCGCGAGCCTCGGGGTCGACATCATTTCGGTGGGTGCGCTCACCCATTCGGCGCCCGCTGTCGACATCGCCCTCGATTTGCAGCTCGACGTCTGAATGAGTTCTGACCTCAAAGAAGAAGCCGTTGCGGCCCTGTTGCGAACCCGAACGCTGGGCCGCGACTATCGATTCTTTCCGGAGTGCCACTCGACAAGCGATCTGGTTGCGGAGGCTGCCTTGCGAGATGCCCCCGAGGGGACCTTGATCGTGGCCGACGCTCAGACCGGCGGGCGTGGCCGCATGGGGAGGGAGTGGCATTCACCGCCAGGGCAGAATCTGTATTTCTCGATGCTCCTTCGTCCTACGATTGCGCCCGCCGAGATGCCTCCGTTGACCTTGCTGGTTGGGGCAGCACTCTCGATGGTCTTGAATGAGGCGTTGCCCGATGGACCCCGCGCGCGGCTCAAGTGGCCGAACGATGTGTTGTTTGAGGCAGCTCCGCGTCCGCTCAAGGTCGCCGGCATCCTGACCGAGATGGCGACGGCCTCGACGCGGGTACGGCATGTGGTGGTGGGCATTGGGCTGAACGTGAACGTCGTTACCTTTCCCGGCGAGTTGAACTCGATCGCCACCTCCCTGGCGCTGGTTGCGGGAAAAACATTTTCGCGCGCCGAGTTGCTGTGTGCCTTTCTCGAAGTCTTCGAAGGCGCGTATGCGACTTTCATGCGTGAAGGCGCCGCCTACGCGGTCGATCTGTTTCGGCAGCACGCCATCTATGGCCTCCCCGTCCGGTTCGGAGACCCACGCGGTTCCGGTGTCACGCTTGCGGGATGGTCACGCGCAGTCGACGAGGGCGGGGCTCTCATCGCGGAGACCGCCGATGGTGTCCGCCATCGGATTGTCTCGGTCGAGCCTTGACTACTTGGCCGCAGGACAGCCGATGCGCTTCTTGTCGAGCGCGATGTCGTCAATGTATAGCGTTCGGCTTTGTGAAAGCGTGTGGTAGTGCGTCCATCCGAACCGAAACGATGCGAGCGCCGGGACAAACCACTGATTGTTGGTTTGACCGTTGATGCAGCCGCTTGATCCTCCCGGGTTCAGCCCAAAACTCAGGGCACCAATCTTGTTGCCGTTGATGTACAGCTCTTGTTTGTCGCCAACCGAATCCAGGTGCCATTCGACGCACGCCCAGTTACCCACCGGGACCGGATCGTTTGAATGGTTCCAGCAATCCATCAAGCCGCCGCTCTTGGGCAGGCCGAGTAGTATTGTTTGCAACGTTGCGGGATGGCCTCCTAATCCGTAGGTCGCAAGTGGAACTTGCCCACCCGTTTCCATCGACAGCGATCCGGTGGCTTGCATCCACGTCCAGTGCAACCCACTGCCGCCGGGCGTGCCGTCGAGGAAAACCATCATGCGTGACCAGACATCGGTCGCCGGTTGCAGCGCGGTCAGGGACTGCACGAAGGTGCCCTCGGCGCCGTCGCCCGCAGGGATAGCAATCTTGACTGACTTGGTTCCAGAATACGCCTTGCCGCTGTCAACATTGACCGGGGCGGAACCCTGCGCTTTTTGTTGCCAGGGCAATCCGGGCGGCTTCCCGGTTGGATAGCCCTCGAAGTCATCGCATACCGGATGTCCACAGGCTGATACCACCCCACCGGTTCCGCCGGTTGTCGTGCCGGCTTTTCCACCGGTTGTCGAGCCATTCGTACCACCGGTTTTGCCCCCGACGCCCCCGGTTCCTGGAGTGCTGCCACCCGTGCCCGCGGCAGGTGTCGCATCCGTACCACCGCTGCCGTCCGTGGCGCGCTGTCCTGCCGTTCCGCCCCCCGGCGTTGACTCGTCACCTGTGCCACCGGAAGAGTCTGCACCTCCCCCAGCGCCACCTTCGGATCCGCCGCCCGTTCCTTTGTTGGTGCCGCCTGCACCCGCCGAGCATCCTCCACCCAGAGCTACGAGCAAGGCGAGAGACATCAGGGCGTTGCGAAACTTCATTCGAATAGGTTATCGCCTGCGGTTCCCCGGACGCCAGTAAAAATCAGGAACTGGGTAGAACGGGTGATGCGATTGGCCTCGATAGGACCTAAAGCCTGGTGTGTTGCGCTTTGTCTTGCGGCTCGCTATTCGACCAGCAACACGGGCGGATTGTTGCTGCGGCAGGTCGTGAGCGAGAAGTTCGGCGCCTGTTTTGCCAAGACGCGATTTGCGCTTGGTGTCTATTGGCTACAACAGAGCGTTAGCGGATCGGTCCCGCGGGCTTGCCCCAAAGTCGGTGCGCTCGGGGAGCAGCTTCCCGGCGCCGGGTTCCCGCCGACACGGGCACCGGGTGAATACAACCCTTGAACACCTTTGATGCACTGTATTGTGTTGCTTGTCACGCTCAGGTCGGCGACATCCCCGCATGAGTAATCGTTTTGAATGTAGACCGTCAGCGGATTGCAGCTGCCACCATCGGGACGCGAGCATTCACACGCTCCGCATCGCGTGTTGTCTTCCATCTTTCGGTACCACTCGACTGCCTGCAATCCCGTCGGGCAGGTGTTTCCTGCCGACGCGATTGCGACACAAGCGGAGGTTTGCTTGTTCTCTTTGCGAATGCAGACACCAGCCGGTCCACACCCCGTTCCGCGGTCCTTCGCAACACAAAACCGACCTTGTGAACCGAACTTTGAAGGTTCTGCCCGAGGCGTCCCCTTCGCCGTACACGCGGCGGCCGTGTAGGACAGCCGCCAAGCGTCCAATTTGGCACCGTAGACGTATTCGTATTGCGGAACCATGCAACTCGCCGACTGATCTGACTCGCGGACCAAGTACTCAAACGTTGTGCCTGTTCCGCTTGCGTCGTTGAGGCAATTGGTTCGCGATTGCAAATAGTATTTCAAGTTGGCGGTGCACTGTGTTGCGACTCCGTCGCATGCGCATCCAACGCACTTGCCAACCTGCACGTCTTTCCCAATGGGAGACTCCGATTTCTCGATGAAACCGTTCGGACAGGTCTGCGCGGGGTCCGTCAACAGGATGCCAACATCCACACTAGATGCCGCATTGACCGGTACACACTGCGAATTCGGCTGGCAGGCTGGATCTTCACAGTCGCTCAACCTGTTGCAGTCGTTGTCGATTCCGTCGTAACACGTTTCAGGCCCAGACCGGGTGCAGGTCGGTGCCGCATCGGGTACGGGATAGGCGTCGGGCTTGCCCATGGCGTCCGGGACCACGATGTCGGCATCGCCGCCGCCCATGTCGCCGCCATCAGGCCGTGCCGTGTCGGAAAAATCCATGCGAAGAGAATGGCATCCGGCACCAAAGGTGGTCGCGACGGTACGCGATTCGAGCACGACGCCTTGTAAAAGTGCCAAGACGGTCACGGTCCCCGTCAGTCCGGTCGGATATTCACCTTCGGCAAAGGTCAATTCAAGCGAGCCCTTTTCCTCGCCAACCGGATGATCAAATTGTGCGCTTTTCGAGGACAGTCCATCGGGCGCAACCGTCACACGAAACACGTCAGCTTGCGCGCCTGCCGGAGTCAGACGCAGATCCACATACAGCGTATCGTTTCGGCAATCGCGGGTCGACTCGCACGCGGGAACTATAAAAATCGCCACCACCGACGCTGCCATCATCCCAACTGCAGTCATGTTTTTCATGGTGTCACCACGGGTTGCGAGCCCCACGAGGGCTTCGGATCGGTTTCGCCGCCCGAGGCGACCACGGCGATGACCACGGCCACCGCCACCAGCGTCGCTCCGCCCCAGAACCAGGGATTCGACAGCAATCCGCCGTCGTCTTCCTGTGTTGCGGTTGCAGCCACGATGGGTTTGTCTTCAACGGGCGGTGCCACCATGGTTGGAACTGCCGGCGTAACAGGCGAGGGGCTTGCGGGGGAAGGCTCGACCTTTTTTGTCGCCGCTTTCTCCTCGGCCTCAAGTGTCTCCATATGCTTGCGCGCTTCCGGGGCCGCGCTGCCCTCGCTATAAAGACGAAGGTAGTTGCGATACAGCTTGATGGCGCGTTCTCGATTATCCGCAAGTCGGTACGCCTGTGCCGCGTTGAAAAGCAGGGCCGGATCGGGCTTGTACGTGAAGGCCTCTTCGTAGGCCGCAGCAGCTTCGGCGTAGTTACCGATGCCGAACTGCGCCGTTGCCCGTTTGTAAGCGATCTTGGCCTTCTGGACGTCGGCGCGGGAGGTCGAGCTGTCGGCAAAAACGGTGGGGATCGAGATGGATCCGCCGACCGAAAGCAATAACACTAGCAGAGAGATCGTTGATAAAAAGCGCACAGTTACCTTGGATGGAGGACTCTAACACGAGGAAGTCGGGCGCTCGCCTTCCGGAATGACCGGTTTGACACCGGCTCGCGCCGGGGGTAGAGCTTGCCCATTCCATGCGTCTGACCGGTGGCGCCGATCGCGGCCGCAAGCTGAAAGCGCCATCGGGCAAGCAAACCCGTCCGACCGCCTCCAAGGTGCGTGAGGCGATCTTCAACATTCTGGGTCCCGCCGATGGCATTTCCGTTCTGGATCTCTTCGCGGGCACAGGCGCTCTCGGCATGGAAGCCCTTTCTCGTGGTGCCGCGTCAGCCGTGTTTGTGGATCGAGACCGAGCCGCGCTGACCGCGCTTCGCAAGAACCTCGACAACGCCGAGTTTCGCGAACGTACCCGGATCCTCGGCTGCGACTTTCGCGACGCGATCCGTCGACTGACCGATTCCAAAGAGTCCCAGGTCCGTTTTGGTTGGGTGTTTGTGGATCCACCCTACGCCGACGGATTGGTCGAACCGGCCTTGTCGGCGTTGAACTGCCGCATGCTGGCACACGGTGGCGTCGTGATCGTCGAACACGACAGACGCCGCGAACCTCCCGAAACCTGTGGCGAATTGATCCGAACCGATTTGCGCCACTACGGCGATACGGGACTTTCGTTCTATCGATGCCACGGAGGTCTGCCATGAGCCAGCCCAGGGTAGGAATCTACGCGGGTACTTTTGATCCGATCACCAACGGTCACGTGGACATTCTGTTGCGTGCCTTGAACGTGGTGGATCGCTTGATCGTGGCGGTTGCCGATAACCCCAAGAAACAACCGATGTTTTCGCTCGCCGAGCGGGTGGATTTGATCCGACGATCGGTGCCGGGCAGCAACGTTGAGATCGAGGGATTTTCAGGCCTACTGGTCGACTTCGCTCATGCCCGCAACGCCCGCGCGGTCATCCGTGGCCTGCGCGCCATCGCGGATTTCGAGTTTGAATTTCAACTTGCCCACATGAATCGCCACTTGGCTCCGGATGTGGAGACCATCTATCTGATGACGAACGATGAGAGCTTTTTTGTTTCGTCGTCTCTGGTAAAAGAGGTCGCCGGTTACGGTGGTGACGTGAGCCGATTGGTTCCCGCACCTGTTGCACTTGCATTGAAAGAACGTCTCTCAGGAAATCCAAACCCATGAAACTCTCCAAGCGCCTTGATCTTATCGAACCGTCCATGACCCTCGCCGTGACCGCCAAAGCGGCCGAGTTGAAGGCCGCTGGCATCGACGTTGTCAGCTTCGGCGCAGGCGAGCCTGACTTCGACACACCCGTCCATATCAAGGAAGCCGCCAAGAGGGCGCTCGATGCTGGCGCGACGAAGTACACCAATGTCGCGGGTACCCCCGAGTTGCGCAAAGCCGTAGCACAGTGGTTTGCCAAGGACCACGGCATCGAGGTGACGCCGAAGCAGGTCATGGTGAACGTGGGCGCGAAGCATTCGATCTTCAACGCGTTGCACGCCGTCCTCGACGAGGGGGACGAGGTCATCTTGCCAGCCCCGTACTGGGTCAGCTATTCCGAAATTGTGAAGATGGCGGGTGGCGTGCCGGTTCCGGTGGTTTCAACCGCGGCCGATCGATTTGTCGTAAAGGCCGAGAATATCGCGAAGGCAATCACGCCCAAGACGAAGATGATTCTCATCAATTCACCGTCGAATCCAACCGGCCAGATCTACCCGGAGTCGGCCTTGCGCGCGATTGCGGATCTGGTCGTGAAGCACGACCTTTGGTTGTTGACGGACGATATCTACCGCTACCTGTGCTACGGCGATGCGAAGTTTGTGCAACCGGCGACCTTTGGTCCCGAGGTTCGCAAACGTACGATCATCGTCGACGGTGTCTCCAAGGCCTATGCGATGACGGGCTGGCGCATTGGTTTTACCTGCGCACCGGAGGACGTGATCGAGGCGATGAGTACGATTCAGGGCCAGTCGACGACCAACGCAGCCGCGGTAAGTCAGGCTGCCGCGCTGGCTGCGATCACGGGGCCGCAAGACGAGGTCGAGACGATGCGCCTTGCCTTCGACAAGCGCCGCCTGTTGATGGTCCGCTTGCTCAATGACATTCCGGGCGTCAAGTGCCTGGCACCGGATGGCGCGTTCTACGCGTTTCCCGATGTGTCGTCGTTCAACGGCAGGAAGACGCCATCGGGCGTCGTTATCAAGGATGATCTGGTTTTGTGTGACTACCTCATCAACGAGGGCAAAATCGCTGTCGTTCCGGGCAGCGCGTTCTATGCGCCAGGTTTCGTGCGCCTATCCTACGCCACGAGCGAAGCCAACATCGAGAAGGGCCTCGCGCGTATGAAAGACGCGCTGTCGAAGTTGATCTAGGCTTGGAGCAGCGTGGGCATGGGCGTTCGTGGCCTGGCGACGGCGCTCCTAGCTCATCGTAGGCGTCAGGCGTTTCCGACGCAGCTTCTCGACCAGCGTCGTACGGTTCAGACCCAAAAGCTCTGCGGCCTTGTTCTTGTTGCCGCCCGTGCGCTCAAGTGCTTCGGAGATCATGCGATCTTCGACGGCTTCAAGCAGGGCCCGAAGATCCGTACTGCCAGCCGCCGAGGAGAGATCCGGCAGGTCGCTTGGTACCGGAGTCATTTCGCGTTCCTGGCGCAGGGTAGGGGGCAGATCCGATACACCGATGCGGCCGGACCGGTTCACAATCACCAGACGTTCCACCAGGTTTTCCAGTTCGCGAATGTTGCCCGGCCAGTTGTGCCGACGCAGGACTTGCAACGTGCCCGGCTCAAAGCCACCGACCGATCGGCTGTGGTGCTTGTTCGCGCGTTCGAGGAAGTGTTCGGTCAGAATTGGAATGTCGAGTGGTCGCGCCCGCAGCGGTGGCATTTCGATCGGGATCACATTCAAACGCCAGAACAGATCCTGGCGGAAGCGCCCGGTGGAAACTTCTTCAAGCAGGTTTCGGTTGGTGGCCGCGATGACCCGCACGTCGATGTCGACCGGATCTTCCTGGCCGACCGGGAATAGTTGACGGTCTTGAATGACCCGGAGTAGCTTCGCTTGAACATTGAATTCCATCTCGCCGATCTCGTCGAGAAAAATCGTGCCCTTGTGGGCCTGGGCAAAACGGCCGGTTCGGTTGGCCGTCGCACCGGTGAAGGCGCCACGCACGTGGCCGAAGAGCTCGGATTCCACGAGATTGCTGGGAATCGCAGCACAATTGACCGCCACGAATTTCTGGTCAGCGCGCGCCGAACCCGCAACCAGCGACCTGGCCACGAGTTCCTTGCCCGTACCCGACTCGCCCTGAATCAACACGGTGCAATTTGTGTCCGCAACTTGCGACAGGGTTGCGATGACCGGCAAGATGGCAGGATCTTCGCCCAGCAAAAAGGGCGCGTATCGATCCCGCCACTGCAAGGGATCCAACATCGGCGGCGGTGTTTTATCGTCCATGCCGATCGCCTGGAAAATCACCTCTTCGAGGGCTGCGATGTCGAAGGGCTTTATCAGGAAGTCGCGCGCCCCCGCACGCATCGCGCGAACTGCATCTGGAATTTCCGCGCTGCCGCTCATCGCGATGATGGGCGTATTTGGACTGTGTTTTCGCGCTTCTGCGATGATTTCGAGTCCGTTGACCCCGGGCATCCGCAGGTCCGTGATGATCACGTCGAAACAACCGCTGCGCACCAGCTCGAAACCGCGTGGACCGTCCGCCGTCACCACGTCAAATGACAACGATCGCAGGAGCCGGGCTAGCCCTCGGCACAGCGATTCTTCGTCGTCACATAACAAAAGCTTGCGCAAGGGGTTACCGGTAGGTTCCTGTGGAGAAATTCGGGTGCCGGGGCTCTAATGTACCGAAATTGTATGGGAATTTCGGATGTGTCCCGCGATCATTGTTGCATTCATCGGTATCCGAGGTCAAGTCTTCGCCTATTTCGTCCGACCCCGCGACCCAAACCGGCCGATTATTCCGGTGAATCGCAGAAAACGACGTTGTTGGCCTTGATCAAACGGACAATGCGACCTAGATCGAACGGCCGTGACCGATCCCGTGCTTACCCTCCTGTCCCAGATTGAACGGGAGATAGGTGAGCTTCCCGGCTCCCACCTTGATCCGGCTCCCGCCGGAGCTGCCCTCGACGAGAAGCTGGCCGAGGCCCTTGGACGTCCCGTTCCCGCTGGCGTTGCAGCGTTTATGCGGGCTTATGACGGTGGTCATTTCGGTCCGACGGAACCCGAACCCGAGAAACCGAACGCCACCGGCCCATCTGCCGAGCCCGAATTTGGGCTGACCGTGAAGTTAATGAGTTTCGAAGATTCGATGCGCCTGCGGTTGCAAGGTGCCGAAGTGTTGCGCGGCTTGTGGCCCATCGCCCGCCAGGGTGGACACATCATTGCACTGGATGCCGATGCTCCCAGCCATGGCGAATGGCCCGTGGTGCAACTTGTGGATCGGAGCTTTGATCGGCTGGGCACGTCGCTGCTGCGATTCCTCACGGTTCTTTGCGTCGAGATGCGTTTGGGCGGCACGCCGGAGCGAACCGTCGAACTTGCACGGGAACGAGCCCGTCGCGATCCACACCTTTGTGAACACTGGATGAGCCTGGCCGAGTCCCTGTCTCGCGCGGGCACTCGCTCCGAGGCCGTTGCGGTGTTGAACGAAGGCCTCGGGTGTGCGGACCCCGTCGGGCCAGCGTTGCTTGCCGCGCTTGGCTTCGAGGCGGTTGCCGAGGGCGAACTGGCGCGGGCGCGTGTTGCGCTTGAAGATGCGCTTGCCTGTGACCCCCTCACGGCGCGCGACGATGATGCGCGTCTGGATGCCGCTGCGCACCTGTTGGCGATTGCCAATAAGACCGGGGACCTCACGCTTGCGCAGCGCTGCCAGTCGGTGCTGAAGGATTCCGTTGCTGCCACGGCTGGTTTTTGGCGTGCAGAGGCTGCGCGGTGTTTTGCGGACGATGACAAGCGGCGCGGTGAAGCCGCGTTGGCTGCGGTCGAGGCGCTCGTGCCGGGCGATTCCGATGCGGCACGCATGCGCAAGGGCGGCGCCGGGCTGAAAACCGGATTGTCGCTGGCACGGGCTGCTCGCCGCGCGCAAGAGGCGGGCGAGTTCGATCGTTCTTTACAGACGATGAAGCAGTCGGTCGCAGCCTGTAACGATCTCTCGATCCTGCGTTCGCACCTGGCGGAACTGCTCAACGGCTTTCATTCCGAGGAGGCCGTTGCGGAAGCGCGCGAATCGACGCGTCTGAACCCCGAATCGATTGAAGCCTGGCGCGAGCTGGGTGATGCCTATCTTGAACGGCGCGGATACGAGGCCGCTGTGACAGCATACGACGAGGCGATCGTTCGCGATCCTGGCTACGCGTTGCTGTATGGCAAAAAAGCGCAGGCGCTGCTTGAACAGGGCCGCCGAATCGACGCACTGGATACCATCAACCAGGGTGCAGAGGTCGGAGGTGAGGGGTTCTTCCTGGCTGCCATCCGGGGCGACATCCTCGCTGCGATGGATCGCCATTCGGAAGCTGCCGAGGCTTACGATCAGGCCCTGATGTTCGAGCCCGAAGATCACTGGGCCCTGCATCAGGCGGCCGTGGAACATGCCGCTGCAAACAACCACGCCCGGGCTCAGGTGCTGTTCTTGTCGGCCATCGAGCACGATCACGACGGTTGTCATCAGACGCTGGTCGATTACGCACAGCTCCTTCAAAAGTTAGGTCGAATTGGGGATGCCGTTCGACTGTACCGGCGAGCCGTCGCGGCAGTGCCAGCTGAAACCGAATGGCGACAGTGGCTTCGAGATGCGGAAAAGGAACTTTCCGCGGCACCCAACTAGCCGAATGTTTCCGACTGGAAAATTTTTATGGCGTTCGCGCCAGGAACCCTTGGGAATTCGGCATCGTATGGGTATCCTGATTTCTTTTTTCGGAGGAACACCGTGGCTGGCAAAGCAGAAATAATTGTTGATGGAAAGTCGCTCGAGCTGCCGGTTGTGGTGGGCTCGGAAAATGAACACGCCATCGACATCGCCAAGCTGCGGGCTCAGACCGGTTACATCACGCTCGATCCCGGTTTCATGAACACGGGTTCGACGCAGAGTTCAATCACCTACATTGATGGCGACGAAGGGATCCTGCGTTACCGCGGATACGACATCGCCGAGCTGGCCGAGAAATCGACCTTTGTCGAGGTTAGCTATCTCCTGATTTACGGTCGTCTGCCGACCGCTCCCGAGCTCGAGGGTTACCGTTCGCAAATCAAGCGGCACTCTCTGCTGCACGAGGACATGAAGAGCTTCTTCGCAGGTTATCCCTCGACCGCGCATCCCATGGCGATCCTGTCGTCGATGGTTTGTTCGCTGTCGAGTTACTACCCCGACGCGTTACAGATCCACGACGACCAAGCCAACGATCTGCACATGATTCGCTTGATGGCGAAGATGCGCACCATCGCCGCCTTCTCCTACAAGAAGTCCGTCGGTCAACCCTTTGTTTACCCACAAAACGCTCTGCACTATGTCGCCAACGTCTTGAACATGTTGTTCTCGGTGCCGAGCGAACCCTACGTCATTGACGACGATCGCGTGCGCGCCCTCGATGTTTTGCTGATGCTGCACGCCGATCACGAGCAGAATTGCAGCACCTCGACGGTGCGCATGGTTGGCAGCTCCCATGCCAGCGTCTACGCCGCGGTTTCGGCTGGTATCTGTGCGCTCTGGGGACCGTTACACGGCGGTGCAAACGAGAGCGTTATCCAGATGCTCAAGGAAATCCAGGCATCCGGCGGAGATATCAAACCCTACGTGGAGCGTGCCAAAGACAAGAACTCGGGCTTCCGTCTGATGGGCTTTGGCCACCGCGTCTACAAGAACTACGATCCGCGCGCCAAGATCATCAAAGCGCAGTGTGACAAGGTTCTTGCCAAGCTGAAGGCTCCAGATCCCTTGCTCGACGTCGCCCGTCGCCTTGAAGAGACGGCGCTTTCAGATCCATACTTCGTGGACCGGAAACTGTTCCCGAACGTCGACTTCTATAGCGGCATCATCTACCGAGCACTCGGCATCCCCACCGAGATGTTTACCGTCATGTTCGCGCTCGGCCGGTTGCCTGGCTGGCTCGCGCACTGGAAAGAAATGCTGGGCGATCCGGCGACCAAGATTGGTCGTCCGCGCCAAGTCTATACCGGTGCGAAACTTCGCACCTACGAATCCATAGAGCAGCGCGGTAAGTGATTCGGCATGGGCTTGCGTCGAAATCTCGGCGCTGATCCTCTCCGCCTGCCTGCGGACCTTCTGCGCATGCTTCGCCCTGCGGGTGGAGGTTTGTTCTCCGTTTCTTCGGGCTCGACGGAAACCCTGGCGTTTCAGAAATCGTATTACGAATGCTCTGACGGCGAGGGTATCGAACAGACCTGGTTGACCGAACTTGCGCGGTTGCGAGAGGCCCGCGTGATCCTGCTTGGCATCCCGTCGGATACGGGTGCAGGACTCGTGCGTGGCGCTGCCTATGGTCCGCGCGGGTTGCGGGCGGCGTGGCTTGGCAACACCCGCGGGTTGCGTCGCACGTTTGCGCGCACAGGCGTGGTGGATGTGGGCGACGTTTTGTGTGTGCCACATTTCTTGCACGATGAAATGTTGTCCGAGAAACAGAAGCGGGCGACGCGGGCCGCGATCTATCCGGATGCCCCGACCGGGAAGTTGCCGGTATCCCCGCTGTCAGTTGCCGAGGCGGTTTGTCGTTTCCTTTTGAAATTGAATCCCCGGGCTCGATTGTTGATTCTCGGTGGTGATCACAGCGTGGCGTGGCCGGTTTTCGTGGGGCTGAACCGACACCACAAGGCACTCGGGGTGGTGCATCTCGACGCGCATACCGATCTCTTGCCGGCGCGACAGGGGGTTCGCATTTGTTTTGCGACCTGGGCCCATCACGCCAACCGACGTCTCGGTCGTGGTCGATTGGTGCAACTTGGGGTTCGGGCTTCTGCGCACGATCGCGCCCAC
>Ga0163147_10001863_pt1 | contig 31178 bp, 26 predicted proteins | sample OliLakLV19MP6G1_FD_148597 | JGI IMG/M metagenome (GOLD analysis project Ga0163147, IMG submission 148597) | Freshwater microbial mat bacterial communities from Lake Vanda, McMurdo Dry Valleys, Antarctica- Oligotrophic Lake LV.19.MP6.G1 | ecosystem: Environmental > Aquatic > Freshwater > Lake >...
CATGGCGACATTCTCACGCACCCAGCCTTGATGGAGCAAATGCTCGATCATGTCGATAGTTTGCAGCGTCGTCATGATATTGCCGATTTGTCCCTCGGATGACTGGCGATAGTACACGGCTGCCGGGCGACCCAGCGGCAAGGGCTGTGCCTTGTACGGGTCGATGGGCTGCTCAGGGCGTTTCAATGGACGTGGCATTTGGTTTCCTCCTTCCCGGTTTAGATAACGAAAAACGCCCTGCTCCCGTGAGTGAAAATACGGCAAGAGCAAGGCGCTTGATATACAATGCGTCCCAGCCCTGCGGCGTGTCACTAGCACTCGCGGGGTCAGCCGGATCGGGGTGTACCACCACCTCGGTTCGGCGTTCAATGGAATCAGTATAAGACTGAGTTTCCAAACGCGCAACAATCCGCATGATCTGGCGGCAGACATCGACCAGATTAATGCGATCTTCGGTCGGCGGGAATGTATTGCACAGTTCATCGTGCGTCAATGTTCACCCCCGTCGTGCTATTCAGTTGTTCAGAAAAGGCGTATTGCCGGTTCATCGTTTGCTCCGGGTTTTACCGATGAACTCAGCATATCAAAGTGGGATCGTCAAACTACTGGAATCTTACAGTTTAGGGTTGGTAATTTTACAGTCGGCGCTGTTAATTTTCCGGTTTTGGCTGGAAGATTCCGGTTTTTGCAATCGATAGGTGTCAACAAGGCAACCGTGTTGGTCAACGGACGCGAACGACATCTTTCGGCAAATTCAGGCGAATTCGTGTATCCTGTTAAGTGGGAAAATAAATACCTTACCCTTACTGAGTCCTTTGCCTACGCCTTGAGGCTTCATGACTTTCGACTACAACGAAGCGGATACCTGCCGACTCTATGTAACGCCAAAACTCCGCGAAGCAGGATGGGAAACGTCGCCGTTCTCGACCACCGAGCAGCGTACCTTCACCGATGGGCGCATTGTCGTGACCAACGGCAAAAGCAAGCGCGGTGAGGGCAAACGGGCGGACTACATTCTGCGCTATCGTCGCGATTTTCCGATGGCTGTGGTTGAAGCGAAAGCGTACCGAGAACTAGCTTCTACTGGCTTGCAACAGGCAAAAGACTATGCCGAAATCCTCGGCTTCAAGTTCGCCTATGCCACCAATGGGCGTGAAATCATCGAGTTTGACTACCTGACCGGACAGCAGCGCGATCTCGACCGTTTCCCGACACCGCAAGAACTGTGGACACGCTTAAGCGGAGCAGAGCAGATCGATCCGCAGGATGCCGCGCACATCCTTGAGCCATACCAGCGTGAACAGGGAAAAACACCGCGCTACTATCAAGAGATCGCCATCAACTGGGCGGTGCAGGTGCTCGTGCAGGGACAGCGGCGCGTGCTCTTGACGATGGCAACCGGCACGGGCAAGACATTTGTCGCCTTTCAAATCTGCTGGAAATTGTGGAACTCCCGCTGGAACAAAGATGGCGCACACCGCAAGCCGCACATTTTGTTCCTTGCCGATCGAAATATCCTCGTCGATCAGCCGAAAAGCGGTGTGTTCGCACCGTTTGGTGATGCGCTGTACAAGATCGAGGGTGGCAAGACGAGCAAATCCCGCGAGATGTATTTCGCCATTTATCAGGCGATTGCATCACGGGAGGGGCAGCCCGGCTTGTATCGAAAATATGACCGCGATTTCTTCGATCTGATCGTGATCGATGAGTGTCACCGGGGCAGTGCAAGAGATGACTCAAACTGGCGGGAAATCCTCGAATACTTCCAGTCTGCTTATCAATTAGGCATGACGGCAACGCCGCTCCGCGCCGACAACTCGGACACATATCAGTATTTTGGCAATCCGATTTATACCTACAGCTTGAAGCAAGGCATCGAAGACGGTTTTCTTGCACCCTATACCGTGCATCGCGTGGTGACTGATCTTGATGCGACCGGATGGCGACCCCCTCAAGGTCTGCTCGACCGCTACGGGCGGGAAATTCCCGATCAGGAATACACGACGGAGGATTTTGACCGGGTGATCGCGCTGCGAATGCGAACCGAAGCGATTGCCCGTCACATCACCGAGTTTCTGAGAAAGAGCGATAACCGTTTCGCCAAGACCATCATTTTCTGCGTTGATCAGGAACACGCGGCAGAGATGCTGGCGGCGCTCAACCGTCACAATGCCGATCTTGTGCAACAGTATCCCGACTGGGTGTGCCAGGTGACAGCGAATCAGGGTGACATTGGCTTAGGACACCTCTCGCGTTTTCAGGATGTCGAGACGCTGACCCCGGTAATCCTCACCACTTCCAAGCTGCTGACTACAGGCGTAGATGCGCCGACCTGCAAAATTATCGTGCTGGCACGCATCGTCAACTCGATGACCGAATTCAAGCAGATCATTGGGCGCGGGACGTGGGTGCGCGATGATTACGACAAGCTGTTCTTCAACATCCTCGATTACACGGGGAGTGCGACCCGCCTATTTGCCGACCCGGATTTCGACGGCTATCCGGCGATCATCACGCAGGAGGAAATCGACGGCGATGGGAATGTGATCGGGGCGGAAGTGGTTGAATCGCAAGACCCGACCGCACCGGCTGAGCCGAAACCACCCAACTTCGATGATGAGGACTGGCAGCCACGCAAATACTACGTAGATGCAGGCGAAGCGCGGATCGCGGCGGAAGTCGTCTATGAACTGGATGCCAGCGGTAAGCGGAGCATTGTGCGCTTCACCGATTACACGGCGGAGCAGGTGCGGACGCTGTACCCGAACTCGGCGGAGATGCGCCGCCTATGGGCTGATCCCGCGCAGCGCGAACAGATCATCAAGACGCTGACCGAGCGCAACATCGATTTTGAGCGTCTCGCCGCTGTGACCCACCAACCGGATGCTGATCCGTTCGACCTGCTGTGCCATGTCGCGTTCAACGCGCCGATCCGCACGCGGCGCGAACGGGCGAACCGGGTGAGAGTGGAAGAAAGCGCCTTTTTCGAGCAGTACACAGGCAAAGCGCGTGATATTCTGCTGACCCTGTTAGAGAAGTACGCCGAACACGGCACCACTCAGTTCGCGCTAGAGGTGCTGAAAGTGCCGCCGCTTTCAGATTTCGGTACGGTCGGGGAGATTGCTCGCTTTTTCGGTGGAGCAGATCAGTTGAAATCAGCAGTTGAGCAATTGCAGACTTTACTGTACGCAGCGTGAGGCAACATGTATATCCCGTCCGAAACAATTTTAAAGTATGGAAAACCCATCGCTGATAGCTACTACAAAGTTGAACAAGGACAACTTGTTCTCGATGAAAGCATCGAGCAGTGCAGTTTCGAGGTGATGTACTCTGAAAATGGTGAAATCTACGTTGTTTGCTCGTTTGCCAGCGTGAACGAATATCTTCGTGTGTTTAGCGTACCTAATGGCGATGGTACCTACTCGTCAAAGGATACCTACACTACCTTTCGGGAGCTTCGAGAACAGGTTGCTACAGGAAATATGACCATCGTAGTGCGAAATGGAATTGAGTTAAACGCACCAAACTTATCTACTGTAGCGGTCTTTGTTGCTGAAGTGTTCACGGTTAGTGTCAGTGCCCAGTCAATACTGGACGCAAATGGATCAATCGCTGTATTCGCACATGAGTTCAAATGTACGAATATCCCCTCCAGCTTTCATCAACGTTTTGAAATCTCTCGGGGGAAAGCAATCCAACTTCGTGGATTACCTTTAGTCAGTGATGACGAAATCGCGTTCTACGATCCTTTTGCGACCCTCACTGTTTCAGATGATGCTTTGTTTGGGAATTGGCAAGCCGAGGACATCGCTACTCTATTCTGTGCGCTTATGTCGTTAGCCATAGGCCGGGATGTCCGCTGGATCGCAAAACAAAAATTCAGCCCAGAACGAAAGGCAGTTGAACGAACCTATCGGCGGCATCGCAACCTCAATCTCAATGAGGGAGTAAAACCCTTTCTTCAGGAATTCCCGTTCAATCTGCTTGGCTCCGTCCAATTTGTAGAAATGGCTTATGGTAGAGTTGCAGATGGCAGTGTTACACGTGATGCAGCATTGGCTTATGCCGAGTCTATACGCCATTTTGTCGAGTATTCTCTGCTAACGCGAAGTATGGAGGATCAGGCGCGGCTAATCGTGACTGCGTTAGAACAACTTCTACGTAAGTGGGAACAGCACAGTCATTTAGGAACCAACGCAGTGCTGGATCAAAATGAAGCCGATGAATTGTACAGGTTCGTCAAACCATCCATAGACACATTCATTAACGATCACAAACTTGATGATGAACGAACAAAGATACTGCGTGCTCGTTTGAGTGAGTTGCTGAAAAAAGAGATTACCCGCCCTGTATTCCAAGCACGTCTAGAATCTCTGTTCCAATCAGATCCTCAAATGGAGCAATGGGTGAGACAGGTCGTCGCATCACGGATACCTCCATTTGTTCGTACTAGAAATAATATTGTTCATAACGGCCAGTTTCCGACGCAGTTGGGCATAAAGAACCACACTGATGTTTGGGAGGATTACCTGAACATGGTTATGATGCTGCCGTTCATGATCTTTGCGATTTTCGGGTACACGGGCGGCTACATCGATCACTATGAGCGACATGTGAAACGAAAGTCATTGGAGCAAAAAGAGTGACATTACCTACAGATAGAGATCGAGTCGAACAACTCACTCGCATTATGACCGAAGCGAAACGCCTTGCTGTTGAATATCGCCAGTTGACCGGTCGCCCATTGGGCATTACCGGTGAAGTTGGCGAATGTGAAGCTGTCCGTTTTCTCAATTTGGCGCTAGCACCCGTTCGGCAAAGTGGTTTTGATGCCGTTGGCAATGATGGAACGAGATACCAGATCAAGACTCGGTGTATCTGGGATAATTCCAAAACCGGGCAGCGGTTAGGCGGAATCAAGCGCGAACATGAATGGGATGCGGTGCTGTTGGTTATTTTGGACGGGGATCTTGAACCCGTGATCATCCATGAGGCGTCCCGCCAAGCCGTCGAACAGGCTATCCTCGCGCCCGGATCACGCTCACGAAACGAGCGTGGCGCCCTTAGCGTCAGCAAATTCAAGTCGTTGGGACACGTGGTTTGGAGAATTTCGAGTAACTAACCGTTAACGCACTCAATTCCAAATGCCATGCAAATAGTTAGAAACGAGCTGTTGCTTTGCCCTGCAATGTTGCACAGTTGTTCTGTGACGAACATTGGCTAGAATTGAGTATTGAGCAGTATGCGAATCGTGATGAGAAGCAATGATTGTCTCGGAGTTACGTGTGTCTCAGAAATGCAAAGCGACCAAGAAAGATGGCACTGCCTGTGACGGTGTTGCAACGGAATCCGGGTACTGTACCTTCCATGATCCAGAAAAACGAAAGTTGGTTGAGCAGAAACGGATTGCTCAAAGAGAAGCGGCGCGCCTACACGCACAAGATGGGGAAAAATTATACAGAGCGATTGACGGGATTGAAGGTACATGCAACATTCGTGGCTGGACTATGGTTGTACTCCATGTAGATGACACTTTATGGAAACATGTAAGCCTTGTTGTGAAGATTCCGCGCCTGACAAGTCTGGGTCGTTACTATGACGAAATAGGTATCGACCTGACCTTTTCGAATTCAAACGTGCATGTTGAATTTGCACCAACTCGTCTCACAAAATTATCAAAATCCCTCGAAGACTGGGTAGTAGAGGTGCATGAGCGACTATCGGAATGCGGTTATGAGGTTATCTTCGTGCCTCCACCATCAACGAAAAAAGATCAAAAAACATCTGCAGATTTAGGTCGTACCGTAGAAACACACCCACTGGAAACCTTGAAGAATGTCTTGTTGCGCTTTGATAAGTTTGTCCGTCAACTGGGAGAGCGATTTGAAGGTCGTCCTACGCTAGTTGTGAACGATGAATATGATGTGCAATATTTGTTATACGCCATATTGCAATTATTCTGTGATGACATCAGAGCAGAAGACCCTTCTCCAATTCGTGCTGGTGCAGCCTCACGCGTGGATTTCATTCTAAAGGGTGAGCGAATTGCGCTAGAAGTGAAATTGGCAACAAAAGGATTAAAAGACCGAAAAATCGGCGAGCAGATCAGTGTAGATAAGGAACGATATAGATCCCGATCAGATTGTAAGCTCGTCGTTTTCTTCATTTATGACCCCGCCCATCAGCTGAAAAATCCGACAGGACTAGAAAATGACTTATCCGAAACACGTCCTGAAATTGAATTTGTCGTCCTTGTGAACCCAAAGTAGCAATGCTATGTCCAAGAAAGCCAACTCAATTTCTACACCCACCACCGCGCAGCGGCTCTCGTCGATTATCAAGTCGTGCCGCGACATTATGCGCAAGGACAAGGGACTCAACGGCGACCTTGACCGTCTGCCGATGCTCACATGGATCATGTTCCTCAAGTTCTTCGACGATATGGAAGAAGAACGCGAAACCGAGGCGCAGATCGCGGGGCAGACGTTCGTCCCGGTGATCGAAGCGCCGTACCCGCTGGCGCAACTATACGTCGGGGCTGCATGACCTGACCGGCGATGAACTGCTCGGTTTCATCAACAACGATGAGGCGGTGCTGCCCGGCGGCACACGCGGACCCGGCTTATTCGCCTATCTGCGACACTTGAACGGCAGCCCGCAGCGCGAAGTCCTCGCCCGTGTGTTTGCTGGTGTGCAGAATCGCTTTACCAGCGGTTATTTGCTGCGTGACGTGATCGACAAGCTCGACGGCATCCATTTCACCAGCAGCGACGAGATTCACACGCTCAGCCACCTGTATGAGTCGCTGCTGCGCGAAATGCGCGACGCGGCAGGCGACAGCGGCGAATTCTACACGCCGCGTGCTGTCGTAAAGTTTATGGTCGCGGTGACTAATCCACAGTTGGGCGAAACACTGCTTGATCCGGCGTGCGGGACGGGCGGTTTTCTGGTTGAGGCTTACAATCATCTGGCGAAGCAGGTGCAGACTGTTGAGCAACGGCGCACCTTGCAGCACGAAACGCTGTACGGCGGTGAAGCGAAGTCGCTGCCGTATCTGCTGGCGCAGATGAATCTGCTGTTGCATGGGCTGGAATCGCCCAACATCGATTACGGGAACGCGCTGCGCTTCAAGATCACCGAGATCGGCGAGTGCGACCGGGTGGACATCATTCTGACCAATCCGCCGTTCGGCGGGGAGGAAGAACGGGGCATCCTCGGCAACTTTCCGGCTGATAAGCAGACCGCTGAAACTGCGCTGCTGTTCTTGCAGTTGATCATGCGGCGGTTGAGGAAGCAGCCAAAGCCCGGTCGCGCCGGAGTCGTCGTGCCGAATGGGACGCTGTTCACGGATGGCGTCGCGGCGCGCATCAAGGCGGAACTGCTCACCGACTTCAATCTGCACACGATTGTGCGGCTGCCCAACGGGGTGTTTGAGCCGTACACCAAAATCCCAACCAACCTGTTGTTCTTCGACCGCGCTCACCCGACGCGGGACGTGTGGTATTACGAAATTTCGCTGCCAGAAGGCAAAAAGAATTTCACCAAGACGCAGCCGATCCAGTACGAGGCATTTGCCGACTGCATCGCGTGGTGGAACAACCGGACAGAGAGCGAACGGGCGTGGAAAGTGCCCGCTGCCGATCTGCTGATGCGTGATAGTGTCGGCGGGGTGGTGTCGGTCAATCTGGATGTGAGCAACCCGAACCGCGCCGCTGATCTCGCACACCGTTCGCCAGAGGAATTGATTGAGAGCATCCTCGACAAAGAGCGGCAGATCGCGGAGATCATGGAGAATATCCGCGCGATGGTGAAGAAACGCCCATGACGCTACCCAACGTCGAGCAAGCCGTCGTACCGGAACCGAAGGTGCTTTATCTGCTGTCCGAAGAAAAATCCGGCGGAAAAGACAAATTCTTCAAGGGATTCGGCTTTTCTGTGGCACAATGGGAAATATTGCAAGCGGCGGTGCTGCGGCACGCGCAAACACATGAGGTCGCGCAGGTCATCAACACGGATTTTGGCGTGAAATACATCATCGAGGGGGCATTCGTGACCCCGGATGAACGTGATCCGATTGTCCGCTCAGTGTGGCAGATCGATCACGACGACACCATTCCGCGTTTCGTGACCGCATACCCGGTGAAGGAGTGAAGCTGATGATTCCTGAATTTGAACGCGCCGTCCTGCTGGAGGACATCCCCGAATACGGTTTCAAGGCGGGGGATATTGGTGTGGTGGTGCATATTCACCGCGAAGGCGCGGGCTATGAGTTGGAAATGATGACGGCGGATGGTCACACGCTGGACGTGATCACCGTCCACGCGCATCAGGTGCGCGCCGTGAATCGCCGTGACATGCTGCACGTGCGCGAGGTCGATGCAGCGAAGCTGAGCGCGTAAAGCTGATTTAGTTGATCTAGAGGACACAAGATGACATTCGATGTCTCAATCGAGATAGATGTAGTCGCTATTGTGGGTGGGTGGGTTGTCGCATTGCTCTTTATGATGCGTCAAATCATGCGCTTCTTCAATTGGCTTGAGCGCATCCTTCCGGCAAAGCTAATGTTCGTTGCGTTCGGCATCGCCTTCGCTTTATGTGCGCTTCTGCAAATTCGCGGACTTGATCCCTCGTACCCAGTCCCACAGCTTCAATCAGTGTTTCAATGCGCTACCCTCGCATGGTTCTTAGGGGCGATGCTTTCATGTGCGCTGGCGATGCTTGTCACCTTGGGCGATGGAGCGATCAAATATGCAAATCGCACCCGCTATTACTATGTTGATCACTTCGACCCAGATGATCCCCGTTGGCGCTAATGTACTCTTCGGTCAGGCTTGAGGAAGTTCTCACACAAAATACTGAATACATTGATGCTCCCGAACCGAGGAATTATCCCAAGCTGTCTGTGAAGTTGTACGGCAAAGGGGTTGTGCTTGATGAACCTGCTGACGGCGCAACCCTACGTATGCAGCGTCATCAACTGGCAAGGGCTGGTCAAGTCATTCTGTCAGAAATTTGGGGGAAGAAAGGCGCGATTGGCTTTGTGCCGCTAGACGGCGAAGGCGCACTATGTACAAGCCACTTCTTCTTGTTTGATGTACAAACTGATCGTGTGCTGCCTCAGTATTTGCATTATATCTTCATCTCAAATTATCTTGAGCCACAGCTAAACAAGGAGGCAAAAGGCACAACGGGCTACGCTGCTGTGCGTCCCAAACACTTGCTTGCTGCCGAAATCCCTCTCCCACCGATGGATGAGCAGCGGCGCATCGTCGCGCACATTGACGCGCTTGCCGAGCAGATCGCGGCGGCGCGGGGTCTGCGTTATGGCGCGGTGGAGGAGGCGGAAGCATTGCTGAATGCGGCGAAGAACGATGTATTCTCCGATGAGTATGTCGCCTCTTTCCCCGCAGTCTCGTTGGGAGATGTGTCAGATATACAATCTGGTGTAACGCTTGGGCGCAAGTTGGTAGGCGATACCATCAGCTTGCCTTATCTGCGGGTCGCAAATGTTCAAAACGGATATCTCGATCTAGCCGAAGTTAAAGAAGTTGAGGTTCTCGCTTCCGAGTTCGACAAATGGCAGTTGCAGTTCGGAGACATACTGCTAACTGAGGGCGGTGACTGGGATAAACTGGGACGCGGTACTGTATGGCAGGATGAGATTCCAAACTGCATTCACTAAAACCATATATTTCGGGTTCGCGTAGATTTGGAAGAATTTGATCCTCAATTCATGATGGCTCTCATCAGTTCACCACGGGGGAAACGCTATTTTCAGGATGCGTCGAAACAGACAACGAATCTTGCCTCGATAAATCAGCGGCAGCTTAAGGCGTTTCAGGTGTTTTGTCCACCGCTCGCAGAACAGCGGTTGATTGTCGAAGAAATTGAAGAAGTAGGTAGGCAAGTAGCCTATTTCAAGCGGTTGCAAGCCGACACTGCCGCCGAACTTGACGCGCTGCTGCCGTCGCTGCTGGATCAGGCGTTCCGGGGCGAACTATAGAAGCAAAATCAGGAGAGGTAATGTGTCAAACCATGTCATCACCCGTCCTGTTGCCGAACATGATTTGCCCTCGGTTGTCGATCTCGATTACGAGGCATTCAGCCCCTACCGAACAACAGAGGACCCGCGTATTTTCACTGCACGGTTCAAGGTATTCCCGCAAGGCTTTGTCGTCGCAGAGCAAAGTGGCATCATTGTTGGCTATGCCTGCTCCGAAAAATGGATGTCAGACCGAGAGCCAACGCTCGATGAAAACCCGGAAAACACTCATTCCCCGGACGGTACCGTCTTTTGTATCACCGGCATGGCAGTGCGCAGAGCCTATCAGCGGCAGATGATCGGTTCACTGCTCTTGCAGGACTTGCTGCGTATCGCCCGCGAACATGGCTGTGCCAAAGTGGTCTTAGAAACCAGCAATGCGCGTGATTTCTACCTCAAGCACGGCTTTAGCAAGTCCGGGGAACGTCAGCAAAACGGTACACTGCTGCACATCATGACATTTCAACTTAGCCCAGTGACCCGAAACGATGTCCAACCGACCTAACCCCAACACCGTTGCCGCCCTTGAACGCCTTATGCTCGAAATGCAGAATTTGGTTGCCCATCCCCGCATCCAGCAGCGGACTTGGGTCGCACGGGCAAAAGAATGGCTTCCGCTGCTTCAAATTGTTCACGGTGAACTGACGGGACAAAAGCTGCTGACAGCATCGGACGACGTTAATCCACTCGTAGAAAATGACACTGCCTCGATTCTCGTCGAGGTCAATGCTGGCGGTGGACAAACCTTCATCAATGTCACGCTGGCGAACGTGCAGCAGGTCGAAGTCTATCGCGGCGGGGAGCAGGGTTATCGGCATGTGCGCGGCGCTCACAGCGGGTTTGTCCTCAAGGACGGGCGCAAGTACCTCACCAAAGCAGATGAGGCGCAACGTATTGTCGATGCAATGCGTAAACGCGATGAATCGGCAGGGAATGAGCAAAAATAAAACGCGGCTGAGTTAACGTCCCCAGCCAAGACGATTTCGCGCTCACGCAGCACAGCGGTAAATCTTGTTCAGTTCGCGGTGCGCGACCAACCGTAAATACTGGACATGACTCTTGGGGAGTTGCAGACGCTGCATCAATTTCTTGCAGCTTTCGTAAGCCGCCATGCTCTGGAGCGTCGCTGCCATCCGCAGATTGCCGTCTGCCTCGTAGCGATCAACTAGGCGCAGCAGCGGCGCTTCAACCCCGGCACGATAGCGATCTTGCCACGTCTCTTTGGTCGGTGCGAACAATTCCAACTTCTCACAAAGTTCGTTTCGCAGCGGCTTGACCACGCTGGTCAGCCACCAGCATTTCTTCGTGCCACCCTTGCCCGCAATTGCGGCGGCGTCATCCGGTCCGACCTCGGTTGTGATGTAATACAGTGCGGCGAGATGCGGCAAGCTGTCGATATACTTCTCGGCAGTCTCACTGATGGCGCGTTCAATGTCGAGCCGGAGGTCAATCGCCTCAGCATACTCAGCATAGCCGCTGCTATGACCGTGATCGAACCCATCGATGACGAACTCATCCGGGTCACCGCTGCATGTAGCGAGGTCGTCAAGATAGACTTCGTGGCGATACACTTTTCGGAAAATCTGGGGATTAGTGCGGTTCAAGAGCAGCTTCAACGCGCCGCCTTTGTCCGCGCCTGCCAAGAGGGTCGTGTCGGCGCTCAAATCCATCCACAGCCGCATAAAGGCATGGGCGAGCAAATCGGGGATATCGATGTCGGCGTTGCCGTAGTAGCGGAGCAGGCGATTGAGGTTGGGCGTGAGATCGGCGTAAATCTCATCGAAAGTACGCTCTCCTGCCCATCCTGTCGAATAGTGGGCAACACGGGGGTAGGGACGAATACCAAACGAATTCTTCAAGTCAGACATGATGACAACTCCCACACATGCTGGAATCTGCCAGCGCGTTGAGCGCAACCGCTCGCCTTTGCGGGAACAGCGCAGGGAAGGAGCCTGTCAAACAAAAAACCGACCCGGTGAGGTCGGCTCTTTGTCGATTGCGGTTGTAGGGGAGGGTTTTTAGGCAGGTAGTTCGGTGGTCACGTCCCGCAGGGATGGGGGCAGCGTACTACCTGCCGGTGTTTGATAGGAAGGCTCACGCGCTGTAGAGTCGCCGCGTCGGCGGTTGTGCGAGAAAATCTGAATGCCATTAGTTCTGCTGAACAGTTGCACTATAGAACGTTGTGGCACTACTATTGATATTTAGTCCGACCATGCCTTCATCAAATGAACTATCGTAGCTATGCAGTACGCGTTGCCCGTTCAAATACACTGTTATCTCTGTACTTATTGCAATGATCTGGATCGTATATTGAGTGTTTAGCCTTATTGGTAAATTAGTTAGGTCAAGCTGCTGATATTGCCGAACAGGAAAGAACTTCACAAGGCTGATCTCCCCACCATTGTAAGTGCTTACGCGAACCATATAGCAACCTTGTAACGGATCAGAGTGGGATCGAAAAATAACGCCCGCTGATGCAGTCGATTGACCATCCGTCATGACGAACGTTGTTTCATAGGTAAAGTCAGCGTAGGAATTTTGAGCCACATAAAACCCATCAGTGTGGTTATCGACAAAGGCACTCAAACCCTGGCTGGTGTTCGACCAATTACCGCCATCCCCTCTGCTCGTCCATGAAGATAAATTGGATCGGAAAGTATTCTGTTCGGTGGGATGGAGTGTTTGTGTGGGAGTTGGGGTCGGAGTGATCAAAACAATCGGGGTCATCGTTGCTTTAGGCACATCAGTAGCGCTCGGAGCATGAGTCAAAGTGGCTGTTGCAGTTGACGTAGGCGTAGGACTCTGGGTTGACGTTGCAGTCGGAAACGGGGTCAATGTAGGTGCAGGAGTCAATATTACTGGCGTAAACGCAATTACGGTTGGCGAGTTCTCTGTTACAAGTAACATTCCGAGAGGGGTTATGTCTGTTGGAAATCCACTTTCTTGTATATAAGTTACAGGTGTGGATACCGTTGCTGAACTCGAAAACACATCGGGCAGAACAGCAATCGCCGCTAAAACAATTGCTATTGAAATACAGGCGAATAGAAACAGGACCGCAGTGCCAGCCACAATATATTTTGTGTACGAGTTCGGATGTGAATCGGGCGGCTGATTTTCATCAAAGCCCAGCGCGAACCGCATCGGTGTTTCTAGCGGCGGAACTGAGCCGACAAGGGTAATGCCATACAAATTCGAGGAGCCGCAAAAGGGGCAAATTCCTGTTTTTGCATAACAGGACTGGTGAGTAATTTGCCTACACGAGGAGCATCGTACAAATGTCCGCAGATCAGGATCAGAGTCATGTGGATACAGGGTTTTTAAACAGTGATTGCAAGGATAACGCTTATGAATCTGGACAATTTGCTGCTGCATTACTCACTCCACCCTGAATGGGATCTATCACTAACCTGCAGCGCGGCAATAGACTAACCGACGACAGGAACACTATTTACATTCCCTTGTGTGATGGTCGTATAATTCGCGTTGATCCATCCACTACGACCGTTCACATTTATTTGATACCAATTTCCATCAGCACTACGACCGACAATATCCATAATTGTTCCATCTCTTATAGTGTCTGGGTTGTTCAACTGCATGTAATTCACGCCCGGACCACCACGGATGCGAAGTACATCTTCTGCACGACCGCGTACGCCTGTGAATGCACCTGCTGTTCCCCATCCTCCAACCTCATTAACCGTAACGGGTAGCCGGTCAACATTTCCATTCAGGCTCACAAATCGGAGATTGACCCATTCAGAATTGTTCAGTTGTCCCCATGTCCCGTCAGCATTTCGTCCGACCAAGGTTACTGATGCGCCCCGATTCAGCGTCCCTAAATCACTATATTCAGGTCCGGGTCCTGAACGAAGATTCAACCGATTTGCTGTTACTACCCCATTTAATGTCAAGGACGTTCGCGTAGTGGATGTAGGTTGGACTCGTCGTGTAGCCGATGCTCTAGGGGGCTGCGTTGGTTGTTCAGTTTGTGGCGGTAGTGGGGTTTGAGTAGGAACTGTGGTTCGAGTGGAAGCAGGAATTTGTGAACTTGTTATCCCATCATTCCTCGTTGGTATCGGGCGATTAGGAGTAGCCGTAGCAAACATGACTATCCTAACAGTACTGGAATTCGGATTACCTGCCAAAATGAGCAAAACCACGCTCAATAAACTAATAGTTGCGAGAACGCCACCTCCTGCCAAATACATAATAGGAATGCGAGGGCGCATTTGAACTTGATGTACAAGTTCATCTCGAATGTCAACTGGCTGCCGCGTTGAGAGCGTTAGCGGAGGGAATGACCCCATGAGATCAACGGTCTCGAATTGACTGTTATCACAAACGCTACAGCGCGGATATTTTGTACAACAATGATCGTGAAAAATCCGACCACACTGAGTACATCTGACAAAGGATCGAAGGATTGGATCCTGATCGTTTGGGTCAAGCGTTTTCATGCAGAGATTGCAGTGAATCCGCGTTGTTAGTTCCATGATTGGACGTAACTGCTCAGGGGTCATTTTCTCCCTCATTTTGGCAAATTGGAGCGTCAAATTTGGTAACGATTAGGATCGTCTTTCCCTCAGATGGTTGAGGTTCTATGATCAAAACAGCCAATTCTTCCCTCAAATAAGGGCTGAGTAGTTACGATTGGACGTTGCATTTAGAGTTTCCATACGCTTGGTCAAACAGTTTGATAAGCTGGTTTTCTATGAATAAGCACGCTGTGTTGGACAAAATACTATGGCTAGCCCACCCCCTAGTGCAGCAGCTTCTACAAGCAGGTTACTATTCACTTGGCTGTATATTAGGCCTATCAAAACGACACAACCGATACCACCCAATATGCGTAATGTCAGATTCAGAGGACGTGTCGGCGAGACATTGATACGATAGTGTGGAATGTGATATATGAGCAAACCTATCGTTAAAGCGCTGAGCGCCGTAATCGCGATGCGTGCTTCCCAATCACTAGGGCTGCTCGGCTTGTACGGGAAAAAGGAAATGATAAGCCCAAATTCACTGCCGAGTTGGATCATTCCAATGCTGACGACGAGGCAAATCAATGCATAAAACACGAGAATGTACCGGAAAAGTCCCGTCAACACTCGAATCATACGCAGCGGAAGAGGATAATTAGGAGGTAAAGGTGGATTTCGACTGATAATTAGATAAGGCACTGCAAGTACTGTGGTAGCTATAGTAGCGCCAATCTGTGCCAACAGAAGTTCTCGACTAGAGGACTGGTCTAGCAGGTTAGCTAGAATCACATTGCGTAATGGAAATTCAACGAAGTTTAGATTGAAATAAATGACGTTAATCGCCAAGATGAGTATTGTGCCCCCTGCCAACCGCCAGATCCAGCGCATAATGTCGCGATTGCCTAACTTGTTCCTCAAGGTCACAGGGAAAAGCGCATATGCAGAAATAACTGCTGCAAGTGCTGCAAACTCAAATACGATTTGACGAGGCGCATCTTCACGCAGAACAGCATTTAGAAGCAGCTCAGGTAAGTTGTTCGAAGGAAAAGATTGCTGGTAAATATCCACCCACCGACTTGTGAAAGCGCCTAGACCTGCTGCGACAGCAACAAGAACTAGCGCCAACAAACCTAAAGCCGCAAGTCGAACTGCATGGCGGATAACCGCCCAATAGGATGAGAGATTGAATGCTTGCTGAATAGACCCACCTGATGCGGAATCACTCCCTTGAATGGGAGCGAATTCAATCGCGCGGCGTGATTTTATGTATCTAAGAGGAGGAGGATTAACCACTTTTGCGGGGATGATTTGATTACTCCCGCAATTTGTGCAATTACCGCTTATGTGCGCCGAATGAAAACTGTTGTTACAATTGCGGCAATAAACAAACCCTTTATTAAACGGGTCTTCATGGTTTGGATCGAGCGTCTTGAAACAGTGACTGCAACCAACTCGCTCATGTGCTGAACCGATAGTATAAAGCGAAGTAACATCAAGGCGAGATGAATCCACGACTAAATTTCTCCTTGTGAACGCTGCGATGCACGATAAGTAGATATGGCAGACCGAACCAAGGACTCGATGAAGCTTACAAGATTGAAGCCATAGCCCCGACCGAACCGGTAGAGCAGGTATAAGATCAGTCCCAATTCGGCACAAAGGAAAACATCGCTTAACGGTTTAAGTATTGTCGTTAGCAGTAGCAATGGTATCCATAGGAGCAATGCACCCACGACACCTATTCCAATGAGAATTAAACTGAGCGGCATAACCCAATGCGTAAGGGTATTTTCCAGGGAATCCAAGTCGATAAGTTTGAGCGTGACTGTTTCCAATCGCGTCAGCGGTTGAGCGAGTACCGCGCTGATGGGAGATGCTTTAAGCGATTTCACCACCGTGTATATGCCCCACAGTACGGTCGCTGGTGAGAGCAGTGTCAGAATAGCGATAAGTGCAGACAATATGAGGAATGGTGCCAGCAAAAAATGAAATTGCACACCTGCATAGCTTCCCCAATAATGAAACCAAAAACGCATGTTTAGCAGTGCAGAAACATGCCATAAAAATAGCCCGTACACTCCGATCAGCATTGCTATCGGAATTACAGATACTCCCTGACTTTCAAGGCTCATCCCTTGCTTATCGGTGAGGCTCAGACGATAGGTTTCAAGCCCAGGGCGCACTACATGTGGGTAGATTTCCAACCGTACTGTGTCACCAGGTGAAAGTATCAATTCGTGCCCCTGAGAAGTATTAGGGGCAGCGAACTTGAGGTACGCCCACACGGGCATTATGCGACGGTCAAGTTTCAAAGGGGCATCACTATTGTTCCGCAGCGCTACACTAGACATAAGAGTTGTGTCCAAGATCACGACACTCTCTGAAATCCCCAATGGACTATCGTCTATCTTATTCAGAGTCCCTGTGTGAAGAGGTGCGCCTACTAAAGTTACAACTCTGAGGGGTTGTGGCTCGGGCGGCGTGAAAACCTCTACCTCTTGGTCGGCTTCAGGAGTTTTCCCCCAGCATTTCTGATGGAAATACCGGGTGATCACTCGAACCGCGTTACGCAGTGTTTCGTCTGGATCGCCCGGATTTAGGGTGCGAAAGCAATAAGCACATCCAAGTCTATTTACATCCTGAATTGCGAGAGCAAGTGATGGAGACAAGGCTAAAGCAGTCCCAATCTGGGTAGCAGGTAACACAACCTCTTCAAATTCTGCATCAATGACATCTTCATCGGCTGAAGGCAGGTTGTCGAACTGTTTGTCATCCATCTGCGTTATCTCCACTTAGCAGTCAATGGGCAAGGTCACGGATGAAAGCGATTAACGTTCTCGGCTTTGAAATTCTAACGCCCAAAAGAATGGATCGAGTACTCGACGGGGAGCAAGACGAACCATACCCGTCGTGTTGCGCAAATCTTGTCCAATTGAGGACATCACGACGAAACGGGCATCAATGTTGTTTTTTTCTAGCATTCTGAGTCCAGCTCGACCACCCTCAACTTTGTTGTCAATCCAGTCTCTCAACGCATCGCTCACCCGTCCCATTCTTTCAAGATATTCCGCTAAGACGATGCCTTCAAGCGAAAAACGGGCGCCTTCAGGTGGCAAAATCGTGCCCAAGTCGTCACTCTGGAGATATTCATTCAAGTTCGCCGGCAAGTTGGAAATGAGGTCTGCCTTTGCCAAAACAATAATGAGCCGCCGACGTTCCTTGATAAAGTTGACCCCATACCTTTCTAGAGCGTTTTTATAGACGGTGATAACATCGACAAATGTTCGCCCCTTGCCAAGCATATCCGGCAAACTAATTAGCATAATGGCTGTCGGCGTGCTCTTGAGAAAAGGAATCTCGTTGACAGGAACACTGAACGTTTCGAAAAGCTCACCAGCATGATCCATAATCACCAGAAAACGACTGTTCCATCGCTCCATGTCGTTAAGTTTCATCAAGTACACTTCGGTTTGGTCACGAGTTTTCTTGACGTTTGCGCCTGGTGGTTTTCCTTCGTTGCGTTCCGTCAGTAGAATACGCCTGTGTTCAAAATCGATTTCTGCAACGGGCTCAGCAAAGCTTCGCCGCCACACGTTTTCCATACTGTAAAGGTGTAAGCGCAGGACATCCAAAAATGTTGATTTGCCTGTTTGTGACCAGCCAAACATTTGAATGTAAACTGGCAGCGCTTTGGCATAGTCACGCACATAAACAAGCGGTATCACATACTTACATGTCGGACACACCATTTCCGCTGGCTTCTTGGAATCGACACGGACTTCACCTAAACAGCGCGGGCAGATAATGCGATCCTTTTTTCCAAACAGTCCCATCATGACTTGTTTTCCCCTTTGTCGTTGAAGATTGTGTAACTACTCAGCCATCGCGGTATCTTCACTGGGTTATGACCCTATATAAGCCTTAGATGTCCATAAAGAACTTCGTGGCACGAAGATCGCGATCAAAATCCACTACAAAGTGGTCTATTGTCAACCGTTATGAGCCGAAAAGTCGTGATGGCTGAGTAGTTACAAGATTGTGAAATACAGCGATGTGCTATGTAATCTCTTGGACTGCCTGTACGAAATCGCTTGTCAGATGGTCGGTTTTCTTGACCAGCTTCGAGAGATCTTTTAGAGTTTGCTTATTGATTACTCGGCGTACTCGAACGGAATAACGCTCATCAATTGCTGGTGGATACTTCTTGATAAGTGAAATCGCTAATTTGACGAACACCTCATCATCTAGTGACTCCACATCGATTTCGCTCGAAATGATAGATGCCGTAACAGGCGTTACCAAGTCGTCGATGTCTAGTGCAGAACGAAGGTCGTCTAGGTACTGCTGGAGTTTGCCGTTTTGTGCCAACCGCTCAAGTGCAGCGCTGCTAGCAATAGCGGCTTTATTTCCTGTGAGAATATTGGAAGGAGCTCTTGCGCCTGCTAATGCAATCAAAGGATCAAACCGAGCCGTTTGAGCAAATTTAAGCAAATCGTTCCACGCTTTGATGCTTGCGGCGTTTTTTACCACCCAACCGTAAAGGATCGGTGCTAACGTTGCGGGATCAACGGATTCCTGTGCTCCAATATCAATCACCGCACGGATTCCCACTAATGTGACCAATACATTCTCGAATTGTTCAGTGATTGATTTACCTAGGGCTTCCGTCAACCCTTTAACCAAACCAGTATGATAACGTTCAGAATTGACCTCTCGGAAGGTCGTCAGCCCCGTCTCCGACAGCGGCTCGTCGGCGGGTAGCGGGCGCTTTGCTGCCAGACATTCAGCAGCAATCTGCGCGGCATATATCTCAGTCATCCCTATCGAGTGCTCGCCGTAGCTTTTCAATGTTTGCCGCAACCACAGCGAGTAGGGAGATGCTTTTGGGTCGTTCGAAAGCTGCTTAATCTCGAGCGAACCTGAGGAGAGATCGAGCGTGGTAAAACCAGAACCGCTTATCCGCTTCCGCGCTCCTACAGCCCAATAAGTCCCTGCTGATGGAACACACCCATCAACGAAAGTATTGAACGTACAGGCGACTCTATGCTCGGCATCCATGAGGTAAAGTGCGGTGCTGAACAGTGCCCGGATCATGTACGAATCATCGCTCAACAACAACAGTGAGTTTTTCTTGGCTGTGAGTTCAGCAGCAGATTGTGCCAACCATGCCACCTTTTCCAAATTAACCGACCAATCCTCTGGCAGATCGTCATCCAGTTTAACACGACGCTTGACATTGAGACGATCGGGCGGTGTTTCTTGGCGCGTAAGACCTACCACGGTTTCTACGCTGTCGGTGAACAGTTCCACGCTGTCGGCAGCAGCGATTACAGCAAATGGATCATTCCCGATGCGCGCGAACTGCTCTCGGCTGATGACGAGTGCGTGTGAAACAAAATGACCTGTGCGTCTTCCTGATGCATCGATCACTTTCGGATCAGCCTCAATCGGAAGCGTTTGTACGATGACAGCGTTATTGCTCTCAGTCCAGAAGTATTGATACTCTGGCACCCTATCTTGAACATGCGCGTCGGTCGGGATAAAGCATTGAATAAGGCGCTCGATCCCGGCAACATCATCCTTAATCTCAGGCGAAAAATACACCGTCTGAAACCCATTCTTATGCGCGGGTGAATAGTCCGGTTCTACGCGGGTATAAATCAAATGCCAAATAGGAATGCTTGGCATTAGCGTAGCCTCCGAATTAGGCGAAACCCGAAGTGATTCATCCTCATTCCTTCCGTTCGATTGACAAGCTGAATGGGTTTCGCATCACGAATCGGATTCGAGGTGCCGCCAAAGAATTTACGATTGGGCTGTCCCCATCCCGCAAAACTATTCCATTGGTTGTCTTCGTAGACATACTCCACGACACCAAGACGCATCAGCATTTGATCGCACAGACGACGACCTTCTGTCGAGACCAATTGGTTGACTTCTGATGCCGTGATTTCATCTAAATTGCGGCAGATCAAGAGCGCTCGTTCGTTAATCGTCCGTTTCGCATTTTCGTCTTTCGCGTTGAGCGCGGCATCGACATGATCCGGATGAGCTGGATAGCCGGCGAGTGCCAAGATTGCCTTATTCCATTCTTGAACGGTAGGCAGGCGATAGTCGCGTCCCATCCAGTTGCCGAACCGAACAGCCTCCGATGGCAATATTCCCGTCATGAACAGATTCCAATAATCACCCAAGCGAATCGCATTCGGAGAGACGCGCGGCGTGTAATTTTCGAGAATGTCTTGATACCAAGAGTCGTTGAACAAGTTGGTGTCACACAAGAAATGCTCAAACTGAATTTTCGTTACGGGCAACCAAGACATAGCGAAATTCGTACCGGGAACTTCAACCATCGGAAATCCGGTGGGATCAAGATAAGTCTTTAACGGCGATGCCATTGTTTTCTCCTTGCGTTACATTCTTTTCGAGTTTCAAAAATAAGCGCATCCCAACTTCTATCCTGCGCGAACGATTCCCTTCATCTAGCTTGAGAAGGGAATCGCTGTTGAAGGCTTCCACCGCCCGACTTGGATTGCCGATACCAACAACAGTCGCGTTCCCGGATTCAAGCATCACCAGTTCGCGCAAACCACCCCGCAGCAGCATTTGATCCGCCAGATTTCGCTGTATATCTGAGGTCGCCGCTAATCCCTCTAAAGCCTTTGAAGCGCCTATTGCACGCGGCGACAACGGTGGCTCGATGTTGAATGCTTCAAGATTAGCGGGTGGCTGACCCAGTGCAACCTGTTGAACCTCTTGCCACTGCTTGACCGTGGGCACAATAAAGCGATCCCCTCCCCACCAACGTCCAATGATTTGGACTTCTTGCAACGTTAAACCACGCACAAACAAGGACGGGAAATCAGAGAAACGGGCGAGGCTATTGGCGGAGATACGCCCTGAACGACTCAGCATATTCTGATACCAAGCAGCATCAAATCGCCGATCAAACGTCTCAGCGAGGAAGTACTCCAATTGCACCCATGTTAGCGGCATCCAACCAACCTGAAAAGCGAGAGCAGGGGTTGTATCCGTAGCAGGGATCATAAGCGTAACCAAAGGAAAACCGGTGCGCTCATCACCAGTGACTTTGAGGCTATAATCGGTCATTTAGCGCGCTCGCAGTGCTTCGAGTTGCCGCAAAAATTCACGGACGATTTGCTCAAGGTCTTCCGGCGTTTGTGCCACGAATTTCCACCGTATCCGCGTGTTCAAGACCGCTTTATCCGTGCCGATAAGCAGCAGTCGATCGTCCCACGAGGTGTAAGCGAAATCGTCAACATCTCGTGGTAGCGTGTTCCCTGTGAGCACCACCGCGACACTCCCTGCGGACAAGTGATCAAGAATTGCGCCGATCAACGGCACCCTACCGACGGGCGGGTTGATATCGGAAGGGATACTGCTATCAGTAAACGCAGTCCGAAGTTCACCCATGAAATACGTCGAGGGATGAATGTTGCGCGCCCGGAGTCGATCAAATAATACATTTGGCAGATTTGCAGCGTAAACGTCTTGAGCAACCTGCGTCGGCAAAATCAGTGCCGTAGTAGAGGCACCGTTCGGATCGTCTTTGCTTAGAAGAATTGACCAGATGAGCGGGTCAATTACACGAATACGTTTGATCTCGACACCCGTTGTGCCGCTACCTTGGGCCGAGTCGATAGTAAAATACAATTGCGCATGGCTATCTTGAGTCATGGCAACGAAGGCGCTCCCACCGGAGACATCCGACTCTGTGAATGACTGTAGCTCAGCGGATACGCGCTCCAACTCCGTAATATAATGGTTGTAATCTAAGAGGGCAGGTCTCGCAACTCCGCGATTACCCACTTCATAATACTTGTCGGTTCCTAAATATTCGTAGATCCAATCTGGAATCCTTAACTGATTGGTATCATCTTCCTTCATAAGTAAATCGGCTTTGGTGTAGACCACCAAAATATTCCGATCCTGCAAGGGAACATTGAAATGCCCCATAACCAGCTGATACGAAAAGAACAGGTTGTTGATCGATTTCCCAGTCAGGCGCATTTCGCGCTGTGTATCATACAAACTCACAATGAACCAGACCGTTTTTGCTTTGGCGACGGCGCGCGCGTACAGCGGCGCGGGGGTCGAGTCATCCATCACCCGGTCGGTAATCTTGTCAGTGACTTCACCAGGCAGATCGAAAATCACGAAAACTTGTGATTCTTGTGGAACCGGAAAGTTTTTCAGCGCGATCAGCAGGGGTTGAGGGTTGTCGTTCATGGGCGTCGCTCCCAGATTCGGATCGCCCGTGAGCTGCCCACGCTGAATAGCGGCTACACGTTCAGTCGTATAGGGGTCCAAGTAAGTGTGAAAGGAGCGCTGTACGATCATGCCGAAGCGTTCCAGAATGAAACTCATACTGCCAAGGAGCGTACTTTTCCCATGCTGCGAAGAACCATATGTGACGATGTAGATAGGTGGTTTGACGCGAGCACTGTCAATGAATTGGCGAGGCACTTTCTTGCCGCATGACTCGCAGTTATCACCGCGATTGAACGACTGCGGCATAAGGCAGTACGGACAGTCAATCATTTGATTCTCATCCTTTGGGTAATTCGATCTGAAATCTGCTCCATAATCACGTCCGATGATTCATTCAGGTCCAAATGCTCACCGCGAGACGGCTGCCACTGAGCATTTGCAGGACGAATTGTCCACAATCGTTCGCCCCATCCTTCTCTGTCGCCCCAATCATCATAGTCCAGCACTAGTTTTTCGCTTAGGACGATAACGAATCCGACCTTCGCGTCGTTGTAACGATCCAAAGCGGGTCCGAGTAGTGGGAGTCGTTTTCGCCCATCGTACAGATCGTTCTCTTTGCGTTTTGTCAGCTTGCGGACAAAACGCACCAAATCTTGGCTACCTTCACGGTGTATGGTCAACACGACCTCAGTCAAGCGCTTCTCACTTCGTATCGTAGCAAACATTTTCGCTAGTTCTGCAGCTTTGGCGCTCAACTTTCTGTGATCCCCTTGCACCACAATGATGCCGAATAATTTCTCTGCTTCGCTCAACTTGGGCAATTCACCGGCTAGGCGACGGCTCAAACGGTCACGCAGTCGCTCAGCTAGGGTTTGCATATTGCGTGCTTGCTGTAATAAGAGTTCTTTGCGCCCAGTCGTCAGCAATTCACGTTGATACAAGCTGAGTTGCTCGATTTGCCAGTCCAAAACCCCAACTTCGACGCTATCTCGCTCCAAATCTTGTGGGATAAACGACAGCAATCGGGTCAAATGGGGTTCGGCAAGTGGGGCTTGTAAGGAGGGTTGTTTACGTGTCTGCTTTCCTTTGGTCTTAGTATATTTATTAATTTCCTGCCGATACACATGTGTTCTCAGAATCAGTCCAATGAATTCGTCAACAGATTTTCCTAGGTCACTAAATAATTCCCAGAATTCTGGCAGTCGGTCATAACGTTCCAACCAGACTCGCGCCGCCCGTGCTTGACTTTCTTCCAGTGTGGTAATGCTTTCAAATAGCTTGCTACCATCGGTTTCTTCTTCGTCCACTTCAGAGCGAGGCTGAAACAAGGTCAGCCAAGCAGAGGACTGCGCCCAAGTGATCAACACTTCCCATATGGAGATCAAGTCGCTGTAGTCACGGGCGGCGCGGTTGAATGCGGGCAGTAAGCGCAGCAGTGAACTGTGTTCTTCCACGGTTAATTGGGCAGGGTAGGCGTTGTAGAAGTTGAACAGCATACGAGCGCACGCCATGCCCATTTGATGATGGCTGAATACTTTATCGTCGCGTTCCCCTTCGATTTGCAGCATACTTTCGATGATAGCAATAGCATCCTGACAGCCCGATCGACCTTCACGCGAAAGCGCCAAGAGTACCCATGCGATGGTGAGTGAAGCGTCGTCACGGGGGTGGGTATGCTGAATATCGTTGAGCAGTGAGAGCCAGTGTGCAATATGCGGCTTGAGTTCCTCGGCTGTGCGAGGAATGGGAAGGCCCAGATAGGCTTCAATATTGTCCCACATTTGCGTCGGCGTCGTCATCTGATGCAGCATCTTGGTAACTTGGCGTTCCAGCAACCGATAAGCGTAATTGACCGCGCTCGCGCTGATATGCGAAACATGGATACGTGCTGCGGCGGGGATGGCTTGAGACTGATTCGACACGATGAAGAGTTTCCCCGACCACGACCAGTTCTGCTCCTCCGTCTGGATCGCTTGTTCCTGTCTTTTCTGGGCAAAAACGTTGCCGGTGACAGGGATTGCTGCCGATGCACTGGGAAGCGTCTCGAAGAAATCAGACAAGTCAGCGATAGGATTCGTTGCATATACCATCACGAAGTAAGTGGTATCCGCTGCAATCATCCCGCGCTTACTCAAGTCGCGCGGTTGCAACAAAGGCATCAGCAGTGCTGGACGCCGGTGACCTTGTTGTGAGAGATCGGAAGTTGTGAGATAGTGTTGATTCTCTAGGCTTGCATAATCAGCATTCCAGAATCCTTCGAGATATTGCTTCCGGGCATCGCCTAACTTCATGATACAGAGCGGCACCAATGCACTCAAGCGCTGCGCAAGCGCAAACATGCGGTTAATCGCTGCTTCATCCCCCGCACCGTCAACGACAAGCACCCCAAGTCGTTGTGCCTGAGGCAAATCCATGACCAAGCCATCCATGACGTGTGACCGCGCGATTAGAGCGTGGGCAACACGTCGGACACGGTCAAAATACTCATGTTCTGGCACAAGCCATTCATCTATGATGGCTTGTCGGAATTGGTCGCGTTGTTCACTAGTTGCATGATTGATCGCTTTAAGAAGTTCAGGATAAACTTGAGCTTCCCAGATTTCTGAGCGCTTTTCGACCAGCGACAAAATGGCTTTGTCCGGGCTGGAAACCACGGAGATTTCCACATCGCCACTCAGTTCTTTTTCCTCGTCCACGTCTTGCTGTTCAAGCATTTCAATTGCTTTGAGATACCAATTCAAGCTTGACCTAAGGGCGGTACTTAGCGGATCCGAGGTTAACAGGTGCGTTACATCTAGATGCTGTTGCTGTTGTTCTTCGACCACCATCTCATCATGTTCTAGGGCTTTGAGTAATTCCATGAGTCCAGTGATTGGGGGACGCCGAATCCGCATCAGGGTACTAAACGAGCGCAGCAATGGGAAAGCGCGTTTTTCCAATAAGACGGCATCGAGATTGTTCGTTTGTTCAAAGAGGCGATTCAGCGCCATATAGCCGATTTCCCAAACGGGATCGTTGTTGTTATCTCCACTTACCCAGCTTTCCGCCAACCTGATCATCTCAATCGGGCGAGTCATCGCAATATAGGCGACCGCGTTGATGACACCGAGACGTACCTGATCTCGCCATGAGTCATAGAGAGTCTGGAATAAAGTCTTGACCTTTTTCTCCACTTGTTGGGCAGCATCGGGAATCGTATTTATCGCTAGATGCACTCGCTCTTCCGGTGTTGCCGCCTGATAGGCAGACAAAAACTCACTGGGTAAGTTACCGCTCCTCACCCCATCTTGAATAAGCTGGGCAAATTCATCAGCGAGTTGATTGAGAATGGCAAGGGTGATGGCATCACGCTTCTGTTTCTCATACAGCTCGTCATACTTGTCATAGTTTCTAGCAAGTTCTTCAAGCAGTCTGCCCATCTCAACGAGTAACTCGCGCGCGGCGTCTTTGTTACGATCTGTTTCCTGTCTCGCTGTGACCACCGCTTGCGTGTCCACTTCGGGCAGTGCCCTTTCTTGAGCAACTGCCTCATAGACGCGAGAGATCGAGGCGGCGGCTGCCCACATACTATCAAAATCCCCCCGCCTTACCCAGTCACTCAACACATCGATCACCATGTCATGGTGATCACCCTGCCGTGCCACGTGCGCCAAAATGCCGCTCGCCGTCAAAACGACAAACGCCTGGTCACTAGCGGCCAACTCATCCAACTTGTCACGCAACCGCTCGACATGAAACACGCCGAGGTTAGCGAGGGCAGTTGCAATTACATCCCGCAGGTGGCGTATGTTGTCCATGTCCTGCGCTGCGGCGTTCAATCGTCGCCGCAGGAAGGGGTCATCTTGGGCAGCTTTGCGGCGATGCAGTTTGCTATGCTGTTTCCGTGTATCGATAAAACTCTGGTTCATCGTTTTCACGACTTCGATAAAGCTGTCAACCAATGTCCACAAGAGGCGTTGATTATTTTCAATCTGCCGTTGAACTTCGGAACGATAAATGTCATCAATAAAGTCGATTTGATTACCACGCCGCCGTAGTTGCAAAGTACTTTCCAGCGCATGCCGCCCGATCCGCCGTGGATCGATAAATTGATCATCCCCATCCATACCCATGCCACGCAACTGGGCAACAGAAGCTTCATAGATTTGATCAAGCCATACAAGATCTAGCCCCTCGAAGAGCACTACGAGTAGCGCATATAGCTTGTAGTTGAAATTAGGCAATTTCTCAAACCAATTGCGTGTCGCTTGGCTGACCTGATATTCCTTACCTAACAACCATGCTTCTAGGTCTGCGGCATCTGCACCATGTAGACGAAAACCATAGTCGATATCAGCCGCCCGGCGCGGTGCTTGAAAAGCACTTACATTGCTACTCAAAGCTTTCAACCGCTTGTTTTCTTCGGGATAATACATTTCGTCAAAGTAGCTGTCGACCAAACGGTTAAATACTTCAATCAAATCTGGTTGAGCAGCGTAGAAAATCGGGTAGCGACCTACGAGGTCCTGAAATGGAAAACTCTCATCTTTATTGGGAACAGTGAAAATGAAATGGACTTGCCGTTGTTTCAAATCAGTGTTCAAACTGCTCACTTGCGAGAGCAGTGCATCAGGACTCATGCGCCCGCGATCAAATACGTTCTCAAAGATAATTACGCTCTTAGGCGGTAAGTTTCTTTCGGCAGCAATGTCTTGTAGCGTCCTGTCACTATCCGTGTAAATCCATACCGATTCGGCGCGATCCACCTTTTCTAATTCTTTGAGATCAAGTGCCAAATGAATGGCAGTCATAACCCGCCCTGAGCGACTGGTTCCAACGACTAACCAGATACGTGCATTTTTGCTCTTGAGCCTCTTCAAGTCTTGCGTGAAAACTTCTGCGGCAAAGGTCGCATAGGTGCTCGGTTTCACATAAAGACGACTCACGCGCTCAAGATCGGCTTTGTCAATCCGGCTGATACTAATCCGACGGCGTTCAAATTCAGCGGTGCGGGCACGTTCTTGATTTTTCTGGTCTTGATCAACTTGCTCAGTTGCCTCATTCAGATTTTCATCAAACTGCCTACGCGTTTCCTGCGCTTGTTCAACCGGATCGGGGGTAGCTCCATCTTTGTCCGCCGCACCATCGCTTGGAGTTTCATCTGGTTTCTCTGCCGACGCCTCACTATCCTCTTCATTATCTTGAGGCGAAGTTCCGTCTGCTGTGTTGGGATCTGCGTCTGCAATCGGTAAGGCTTCTGAGCTGCCTAGCTCAGCTTCAGCCGGAGTTACCAACTCTCCATCTGGTGTTTCAGCGATTGTATCCAGCTCTTCCAAAGGTTCTGGTTGTGGAGGTGGTATATTCGACTGATCGGTCATTTTTCTTCTTCTTCGCCTCGCACAAGGGTTTCTGCGATAACAGCCGTTGATTCAGGATGGAGTCGCTGATTTCTGGCACGCATCTCATCAACTGAAACCAGCGGTTCAAGAGTAACTGTTACCCGCTGCACACGCTCAGAACCAGTTTCACCGCCAACAGACACAACCTTCAAGTCGATTTTGCCGTTGGCAGCACGGGTTATGGTGACCGCAAGTTCCAGTTCGACTTTGCCGACCACAAAGAAACGACTGTCATCGACTGGTGGGTTCATCAGTTCCTGTTTGACCTGCTCGATCAACTCGTTCAGCCCGATCTCGTTCATCATTTCTCCCCATATGTCTCTGGTTTGAAGAACTGTATCCTCATAGCTGCTTTATAATCGCTTATCTGCGGAATATTGGCTTCATTAGCTGCGCCAATCAGATGGATTTCATCACGCGCAAGATCGAACGCACGGGCTAGCGTGTTGCCATGGGTTAGTGCCTGATACAGCGCGCGCGCAAAGTGCGCGGCAGTCGGATCCGTCACAGTCTTCGACATACCAATCACGACAATACCTTTAGCTCGCAGCAGTTCAGCGAGACTGTTGCTGTGACAAGCATTCAAGATCACACATTGCAGTGGCGGCGTAAAATCGTTTAGCAGTGGAGCTATCCGCTCCGGCTGCACAAAGATTTTTGTGCCTGATCCACTTTCCCAGAGCAGCGAGCCGCGATCAGAACCATGCCCCGAAAAATGCAGCAAATGGGGGCGCATTTCACCTAAATATTTGCTGAATTCATGAATTTCGAGTGCACCCTCATCACGCATAATGTATTCGCCCTGCCGATGTGCTAAAGCGTTCTTGATTTGTTTGATTTCTCCATCTATCGGCAGCATGTGCTTTGAGTCAATAGGATTCGCCCGTAAAAACATGAAGCGGGGTTTTTCGTATAAAGAGCGTGAAACAATAAGCAAACGATTCCAAGTCTCGCTGACCAAACGCAGCGGTTGGGTACGGCATAGCATTTCCAGCGACGCCCAAGCGTTGCTTTTGGGATCTTTGATATAGCAATCGAGATGAGCGAGAAAAACTGCCGTTCCGATATCTTTCGAAAGCAGCCGCATGTATAGTCCACGTAAGAGGATTTGGCTCGCCCGCCCCATCTCCAACCCAATCACACACGGAAATGGCAACTTGCTTATTACTGGGAGCAGTGTTTCGGCTGAAGCTGTGTGTAACAAAAATACCCGACATTCTTGAGCTTCTTGGTTTTCAGGTCGGTTGACAAGCGCTTGCAGAACAGCCGGTTTCAACTCACCATCAGCAAGCTGAAGCGCGACCCCCTCGCTAGTAACCTGCACATCGCCCACATGATGCCACAAATGAAAGGGTTCACCGTTGGCTCGCGCATTCTGAATCTGCTGAATGAGCCTTCGTCCGGTCACTTCACGTTCGACCGTAACATCGATAGCGAGATTGTCGCGATTAACGAGTAAACGGTTGGAACGCTCAGCAAATTCACTGATGATTTCATCATCTGAGTTATCTTGGCTAAGTATCCCAGATGTAAACAACACGCGGAGCGTTCCTTCATTAATTGGAGCTAATGGTGGTTGACCAGAGAGGATTAGTGTGAGGGGGTGCTGAAGCCCAATATACTGATACCCGTCATGCAACTGATCCCATCGTAGGTGCAACCAGTTTTCAGGAACACACAGATGAACCGTAGACGCGTCTTTTAGCACTTCTCCCAAATTGAAGTAACGATAAGCATCGCGACCGAATACCGAAGGCTGACTCGCAGTGAGAATGCGAGCGAGTTCATCCGTGTGACTTTGCGATTTTAGATTGACACATAAAGCAGCAGTGGAGTCTGATGTCATTGCATCAACCCAATCTTGTCACTGAATAAGCTAACCCTATTCAAATATATCCGAAATCAGAAAAAAGTGCGTATCGACTTTGTTTAAGAAATTACTTCGTGTGCAAAGATATTAGCTCTATTTTGAACATCATACTGTATTATATTCATGAATTGTCACCGGAGACACTGGTGTCACCGGTGTCATCAGGTATAGATGGGATATCTGAAGGAAATCTTCGGGGGTGGGGTTGTTTTTCAAAATCGTGGCGAAATGTCTTATCGAATGTGGTGACATGGTGACAGCGATGACACCCCTGCAAGGAGAGATGTCATCAGTGTCACCAGAGTCATCAGATCAAGAATCAAGTTTTGACAGCGATTCGATGATTTTCATGCGCTTCAGCGTCACCGCTGTCATCGGTGTCACCGTCGAGTATTTCACGTTTTAAGCACCAGACCCATACCCTGTTTCCAAGTAAGCGCTTCTGAATGGTCAGCCGTCCGTCGGTGGTGTTCGGGAGCAGCCAACCATCCTCACGAAGCTGATCGCCGATGGACTTGGTAGTGAAGTTGAGCGACTGCGTGGGCTTGACCTCGCGCAGCGAGATTTCCGGCAGAAGATAGATGAAGCGCCGATCCTGATAGCCGATGATCGGCGCGCCGGGTTTCACTTCCTCGCTACTGTCAAGATCGACGAGGCGCACGTCCCCGCTGGCGAGAAGCTGCCCAAGTGTGTCGATGAACACCTGCCCGGCGCGCTCCTCCTGGATGGCTTTCGCCGTCTGCACGATGCTGTCCTGCCATGCGGGCAGACTGTCGTCAGCGTCACACTCCTCCAAGAACTGGCGCAACAGTCGGTGAACCGTCAGCAGTGTCGCCCAGTTGCCGATCACGCGCCCGGTGTTCGCCTGCCTGCCGAGCTGTGCCGTCAGCTTGTCGCGGTAGCCCTTGACACTCAATTCATACTCGTGGGCAAGGTGGCTTTGCAGCGTCCCCGCTTCGACCTGTGCGGCGATCCAGCGGGCAAAATGCGCGGTGAAGCCGGGCAGTGCCGAGCGCTGTCCCTCAGCCAGCGCAAGCCGTTCGCCACCCGGATCGCGCTTCTCCCACGGCGGGATTTCAAGGACGAGCATTCGCGCTAGAATTGAGGCTTCACCCTCGATAGTCGTCTCCCCTGTCGAGAGCAGCAATCCGCGACACGGACGATCCTGC
>Ga0163147_10001865_pt1 | contig 31138 bp, 23 predicted proteins | sample OliLakLV19MP6G1_FD_148597 | JGI IMG/M metagenome (GOLD analysis project Ga0163147, IMG submission 148597) | Freshwater microbial mat bacterial communities from Lake Vanda, McMurdo Dry Valleys, Antarctica- Oligotrophic Lake LV.19.MP6.G1 | ecosystem: Environmental > Aquatic > Freshwater > Lake >...
CGAGCGCCAGGATGATCGCGGCGAGCCCGCCGGCGTAGAGCGTCGAGATGGTCTCCTGCCGCTGGGCCCGGCTGAGTGCGTCGTTAAGCGTGCGCACGTGGGCCGCGAGTGCGCGGCGCTCCGCGGTCGAGAGCCGGGTGGAATCGACCGCCTGCACCAGCACCCGCCCGGTGCCGGCGACCGTCTCGATGGCCTCGCGGGTGACACTGGCGGAATTGGCGGAGGGCCGGACCGCCAGCGCCCAGCCGATGACCGCCACCGTCGCCGGCAGCGTGCCGAGGGCGATGAGGGCCAGGAGGATGCGGCGGCGGAACGGAAGTGCCATGCGAAAAGTCTACCGTGAAGTTGGAGTAATCCGTGGCTCTGGCGGCGCCATCGCCCCCCGCCCCCGGGATGCGGTGGCGGCGCGCAGCCCTGCCGCGCCGCCGACGAGGCTGCCGAGCCATTCGAGGAGCGGGCTCGCGCTCAGTCCGGCCAGCGGAGCGAGGATACCCAGCCCGAGGCCCACGATCAGTCCCAGCCAGAGCAGGGCCCGGCGGCGGTCCGTGGCGTGACCCAGCCAGTAACCCGCCGGCAGCAGCAGCAATCCGAGCCAGAGGGCGTTCAGCGGCGCGGTTTCGGGGCCCATCACATACGTAAACGGCAGGAATCCACTCCACAGCAGCCCCGCGCTCCAGCGCATGTCCGAGGTCTGCGTCGCCGTGGCGGTCGTCACCTGGAGCTGCCACCCGCGGTCGGCGATACCACCGCTCACCGTCACCGGCTCGCCGGGCGGCAGGGCCAGCGCACCGGGAAAACGCACCAGCGGGCCGCGCAGCCCGGCGGCGAGCAGTCCGGTCCGGATGCTGAAGACCAGGTCGTTGCCCCGCTGCCCCAGGACGAAGATCTCCCGCTGGTCGCCGTCGAAGCTGCTCACGATCGGGGCCGTCTCCGTCGGAGGCGGGCCGGTCAGTATGCGGGCCGTCACGATCGCGCGGTCCGAGAGGAGCTCCCGGCGCAGGGCGCCGGTGGACGCGGCCGCTCCGTTCGGCACCGTCACGCCATTCACATCGGCATCGAGCAGCGTCCCGCGCCACTGCTCGAACTGTCCCAGCTGTGGCGCCCACTGTCCCCACCAGGTGGTGTCAGGCAGGGAGGGCTGGACGGCTACCGCCGTGAGTCCGACCACGGCGACCCAACTTGAGCCCGCGCTGGCCGCGAGGCGGGTGGCGGCGGCCGGAGTCGGCAGCAGGAGCCTGCGCCATCCGTGCGCGAGCCACAGCCCGAGTCCCCCGCCGATCGCGTTGGTCAGCAGGTCCCGCAGGCTGGCATCGCGGCCGGCCAGCCAGCCCCACTGGGTGTATTCGATGCCGCCGGTGGCCGCGATGCAGAGCAGCATGGCCGCCCAGCCCGGCAGCCACCAGGCGAGTGCGAAGCCGAGCGGCACGAAGAGGACGATGTTGAGTACCGTGTCGCGCAGCGCCTGGTCACCGCAGGCATAGAGACAGAGGAAGTCGGTTTGCGCGGCCTTCTGGATGTCCTGGGGCGAAGGCCGCAGCGTGTACCAGGCGATGAATGCTACCGCGACAGCGGTGAGGGCAACGCCCCACCAGCTTCGTTGTCTCACTGCCACACTCCCTTATCATTAAAGCCCGGGTGTCAACCGCTTGCGCGGGTGGCATCATAACTGCACTATCTACAGCGAGATAGTGACCGCGCTCCCCCACTCCTCCGGAATACCCATGGTTGCTTCCCTGAGCGGGCCCCGCCGCCGGTGCATCAACACCACGGCGTGGGCGCTCGGCCTGCTGATACTGTGTCGTCCACTCGCGGCGCAGAGCCTGACGGAAGGTGGGCTCACCGCGGAGATCATCCTCGGGGTCGATGAACCGGTGCGGGACGCGATCGTCTCGCTGGAGGACGAGTCCGGCGCGACGCTGACGCAGCAGCGCTCCGACTTGTACGGCCGGATCAGCGTACCCCTGCTCTCGCCTGGGCGGTACTCCTTGCGGGTGGAGAAGAGCGGCTTTGCCCCGCTGCGCCAGAAGGGCATCCTGGTCGTGGCGGCCTCGCTGACGAGTGTCCGCGTGCGGGTCGTGCGGCGCCCGCCGCCCATCACCCGGGTTGAGGAAATCGACATCGCTGACCAGCGCATCGTGCCGATCTCGCCGTTGCTGGGCGGCCTGGGCGAAGCGAGCCGCTCCCGCTTCTTCGCGCCCCGGACCGACTTCACCGAGGGAGGCCGCGACGCGGTGCTCGTCGCCGCGCCGCGGACCCAGGGCTGGGGCTTTGCGGATATGCTGGGCGGGCTCCCGCAATCCGGCAGCCGACTGATGGTCGACGGCCTGCCCGCGACCTGGATGCGCCATCCCGGGGTCTGGCCCGCGCCCGCGGGAACGCCACCCCTGCCGAGCTACCTCCTCCTCCCGCCCCAGATTGTCCCCCAGGCGGTCGACGTGGAGTTGAACGGCGGAAACGCCGCCATGGTCTCGGCCGTGACCCGTCGCGGGGCCCGTCAATTCCGCTTCGAGCCCTTCGCCTACGTCAGCGGTAAACCGGGTCTCCGCGGTGCCGAGAATCCGGGCGATTCGTCGCTCACCTCGATCCTGGCCGGCACCACCGTCTCCGGCACGCTGGTCAAGGACAAGGCGCAGTTCATCGCCGGGTTCCACTATCAGGAGCTCGAGCTGCCTGGCGGTCGGCCGTGGGAGGCGGACAGTACCTCCTTCGGTGGGTCGACGGTGGGGCTCAGCCAGGGCATCGCCGCCGTCGCCGCCGACAGCTTCGGTCGCGATGTGCGCCGGTTCACTCAGCCGCTGCTGCGGACCCTGCGCGGGGGTGCCGGTGGCTTCCGGGTCGACTGGCGCCTCTCAGCGTCGAACGCGATTGTGCTGCGGAGCAGTCTCTCCCGCTACCGGGAGTGGAATCCCGAACTCGGCCGCGATGCCCTGACCTCGACCGGCGGCAAGGTGGAGTCCCGCGATTTCACCGGCAGCGCCTCCTGGATCGCGACATGGGGCGGCGGGTTGGCCAACGAAGTCCGAGCCGGCTATCGCACGTCCCGGCGGGACTGGGACGCCACCGACCCGCTGCCGACCACCCAATTCACTTCCCTCGGCGCTGGCGTCGGGATCGCACCGTCGACGCCAGCCGGATTCAAGCGTTCCGACTTCGACATGAGCGAGACCATTCAGTATTCCCCGGGCAGCGCGGGCCGGAGCCGCTACAAGGCGGGTGTCTCGCTCACAGCCACAAAGTGGACCCAGAACTACCTCTACGGCAGCCGCGGCATCTTTCAGTTTGGTGACCTGGACGACTTCGGGGCGGCAACGGGCGCCTTCTACATTGCCGAGGCTCCCTCCGCCATCACCAAGTTCAGCACCAAGGAGCTGGCCCTCTTCGGCCAGGGGTCGTGGCGCCTGGGAGATGCGATCTCGCTGATTGGCGGCGCCCGCTTCGACCGCCAGCGCCTCCCCAACCAGAGCCAGCAGCTGATTCCGCAGAACGGCCAGTTCACCAGCCTGTTCGGCCTGGCCAACTTCCGCATACCGGGTGGCAGCAGCAATGTCGCGCCGCATGTCGGCGTGATCTGGACCGGCGGCCAGCGATACCCCTGGACGGTTTCGGCGGGGGGAGGTTGGCACTACGGCATGCTCGATCTCACCCGGCTCTCCGAAGTGATTCTCGCCAGCGGCGCACTGCGTGCCCGTCGCGGGCTTGGCACCTACGCCAGCTGGCCGACCGTACCCGATACCGCCGGTGCCCCCGACGCCGGCCAGGTGATCTCGCTCTTCGATCCCCGGGGCACTTACAAGGACCCTCGCACCCGCAAGCTGGATCTCCAGATCGAGCGCGCCCTGCCGGCATTCATCAGTCTGCGGATCACCGGCGGCTACCATCACACCGACTTCCTGCTCCGCCGGGAAGACCTGAATCTCCTTCCCTCGCCGGCGGGTCGCACCCAGGAGGGTCGTCCGGTCTACGGCGTGCTGCAGCAGCGCGGCACGCTGGTCACCACCGATCCCGGGTCCAACCGCCGGATCCCCGGTTTCGACATGGTGTCGGCGCTCGTGTCCACCGGCTTCTCCGACTACTACCAGGCCGGCTTCTCGCTCACCCGCGAGCCAGCTCGCGGCATCGGCTTCGCCGCGGCGTATTTGTGGAGCCGCACCCGCGACAACACGATGCAGAGCTGGAACGGCGATCCGGCCGACGAACTCTCGCCTTTCCCCGAGGATCGCCCCGGTCAGGAATGGGTCGAGGGCATCTCCGACCTCGACCTGCCGCACCGCGCCTCCCTGCGGCTTTCCTGGCACGGCGGCGGCCCCGTGCCGGTCACGGTTGCGACTCGCTACCGCTACCGTTCCGGTTTCGCGTTCACGCCCGGCTTTCGCGACGGGGTCGACGTCAACGCCGATGGCTCCGGTCGCAACGACCCCGCCTTCGTGGATGCCGCGATCGGCGGGATGCAGGCCCTGATCAACCAGAACAGCTGTATCAAGGAGCAATCCGGGCGCTTCGTCGATCGGAACAGCTGCCGCGAGCACGGCAATCATGCGCTCGATCTCACCGTGGCCGTCGGGCTGCCGGTGCGCGCCCTCGGGGGTCGGCTGGAGCTGACCGCCGACGTCTTCAACCTCGCGTCCACGCCGACCGGTCTGATCGACCGCGCCCTCGTGCTGGTCGACCCCGCCGGCACCCTGGCGACCGACGGCCTCGGCAACGTGACGCTGCCGCTCATCGCCAACCCCCGGTTCGGCAAGTTGCTGTCGCGCCGCACCGAACCCCGGATCCTGCGGCTTGGGCTCCGGGTCGCCTACTAGTCGAGGTTGTCATGCGCGTCCTGCGTCCACTGATTGTTCGCTCGGTGTTCCCCCTTGCCCTGGCGGGCACGGCGCTGCTCGGCTGCGGAAACGCCGGGGAGAACCTCGGCATCCGGACCAAGCCGGGGGCGGGATTCACCGTGACCGTGCTCTACGATCGCGATCAGAACGCCCTGCCCACCAACGCCGACTCGGCGCTGGCCGGCGTTCGGGTTTTCCTCAAAGTGCCCGGCGGGCCGGACACCCTCGCGGTGGACACCACCGATGCGCTGGGTCAGGCGGGGTTCCTCAACATCCCTACCGGGCCCTACGCCGTCGAAGTGGAGGCGTCGGTTCTGGGCGATTCCCTCGCCACCCGGCTGACCCCGCAGGCGGTGATAGTCTTTCCCTCCGGCGGCCCGGGTAGTATGGTGGCACTGCTCACCTTCCCGACCCGGACCGTGGCCGCGGCTCGGGCGCTCCCGATCGGCAGCCGGGTCCTCGTGAGCGGCCTGATCCTGGCCGGCCCGCAGTCGAGCCGGGACACCAGCGGCGCGATGCGTGACTCCACCGGCGCGGTCCGCCTCACCGGCGTGAGAATTCTCTCCGGTGGCGTCTCCCAGCCGGGTGACTCGGTCCGGGTCCTCGCCACGGTCGGCGTGCGGAACGGGCAGAAGGTGCTGGACCGTGCCGCCATCTCGCTGCTCACCATCACCGCGCTCCCGGTGGCCGATACGCTGACCACGGTGGTCGCGGCAACCGCGAATGGCGCGGTCCGGGATGCGGATCTCGTCTCGATCTTCGGTGCGGAAATCCTGTCCACCTCGGGAGCGAACGGCGATCTGACCGTGACCCTTGATGACGGATCGGGGCCACTGGAGGTGCTGGTCGACAGTGTGCTCCAGATCGCCCCCGGTCTTTTCGTGATCGGCGATTCGCTGTCCGGAGAGGGTATTCTTGTCCCGGCAAGCAGCGGCGCGACGTGGCAGTTCCGTCCCCGGCAGCGCCAGGATTTCACGATTTTCTAGCTGGCGGCTGAACGCTGAATGCTGAACCCTGAACGCTCACGGCCAACGGCCACCCGAGGATCGAATGCCCCAACGCCTGTTCCTCTCCCCTCGCGACGCGCTCATCTGGCGGATCCTGCAGATTGTCGGGGTCGTCTTTCTGCTGATCGGCCTGCAGGACATCGCCACGTCCTGGCTGCCCCATCGGCTGGGCGACCCGGAGTGGGAGCTGGGCACGACGAGCAACTTCTTTGACGTTGTGCCGCTGCTGGGGCTGGGGGTGGCCTTTCTGCTGGCGGCCGCGGTGGCGACCGGGCGCCGCTGGACGATCCGCCTCATCGCCACCTTCTGCCTCCTGACCGCCGTGTTCATGCTGCTCGCGATGGTGCTCTACGCCACGGTGCTGCCGCTGGCCTTCAAGATCATCACGAATCCGGTCGCGCTGACCCAGATCAAGAAGGCCGCCGCGAAGACGGGGGTCCAGGCACTGCTCTACCCTTTTGCCATGCTCTGGCTGGCCGCGGCGGGGTGGAAATCGAGCTTCGGGCGCCGACGTCCCTGAGCCAAACGGTGATTTTTGTTGTGGCGATACCACAGCAGGTCCGCCAAAATAACGCTGATCGACAGCAGGGTTGTTTTCTCAAGAACTTTAACTGCAACGCTTTACAGGCGAATCCCATGGTGCGACTCACTGGCCCGAACTCTGCAATAGAGCCCTACGTACCAACGGGGCTGCCTCTGGAGGTCACATGACCGCCTCCAGGGTCCTGATCAAGACTGATCCAAAGAATCGCTCGCCGCTGGACCCGGCGCCGGACACGGGGTGGTATCTGCTCGGTGGGATCGGCCTGGTCTTCGCCGTCGTTTCGCTGGCCGACCTGGTGCTGGCGTTCTACCCGCTGGCCGTTGGGGATGCCGAGTGGGAATTCGGGACCATCACGACGGTCATGGACGGACTGCCGCTGATGACGATCGGACTGGGGCTGGCGCTGGGGGCGATGGTGGCACGGGGCCGGTCGCCCGGAGTACGAATCCTGTCGGTGGTCTTCGCCGTGATTGGCCTGGTGCTGGCGCTGCTGACGTTGCGGTACGCAGGACACATCAGTCAGGCGATGGGCGCGGTGACCGAGCCGTCAATCAAGCTCGGGTTGCGGAAGGCGATCTTCAAAACGCTGGCGCAGGGGACGCTTTACCCGATCGGGTTCTTCTGGATCGGCATACTCGGATGGAAACACGCCAAACACGGCGTAACTTCATAGTTCACCAAAAGTCGAGGTACCTCATGATCAAGGCAGGCAGGTTCATCGCTCTGTTCGGCGCCCTGGCGCTGGCAGCTCCTTCGGCGGCACACGCCGATGGGTTCAAGTCCTACAAGGTGTGTGGCGGCGATACCTTCGCCACCTGCGCCGCGGTCAGCATCACGGTCGTCGGTAACGACGTCTCCGTCCGGGTGTGGAATCTCTCGGGCAACTCCGCCGCCACCTACGGCACCAACACCTATGCCGGCACCGTCTTCAACGGCATCGGGTTCTACAACACCGGTGGCGCCACCGCAGTGCTCGGGTCGATGCAGATGAGCGGGCCGTCCCGTGCCGGTGACACGCCGAACGCCTGGAAGCTGCGGAACACCGGCACCGTCGCGTTCAACGTGGACTTCAATGCCATTCCCAAGGGCGGTACCCAGGGGAACAACGGCATCGCCAGCGGCTGCGCCACGAGCGGCCAGATCTCGACCAGCCTCGACGTCTTCGAGAACCCCTGCGGCACTGATCTCAGCAATGCCAACAACTGGGTGACCTTCTCCTTCAAGATCTCGGGCAATTGGGATCCATCTACCTCGGACATCGTCCTGCGCGGCCGGAACACGAACACCGGTGCCTCCACCGAGTGCTACACCGGCAGTACCCCGGGCGGCCATGCGGCCAACTGCGCCACCGTGACCCCGGAGCCGGTCACCATGGCCCTCCTCGCCACTGGTCTGGCTGGCATGGGTGGCATCGGCGCCTACCGCCGGAAGAAGAAGAACACAGCGGCCTGAACCAGCTGCAGTACCTCAATTGGTGAACTAGAGGCCCCGGTTGACTGCCGGGGCCTCGTTCATTTCCAGGCCCGGACCTTGCCCATTCCCCATGCAAGGCAACAACTTCCCGCCTCACTCTCTCTTCCGGTGTCGTGACTCTTCTCGCCCCCCGAACGCCAGCGGTGCATCTCTTCACGGTGGATGTGGAAGAGCACTTCCAGGTCGTCGCCTTTCAGCGCGCCGTCTCCCGGAGCGACTGGGAGCGGCATCCCAGCCGGGTCGTGGCCAATACCACACGACTGCTGGATCTGCTGGCCGAGCATGAGGTGCGGGGCACCTTCTTCACGCTGGGCTGGGTCGCGGAGAAGCACCCGCAGCTGGTCCGGCGGATCGCCGAGGCAGGACATGAGGTGGCCAGCCATGGCTGCTTTCATCAGCGGGTCTTCTCGCTCACGCCCGAGGAATTCAGCGCCGACCTCAAGCAGTCCAAGTCCCAGCTGGAGCAGGCGAGCGGCCAGCGCTGCCTGGGCTTCCGGGCACCCAGCTTTTCGATCATCCCAGGGCTCGAGTGGGCGTTCGACGCGCTGCTGGAAGCGGGCTATCGCTACGACTCCAGTCTCTTCCCCATCCATCGCCCGGACTACGGCTACCCCGCTGCGCCGCCGGCCGCGCATTGGATCGAACGGAGTGCGGGGCGGTTGCTGGAGCTGCCCCTTGCCACCGCGACCATCGGCCCGGTGCGCTTTCCGGCGGCGGGAGGGGGGTATCTCCGCCAGTTCCCGCTGGCGCTGATCCGCCGTGCCATGCGCGAGTGGGGCGCGCAGGGAGTGTCCGCCATGTTCTACGTGCATCCCTGGGAGTATGACGTGGAGCAGCCGCGGATTCCCTGCGGCTGGCTGACCGCGCAACGGCACTATCGCAACCTCGACAAGACCTGGCCCCGCATGGTGCAGCTGCTCAAGGAATTCCGCTTCACCAGTGTCGCCGAGCGCTATGCCAGCGAACTCGGACTGGATATGCCGCTGGTGCCGGTCGGAGGTGCGCGGTGAGCCTGACGGTACAACAGTTCACCGGGGCCGCGAGCGAGTGGGATGGCTTCGTGAGGAGCCAGGCGGGATGGACGGCGTTTCATCTCCATCACTGGCGCAGCATTTACGAGGATGTCTCGGGGCATGAGGCGCTGTACCTCGAGGCACGTGATACCGCCGGCGCGCTCGTGGGCGTGCTGCCTCTGGTGCGGGTGAAGAGTCTGGTCTTTGGCCACTACCTGGTTTCGCTTCCCTTCGTCAACTACGGCGGTCCGCTCGGCACCGCCGAGGCGGTCCGTGCGCTGACCGCGTGGGCGGTGGGGCGGGCAGGGGAGGATGGGGTCAAGCTGCTGGAGCTGCGCAGCCGTGGCGAGCTGCCACTCGATCTTCCGGTGTCGCATCGGAAGGTCACCGTGGTGCTCGATCTTCCGCCGACGCCCGAGGCGCTGATGAAGGGCTTCGAGGCCAAGCTGCGCAGCCAGGTGCGCAAGCCGGGGAAGGAGGGCGTCACGGTGCGCTTCGGTCCCGACCAGGTGGGCCCGTTCTTCGAAGTCTTCTCCCGGCACATGCGGGACCTGGGCACCCCCACGCAGCCGCGGCGCCTGTTCGAGACGATCGCCGAGCGATGTCCCGATGCCTGGTTTGGCTGTGCCTGGCTGGGCGACAAGCCGATTGCGGGCGGCGTGGGCTTCGTGTGGAATGGCGAGTTCGAGATGACCTGGGCGTCGTCGCTCTATGCCTACAACAAGGTGGCGCCGAACATGGGGCTCTACTGGGCGTTCATGGAGCGCGCGGTGCAGGAGGGGCTGACGCTCTTCAATTTCGGGCGCTGCACCCCGGGCGTCGGGACCCACAAGTTCAAGCGGCAGTGGGGTTCGCGGGACGAGACACTCTGGTGGTATCAGCTGGCGGCGGGCGGGGGCGAGGCCAAGACTCCCTCGCCGGACGACGGCGCTTTTTCCTGGGGTCCGCGGATCTGGCAGAAGCTCCCCCTTGGCCTGGCGACGGCGCTCGGGCCGCATGTGGTGCGCGGCATTCCGTGAGCCTCCGTCGGCTGCCGCCGGTTCACTCGCCGATCACGCCGGAGTCGCTCGTGCGCGGACTGCGCGCCCTGACTGGCCGGTCCAAGGGCCGGCGCGCCATGGGAGAGCTCTCCGTCTGGCTGGAGCGCAGCTTCCTGGCTCAGCGCTGGCATCTCGTTGACAGCGGTACCTCCGCGCTGCGACTGGCGCTGCAACATGCGGCCGCGGGCCAGGACCGGCCTCGAGTGGCGCTGCCGGCCTATGGTTGCTACGACCTTGCCACTGCCTGCGACGGCGCCAATCTCGAGGTGGTGCTCTACGATATCGATCCACTGACACTCGGGCCCGAGTGGACCAGCTACGAGGCGGCACTCGCCACTGACCCCGCGGTCGTGGTGCTGGTCCATCTGTACGGCATACCGGTCGACCTCGACCGCGCGACAGCGCTGGCCCGGGCCCGTGGCGTCCGGGTCATCGAGGATGCGGCACAGGGCGCGGGGGGAAGCTGGCAAGGCCGAGCGCTGGGATCCTGGGGCGACTACGCGGTGCTGAGCTTTGGCCGGGGAAAGGGGATCACCGGCGGTGGGGGTGGTGCCCTGCTGCTGCACACCGAGGCCGCGCTGCGACCGGCGCTGCCTCCGCTCCCGCCGGCCACCGATGGTGCCCGTCGACTTCTCCTGATACTGGCGCAGCGTGAGCTGAGCCGGCCCTGGCTCTACTGGATCCCTGCCTCACTGCCGTTCCTGGGGCTGGGCGAAACGCGCTACCAGGCACCGCACGACCCCACGGCGATGGCCTCGGCGAGTTGCGGGCTGCTGGCCGGAAACCTTGCGGAGGCGGTGACAGAGGGGGAGGGGCGGCGGCGGACGGCGGCGCACTATGCGGCTGCGCTACGGGGCAACAGCCAGCTTGCCGTTCCGCTGGTGCCTCGCGCCGGTGTCGCCGGCTACCTGCGGTTTCCGATCATCGCTGCGAGCCTGGAGCGGGCGCAACGACTCATCGCTGCGGGCACACGCTGGGGGGTAGCCCCCGGCTATCCGTTGTCGCTGCAGGATCTGCCCGGCTTCTCCCGGGCCCGGTCGGTGGAGGGGAAAGAGCTGTCCGGGGCACGGCTGCTGGCGGAACGCCTCGTCACCCTGCCGACCTACCGCCACCTGACCCTGGCCGATCAGGACTCGGTGGTCGGAGTGGCCGTGTAACGGGGCCTCACCCCTAATTCCTTGCCAGCAAATGGCTTGTGACGCACGTCATGGACGCGGCAGGGAACAGGGTGCACCTTTCAGGCTATCTTCCATAATAGCAGTTACTCCTCCCGGCCCGGGTGGGCCAGATCACAGGGATGCGCTTGTGAAGAACACCTTCGCTTCTGCGCCGCTGTCGGTGCGCGCCGGTATCGGTGCGGTCACTGCCCTCGCCTTTGCCGGCCTGCTGATGGTCGGCTGCACGGCGGTAGATCGGAATGCGGGGAATCCTCCGCCGATCAACATCTCGCAGCTCGGCCTGAACCCGACCAGCGTCGACTTCCAGTTCTCCCCGGGCAATGCCCTGCCTACTCCGAAGGCTATCGTGCTGACCGGTACGCCAACGGATGTGAGCGGGCTGGTCGTCGGCACCATCCTGTACAGCCCCATCTCCTCCGGCTGGCTCGCGGCCGATCTGGCCACCGCGTTCGATCAGACCCCCAACACCCTGATCCTGACTCCGCGCCCGCCGGCGGATCTGGTGCCCGGTACCTACGTCGCATCGGTCCCGATCGGCTCCACGGTGACGGGAGTCAACACCCAGTATGTCATCGCCACGCTGACGGTGGATTCGGTAGCGGTCATCGATGAATCTCCCTCGGCGGTGAACATCACGGTGCAGCAGGGCGGGGCCAATCCCGCGCCGCAGTTCGTCTCGATCGACAACGCCGGTTCGGGGACGCTGACCGGGCTGGCCGCCGGCCCCATTATTTATGACACCGCTGCCACCGGGTGGCTCTCCATCTCGCTCAATCAGACGACGGCCCCGGCCACGCTGACCGTGCAGGCGACGACGGGGGCCCTGGCGATCGGCACCTACGTTGCGCAGGTCCCCATCACCTCCACGCAGGTGGGGGTCGTGCCTGACACGATCACTGTCACCCTCGGCGTGAGCACGGTGGCGAGTCCGCCAACGATCGCCGTCTCGCCAGCGGTGCGGACCGTCTCGGCTGTGGCCGGTGGCGCCAACCCCTCGCCTCAGAATATTGGCGTCTCCAACAGTGGCGGCGGGACACTCGGCGGATTATCCATCGGGACAACGGTCTATGGCGCGGGGGCGAGCGGCTGGCTCACCTCGACCATCGGCACCGCCACCGCGCCGGCGCTGGTCACGACCCAGGCCAACATCAACGCACTCAGTTCCGGCAGCTACACAGCGACGGTGACGGTGCAGTCGTCGCAGGCGGGCGTCGCCTCCGCGACGTTTCAGGTCGTTCTTACGGTGTCCCTGGCGGCGGTACCACCGAAGGTGAACCTGGCTCCCGCGAATCTGAGCTACAACGCTGTTGCCGGCGGGGCCAGCCCGAGCCCGATCCAGGTGGCGGTGACCAACGGGGGTGGCGGAACACTGGGAGGCCTTTCTCTGGGGACGGTTACCTATGGGCCGGGCGCCGCGGGATGGTTCTCCTCCGGGCTGAGTAACACCACGGCGCCCGCCACCATCACGGCGACGGCGACGCTCGGGTCGATTGCCGCGGGGACCTATACCGCCCAGCAGATCGTGTCGTCGAGCGTTGCGGGCGCTGTCCCGGACACGATGATTGTGACGCTGGTTGTGGCCGCCACACCGGTGCCACCGACGATCGGCCTCTCGCCCACCTCCTTCACGCTGACGGCAACGGCGGGTGGCGCCAGTCCGGCGGCTCGCACGGTCCAGGTGACCAACTCCGGCGGGCAGACGCTGACCGGGCTGGGCACCGGTACGATCAGCTACACTGGCGGATCGCCGGGGTGGCTCGCGGCGTCGTTCAACCAGACCACCGCGCCCGCCACGCTGACCCTGACACCAACGACTGGCGCACTGGCTGCGGGCAGCTACACCGCGACGGTGCCGGTCACCTCCGGCGTGGCCGGCAACAGCCCGCAGAATGTGACTGTGAGTCTGGTGGTCAGCGGGGTGCCATCGATCACACTGACACCGACAACCGTCACCTTCACGAGTACCACCGGGCAGCCCGACCCCACGCCGAAGACGATCAATGTCGCCAACGGTGGTGCGGGGACGCTGGCAGGATTGAGCGCCGGCCCGGTGACCTACGGGGCGGGCCAGCCGACCGGATGGCTGGCCACCTCCATCACCAGCACGACATCGCCGGCGACGGTGGTGCTCACACCGACGACGGGGGCACTCGCTGCGGGGAGCTACACCGCGACGGTGCCGGTGGCCAGCACCACTTCTGGCGTGGCCTCCAAGACGGTGACGGTCAGCTTCCTGGTGGGTGCGCCGGCGGGGTCGATGGTCATCCTGCAGGGCAACAACCAGAGCGGACTGGTCAACTCCACGCTGCCTATCCAGCTGAAGGCCAGAATCTACGACGGCGCCGGCAACCCGACGGTGGGAGCGACGGTGGTCTGGCTGGTCAACAACGGCGGGACGCTGCTCAATCAGGTGAATACCACCAACAGTCTGGGCGAGATCTCTGCAACGTGGAAAGTCGGGCCGCTCGCCGGGATTCATACCGTGGTCGTCTCCGCTGCCGGTCTACCCTCGGTCACATTTACCGCGGATGTACTGCTGCCCTCCAATCCGGCATCGCATCCGAATGAGCCGGCGGGGTACGTGGCGTTTGCGGAGCACAACTTCAGCTCACTTCCGACAACATCTTCAACTAGTCTCGGTGCGATTCTCGGCAAGTGGTCTGCTTCAACCACCGGAAACCTCTCGATCATCACTCCTGACCTCACAGCTCCAGAGAGTCAGCCCAACATCCTGGAAACGAGGTTTCCGAACGGATTGTCTGCCGGGCGTGGTCCGGTGACGATGTCTGGATGGGACGTCTTGGGGAAGGGACCCGCTGGTCAGAAGAGCAAGGTGTACATCACTTTTTGGCTGAAGATCAAAGGTCTCGATTACGAGAACCAGACGTTTGGGACCAAGATGGGCTTTCTGGCGTCCGCACTTCCCACGAGCGGCGCCGGAACGCAGGCCTACTTTCTCCTTGGGGGAAACGGCTCCCAAGTCCCGCGTAGCAATTTCATTGTAAACCTTCACCAAGAGACTGGCTTCCAGTCGGCAGGCGGATTCACCCGGGTGCTCTCACAAAACGTGAACCAACAAGCCCTAATGCGGACGAATGTCTGGCACCAGTGGGAGGCCGTGTTTGAACTAAACACACTCGGAGTTGCGAACGGCAAGTTCAAGTGGTGGATCGATGGCATCCTGGTATGTGATTACACCGATGTAACCTACATCTTCGGCAGCAACACGAATGGATTTTGGGAGTGGAAATGGAATCCCACCTGGGGCGGGACAGCGGGCACGAAGACGCGTGACGACTTCATCGATATCGATCATACTTACATCTCCGGAGTTCCCTGAATCATGCCCGCTCGCCTCGTGCGGACTGCCTTGACATCGCGGTGGTCTGGTCGGGCCTCGCTGACGGTCCTGCTTCCGTCCGCCCGATTCAGCCCGCTACGCATTGATACATCCTTCAGGTGTTGCCTCCTCCTTGTCGGCGCCATCCGCGTCTGTTCCGCGCAAACACCTGAGGGAACCCAGGAACCGAGTGGACGGCGAGAAGCCACACGCGGAGTAACCCGGCCAGGTGCCCACCCTCACGAGCCGGCAGGATTTGTCGCGTTCGCCGAATTCACCGGTGACCAGCTTCCTGGAGAGAAGCCCGAACAGCTCGCCGGTAATCTCGGAAACTGGTTCGTTGTCGGGGGAAAACGGGGTCTCAATATTGTGAATGACCCAAGTGCTCCGGAAAGCCCGCCCGGGGTCTTGCGCACTCGATTTCCGGTCGGGCTCCAGGGGGGACGAGGTCCAGCCAGCTTGGTGGGTTGGGATACCGCTGGAGCTGACCGTGGGCAGAAGCGCAGCATTTATCTCTCAATGACGATCAAACTCCCAAGCGAGGGATTCGAGAATCAATCATTTGGCACCAAGATGGGGTTCATTGCGTCCGCTTGGTCCCCAGAACGGGGAGCGGGGACGCAGAGCTACTTCCTGCTGGCGGGAAGTGGAAAGCAGCGTGTGGCCTGCAATTTTCCCCTCCACTTTCACCAAGAGACCGGCAGTTCTCGCGAGGGAGGGTTCGCGAAGAAGTGGCATCCGAACGGTGGTCGCGGAGGTGTGATGAAGTGCGGCGGCTGGCACCACTGGGAGATCGTGATGGAACTCAACCAGCTTGGCCAGGCAAACGGGACTGTCCGGTGGTGGCTGGATGGTGAACCGGTGTTGAGTTACGACAACCTCACCTACGTCTATGGCGAAAACACAAACGGATTCCTCCAGTGGAAGTGGAATCCGACTTGGGGTGGAACGGGTGGCGTGCGAACAAGGCCGGACGATATTCTCATCGACCATGTTTACATGAGTGGAGTTCCGTACGACGGCCCTAGGACCAAGGCCGGCCCCCGCCGCCCGAATCCTGACAAGCGTCGCCCGCCGCCGGTGAACTGATGTGTGGGCTTGTAGGCCTCTTTGTCAGCCCCGGGCGGGTAGAAGGACGATTGGGGGATTGGGCCGAACGGATGTCGTCCGCCATCCGCCATCGGGGACCGGATGATCACGGCTCGTGGGAATCAGCGGATCGGTGTCTCGCGTTCGGCTTCCGCCGCCTTGCGATCGTCGACCTCTCCCCCAATGGCCACCAGCCGATGTCGTCCGCCAGCGGGCGCTTCGTCATGGTGTTTAACGGTGAGGTTTACAATCACGCCGAGCTGCGACGTGAACTTGCGTCGCATGGCGCCAGATTCCGGGGGCACTCCGATACCGAGGTGATGCTCGCAGCCTTCGAGGCGTGGGGCATCGGGCCTGCAGTCCAGAGGTTCGTGGGTATGTTCGCGTTGGCCGTATGGGACGCGGAGCGGCGGGAGTTGTCGCTGGTGCGTGACCGTCTCGGCATCAAGCCACTCTATCTGTATCAGGCGCCCGGCCTGATCACGTTCGGCTCCGAGCTCAAGGCGCTACGGCTGGGTCCGGGCTTCGACGCCGCGCTCGATCCGGTCGCCTTCAGTGACTATCTCCGGTATCTCTACATCGCCGCGCCCCGAACCCCGTACGCCCGGGTATCCAAACTGCTCCCAGGGCACCTGCTCACGATTCGGGATCCAGCGCAGGCGCTGCTCCCGGGCGAGCCCTACTGGTCGTTGGCCGAGGTGGGGAGCGCCGGAGTGGCCCAGCCTTTCTCGGGAACGGAGGCGGAGGGCGTCGAGGCCTTCGATACGCTGCTGCAGGAGTCGATCGCGCTCCGCATGGAGGCTGATGTGCCGCTAGGCGCATTACTCTCGGGAGGCATCGATTCTTCGACGGTCGTTGCGATCATGCAGGAGAGATCCGCTCGCCCGGTCAAGACATTCACGGTCGGTTTCGAGGAGGGGGTCCACGATGAATCCGCTCACGCGCGGGCGATCGCGCGACATCTCGGAACTGACCACAGCGAGCTCATGCTGTCCTCAGCGAGTGCGCTGACGGTGGTTCCCCGCTTGGCACGGATGTTCGATGAGCCTTTGGCGGATGCGTCGCAGATTCCGACTTTTCTGATCAGCGAACTCGCCCGTCGGTCGGTTACGGTCGCACTGACCGGGGATGGCGGGGATGAGCTCTTCGGTGGATACAATCGGTACATTCACGGCGTGCGGACGATCGCACGGGCCCGTCGCGTTCCTGCCAGGATCGGACGATTCGCGGGCCATGGACTCCGCCTCCTCTCAGCCGACGCCTGGGACCGATTGCATTCCCTCGCCTGCTCGGCCGCCGGACGCAAGCCGCAGGTCAGGCTGGCAGGCACGAAGCTTCACAAGCTGAGCCGTGTGCTTGGGGAAGCCTCGGATGAGTCGCGCTATCGCGCGCTCCTCTCGGCGTGGCACACGCCCTCCGGCCTTTTGGCCTCGCGGGCAATCGGGGATGATCGCATGAGTCAGGTAATGCAGGCCGGGAAACTCGGGCTCCTGGACCGCATGATGCTCGCCGACCAGCAGATCTACCTTCCCGATGATTTGCTGGCCAAGGTTGACCGGGCCAGCATGGCCGTCAGCCTCGAGGCCAGGGTCCCGCTGCTCGATCATCGTCTCGTGGAGTTTAGCTGGCGGCTGCCACAAAGCTGGAAAATTCGTGGGGGGGTCGGAAAGTGGATTCTTCGACAGTCGCTTTACCGCCGGATCCCCCGCGCCCTGGTGGAGCGTCCAAAGGTCGGGTTCACCGTGCCGATTGGCGCTTGGATGCGTGGCGATCTCCGGCCGTGGGCCCGTGATCTCCTCTCGCAGGAAGCAGTGGCGCAGCATGGATTGCTTGATCCGGTGGCGGTCGGGGCGGAGTGGCGGCGCTTCGAACGAACGGGTGAGAACGAGATGGGAGTTTGGGCGCTGGTCATGCTCAGTGCATGGTGCGCGGAGTGGCACTGAAAATCGCCCGAAGCGATCATCGTGTGTGTGCAGCTCTCCGGGTGCGCTCCCAACGGGTTTGGCCGAGCGTAAGAATTGTACGCATGAACAGGAGGATCCGCCACATCACATAAAGCGGAAGTTTGAGAAACGCGCGCAGGGTCGGACCGGGCTCCGGATGGTGCCAGAGGACATAGACGGTTGCGATGATCAAGCCAACTAGGGAGCTGAGTGCCGCCGCTGCGATCCATGCGTTGATCGGCTGGGGCAAGGTGGCCAGCGCTGCGATCGCTACGGTCACCGCTGCCGCCAGATGGAGAATCGGGCTGGAAAGCCCCAGCTCGACCAGGAGATCCAGCTTTTGGTGCCACGTGATCTGATTGCTCTTCAATACAATTCCTCCCCATTGGCGGAGGACGCCGATCCGCCCCGCTAACCATCTCCGCCTCTGGGTTGCCCCCTGGGCAAGGGAACTCGCTTCTTGCGAGTATAGATTTGCCCGGTCAGCATGAAGAATCGGCACGCCAGCCGCCGTGAATTGAGCGTAGAGCTCCGAATCTTCGGTAATCCCGAACGCCTGCCAGCCTTCAGATTGAAGCACTCCTGTCCCGATGCACATCCCATTCCCCGTGAGCGGGCAGTTTAGTCCGGCTCGCTGTTTCAGGGGGTAGGTGACCTGGTACCGGCAACGACTGAGCACGCCCCCGAGTCGTGTGAGCCAGTTTTCTTGCTCATTTGCGACGAGAAAATTGGATTGAAGTACGACGTCTCGGAGCGGAGAATAGATGGCCAGGGCGAGGGCGTAGTCCGGCGGTACGACTGTGTCGGCGTCAATGATGACAACTGCATCAAACTCACGGAGTCGGAGTTGGGCCATCGCCCAGACAAGTGCCTGCGGCTTGCCCGGGTGCTGTGGATCGTGGCGTTCGAGGCACTTCGCTCCTTCGGACATTGCCAACTTCGCGGTCATGTCGACGCAGTTATCGGCAACTACAATCACTTCCCAATCAGCCTTGGGATAGTCGACTTGAACAAGCGAACGGACACAGTCGCGGATGTGCAGCTCTTCATTGTGCGCGGGCACAAGCACTACCATTCGCGGTTGCGAACCTCCAATACCCGGGTGATGTCGAGGTGGCCGAGTGGTTAGGAGGGCGATGCCCTCCGAGAGCACCGGAAGCCACAGCAGGACAAGCGGTGCAACGAACAGTAGAAGGAGCATCATCCAGGCGATGTCGGAGCTGCTGAGACCTGTGTGTGCGCAATCGGCCGCTCCGCCACAGGATGGGCGCCCGCAATGTCGCTCCCGACAGATCGAATGATCTCGGGTGCAAGTCGCGCAATGAGCGAGTAGTCGTACTCCTGGCGCGCAAAGGTTTTGGCAACATTGATCGCCGGTCGGGTCGGCCGAAGTACCTTTTGCACGACCAGGGCCAGCCAGGAGAGCGGCACCAGGGCGATTGGCGGAAGCCAGATTACCGCGAGGTCCGGGTTGGTCGCGCGTAGGCGCGCTAAGAGGTCCGCCTTGCTGGGCTGGGCGGGATCCATCAGGTGCAGGATTGGTGGTGCGTCTTTGAAATTGTGCCACATCCAGATGAGGCTTCGGGCGCTGAATGCGAGGTCTGCGACGGCCAGCGGGTGACTCGGCCGTCCGATGGCTACGAAGAGATTTGCCAGTCGCTTCCCCAGCAGGCCAGGCGGATCGAACTCCCGGTAGTCAACCAAGGCACCCGGTCGAAGTATCCGCAACTCGATGCCCGATTCCTTGCACAAGGTGGCGCAGAGTCGCTCTGATTCGATCTTTCCCCAGGCGTACGGTCCAAGCGCCTTTGGATCGGATTCCAATGGACTCGCCTCACCTACAAGTTCGCCGTTTCGCGATCCGGCCATCACCGAAAGACTACTGACATGGATCACCCGCTCCACACCGGCCGCTCCACACGCTTCGAGCAGGTGCCGGGTTGCATCGATCGAGTTGAGCTGGTGGGCCCCCCACCCTCCGGCGGTTTCTGCAGCGCAGTGCATCACGACCACCGCGTCGCGGAGGATCTCAGTTGCCAGAGGTCGCGCGAGATCGACTACGGCGTACTCCGCGCCGGGGATGCGATCCCACGGCGCGGGTTCCCGCCTTCCAAGGGCCACCGGGTGGGCACCTTCGGCCACCAGTTGGCGCACGACTTCCCGGCCGAGAAGCCCAGTGCCTCCGGTCACGACCACTTTCGGGCGAGAGTTCGCCGGGGCGATGGCGTTCACCGGCGCCGCGCTGGCCATCGCCTCCGCGATCCGCTCACATACATCAACCGTCTCGATGATACTCTCAGGCGGAACCGGGGAAGGTCCCTGGCCGAGGATGCTCTTATAGAATGCGTCGAAGATCTCGGTCAGTCCGGGGTAGCTCCTCTGGCGGTGAAGGAAACGCCGCGCCATGCTCACGGTGGTGCCACCGATGAGCTGCCATGCCTGGCGATATGGCGAAAGGAGTTTGTCGATCCCCGAATTGCCGGGTCCGATATGGCGCTGTACCGTGCTCCGGACAAAATCCGCGTGCAGGGAGCCGTTGGTGCCGACCACACGCAGGTAGCTGTCAACAGGGCGTCCCTCAATCGTCACAACGAGCGTACCCGTGAGTGTGCCTCGACGGAGCAGGACATGCACGGTACCTGACTTACCCGCCGACACCGAAGTGATTTCTGTCGGCCCTTCGCCGCCGGCCTTCAGGAAGTGCAACAGGAGATAGACAGGGTGGGGAAGTATGTCGAGGAACTGGAGGTCGTCGCGCAAGGGAGCTCGACCGTCCGGCAGTCGCTTGAGAGCCCGGAACGAGAAATAGCTTTCGACATGCCTGAGCTTTCCCAGAAATGGCAAGAACTCGGTCACCGCTTGCGTGGGGCGTTCGAATAGAAGTTGATGACCGGAGCAAACATGCCGCCCGCCTTCGGCGGCCAGAGTCAGCAGCTGGGTGGTGGTGGATAGTGAGTCGGTGAACGGCTTCTCGATATAGACATGGCAGCCGGCTCGCAGGGCCTCGGTCGCAATCGTAACGTGGGACGCGGGTGGAGTGCACACATGAACGACGTCAAGCGCTTCCGCATCGATGGCTTCCGCGAGCGATCCATAGGCGCGCGTTCCATTCGCGGCGTTCGCCAAGGCCTGTGCGGCTGTCAGTTGTGGATCGCAGACGGCGACCAAAGAGGCACTCGTGCCGAGTCGACGGATGCTGTCCGCGTGGTGCTGGGCCATCTGTCCCGCACCCACTAGCCCAACTCGAAGCGTGGATTTTGTCATGCCATTGGTGGTTAGGATACAGTTCCAACACCCAAGGGAGGCCTTCGGGGCGAGAGCGTGTTCAAGAAAACACAGCTAAGCAACTTTCAGGCCATCCGGGGATCGGGGATGATGGAACCAACCGAATCGCTTGTTGGAAGCTGTTGGAATGCATACGTTTGATGAACCCTCGACCCATTGCAGTATCGTCGGGAAGGATCCGAGGAGTGGACGGAAACACCTGATTCTAAGTACCATGGCATGTGTCCTGCTCGCCATAAACTAATCCTCATTGTACTTCCTGCACTCCGTGGACCAGGCAGAGATGACCGCAATCGCCACCACCGCTCGAAGCCGGACCGGATCCACGTCCGGGGCCAGTCTTTCGATCGAACGAGATCCGATGCGGATGTTGCTGTTCGCCATCATTGTAATGGCAATCAGCAAGATCCACGCGAATTTCAACTTTCTTACGAGACTGCATCCGGCTCAGCTGGCAGTTCTCCTGGCCCTGTTTTACGCGATGGCCAATCCCAAGTCACTCGCCACCGGAAAGTTACTGCGAACGTGGCCCGCAAAAGTAATGGCCGGCCTAGGGTTGATGGCCTGTCTCTCCGTTCCGTTCGGCCTCTCCATGGGGGGCGCGGCGGCATTTTTCCTGAATGAATACTCCAAAACGCTCGTCCTTGCGTTCCTGGTGCTCGCGGCCATCCGAAATACTCGGGACCTATATACCATGGTCTGGGCGTACGTCGCCGGGACTGCGTGTCTGGCCTACCTGGCGATCTTCGTCCTCCGCACGACGGTCGCGGCCGGGGACACGATGGCCCGCATTTCCGGCGGATTCTCCTTTGACGCCAACGACATGTGTGTGATCGCCGTGATCGGATTGCCATTCGCGCTGCTCTGCTTCCAACTCAGCACGGGCGCCGCGCGCGTATTCACGGTCATGACGATGCTTGCAGTCGGCATGTTGGTCGCTCGGAGTGGCTCACGCGGTGGGTTCCTCGGCCTGGTGGTCGTCGGTGGCGCCTTGCTGGTACTGGTGCGAGGCATCTCCGTACATCGAAAGCTGCTCACCGTCGGTGTGCTTGCGATGGGCGTCTTCCTCTCTGCGCCCGAGGGATACCTAGCCCAGATGCAGACCATTCTGCACCCCTCGGAAGATTACAACACGACCTCGCCGACGGGCCGTGTTGAAATCTGGAAGCGTGGTTTCACGTACATGATCACCCATCCGATTGCCGGGATAGGGGTGAACAATTTTCAGCGCGCGGAAGGTAACATTTCGGATCAGGCTGTGGCCGCGCACGAGGTCGACGATGGCGTGCGCTGGAACGCTGCACACAGTACGATCGTACAGGCTGGGGCCGAGATGGGCGTGCCGGGCCTGGTGCTCATGGTGATGCTCATGTACCGAGGGGTCTTCGAATTGCTGGCCCTTCGTCGAAAGCTCCCGGTCAGTTGGGAGAAAGGCACGCCGGAGGAGCGGTTTCTTTATCAGCTGACCATGTTCCTTCCAGCATCTCTGCTCGGGTTCGGCTCGGCAGGACTTCTGGTCTCCCATGCTTACATCGAACCCATCTACTTGCTAGGTGCGTTTCAGGCGGGCTACATGACCGTGCTCAAAGAGAAACTGAGCGGACATTCGACCGGAGCCACCGCCGTCCCGCCGCCGGTGCGCCGGTACCGCGGCGGCTTGCCCCCGGTGGGGATGCCCCCCAACGGCCGCTGATCGCGACGGCATGCGCGCAGTGGTCAAGGGAATGGTCGAACGGGCCCTCATCGCCTCGGGAATCGCGGCTTGGCGGACCCGGGGGCTCCGAGGGCGCACGCTCGTTCTGGCCTACCACAACATCCTTCCTCCAGGCGCCCAGCCCGGTGAGGACCGCGCCCTGCACCTGCCACTCGCCGCCTTCTGTGCCCAGCTCGATCTGCTTGCCGCAACCTGTGAAATCATCCCCCTGGGTACAATATTCGAGCACGGGATCCTTGAGTCCACCCGACCGCGCATCGCGATCACGTTTGATGATGCGTACCGGGGGGCGATTCTCGCGGGAATACCTGAATTAGCCCGGCGCGGGTTGGCTGCCACGGTTTTTGTTCCCCCGGGGTTGCTGGGCGCAGCCTCCCTCTGGTGGGATGACTTGTTGGCCAGCTCACTCACCGGGTCTTCCAGGGTCACGCGTCGTGAGCTCCTTTGGCAACATCAGGGGCGGGCCGATCTGATCGGAAAGGATACCGGGATCCTGAGGCGGCGCGAGCCGCTGGACCCGCACTGCGGCATTGCGACGGCTGAGGAGTTGAGCCGGGCGCTCGCGGCTCATCCGGGACTTGAGTTCGGCGCACATTCGTGGAACCATCCAAACCTCGCCGCCATTTCCGCCACCGATCTGGACCACGAGCTGTCGCGACCGCTGGAATGGCTCAACAACCGCTTTCCCGGCCGCGCTCGGCCGTGGCTGGCGTACCCCTACGGACTCTGGTCGCCTGATGTCGCGGCGGTAGTGAAGCGCCACGGATACCAGGCGGCATGGCGAGTGGACGGCGGCTGGAGTCACGCACCCGTTCCCGATCCATTCACCCTGCCCCGGCTGAATATCGGCACTGGCTTGTCACTCAACGGTATTCGACTGCGGTTGGCCGACATCGGGGCCGGCTGATGGCACGAGTCCTAGTGACTGACGGGGAGCAGCGGGCAGCGCTGGCGGTCGTTCGGTCGCTTGGGCGCGCCGGGCACACCGTCGTGGTGGTGTCGGAACACCGAGGCAGCCTTTCCGGTGCCTCCCGCCATGCGGCAGCTACCGCTCGAGTGCCATCGCCACTCACTGCTCCGGCAGGATTCGTCGATGGAGTGCTGGCGCAGTGCCAGACTCACCGGATCGATGTTATCCTGCCGATTGCTGAGCCCGCCCTGCTGGCGATCCTTGAGGCTGGATCCCGATTCGCCGGGTATCGCTGCCCATGGCCAGATCTCTCGCTGGTCCTGTGCGTGCAAGACAAGGCCCGGGTGCTCGCGGCTGCGCCCGCCGCGGGGATTGCCATTCCGGCCCAGACAGAGGTCCAGGATCGTGCGGCAGCACTGGCGCTCGAAGTTGGCGCCCTGGCCTATCCGGTCGTCATGAAGCCTAGCCGTTCGGTGGGTGGAGCCGCCGCGGCCCGGGTCAAGCTCAGCGTCCGACATGCCGCTTCGGCCACCGAACTCCGCCGGGAGCTTGCGGCGATGCCGGAGGCTGCCTTTCCTCTCCTGCTGCAGCAACGGATCATCGGACCAGGGATCGGCATCTTCCTGCTTCGCTGGGAGGGGAGGACCAGTGCGACCTTCGCCCACCGGCGATTGCGGGAAAAGCCACCATCGGGAGGCGCGAGCGTCTTTCGGGAAAGCATCGCGGCGGATCCCGCGCTGGTCGCTTGTTCCGAGCGCCTGCTGGATCACTTTGGCTGGTCAGGGGTTGCGATGATCGAGTACAAGGTCGATTCCGCCACCGGCACACCGTTCCTGATGGAGATCAATGGTCGCTTCTGGGGTTCACTGCAACTGGCCATCGATGCAGGTGTCGATTTTCCTGCACTGCTCGTCTCGGTCGCGACCGGTGCCGCGCACGTCCAGACTCCGCCATACCGGGTTGGAGTTCGAAGCCGGTGGTGGTGGGGCGATGTCGACCACCTGTTGGCACGGCTTCGACACTCCCCGGCAGAGCTGGCGCTGCCCCCGGGGGCGTCGACTCGGGCTCAGGTTGTGCGCGACTTCCTTCGGTGCGGTGCGCGTGAGGATCGGGGGGAAGTTCTGCGATGGGATGATCCGCTGCCATTTTTCGCAGAGACCCTCGCGTGGCTGAGAGGACGGTGATGCCGGCCCTTACTGGCGCGCTGCACGTCCACAGCGCATACTCGCACGATGGCCGTGACTCGCTCGCGGACCTTCGCGCCTTTGCCGTGCGGCACCACCTCTCGTTCCTGGCGATGACCGACCATGCGGAGGACTTCGATCAGGCGAGGTTCGATGCGTTTCGTGCCGAGTGTGCGGCCCAATCCGATGCCCAGGTGGTGCTGATTCCGGGCCTCGAATTTCGCTTTCCCGGCTTTCCCGGGCTGCACCTGCTTGCACTGGGCATGCGGGAATGGATGTCACCGGGGACGCCGGCCGAGTTTCTGGCCGACGCCAGACGTGCCGCCGGTTTCACGATTGTCGCGCATCCGATTCTGCCAAACTATCAGGTGCCTGCTGATGTCACCGCCCACATCGACGCGATCGAGATCTGGAATGCCTCCTACAATACCCGGTACCTGCCTGATCCCCGAGCCATCGCGTTGTTCCAGCGGCTCAGGACGCGTCGGCCGGAGTTGCGCGCCACTGTTGGGCTCGATCAGCATGATGCCAGGAACTTTCGCGAGACCTGCATCGAAATGACCGCCGAGGCTGCGCGGGACCCGATCGCCGCGCTCCGGTCCGGGGATTACCGCAACGTCGGTCGCTGGGTGCGGTTGGAGGCGACTCCGATGCTCGGGCCGGGGTCGTTGGCAATGCTGCATGTGGCGCGAGGCTGTCTGGATGTGGTGGAGCGGGCCCAGGAGCGCATCGGCTGGTGGCTCAAGAGGCGCTGACGCGGCCCAGTAGCTCTCCGTAGATCGTCGTGTAGTGCTCAACCATCTTCTCGGTCGAGTAGTTGTCTCGTGCTCGGCGCCGGGCCTGCTCTCCGAGCGCCGCTGCTTGGGCGGGATTGCTCAGCAGGTCTGCCAGGGCAGCCGCCAACTCCGCCACTGCGCCCGGGGGCACGAGGCGGCCGCATGACCCGTCTCCCAGCGCCTCTCCGATTGCCCCGACCTGTGAGGCGATAATCGCCGTTCCCGAAAACATGGCTTCCAGGATGGCGATGGGCAGGCCTTCAGACAGCGAAGGCATGACGAACAGATCTGCGGCCGCTAACAGTGCCGGGATATCGGCGCGGAGGCCGAGCAGGTGGACGTGTGGCGCCACGCCGAGCTGGTTCGCGAGCGCCACCAGCTCCTCGTGCAGTTCTCCACGCCCCGCAATCAGCAGATGGGTGGTGGGATGGGCAGTCACGAGCCGCGCCATCGCTCCGATCAGTGTGGCGTGTCCCTTGACCGGGTACAGATTGCCGACTGCGAGTACGACTCGAGCGTCGGCTGGCAGCCCGAGGGCCTTCCGGATGCCGGGGTCCGGAAGGCTGGAGTCCGGGATTCCGTTGGGCACAACCCGCACCCGCCCGGGGGCAAGACGCAGGTCGTGCATCAGGTGCGCCTGGAGGGCGGGTGAGACAGCGACCATCCCCGCGGTCATTCGCGCGGCCAAACCGAGTGCCAGTTGTCGCTGCCATCGTGCCGCGTAGTACCGGCCTCCATGCATGGTGATGACATGGGGTATGGCCCTCCGCCAGGCAGCCCACGCCCCGTAGACGGCGAAGGTGAACTCGTGACTGTGGGCGACGTCGATGCGGCGGTCGCGAAACGAATCAGTCAGCCAGCGGCCGAAACGGGGCGAGAAGGGACGATCGATTGCGAAGTGTTCCACCTCAATTCCCGAACCCACCAGGCGTTGTTCGAGCCACCCCTGGCCGCGTCGCGGGACATACGCGACGACTTGCGCCCCGGCCTCCTGGAGTGCACGCGAGAGAAACACCACAACGTTTTCCGCGCCCCCCGGGCCGTCGGATTCGAGCAACTGTGCGATTCGGAGACCGTGCAACAGTCCGGCCCCGATCTGGTTGGCCTCGGCCACGGAACCTACGATCCGGCGCGGCGCGCGACGACAGATGCCAGATACTCGCTGATCCCGAGATAGGCCTTGAGCCGGGCATGACGGTGGGGTGATCGAAGGTCTTCTGCCCGTGCCTCGGCGTAGGATCCTGCCGCCAGATCCACCGGCTCGAAGGCGTGTTGGCGGAGCTTGGCGCGGAGCTTCTCCGGGGTATAGGTGTGCGGGTGTCCAGGATCCAGACGCAGGCGGGAAAGCGTGCGATGTACCAGGAAGCCGGTCGGCGTCCGGCAGTTCACAGTGAGATAGAGGATCGCGTCGGGACGGAGCACGCGGTGCAGTTCGCGGTACACCGCGTCATCGTGCTGGACGTGATCGATGCAGTTCTCGATGATTGCCATGTCGTAATGGGCATCCGCCACGGGAAGCGATTCACCGCCACCGGTGCGGTAGTCGGCGGCCGGATTGCGGAGCGCACTGAGCACCGGATTGCTGCCGTAGAACCCCTCAAGCGGATCCACCAGCACGCGCTCTCTGGCAGGGAAGAAGCCTGCGACTCCAATTGGACCAGAGCCGACCTCGATGATGGCTGCGGTACCGTCAGTCAGCGTTCCCATCCCCAGCCGATCCAGTCGGAGCTTGAGTTGATTGGCGCGCCATTGATACCAGTCCAACTGGGCCGTCGCGCCATGCGCGATCGCCTCTGCCGTCTTGGCCCAGTATGCCCGCTCGTATTGTTGCGCGCGGCGCCAGCGTCCCAAGCTTACCATAAATGTCGTTTCCCGAGAGTCGTAGGTCTGCGCCCCGGAAGCGCGCAGCGAGGGTAATATCGGCTGGAGAAAACTACTACCGTCCCGCGCATTCCACAGCCGTTTCCGGCGCCCCATCTCTCGAGTCTCATCCGGTTGGCGGCGCGCTGGCGGAGCGGGCCGGATGAGCCGGCAGGACTCCGGAACGGGTCGCGACGGCATCGACCAGGCCAGCCATTTGTCGGTCGGTGGTCCACGACTCCAGTCGGTCATCGGGCGGCAGGTGTGGAATTGCGGAGAGCCCCAGAATTGATGCGAGTGCATCCTCCGCGCCTGACGCGGCGGACTGGGTGACCAGAAAGTGTCCGCCGACTTCGCGGAGCATCCAGGCCGATTCTCCCTCCTGATCCACATAGGCGAGGATTGGGATACGCGAGCCGAGGTAGTCGTACAGCTTGTTCGGCACTTGCGCGGGTTGATCCTGCGCCAGCAGGAGGAGCAAGCTGGCGGAATCGATCGCGGCCTGGGCTTCGGCGTGCGGCACCCAATCCCAAATGCGGACGACATCGGACAGCCCGAGTCTCGCAGCCCGTTCAGCGACGGACCAGCCGTTGAACGTGCGACAATCACCGATCAGGTCGACCTGGAGGCGTGTTGCGTTCAACTCACGCGATGCAAGAAATGCAGCCAAGGACTCGAGAAATGGAAATGGATCACGGGCATGATAGAAGCTGCCGACGTAGACCACACGTGGAGGCCGGCGGATTCCCGGCCGCGCGCTCGGCGCCCTCAGGGCCGGGATCCCGTTCCGGGTCACCATGAATTTGGGTGACGCACTCGCCGGGAGTTTGCTGGCCAACAGGCGATGAATCCCCTCAGTCACCGAAACCACCAGAGCCGAGCGCCGCAGGCACTGTCGTTCCAGCCATCGTTCAATGATCGACGTCCAGCGACTGCGTTGGGTGGCAGAGCGAAAATGACTATCCGTCCACGGGTCGCGAAACTCGATGACCCACGGCAAACCGGTCACGAAGTGGAGAGCGAGCCCGGCCAGGTGGGTCGAGAATGGTGGGGCGGAGGTGTAGAGCACCTTCCCGCCTGCCCGTCGCGCCCTGAGGCCGGCAATGACTGCAACTGGAATGAACCCCTGCTTGTCATCTGGCAGCCACAAGAGGGCCGAGATCCAGCGCTTCAGCCGTGCCACTGGGCGAACTGGTCCCGCGATGGATACGGGCCCACCTGCCGTGCTTTCCGCGGGCTCAGGACGACCGGGAAAGATCCGTCGCTTGAGATTGACATACCACCATCGGGGACTGGTCCAGGGCTTGACCAGTTCCACGACAAGCCCCGGGAGGATTTCACGGGTCCCCGACTGCTGACCTGACGGTGTTGCGGCGATGACGTGTACGTCGTAGCCTGCGGCCCAGAGCGCGCGGGCGACTTTGTAGCTGCGGAGTCCGCCCACGGCTGTACTTGGCGGGAAGTGGTAGGCAATCACGATCACCTGTGTCATACAGGGTATCCCATCGGAAGTGACCGGACTAAATTGCCGGCTACCTCCCCGCGCCCATATTCCTGTTGTTCCGACAAGGGTCTCGCATGAGTGAACTCCTCCCGGCCTGTTCTCGACCCATTTTCATCATCGGAGTCGGGCGGAGCGGCTCGAGTATCTTTCACCAGGTCTTCTCCCAGCATCACCAAGTCGCCTGGCTTTCCCGTTTGTCTGAACGATTCCCCACCCGTCCCGTCCTCAACCGTCTGCTGATGCACGCGATCGATCATCCCGGCCTGACCGGCTGGGCCACGCGCTACGCCGATCCGGCCGAAGCCTATCGCTGGTGGGACAACCGATTTGCCGGCTTCAGTCAACCGTGCCGCGATCTTCGGGAGAGCGATCTCACACTGCTGGCCCGTCAGCGGCTCCACCAGAGCTTTGCGCAGGTCGTGACGTCCCGCCGACAGCGCCTTCTCGTCAAGGTCACCGGCTGGCCCCGGATCGGTTTCCTGCGGGCACTCTACCCGGATGCGTTGTTCATCCACGTCATGCGGGACGGCCGGCCAGTCGCGAGTTCGTTTCTCAACGTGGACTGGTGGCGCGGCTGGCGTGGTCCCGGCAACTGGCTCTGGGGTGAGCTCTCGCCGGATCAGAGCCAGGAGTGGGAACGGCACGACCGCTCGTTCGTCGCCCTGGCGGGGATTCAATGGAAGCTCCTGATGGACGCCTTGGAGCTGGCAAAGGGACCGCTCAGCGCGGAGAACTATCTCGATATCCGCTACGAGACCCTCTGCGCCGATCCGGTCGCCAGCTTCCGCCGAGCCGTGGAGTTCGCCGGGCTCTCCTGGACCCCCGGCTTCGAGGCCGCGGTGCGGGCCACGCCGCTCCGCAGCGAGAATGACAAGTGGCGTCGTGACTTCACCACTGATCAGCAAGCGACCCTCGAGACAGTGCTTCACGATTATCTCATCCGGTATCGGTATCCGGTCACGAACGCCGAAGCCGCTGGGTGAGCGCCCGTCCCACGCGCCGCAGCAGCCTTGCCAACTCAGTCCGATAGCCGCCGGTGAGTGGTACTGGCAGGGTCTCGTAGCCGAACGTCTGCAGTACACTCCCGGCCCGCTTCTCGAAGCCCACCCGCTCGCCGTGCGACAGCGCCTGCTTCCACCGGCCGGCGTTGTCCTTTTGCGGTGGCTGGTTCAGCAGCGGCCAGAGGTGGCGCTTCTCGTCCGGCACCGAACGCTTCACGTCGCGGTGATACTCCAGCATCTGCGCGCTGTAGCCCACGCCGAGAAAGGCGCACAGCCGCTGAAGAATAGGTGCCGCGTCGGTGATGAGGTCCTCGTATCGCAATTCGAAGTAGCGGTCCGGCCCGAGCACACCACCGATCCGCCGAACCCACTCGACCTGCTCCCGCCAGGCGCAGGCGCAGTCGAAGAGATCGTGGATGCCGAAGTCCTGCTGCTGCTGCGACAGGCAGGCGTCGCGGCCGTCGCGCACGATGTGAATCACCTTGCCGGCCGGGAACCAGCGGCTGATCCGGTCGATCCGCTCCATGTTGCCGGGGTCCTTGTCGCCCCACGCCCGCTTCCCCTTCGCGGCAGCATAGGCCAGGTGAAAGGCGTCGACGATGCCGGGAAAGCCGGTGCGCTGATGCAAGGCCAGGACGCCATCCACCGTGAGCGGCACTTCCCACAGCCGGATCCGCTCCTCACCGAGCAGGTCCGTCACCAGCCGCCGCGCATCCATGTCGGTGGCGAGGCCGCCATACTCGGCCAGCCGATCCTCGTACCTGGCCCAGAGCCCCACGGTGTCGAGCGGAATGGCGAGGTCGGGGTGATTGTCGAGCATGAGGCGCAGCAGGGTGGTGCCGCTGCGCTGGAAGCCGACGATGAAGAAGGGTTCGCTCACCGGCGGACCTCCCGGGCCAGCGCCTTGAGGGTACGGAGATGATCGCCGTAGACGCCGAGCATGACGCCGACATAGGTGAGGGCGCCGGCGGTCACGGCCAGCGCGAGTTGCAGCGGGACCGGCCAGGTCGCTGGCAACACGCTGCGCAGCGCCAGCACGGCGATCGCCATGGCAATTGACGCCCGGAGCGGGGGACGCAGCGCATCGAAGTAGGTGCCGAGTCTCATGTCCGTTGCCCGGAGCACCGCGCGCAGCAGCGGCAAGGCAATCGCGGGATAGCCGATGATCCAGGCCAGAGCCACGCCATTGACCCCCCAGTGACTGCCGATCAGGAAGAGGGGGAGCAGCACCGCCAGTCCGATGAGATTGTAGCGCATTGCCTTGCCGGAGTGCCCCAGGGCCTGCAGCACGTGCGGGTAGATCGTGGTGACGGCGCGGGCGGAGGCGTACACCGAGAGCAGGGCGAGCGGCCCGATGGCCGGCCACCACTTGTCGCCCAGCACCACGACGGTGAACTGGTCCGCCACCGTCGCGAGCCCCACCGAGAGCGGCAGCGTGATCAGCGCGAGAGCTT